>Ga0256405_10000644_pt1 | contig 111459 bp, 98 predicted proteins | sample RumenRJG_02DNA_FD_189096 | JGI IMG/M metagenome (GOLD analysis project Ga0256405, IMG submission 189096) | Bovine rumen microbial communities from Lethbridge, Alberta, Canada - RJG_02 | ecosystem: Host-associated > Mammals > Digestive system > Stomach > Rumen | place: Canada: Alberta...
GCGTTTATCCTGAGCCAGGATCAAACTCTCAAATAAAGTTTGTAATCCTTGTCATAGTTAAACGTTAACGTTTACCATTCCAAAAATTTACTGTTTTGGATTCGTTCAAATCCGAATATTCTTTTGAGGATTTTCATCCTCATGGCCTTCTCTTTGAAAGCCGGTTTTTAAAAGAATTTTCGGGGTTGTCATGTTATTAAATTATTAAAGATCAATGATTCAGTGTGATATCGGGTAGTACTTAAAGTACGGAGAAGGAGGGATTTGAACCCTCGCGCCGCTATTAACGACCTACTCCCTTTCCAGGGGAGCCCCTTCAGCCGCTTGGGTACTTCTCCATATCCTAACGCCTGAATCTCTATGTTTGTTACCAAACAAGCGGAGAGGATGGGATTCGAACCCATGTGCCCTTGCGGACAAACGGTTTTCAAGACCGCCTCGTTATGACCACTTCGATACCTCTCCAGTGTATTAAATTTACTTATTTTATATCGTAATAAATAGCCGCTTTTTCTCTAGCGGCGAAGATTATAATATCAAAAGAAACTAATAGTGTCAACCACTTTTTTAAGAAATATTTAAACAAATATTTAAATACTTCAAAATACAGCATATTCTTATAGAAGAACTACCATAACTTCCATTCTTCTCCGAATGTTTTTTTAAATAATGTTTTCCAATATTCGTCAAATCCCGGAGCTCCTGCTTCATTACTTCCCGTTACGATGATATACTTTGTCTCGTATTTATCATCTCTCATTCGAATTTCTATACCATAATCATTAAGGCCTTGTAACTCACCGCCGGCTGCATCTTCGACAATATGCTTCGGCAGCTCTCTGCGGATGCTCTCTATTTCTTCATCAGATAGATCTGCCGAATACTCGGCGTTATCTAATCTCGATAAGATTCCATGATCGTAATATATCTTACCTTCTTTAAGATCTATTGCACCTTCATTAAATACACCAAATTCACCATCTTCAAAACTGAACCTGAATTTGATCATAGTTACATTTTGCATATACTCTTCAAGAGGAAGATTCGTATAAGCTCCATTAAAATGATCATTCAGATTAACGTATAAATCTCTATTATTCTGATAATTCCTTTTAACAGTATCCCCGGCGTCTGTTTGATTTTCTTTAAAATCGGGACCAATACTGTAAATCCATATAAAATCCTGAATATAATCTTTCGGAATCTCATCCTCTGAAATATTATAATATTCCATGAATTCCTCTACATCCGCATAACGTGCTTCAGTTGTGATATCGGATTTCTCTTCGGTCATCTGCTCAGTAACTGTTTCCGTCAAACTTTCCGTTGATGAAACGGTTGACGTTTTCGGTGCACCGTATGCATTCGAGTCTCTATCCTGATTACAGCCGGCTAAGCCCATCAATGTTATTGATGCAAGTCCAAGTATTATTAACTTCTTTAAATCTGACTTCATACAATCATTCCTTTCCGACTTAAACCGGCCTAATAGTTTCAATGTGTAAAATTATATTACTTTAATATCTCATTTAATACATAATCTTCCAGCTTGGATGCATTGTCGATAACATAGTCTTTAAGCTTTGATGTGTCAAATCGCTCCTCTACTACTTCCGGTTCCTCTGTTGTTTCCGGTTCCTCGTTTGTCACATTTTCTGACCATGAACTCCAAATATCAAGTTCTGTTGAAATAATCACATTATCCGAAAGGCAATTCATCCATACTATCGTTGCATCACACACACCCGGCTCCTCAGACACAAACCAGTTATCTCCTTCTTCCCAGTATCTCCCGTTATCATATTTTTTACTGCTTTCATAATATTCTTCATACATATCCTTTGCCTGACTAGGAGTATCAAAAACCCAGAAAAGCATATAATCTCTTTCTTCCTCTCTATCAGAATAACCGCAATCTATCTGAAGGAATACTACACCATTCTCTTCCCTTTTCCAGATATCCCACTTACCCAGAACATCATTTTTTGTTTTCTTAACATCCAATGGATAATCTGTCGCATATTTCTTTGACTTATTATCCGAACATCCTGTAAACAGCACTACGGTCATAATACACATAATAGTCATTAATGACAATTTTCTGAAAGATATCTTTTTCTTCATAATCGTAATCTCCTTATCTCAAATACAATTCATTTTCTTCTTTAACAGCTTAACTCTATCTATTCTAAATAATTAATTCTATTGTAAGTTAAAATTCTTATTATCCTTTTGATAATAAGATAATAACTTATATTATATATATTGTCAATTATTATTTCAGATTCTCATTTTCCCACCCATTCAACTTAAGTATAATACCAAAAGAGCCTGATCCTTGTTGTAGGATACAGGCTCACTGTAATTCTTTTATTTGAGATTTTACTTCTTATCTTATATTGTTTATTGTTCTTTTCGCTTTTTTCTGTTTTTTCTGACAGCTAAAAAACCTACCGCAGATAGAATCGTTCCAATAACGATAATATCAATTGGTACCTCATCTGAAGTTTTCGGTGCCGGCGGTTTATTAGGTGTTCCCGGTGAATCCGGAGGTGCAACATATGTTGTCGGTGGATTTGACGGAACCGGATAGTCCGGACTTTCCGGCGTTTGCGGTTCGGTTGGTTTATCCGGTTCTTGCGGCTTTCCCGGCTTATCAGACTCTTCTTTAAAAATCAGTTTTACAGTCTGGTCCTCAGAATTTAAATCTTTATGCTCGGCAACAAGCTTCTTTTCATTCCCGACAAAATATAGTTCTTCAAATACAACAAGATTCAGCTCCCTACTTTCCTTTATATCGGGTAATAGCAATTCAAAAGAAATATCTGCTTTTCCGTTTATTTCAGTTATGCTGCACTCCTTTACGGACATGGATTTATCGCCACCGCTCTCATATATCTTTCCGGTATCTCTGTCCATTATCACTCCTCGGATTTCATAATCTCCGGGCATTAATCCGCTATAGCTTACAACATCATTTATAATTAACGGTTTATTGATATCAAAATCCGCAAGATTTATCTCTAAAGTCTTTAATTCCTCCTCTTCACTCTCAAATGAAGCAGTAGTTTTTATATGCGGTATATATAATGTCTGCTCATAGCAGGATGCATCCTCATGGATTATCGGGAAAATACCGGGATTATCCTCATACTGTATCGCATCCTCATCCTTTTCCGATATATCTTTTCCCAGATACAGTTTTTCAAATATAACTATCCTGCATCCCTCCATGCCGGTTGTATCTACATCAAATGACATTGTTTCCTGTCCCGAAATCTCATATTTTGATTTCTGATATTTCTTCGAAGTTTTAAATTGCTTTATAACTTTATATTCTTCTCCATCCTTCTGATAAAAAGATATATCTCCCTTATCATTTATAATTGCAATTCTACCGACCAAAGTATATTCCGTATCTGCCCGAAGTCCGGAATATGTAACCATATCCGTAACAGAAGTTTCTGCATTCTCCGGAAGAAATCTCGATGCCGCTCCCGATACAGATGCTGTCGTTCCGATTTTCGGAATATCGACATTGATAATATCATCTGATTCGGAACCGCTATCCTTGATTCTGTATACTGTAGATTCTGCAACCGTAAAGCTAAACGGTGTCTCTAAGATCTTTCCTGCATTCGCATCGCATCGGAGCTCTCTCAATATATATTCTCCACATGGTAATGCTCCAACCCCATCAATCTTATCTGTAACAGTGCCGTCCATCTTAACGCCGAACCAGAGACCTGATTTCCTCGAATCGATCACCCCGTTTTCATCAGTTATCAACTTATGCGTCTCTCCTGTAGATTTTGATGTAATTTCAAATTCAACATCCTTCATTGCATTACCATCGATATCCTTCTTCGAAAGAATTATATCCCCTCTTATGGGTATTTCCTCTACTGATATCTGTCCCGAAATATCTCTTCCTTTGACCGAGATGCTTCCGGTTTTATTTACCTTTGCAACGAGCACATCATCTGCATCATAAGAAGTATCGCTGTATTTGAACCTAACTCCGGAGACTTCATATCCTTCCGGCGCCTTCACTTCTTTTATAACCAGATATCCAAACGGAATAACAGGTTCATCCTTTCCATCTTCATAATAAAATGTACTGCTTTCCGAACCTATCAGCCAATCCTTTCCAAGTTCAGCCCTATATTCATTTGTTGTTTCATCATATCGGGTTTCTATCTTCCACTCTGCCGAAGCCGGAATTACATTCAACTGTTCTGCTGTATAGTCCTTCTCTGTATCAACCGCATAATAACTGATAACGAACTGTGCTCCCTCAAGGGTTCCCGTTCCTTCCGGCGCTGATGTACCATCCATGTCATTCTTGTTTATTACAATACTGCCCTTATTCAGCAATGGGCTGTCTTCGACATTTATAATTGCCGGAGAATTCTTCGTATTACCCGGCTTTACGTTGACAGTAACAATATCCGTATTTAATTTATAACCCTTTCCTGCTTTCAGCTCCTTCAGAAAGAATGTTGTTTCCTCTAATTCACCCGAAGCATTAATCTTCATTTTATCTGACGGTATATCCCAAACATCAGAACTACCGTCTGACTTTATCGTAAATGTATGAATCACATTTCTATTATTCTCAGCATCATCATAGCTTGCAAACAATCCATAAGCTGTTCCCGCCAGATCATAGTTTGGATTTCCGTTAGTACATGAAATACTTGATGATTTCTTTCTGATACTCACATAATTCTCAATCTTCCTGTTTCCTGCTTTAACCATTACCGCCGCAGAATTATTATGATGAACCTTTCCCGCTGCAAGCCCCGAATAATAATCATCCTTCATACCCATTCTCATTTCTCTTATCCCATTACTTATATAATGCAGATAATATTTCTGATATTCATTTCCGAAAGCCTTATCCAGATCCGAATACTTCTTTCTATACTCGTAACCGCCCATATTATATGATGCCGTACGATACTCTTTCATTCCGTTACTTAGAAAATGTCTGAAGTAATCCGTATCCTTCCAGGCAGTCATAGCTGCAAGATCAGCATTAAATTCCTTATAGGCGGAAAGATCATATACGTATCCGTAATAAACTCCGTTATAAGAAAATGTACCGCTCGTATCAATTGTTACTTCATACACAGTATTATCAATGAAATAACCGGTTGGTGCTTTTATTTCCTGAATCGTATACTTTCCGGGTTCAAGACCTGCCAGAATACAGTAACCCTGTTTATCTCTATCCGTAATAGTCCTTACATCAGCGACAATCCTGTTTCCCTGTTTTACCCTGAATACCGCTCCTGGAAGAGGGTTGCCAGCCTCATCCACTTTATAGATTTCGATAAGTCCTTTTCCGCGAAGATTATGAAATATATTATTCTCTTCTTTACTGAGTTTCTGTGCATTTGAAAAATCATTTTTAATCTTAAACTCCGCTGTCCCATAATTACGAACCAGATTAAGTGACGCAGGTACATAACTTTCTTCAACAGAAATATTTAAAGTAACATCCCAGTTTTGAATTCTGTAGTCATCAAGTCTTTCAGTCACTTTAAGATATGCCGTATTTGCAACAATCTTACGCTCCACCTTAAAATGATCATCCGCGGTAACATTCTTTAAACTCTTTAAATGACCCTTTTCATCCAGAACTGCGGTACAAAGGATCTTACCTGTTCGACTGTTTGTCACCGTATATTCAATTCCGTCCATAGACGATCCGTCTTCCGAGGTTTTTTCAAAATACATATAGTATTCGAAATCAGAACCCGGAAGCATCCATACTCTTGAATATTTAGTCTTCGGCTGAAGTCCCGTGATCTTGTTTCCTTCATGATCCGCTGCACCCTTATAAAGATCCTCGCCATACTCTTCATACCACTCTGCATTTGTACTGTGCCAGAAAAGATTCTCTTTTACAGAATCTCCCCAGTAAAATCCGATATGATGATCTATCCTCTGACCTTCACTGTCATACGTTCCCGATATAGTCGGTTCAAATATTATAAGATCACCTTTCTTTACCCTGCCGTCCTTCAACATATCATCTATGGATGAATAATTATACATTATCATCTGTCCGTCTATAACCCTGTCTCTGATCCAGTTTGTCCATCTGAAAAGACTGTAAATAGATCCCAGATCTCCATATCCTATCGTTGCGGATATTGTATCAGCACCAACTCCCATATTTCTGAGAACCCATACAGGAAATGCCGTACAATTCAGACCACCTCCGCCATCTCTTTCAAAATATCCCGGATGTACCTTTGCAAAATTTTCATCTTCAGGTGCACCGTAATAATAACTTGTCTGAAGATACTTATTATTCTGCGTTACCTGATTTCCATATCCTGTATTTGCATTATATATATCCAGATTTTTTTCAAGATGAATAAGCGGATTATCATTTGCCGAAGTTGTTTTAAAGAAATATTTATCCCATGAACTTCCTCTGTTCTTATTTGACAGAGTAGTAACATCATCATAAGGAGTATAGCTGACTACAACTTCTTCCGAACCCGGGTCAGAAGTATCATTATCCGAGAATTTAACATCCTTAGGAAGAAATATATCTTCATAGCTTTCGGGTTTTATATTCAGGTCCAAAGATAATCTGCCCGTCAGCTTTGCGGCCGACACAGATGTTGAATCAGCCGTCACATAATAATCAACCTTATCTCCAAAGTTCGATGTTGGCAGCTTAATACCTTTTTCATCTGCTGCACCCGCCACAACTGCTTCGTCTATATCACCCGGAATAAAATACTTTACGTCTCGTCCGTTATTTCCTGCTGCACCGACAAAGATTATGCCTTCATCAGAAGCTGCCCTTACCGCTTCTCTTATAACATCACTGTCTTCTGATAAAATTGATGACGCAGACAGATTAATGATCGATACCTTTCTTGAAACTGCATACATAATTGCAGCATAAACATCTGATGGTTTTGCTTTACCCTTATTATCAAATGCCTTCACAGATATTATTTCTGCATTCGGATTGATTCCTATAATCTCTTTGATAATATTGGATCCATGACCGTTATCATCTCCGGCATCATCTCCGATAACAGATACCCTGTCGGAAATACTGTCCGGTGCTCCGGTATCTATAACCGCAATCGTTATCAATTCCTTATCTGTTTCCGGAACAACATCTTCTTCCTCCAAAATCTCGTTAAGAATTGTCAATGCATCCTGAGCTGATCCATTATCACTTTCTGTTTCTTCATCATCTACCTCTTTATCATCAATCCCATCCGCTATAGTCATTATCTCCTCATCATACTCCACTATATCGGCGGTACTCATATAATACTTATAAGCCTCGGCTCTTTCTTCTTCAGTTAAAAATCCAAGCATATAAATATCATTATATTTCGAAATTATAATATCCTTATCTCTGAAGATTTTTTCGTTTACTGTTCCGATAAGCAACCGGTATGAATAATCTTCTGACTCTTTATATTTCTCTTCTTTCTTTACACCATCATTTACATTGTCACCGCTTACTGTTTCTTCCGTTAACAATGTTATACCGCTTTCTTCATCATTCAATCTTTCCTCTTCTGAAATATCTATGTTGTCTATCGTTACTGTTATATCTGCATCGATGTTGTTTTCTTCATCTGTTACAGGATCACTTTCATTTTCAGATTCTATAACTGACTTACTTTTTTCTTCGCTTTCTTTATCATTTTCTGTATCAACAGATCCATCCTCTTCTTTCTCCGTACCGGTCTCAGAATTATCATCAGCAGTTGATTGAACATTAAAATCATCTTCCGCATTATATGTAACGGGATCACCCTCTTCAGCTTCCGCTATAACATTTCCGTTTTCATCCGTAGGTATTACCGAATCTCCCTCATCTGCTCTGACAATACTGTTTTGTCCTAAACCGAATACCATAAATATAACGAGGATAAGAGCCATGATCTTTCTGACTAAACTATTCTTATTCATAGTCCCTCCATTTATTCTAAACACAATAATATTCAACTCCGGCAAAGCTAACTACATCACCGTAATTAAGCTCTGTTTCTTCTGCCGAGATACGTTGATTGTTCACATACGTTCCGTTTGTCGAACCCTCATCTCTCAGGCATACTCTTGTACCCCTCTTACTTATTACAGCATGAGCCCTGCTTATTCCGGGTTCTGTAAGACAATACTCATTTACCCCGGGTTGTCTTCCAATCCTTATATCTGTACCGTCTTCAAGAATGATCGGTAATTCCTTCTCACTGATAAAGGGAACAAGACTCGAGATACTTTTTTTCTGATCACCGGTTCGTTGACCTACGAATCCGTCCTTTTTAATTTCCTTTTTTATTTCCTTCTTTACTATATCCGGTCCGCTGTATATTCCTGTCATGCTCTCGTAATAATCTGTTCTGCTTTCAACCGATCCCATTATGTTCTTCCTGATCTCCTGTTCCTCTATTAAAGTTTTGTAACTGTTTATTGCGTAAATCATATAAACCACAACCATAAAAAGACTCAGTACAACTCCTTTTGTGCCCAAAAGAGAGATTGCTGCTATACCGAGAACTGCCACCGCTCCTCCGGTAATATAAATTTTCCTACTATTATCTTTTATGTTCTTTGCTTCTATATCTGCACTGTTTGTATAAAAGCTCATCTCATTATCTGCTTCCGGTTTTTCTTCGTTTACATATTCCTGTGCTGCGAATTTCATTTCAACAGAATCTCTGTCAGCCTTTGCTTCATAATGCTTCATCATCAACTGCTTAAACATTTCCGGTGTAAAATTATCAGGAAGAATATTACTGTAAAGATCATACAGTCTGACCGTGCCCTCTCTGTCATCATGATCATAGATGACCATTATGTCCTCCAGTAATATCTTTACCTGCTTTATAAAACCGCCTTTCGAATCCGGAACGTACACAAATCTGTATCTTTCAGCAGTGCTATCATATAAAATGTATCGGATATCCAGAACAAGATCATCCGGACTCAACATATAATCCTCAATCTCAGTAAGCGTTTCACTGAGATTTTTCATTAACTGCATAACATCGTTTATCTCCGGGCTGATCCTTCCGTATTTTGCAGAAACAAGTGACAATCCATCTATCTGATAAAGCAGCATATTTTCATTATCTATATTTCTGTATTCGCAATCGGGAATGTTACTAAATCTGTTGTTCATAAGCATATGGCAGGCATACGAATCCTGTTTTCCTATACCTGATATTTCAAGATAGCTTCTGCATCCCTTATTCTTCTGCAATATTCTCATATAGCTGCCACCTCCTCAGCCTTTCGGTTACTTTACCAACCTCATGCTTTATATGAAAATCACCCTTCACTTTGTAATCAACAATTCCCCGGAAATCTATCTGCCCCATAAAGCATCCGGCTTCACTTTCTCTATTGCCAAACATATATACATCCTGCGGTCGAAATCCATTCAGATATTCGACTATATCCGCATCACTCTTACTGCTGTGATATGGAACCGAATATGCTTTTACATATATCTCGCTTCGAAGATACTCTCTCTCATACAAATACAGAAACATCATGATTAACGATATCGCTATTATCAGGATTACCGGAACTATCACACTTGCCTCAACAGTCATAAACCCTTTATTCCTTAATGTCCGCATTTTGAACAGGCCGGAATATCTATGTCGTGAATATTCACTTCCGTAACATTTCTTTTTATCCTTGAGCAATACAGCGAACTGTGATATACCTCTCCGTATTCTGTTATATAAACTTCTTCTCCATACACGTCTTTGCAATACCTGCATTTTGTATATCCCTTTTCCTTTGCTTCTTCTATATTGGTTTTCGTGACTGATGGTTTAAGATAAGTGCAGTTCTTATCTCTGTGATATACCTCACTGCCATCAGCCATAAAAACCATTTCACTTTTCCCCTCAGAGCTTCCCGACGATGCATTTCCTTCATCTTTACCGAAATATGCACACTGTCTTACCTTTCCCGTGCAAAGCTTTGATAGATTGCACAATAAAGGAATATTCAGTTTTATCTGATATGTATACCTGATCTCAATATAATTATCATCACCCGGAAGCTGAGATCCGATAAGGCTTACACCATAAACTCCGCCGCTTACATACCTATCCAGGAGAGCTTTATCGTCAACGAAATTTATGAATCTGATTTTAGCCATCGGATAATCAGTTACTCCGAGCTTATCTATATGATCTGTCAGATATGCATACTCCGCCATATACTCTGCTGTCTCACATGCTGCTTCATATATTTCCGCTTCAACAGTCACAAGCTCACAGATTTCGAAAAAGAATACACTTACAAAAATCAACAACGTAACAACTATCGAAGCTTCAATTGATGCAATACCTTTGTTTCGGATATAACCATTTGCTTCACGTTCTAATTCCACTTCGTATCCTCCTTTTTAAATTTATGCCGGTAACATATGGTCTGTTCCGATCATCAGATATTTAGCCGTATCAATATCCGTCCTCCGCATGTAGTGTAAAGTTTGCCTCTTTGTAACTGATTTCAGCATTTACACCGTAAGCAACGGCTGCATTTTTCATTCTGAAATCCGGTGAATCCTGTGATGCATTCAGCTGGATCACATCCAGCATCCTGTAATATGCAGTCTTCATATTCAGCCCCATAAGGATCATGAGGTAATCGTTATAATCCATTCCTGTCTCATCACTGTCATCTGCATCTATATCTAACTCCGCCAATTTAGTAATTCCATACATCGAAGTCTTCCAGTTTTCGGAATTCTTAAAATATGGTATCTTATGGCCTCTTATCAAACAGTACACATCCGCCACAGATTCAACATAGGCCCAGCATCCGGCAAGCAGATATTTAACGAGTGGTTGTAAAACCGGAATAAATATCGTAAGTGCAGTTGCCAATGTACTTACTTCCGCCATTCTTGATGCATCTGTAAGGAGGTATGCAAAGTTACAACCAAACCTTATAACGGTTATCTGATTTATGACCTTCTTATAATTCTCCGCATCAGTTGGCTTTCCGGCGATAATATATTCCATTTCAAGCTTAAGATAAGTATCATCGAACTTTTCATCTGTAAACGAATTAAACATCCGATTCGCATAAGCGATCGACTCGCCCCCCGTAACCAGATTTTCAGCCCATCCCGACCCTTTATTCATTTGTTTCTTAAGCTTCGAATAACTATCAAAATCCGTATCAATTTCCATATCATACCAACTGCCGACTCCGTATGATGGCATGTCTTCCGAATCTACAACATTCTCACTAAACTCACTTCCTTCGGGTAAGATATAGAAGGCAACTCCTCTTTTCTTTACCTTTCTTACTTCTTTTCTCGGATCCTTTTTATCGTTTCCTGCATCAACTTTTTTATTCGGTTTATCTCCCGATAATCCTGTTCCTTCTTTACCCTCGGAAATAATCTCACCACTCGAACTATCTTCAGATGCACCATCAACTTCTGAATCCATTGCATTTATTGCATCCTGCGTTATAGGCTCGTCATTTCCGTCTGTTTTAGTTATAAGCTCATCGACTGCATATTCGGCAACACCATATAGAAAATAATCCCTGATCTGTTCCTTAAATGCTTCACAATCATCATCAAGTATTCCGGTTCTTCCACTTATGCTTACGCTGTCTACACTGTAACTATCTCCGAGATTCTCTTCCAAAGACTCTTTAATATCACGTGCAACCGCTTCTTCTCCACCGTCTCCTCGATTCATATCAACAAGGAGAATATGATAGCGATCAAAGATATACTCACTTGTCCTCTCGGCCTTCACACTTGAACATGCTGTACTAAGTGCTACTCCCGACTTCGACCTTGCAGCGGCTATATCAACTATCTTGAAAAAAACCAGATAAACTACGACAAGTACCATAAGCAGTAATGAAACAAAAACTGTTATATAACCCCTGTTTTTCATATTCCCCCCTTATCCGATTTAACAAAGTATCTCCGCGGTGTTTTTTCAGCTATAATCTCTTTAAAAAAACTAAACCATATCTATCCGATGACTCCGCTTGCACCCTTGATAATTGATGCCCATATCTTTGAAACAAGCGCAAGTGCTTCATCATGAAAGATAACTACGAGCGCCACCAAAATGGCGAGGATCAATACGATCTCAATAATAGCCACACCTTTATTGTTTCTTCTTTTTCTTAATTCATTCATACTCCGCACCTCCCATATAATTTTTCCCAACTGTGTCTTATCCATGTGATATTGTTAATAAATATTTATTCACTAAAGCTATAAATCCGATCTTTCCGTTTCTGCATAGTGGATCCGATTTTCTCTGATAACTCAATTCAGTCCGTAAAATGCCGGGATCATAATCAGCCCTATTACAATTATCAGAAGTAATGCTGTCGGAAGAAGCAGCTTCTCCGAAGCTATCTCTCCACTCCTTCTTAAATGCTCCCTTTTAATATTCATTGCATTTTTTACTTCCTGATCCATCAGCATTAAAATCCTTGAATTACCATGTTCAATGTTCTGACTGATGAGTGCCGCAAGCCTGGTATACTCCGGAATAGAAACTCTTTTAGCCATGTCCGAATAAGCTGCAGATTCAGAAACTCCCGAGTTAATCTGGTTTATACAAAAATTTACTTCCTCCGTTAGCTTACTGTTCCCATGCGCGGCCAGACGCATTGAATCTTTCATACTTGCACCCGATCCAAGCATCAGGCTCAACCTGCTGACAAAGCTGTAGTACTCATCCTTCAGCTCCTTTTGTCTTTTATCACTTTTCTCCTTCAGCCGATTGATCCGATGATAAACCATCAGCACTGCTATCACCGGTACAATAAACAGTACTGTCAGAATATTTCTCATATTTTTATGTTTATTGATCCGAATACTTTTTCCATATATCCTTTCAGGAAAATGTACCGTATCACTATTTCTGAATTCCTGTTCTATTTGCATCAGCTCTTCCAGAATCGGATTATTTGATTCATTCTTTGTCTCTGATGAAAGAACTTTTACAAAGATACTCTCTTCTCTGATATGAATACCGTCAGTCATCTGAAGTCGAATTTCTACATCCTCATCCTTTATCAGATTTTCCATATAGATGTCACCCGAACTTCCGATCAGATCATACCTGTCGGGAATCCATTTAAAATCTATGGTTCCCGTTTCGTCCTTTTCAGGAAAGACAAGCTTTTCGCGAACTTCATTCAGGCTCGGATTACTTCCCTTTACTGTTGTCTCAGCATAAACCAGTGCTGCATCCGTAATCTTTCCGAACTCTTCATCCGTATATTCCACCGGATATACCTTGAGCATTAGATTCTTCTCCCCATGGTCTCCTGTGTCAATCTCCACCTCAATTGGAGGATCTCCTGCCATAGGTCTTTTTACTTCATTTCTTCGATTCTTTAAGCCGAGGGAACCGAGAATGATCAAAAAGATTACGTTCAGAAAAAATACTGCAGCACCGGTAAATCTGAACAGCTTGAAAAGAACTTCTTCCGAAACTGTTTCAAATTCAGCTTTGTTATAGATTCCGCCCTTTCTGATATAGCTTCTGACCAGATTTCGAAGCATACCCGGAATCAGCCTGTCCTTATATTTGCTGAAATTATTCCGGCTTATCAAAGCCATCATCAGAGCTGCCGATATGAAAATAATTGATATCATCCCTAATATAAGACTCACATTCATCTATATTCTCAGCCTCCCGATTATTCTTTTACCCATATAATCCGCAACGATGTTCAGGGCAAGCATCACTGTCATTACGATCACTCCGAAAAGGCTTCCGAATAGACAATCCAGAAGTCCCGGACTCGAAACCATAAGAAAGGTTATCATCACAGCCGGCATAAATGTCATGATCCTCTGCTCTATCCGGCGCGATGCAACTATTGTCCTCAACTCTTCCTTCAATTCAATTCCGGCAATAATCTTTTCGGCAGTGTCCCTGATTATCTTTATTACATTTCCGCCTGTTCTCATTGTCACTGCAACAACGTCAGAAAAATCTTTCATTTCTTCTATAGGAAAATCGAGACTGAGCTGCCTTATTGCAGAATCAAAACTTTCGTTCAATTCTATTCTCATACGCAGTTTCTCTATGGCTATTACGATCTCCGATTTCCTGCTATGAATCTCCTCACACTCCTTCCCTGCAGTAAGGAGTGCATTCTTTAGTGCATATCCAGCTTCAAGTGTCCCCATCATCGACTGAAGCATTGTTCTGAACTGACTTGAAAGAGCTGCCTCATATTTTTCTTTCTCCCTTTTTCTTTCAAATGTGTAAACATAGATTCCTACCGGTATACCCGCAATGAGACCGAATATCGATCTATAGAAGATCAACGCCGCACCGATTGCTGCTGCTATCGCAGCAATGTATGACTTTATATAAATCACATCACCTTTTTTTCTTCCCATCCGGATGTCTCCCTGAATACATTTATAAGTCCTGCTTCACATAGTTTTGATACATTGAGCAGATCATTCTTCTTTCTCAATTCACCGACTACTGTTCCGTCCTCTTCTCCTGTTTCCTCAAAGCTATACAGCTTTCTTGTCAGAATCTCATCATTTTTCATACCTGCCACCTCGATTATCTCCATAACCCTCCTGGTCTTATCACGTAATCTTCCCAGGTGAACAACTATATCTATCGCAGAAGTTATCTGATGCTTGATTGCAGTCAGTGGAATCTTCTCCGCCCCCATAAGCATCATCATCTCAAGTCTCATCAGCATTTCTTCCGCCGAATTCGCATGTCCTGTTGATAACGATCCGTCATGTCCCGTACACATAGCCTGGATCATATCTATCGCCGCAGCATCACGAACCTCTCCGACGATTATCCTATCAGGTCTCATTCTCAGACTTGTCTTGATCAGATCTCTGATAGTAATCTCATTGTTTCCTTCAACATTTGCATTTCTGGTTTCAAGCCTGATCAGGTTTTCTATCCCCATCAGACTGAGCTCTGCAGAATCCTCGATGGTCACCACCCTTTCTTCTGTCGGAATAAATTCAGTAAGTGCATTGAGAAATGTAGTCTTTCCCGATCCGGTTCCTCCACTTATGAAAATGTTATATCCGGCTGCCACAAGCAATCCCAGAAATGCAGCAGCTTCTTCGGATATCGTCAGCATTTCCGTTAGCTTTTTCATGGTGAATTTCTTCTTCGGGAATTTCCTTATCGTAACCGATGAACCGTCCTTTGAAATGCCCGACAGAACCACATTTACTCTTGACCCATCTGGCAGAACCGCATCCACTATCGGACTGGCATCATTTACGGTTCTGTTTGCACTTGAAATCATCTGATGAATGACATTCAGCAGTCTTTCGGGATTCTCAAAAGTCCTGTTACATTTTTCAAGCCTGCCATTCCTTTCAATGTAGATCCTGTCATGACCATTGATCATTATTTCCGTTATCTCTTCATCTTCAAGCAGCTCAGACAGAACATCCATTCGTCGTATGGAATTAAATATTTCCGTCTTAAGGATCAGTTTTTCTTTGAGAGGCATATACACTGATGCCGCTTCGTGAAGAATACATTTATCTATAAGACTGCTGACGTCTTCATCTCTTATTTCCCCGGCAAGATCGAGCTGCTCCAATACCGAACTTCTGACTCTTCCTCTGATTCCGTTTTCCACTTACTACCCCCTTTATCCACGTACTCTCAGTACCAAAGTAGTAACCCGTTTTATATTTCTTTACTTCATGCCCTGCACTCTCTCTAGTGCCCTGCCTGCCATATAGCTTTCACGAGCTCCGGTGATCCGCAAGGAACCTCCGGAACCTTTATCTCCAGACATCTGCTGAGCTTTTCCTGCATACCCGCACTGTGTATAAGCTGTCTGAATCCCTTCAGTTTCTTTATTGACACTTCATCATCCAGTATGGGAAAGTAGATAAGATCAAAATTATTAAATATACTAAAATCCGTAAAAGCTGCCGATCCGATGTCATAACACACCGTTGAGAATCTCCCTAATCTGTCCAGCTCCCGGTTCAGGTATTCAATATCAGACCCAAGAACATCATGTGTATCTATATATGTGCCCGATGCATATATAGCACTGAAGCCCGATTCCTGAACAACCGCATTACCAAGAGCCGTGATCAGATCAGGTGATTTCTGTTTCAGCAGATACAGAATATCTGCATCACTTTTTTCCGAAGAGAAGTTCTCCATACTGACATATAGTCCTCCTCTTACTTCATCCTGTGCAGCAATAGCCTTTGCCAGTTTTGTTTTTCCGCATCTTCCCAGAGGTGAATAGACTGCAATAAATCTGCATCTTTTTCTCACTGATATTTCAGCCGGTCTGAACAGTTTTCTTAACTCACTTACTACATCCGTGACACTCTGATATTTGTAAAGCACTCCGGTTTCGCTTATTTCTTTATGTCTCATATCATCATCGTCAGTGAGTAATATGCATCTCACTCCGTCAACAGCTTCCGAAGTAAGCAAAAGATCTAGCTCGTCCTGCTTAACAAACTCAAGAAGACATCGTATATCAGAAAATGCAGAAGCATTAAATTCTCCTTCGCCGATCCGATTTATCCCGTCCATTAAGTTTGAAGCATAATCTATATCCTTGTCACAAATTCCGATGCTTCTGATTCGCAAGTTCCACCTCCTGACCTGTTGGTGATGTGACTTTATCACAACTGTGAAAATCCGTAACCCAAAAAACGGCTCGAGATACGAGCGCTCGTACTTGTAGCATTTTTTCAACTTTTCTTCTGCTGCATTTTTCGACTGACAACTACAATTTGAACCACCGAAATCCCCGGCCGCAAATTAATGTGTTATTCCGATTTTATTTTTCTTCAGACAGGACAAAAAAAAGAAAAGGATGCTACAATCTGTAGCATCCTTTTCGGTTTGCATAATGATATTTGATTTTACATAACGATTTTTATACCGTGTTTTTTTGTTAATTCTGACGGAACGATTTGTGCAGTATTTTTACTTACTTTTCATCTTCCTGATCGATATATTTATTAAGTGTATCAACAACGGTATTGAGATTATATGGCTTAGCGATATAATCATCCAACTGATTCTTCATAATCCTTTCCTTATCGCCAAACATGGCTCTTGCGGTTACCGCAATGATCGGAAGGTGCTTCTTATGCTTCTCACGTTCAATCTTACGGATCTCCTGTGTAGCGGCTATACCGTCCATTACAGGCATCTGTACATCAAAGAGTGCAGCATCATATGATTTATCTTTATAAAGTTCAACTGCCTTCTCACCGTTCTCAGCTATATCGTAAGAGAAACCTGCCATTCCAAGAAGCTTTCCGATTACCTGCTGGTTAACCGGCTCATCTTCAGCTACAAGGATTCTCGCATTCTTACCGTTTGAATTATTGATTGAATAAACTGCAGGATCCTTATCCTCATCATCATCGGTTACAGGAATATCCGCAGCCTTAACTATCTTAAGCGGAATCTCGGCAATAAATGTAGATCCGATACCTTCCTTACTCTGAACAGATATAGTTCCGTTCATAAGCTCGATGATCTGCTTTGAAATAACAAGTCCGAGACCCGAACCGCCATACTTACGTGTATCTGATGAATCAACCTGTGAGAATCTGATAAACAGCTTACTCATATCGGCATCCGAGATACCGATACCCGTATCAGCAACCGCGATACGAAGTTTGATCATATCTTCCTTATCATCTATAGCAGCAATCTTTACTCTTACTCCACCGTCAGATGTGAACTTAACCGCATTTGAAAGGAGACAATTAAGTACCTGCTGTATACGCTGTCCGTCAGCTCTGACCATCTTAGGAATGTTATTACCGAATGAAAGATCCAGTCCGATTCCCTTGTTGGTTGCCTGCGGAACATGTGCTGCAACCGTTTCTTCGATTGCTGATTTAATATCTGTGTTTTCTTCTTTGATCTTATATTTTCCGGCCTCAAGCTTACTGATATCAAGAATATCATTTATAAGTCTGAGCAGGTTATCTGCACAATTCTTTGCAGTAATAAGGTTATCACGATAATCTGCCTGAAGATCATCAGCCATAAGTGTAAGCTGAACCATTCCGAGAATTCCATTGATAGGAGTTCTGATCTCGTGACTCATGTTAGCAAGGAATTCTGCCTGAGTCTTATAAGCAGCATTTGAATCTTCAATAGCCTTCGAAAGCTTCTGCTCTGTTTCCTTCTGCTGAGTAACATCGATAACTACCATGTTGATATGGTCGGATTCGGACTTATACATAACTGTATTGAAAACCTTATCCAGCTTCTCCATGGTAATCTCAACTTCCATCAGGTCACCCTCCTGGGTTCCGGATGTGTTATAAGCCTTAAACCATGCATTGATATCCTGAAGAACTTCTACTCTGCTTTCTCCGAGGACACGTCCTATATATTCCTCTCGATCAAGATTGAAATACTCACCAAATGTATTGTTGGCATCTACAACCTTGTATCCCTTTGCTTCTCCTGCACCGTCATTAATGATCTCTGCCTGAGCAAATCCGATAGGAAGATTCATAAATAGCTTTCTGTATTTATCACTCTTCCTCTTTTCGGTATTTCCACCCATAATAACTGCAACAATAAAGAATACCCAGATAGCCTGAACCACTACAAGAATGATTGCAAGCTCCTTTATATCTGCAGTAACCGAAAAGAAAACTATTGCCCCCAGAACAACAGTAATTGCAGCCGCTACAACTCCGAGTCGCTTCGGCTCCATATTCTTTAACTTGTCCATAGTAACCCTCCGAACAATAATCCCTTAAAACACTCTACCTTCTTATATTACCCTCTTTCGAGCCCGCGGTCAATCGTCTTCTTACTATATATAGTATAAAAAATATAATCCAAGCTATAACAGACACAATTACTCCGATTTTAAGTCCATCCGGTGTAAATTTAAATTCCAGCTCATGAACTCCGCTTCCCGGACTTACCGCAAGAAATGCACCGCCGACCGCAAATGTATCTATCTTCTGTCCGTTATCATAAACCGTCCAGCCCTCATCATAAGGAATAGATGTCATAAGTATCTTTCCCTTCGACATCTCGATCTTACCCTTAACATAACCATCCTTAAACTCTTCAACAGTGAAAGGCTTTTCGGTTATATTGGCATTCATCAGATCAAGCGATTCTCGATTAAGTGTATGCAGGAAGAAGTTGAGACTTCCCTCCGTCGAACAGTCATCGGACATGATAATATCAATGCTTACACTGTCGCCCACCTTCAGATTGCCCATATCGAACATCTGGATATAATTACGATCTTTGGACTTCTCCTCGCCGTTAAGACTGAATGCAACCTTGTCGATATAGTTGCCGCGAAGATTCATATAATATCTTCCGGATTTTTCTACATCCATCAGGATATTGATCACTACCTGTTCCTTGCCTGTAACATCATAGCTGATATATTCCGGATTATCATTGCTGATTCCAACCGTACAGTTAGTACCCGATATAGTAACCTTTGGAATGCATCTGTCAAAAATATCACTGTTTCCGCATGACAGCCATGCAAAACGGTTCAGAGTTTCTGCTACTCTCGGACCTCTGAGATCCCATCCGGCCACATCATCATTTACCTGATATGCTATGGAATATGCACCCGTATTCTCATAAACCTTAAGGTTTTCGCTCTCATATACAACCGGCAGTTCTTCTTCCGACGGATAGTAGCTTTCTCCTCTGGAATAGATATATCTTACACCCAGAAGATTATCTGTCATAGGTGTCGAACCCATGTAGAGATACTCATTTGCTCCCGTATAGTATCCCATGGCGCCCATTGCCGTAACCATATCTCCTCTTACAGTTGAGCAGAAGGTTCCGAGTCCTCTCATGTTATTGTATGAGTTCTCATCCAGCATAATATAATCTGTCATATCTTCTCTGAAGAATTCCAGATCTTTTCTTTCAGCATTTTTATTTACTGTTGCTCTGGCTTCCTGAGTTTCATCAGTATACTGGATATGATAATAACCATCCGCAACATCGTTTTTACCCATACCTATTGCTGCATTTACCATAATCTCCAGAGCCATTACGATTCCGAGAACAACGGTAGTTTTCTTATACAGCTTCTGTACTTTATTTCTAAGGAACAAAATAAGGCTGTATAAAATAATCATTCCGTGAGAAACAAGCAGTATCGTTTTTGCTGAAATGTCTGTTGCCATATTTACCTTGTAATATGTTATGAACAGCAGCGCCAGCGAAAGAATACCCGCAGAAATGATCTGAACCGGATTCAGCTTCTTTACTCTTATAACAGCTTCATATCCCACTACCAGAAGAGTAAAGATGAATAGAAATGCGAATCTGTTCGGTATTCCGTACTGATCATGGAATCCATGCCATATATAATTGAGAAGCTTATTATTAAAGCTGACAAAAAGGAATGCCAGAAGCACAAGCTTCCTTATCTTTTCCCAAATATCAATCTTATCCGATATAACATAAAGGAAGAACAGAACTACAGCGAAAACTCCACAGTATATATTTATTCCGCCGTCATATGTCATATGTGTAATAGGCCTGGTCAACATGAACTGGGCCTTAAATACATCGAAGAAGCTTCCATACGGCTCAAACTTAGGAAATGAGAGATGCGCCGAAGCAGTCTTGGTAATTGCAAGGTACGCCATAATGAGTGAAAAGCATGCCATAGCTGCTGCCAGAAGCGATGCTCCCGCAAATCTTAATCCATTTCCGATAAATCTCTTAATATATGCACCAACACCTTCTATCTCAAGATCTCTTCCGTGACCAAACGCGAAGAACCAGAGTACAAGGAAAATGCATATCATAAATGATATGTAATAATTACAGAACAGGCTGTAGAATAATGCAAGGACATAAAGTCTGAAATCACGTGTCTTCATCAATCTCTCAAAACCGAGAACTATGAGCGGAAGAACCATGATGCAGTCAAGCCACATAAGATTCCAGAAATAGCCTGCCATATAATTATTCAGTCCGTAAGCAACACCAAGACCTGTAATGATCATATTACAGGATATCTTTCCCTTTCTTCTTGAAAGGAAGTAACTGAAAGCTCCCGCCGAGAAGGTTATCTTAACAGCTACAAGTATGGACATTGCAGCAATGATACCCTTTCTGCTGAAGAATATAATTATCAGATTAAGCGGGCTTGCCATATAATAAAGCAGAAGCGACTGGAAGTTGAGTCCTCCGCCGACTGCCCATGTATATCCCATATTTCCGAAGCTCTTCAGTTTTTCCTGATATATACTGAAAAACGGAACATACTGATGCATGCTGTCTACAAGAGTAAATGAGTTTCCTCCGAAAGGAGCAACCTCTGCTATGATCATAAAGATCAGCATAAATATAAATGTAATACCGGCTGCCAGTATCCAGCACCAGTTTCTACCAAACCAGTTTCTGTCATCACGTATTATTGCTGCAGTAGAGGAACCGCCCGTCTTTTCGGCTTCCTCTCTTATACGTTCAGCTTCTATATCTTCATCAGTTTCTTCATGCTTCTTGTTAAAATCGATTCTTGCCTGAAGAAGCTTTGTCCTGTCAATTTTTGTACTGCTTCCTGTCGTTTTTTTCTTATCCTCAGAAGAATCCGACATAGACAGCCCTGATGTTTTAACGCCTTCCGAAGCATTATCCGATACCGTATCTTCGCTTATATCCGTGTTTCCATATGAGTCCGAGTAACTATCCTCATCACTCTCATCATCTGAATCACGCATCGCTGCGGCTCTGGCTTCCGACAGTCTTTGCTGAAATACAGACTCAAGCCCCGAAAGTCTGGTTTTCGGCTTTTCTTCTACAACCGGATCCTCTTCATCCATTCCGGCTTCAAAATCAGCATAAACAGACTCCAGTGTCTTAACTGTCGGCGAACCCTCTATAGAATTATATTCATCTTCCTGCTCTGCTTCATGATCAGTATCAGTCGGTACGCCCTCATCATCATACTCAACTGTCTCGGCTTCGTCATCATACTCGACTGTCTCGACTTCGTCGCTATACTCCGCTGTCTCTGACTCGTCGTAATATTCGTCTGTCCCGGCTTCGTCATCATACTCAACTGTCTCGACTTCGTCGCTATACTCTGATACCTCGGCTTCGTCATAATACTCCGAAGTCTCAGCCTCATCGCTGTATCCATCAGCATCAGACAGCTCTATATCATCATCATAGTCATCTTCAAAAGAATCGCCTTCTGCTTCGTATTCCGAACGAGCCTCTGAAAGCCTTCTCTCGAGAACGCTCATTTCGTCTGAATTCTCAAAGCTGTCGATCTGTTCAGACTCTTCTTCATCCGGCTCCTGCTCATATTCCTCTATATCTTCTTCGGAATAATCATCATCCGAACCGTACATGGACTCCGTCTTTGCTTCCGACAGTCTTTGCTGAAATACACTTTCAATGTCAGAAGCTGCATTCGTCGACTCTTCAACCGCTTCATCAGATATAGAATCCTCTGACTGTACTGACATTTCGACCGATGCTTCTTCCTCCGGCTGTACAGGAGTTGACGACGGCGTATCATCCTCTTTTTTCGTCGGACTATCATATACTGTCGAGCCTGTATATTCGGCAATTATTCTTTCTATCTCCGCAAGATCGATGCCGTATTTACTGTATTCTTGTTCAAGATCGTCATTATTCATATAAACAAACCCTTCACATGTTTATTATTCTTCACTCTCTGTCTCTTCATTCTCAACTGCATCATTCTCAAGATCTAATTGATTAAGCATATACAGTAAAGATGTATTTCTTGTCCCTTCGGTTTCCTCAGAGACTGTATTATATCCGTATTTTTTTATATAGCAGACTGCTTCATCATTCTCTCCGAGAAGATAGTCGAGCTGTCTTTTCGCGAGAACGGGAATTCTTTTATCATCACTGACCTTTTCCGCAAGGAAAAAGAACATCCCCTGTTCACTGACCTTCTCAGGCTTAGGAAGCTCCGGTCCTCCGTAATAACTGGTGCTGAAATAATCCCATTCGGCCATTTCGATTCTATCCTTAACGATTACATCCAGACGCTTTTTCGCACTTTCGGAAACCGCAGTTCCTTCTTCAAAATCGATCAGGCTGAACATTCCGTATCCACTCAGATCATTTTCAGACAGCCCTCCGGATAATCTGTTAACGTCCATATCGGCAAGCTCACCGCCGCCGATCTCGCCTATTTTATAAAACTCAACTGCCGCACAATATGCAGCATCTCTATAATCTTCATTGTCTGAAATGTATCCCAGACTCTCCAATACAGTGATACTGTCCCAGACCTTGATCGCTCTTTCTCTGTATGCATCTACGGATACTGATTCTTCATCCTTCAGGTCCTCTGCTCCTCTTATCAAAGCAGCCGCATAACTGAAAAGTGCTCTTTTTGAAATATCGCCCTCTCCGTATGTGACCTCATCTTCGGCATATTCCATCAGCTTATCGAGACGTCTCAGAATCTCACTTCGATACTCTTCATCCTTATCCGACTCATATATCACAAGAAGATCCAGAAGAGCTTTGCTTTCGGATATTATCAGCTTTTCCGCCTCAATATCGGACTCCGGCTTTACGATTTCCTGCTGCTTAACATAGTTAAGCAAATCCTGATAAAGCTTTCCGTAAACATCCTCAGAAATACGAAAAGTACCCGAGTCACCGATACCGCAGCTTATATAATAATTTCCTTCATCCGTAATATTTGTAAAGGTTCCAACTTTATACTCTCCGGCAAAAAACGAGCCGGCAGCAAGATCCATCAATTGTCCATCATATATACTGCTTCCGGTTGCCGCATTGATAACAGAGAACTCTGTTTCCACATTTGTCCTGACTACTACCAGCTTCTGATCCTTCGGACGATGGCCAAGCTGATTAAGCATTACAACCTCATCTTCTGATACTTCCGTCTTCACTGTATCTGTCGGAGTAGATATATCTTCAATTGTTTCCTGTTCATCCGAAGTAACTTCTTCCGCAATCTCTACCTGCTCTACTATAGAAGGTGCCTCGGCTGCCGTATCCGGTTCCGCCTGCTTCTCTGACTTTACCGTACATGCACTGAGAGTAAGAAAAATCGGAAGGATTACTAAGGACTTTCTTTTTATCTTCATAATATCCACATTATTAGTAAAGCGGACATTTGTATTCCGCTTCGCTACATACTCATGAACCAATAAACGCACCTCGCATTATTTTACCACATTTCAGCTGTTCTATAAATCATATATTTTAAAAACGGTCAGTTGCAAATTTGGTTGACAAGAAAACTTGGCATTGATATACTATGTTTTGCGACAAGAAAACTTGGCATATTATTCATTATTTGAATTTACAAATTACGGAGGTGATTTCTTTGACCAAAGACGAAATACTCGAAAGAAGCCGTGAAGATAACAAAACCCGTGATGAGATGGAGAAAAATGTATTCTTTAAATCCGGGCAATCCGCCGCTGCTGTAGGCGGTTTTGTTGCTGCACTTCTGATTATTGTAGAGGAATTTATCACAAATAAAACGAATTTCGGCATCGCTGCTATCCTGCTCTCTATGACAGGAACCATGCTCCTCACTAAATATATAAAGCTTAAGAAAAATTATTATCTGATCTTTTCCATATTGGAGCTGGCTGTTGCTGCCGCATTTATAATACTTCACATTATTCAGCTTGTGGGGTGAGCCTATGAACGAAAAGCTGGTATTAAAAAACAATCTAAAGGAAGCACGCACCGAAAAAGGTATATCTCAATCCGAGCTTGCCAAAATGGTCGGAGTTTCGCGTAATACCATCAGCTCCATAGAAACAGGTCAGTTTAATCCGACCGCCAAGCTTGCATTGGTTTTATGTATTGCACTTGATAAGAAATTCGAAGAGCTGTTCTACTTTTAAGATGCTAAGAATTTAAATAAAAAAGATTACATTTCTGTAATTGAACACGGAGGAAAAAATGAGTAACTTACTTGATATCAAACAACTGAAAGCGTGGTATACCGAAAATAAAACTGTGCTTAAGGGACTTGATCTGAGTCTTGAGGAAAACAGTGTTATAGGTCTCATCGGACTTAACGGTGCCGGAAAAACAACTCTTATGAATATAATATGCGGACTTCATGACACCTTCGAAACGTCCGGCATTTCATTTCAGGATAAAGATATAACCTTCAAGGATAAAAACTTTATCAAAAGCCGCTATATAGTTTTTTCCGAAGATGAATCCTTCGGATATTTCAACTTTGATGAATATCTGTCTTATGTCTTTAAAAGCTATGGGAAAAAGATTGATAAAGACTATGTGGATCAGCTGGTACAAAGCTTCGGTTTTGAACAATACCGCTCTGTTCTCATAAAGAATCTTTCTCTCGGAAACAGAAGAAAGGCTTATCTTATAACAGGTTTTTCCCTGAAACCAGATCTGCTGCTGCTTGATGAACCGGTCAACGGTCTTGATTTTGTAAGTACGGAAGCACTGTATTCTCTCATAAGCGGCTATAAGAAATATGGAACTGTTCTTTTCTCTTCTCACATTCTTGAAAGTGTAACCCTGACCTCGGACAGAGTTCTTGTTCTCGAAAACGGTGTAATTGCAAAAACCTTCACCGGAGATGAGATCAATGCTGAAAACATAAGACAATCACTTGGAACGGAGGATAATACCGATAATGTTTAAGCTGCTTTCTCGAAAAATACTCGGTGAAAAATATCGTAGTGTTATAACCTCTGTTATCATAGCTGCCATAATCGGCGGATCACTTTCAACAATGGAAGTAACAATACCGATTGCCCAATCGATCCTTATCATGTTTTCACTCTTTTACACAGGTCCGATAGTACTTCAGGCACTCGCTTCAAAGGATAATGCCAGATGCCTTAAGGGACTTTTTGCAATGCCATGTAATGAGACGAGAACCCTTTGGGAATATGCTGCGGTAATCGGAATCTATGCTCTTTTTACCAAGACCATCCTGCTTTTTGCGCTTATTTATGCCTTTACTACACTTACAGCTATGAATATAGTGATCATGGTGCTTGCGTCATTTTTTTCTATAGTCGGAACTATGATAATCTTCGGTTTCAGAAAGAAAGCACCTCTTATATCTCTCCTTATCATCGCTGCGGCAGTAGCAATGGCCTTTCTCCTTCCAGACGGAAAATTTTCCGCAATCGGATTTGCCGCTGCAGATATTATCCTTCTTCTGATCTTCTCTTTCCTTAAATTGGAAGACTTCAGAGTGACGGAATCCTCAAACGTTAAGGCAGGTCAAAAAAGATCGGGTGGTTCTTTCTTCCTTATACCGAAATATATAGTGAGATACTTACTGTCCAACAAAAGCTATATCATCAGTCCTCTGTTTTTATTGGCCTTTGCCGTATTCTTTGCATATAACGCAAATACATCGGGGATGCCTGCCGGAGCCGGACTTGCAATGGGACTTATTTCCGTCAATTCCCCTATCGCAGTCATCATGAGCTCTAACAGAAATCTAAAAAATAAACTGGATATGCTTCCCGGAAAAACACAAAACTTTTTTGTTCCGTATGGATTCGTCGTAGCTGTGTTCTTCATGATAATTTACGCAATCTATATCACCACAGTTTCAATAATCTTAAAAAATGTGGACTATAAAGCGATCATACTTGCTCCTATATTCTCTGTAGAAGCGGGAATATTAAATGCAATACTCGAAAGCCGATTTCCGATCACGAAATGGAAGACCGAACCGGATCTTTTTCGTCATCCGAGAAAATATATCATCCCTCTCATTATCATGTTTGAGGCTGCAATCGTATATTTTCTTCCGGCTTAAGTCCGAAACCGTGTCAATAAAACGTTGCGATTTTCAGGATACTCTGTTACAACATATATGATGAGCTTTTAAGTTTCTATCATAATGCTATATAGCTTTTTAACAGCATCATTAAATGTCATAAAGATAAACAGCGAGAGGATCAACAACATGAGATTCAGACCATGCATAGATATACATGACGGAAAAGTTAAACAGATAGTAGGCGGCGCACTTAGTGACACAAGTTCAGGCGAAACCAATTTCGTCTCCGAAACCGATTCATCCTTTTATGCTGAAATGTACCGCTCCCGCGGACTTTCAGGCGGACATATAATCCTGCTTAACAGATCGGGTACTCCCGAATATGAAGCAGATCTTGAGGAAGCTCGTCTCGCTATGAAAACCTATCCGGGCGGCTTTATGATCGGCGGCGGAATAAATTCCGAAAACGCATCTTCCTTTATCAAGATGGGTGCCAGCCATGTTATAGTCACCTCTTATGTATTTCGAGACGGTGTAATAGATATGGAAAGACTATCCGATCTTCGTGATATTGTAGGAAAAAATCGACTCGTTCTTGATCTTTCATGCAGGAAAAAAGACGATAAATACTATATAGTTACAGACAGATGGCAGAAATATACCGACGTAACCGTAGATGATAATACTCTGGATATGCTATCCGAATACTGCGATGAATATCTGATACATGCAGTTGATGTTGAAGGTAAGCGGAGCGGCTGCGACAAAGAACTTCTCAGCCTTCTAGGTAAATGGAACAAACTCCCGATAACCTATGCCGGCGGTGTTTCTTCCTTCGACGATCTGTCCACCGTCAAAACTCTGGGAAAAGGACATATAGATGTAACCATCGGTTCCGCGCTCAGTCTGTTCGGCGGAGATATGGAACTTGATGATATAATCTCATTCATGAAAAAATAATTCTGACCCGAATAAAGTAGAATAAGCAAAAAGCGCAGCATTACTGCTGCGCTTTTCATATATCAACTACTGAAAACTTTTTCGCAATACAACCATAAACTAATATTCATCCCAATACTCTTCATTATCTTCGAATTCATCTTCATAATCTAAGTAGTACTGCTCAATATCATGATCACTCGGATCTACTGTAGACTTACTCGGTCTTGTATAACTTCTACCGGAACCACCGTTAGTTTTATTCTGTTGTTTCTTAGCGTTCTCTTCAGCTTCTCTTTTCTTCTTACGTTCTTCTTCCTCTTTACGCATCTGATCGGATCGTTCTTTTGACTTACGATCTTCTTCATCATATTCCGCTTTATGTGCCAAATAATTTTCTGTTATTCGATCTACGATTTTTGCATACTCTTTCTGATTTTCTTCCGTCAGAATAGATTCGAAACTATTATTATCCAAGCCTCCATACGCAGCTCTGTAGTTTTTCTCGGCATAATATCTACATGCTATGCTGAAAAAGCAGCCATCCTCTGCCATATTTCTTCTTTCACCGGAGGTTTCATCCATTATACGAATGAACTGCGTTTGAGCCTCTACATATTCCCCCTTTAATATAAGTTCAAAAGCAGAATTCATCTTATTTTTATATCGCTTTTCTATCGCATAATTACTGCTGTCAAATATGGCAAATATAATAACCATACCAATCATTACTGTTGAGAATATTGCGATTTTGATACCCTTTGACACATAATCACCCCATTTACATGATCGGAGCTAATCATCCCAATCATCTACATCATCTTCGCCGTATATATCCGATTCATCATCCTCATCTTCATCTGTATAGAATCCTGATTTTATTTCACGTCCAAAGGAGTCGTATATTGCACTCCTATCAAAGTGGCTTGTTTTTTCTTCCCCACTGTAATCAAACATCTCGTCTCCTGGATTCATTGTTCCTTACCTCCCCATACATTTTCGTGTCTTGTTCCTTGTTCTTATATACTGATCCGTATATTTCTTCTTAAGTGCAATTTCCTATAATGTAAAAAAGACGCAGTTCACCCGCTTCTTTGATGAACCACGTCTTTAAATTATTTATATTTATTGCATACCCCTCCATAGAATTGTACCCCTTAAATACAAACCCAACTCTATAGATTCAGATTATCATTTTAAACGAACAATGTCCATTATTTTGTTCGTTCCCATTATAATTATTTTATTTCCTCATAGATGGACTCTGCATCAGGATAATTATTTAAATATACATTGCAGAAGGCTTCCGTCTATTGCATTGATCACAACTCTTCCCATTATAGGACCATGATAACTTCCGTATGCAACCCACGCAGGAACAAATGTATACTCATTTGGATCATCCGGTGACTTTACCGGAAAATAATTTAATTCGACATAATCAAAAGTACACTTTGTATTACCTTTAAGATCACATTCTTTCTCAATTGCCGTCTCCATTGCCTCCATAGCACTATCAAAGCTGAGAAGTGTTGAATCCTCAGTGATCGTACCGTCAACATTATACGAAATCGGTAATTCGAGTCCGATAATACCGCTGTCATTTACCATAACAAGACCATACGAAAAGTCACCGTCGTATACAAGATCAATATTATCCAATCCTCTCATTAACTGAATTCCGTTGACAGCGGATTCCATCATCATTGTATATCCGTTTCTTTTCATTTTTGAATAATCACCGATATCATCCATATAAAAAACTTCTAATCTGATATTATCACCGGTGGCTATATGTGCTCCCGAAGCAGTCACATATGGCGAAGCCTCAAATGATAACGCTCCCTCCGGAAGATGTATATTCATCTTATTCTTCAATGTATCATCTGCCATTTGAATCAGTTCATCTTCTGATTTCTGACACTCATTCTCGCCGCTGCCTATAATATCTGTCATATGGATGAATTCTGTCTTTCCATCTTCCGTTTGTACCTGAACTACATCATCGGTACTGCCATAAAACATAAAATTATATGAAGGGTCATCTATCAGCTGACCGGGATTTTTCGGAAATAAACCTATTGCCATTTCACCATATGATTCACAAAATCCTATAGCAAACTGATAATCCTTACCGTTATACTCTCCTTCATAACAATGAATATAGTATTCATTTTTATCATACCAGGAAGAAACACTTGAATAATTTATATATTCCGAATCATTATTAAAGTGGTAAAGAAGATTTCCCAAGGCATTAATAAGATTTATAGAGTCTCCCGCATTCTGATCTAATTTTCTCTCATTTGAATCAGATAAGGCTACTGCTGTATCACCAAAAAGATTTTTTACTATCTCATCTTCCTTAACATCGCTTTTTCCTATAGGATGCCCCTTGAAAGTCGGAATTCTATCAACAGTTTCATCCGGTTTATACTTTAAGTCAAAATTGATAACCGCTCCGTTAACATTTATCGTATCCTTAAAAGTGACCTCTTTTCCGCCCAGTCTTTCTGCAAGGTTACCACCCTCACTTATCCCTTCATGATTTTCACCGTACTCATTCTCGGTAACCTCGTCACCGGTTGCATCAGAAGTTTCGGAGCCTTCACTTCCTCCGTAATAATCTACATCAAATGACTGTCCTTTATTTCCGCAACCGCTTAAGATCAGTGACGAGATTAGTATTATGGTCGCGCAGTTTCTGATTTTTACCTTAAAAGACTTTTTCTTCATCAATAATCCCTCATAATCGATAAAATTTTTACTGCGTACATCATAAAATATAAAACACTTTTATCGTACATTCGGAATTTATCATAGAAAAGTATCTGAAATGTATCTAAATATATTCTTTTATTCAGGCATAAATTCAAGTATCTCCATATCATCATCCGGCTCATCATAATCCGGAGATGCATCTATATTCAAAATACTTTTGATTTTTCTGACACTCTCATCATATTCCGACATCATATCTCCATATCCGGAAAATATAGTCTTCTCATCGTTTTCTCCGGCTGCATTTTCCTGATCAAGTGCCATATCGGACAGCGTATCAAGACCTATCGTCCTTGAAGAACTCTTCAACGCATGAACCTGAACCTGATAATCCTTCCAGTTTTCCTCACTATAAAAAGCAGTGATAGCTTCTCTTTTTTCCGGTGCGGAATTGGCAAAGGTTTTAAGAAGTTCTATATAAAAATCCTCATCATCCATACAATAACCGAGAGCAGCATCTACATTAAATCCATCCTCGCGAAGCTTTTCCAAAACTTCTGAGTTTCTGCTCTCCTCTTTTTCTTCCTTCAGCTCCTCAGCCTCATCCGTCTCGTTGACAGAACCGCTTCTATCCTCATAAGTAAAGCTGTCCTTCGGAAGATATTTAACAAGTATATTTTCAAACTCTGCAGGATCTATCGGCTTCGAAAGATAATCCTTAAATCCTTCGGAAATGTACATCTCCCTCGCTCCCTGAATTGCATTTGCGGTAAGCGCGATCACTGCTGTATCTTCTCCGATAAGCTTTTTCTCTCTGATAATTCTGAGCGTTTCGATACCATCCAGATCAGGCATCATGTGATCCATAAGAATGATGTCATAATGATTATGCTTCAGCATTTCAATAGAATCTCTTCCGCTTGAAGCAAGTTCCGGAACAACATCTATTCTCTTCATGAGACCCTTTGCAACCTTAAGATTCATCTCATTATCATCAACAACAAGAATATCAGCTTTAAGAATCTTCAACTGCCGTTTACTTATCTCATCGCCTCCGAGTGCCATATGCTTATGGAATTCTCCCATCGGAGAATCATCCTCAACCTTCTGGATAAATCTAAATGAAAATGCAGAGCCTTCACCATATTTACTTTCCACTGAAAGGCTGCTGTTCATAAGCCTGAGTATTCCGTCAACTATAGACATACCGAGTCCGGTTCCTTCGATATTTCTGTTCTTCTTCTCATCAAGGCGCTGGAAGGATTGGAATAGCTTATCCATCTCCTCCTCTTTAATTCCGATTCCTGTATCTCTTACTTCGACAAAGAGTTCACTCTCATTATTTCTTCGGGCTTCTTCTCTCATAGTAAGGGTAACTGTTCCCTTTTCGGTATATTTCACCGCATTGGTAAGCAGATTAACTATAACCTGCTTTATCCTTACATCATCTCCGTAAAGAGTCTTCGGGATATTCGGATCGATATCAAGTTTAAATTCCAGGCCCTTCTTTACAGCTCTGTCATCTATCATATTAACAAGATCCGTAATCATTTTTGCACTCTCATATTTAACCGGAATGATCTCCATTTTTCCGCTCTCGATCTTTGAAAAATCAAGTATTCCGTTAATGATCGTAAGAAGTGTATGGCTTGCACTCTTTATATCTCGTGCATACTCTTTAATATCAGGATCTTCGGTTTCGTTCAGGATCATTTCGTCCATTCCTATAACTGCATTGATAGGAGTTCTGATCTCATGACTCATCTGTGCAAGGAAATCTGACTTTGCTTTTCCCGCAACCGTTGCTGCACGTGCAGATTCTGAAAGTCTTTCATTCATTTTAGCCTGCGAACGGATAACTTTATTGATCAGCATAATGACCGCTACTATGATCGCTACTATAAGAACTACATAAAGAACCGTATAGACTATCTGGAAAATATATATATCCCAATAATTCCATACGAGAACTATATAGAAACCGGTTGTCTTATCCAGCTTGCATTTGCAGCATTTAAGCTTACCGTCATAATCACGTAATTTATACATCTCGTATTCATCGGAATTAAATGCATCACTATACGGAGTTCCTGCGATATTTGTCATACTGCTTTTTGTTATCTGATATTGGGGATTCGGGTGATTAATGATATTCCCGTTCGGATCGACAAGAAAAACATATTCCTGCTCGGAATAGCTTTCTCCGAAAATACTGATGATCTTATCCATATAAAGATCGATTGCGAAAACGCCTATAAAATCGCCGCTTTGACTGTATACCTTTTCAGACATGGTAATACAATAATTTCCGGTCTGCTCATCATAATAAGGCTCCGATATACTGAAGCCATCCTTGGAATTCATCGTACTCTTATACCAGTCTCTGTCTTCTACCTTCCATCCCGGCTCCGGCTGCCAGCCGTTATTCATTATGATCGTATGTTCTCTATCAGGATTTGCAAGATAACAGACCGAAATGCTCGGATAATCACGGGAGATATTATCAAGCCACAGAACTGCCTCATCATAATCATCCATTATTTCAGGATTAACAGATACAAAACTCGAAAGCATTTTAAGTATTGTCTGTTGTTCAATCTCCCATTCATTAAACTGATTTCCATAGAAATACTGGCCCCTTGCCATCATTCCGTCAGTAACATCCCTGCCTGTCTGATAGAACAGGTAGGCGCTGATCAGCATGACAACAACAAGCAGTGTAATAATTATATTTCTGAAAATACGGATAGACTGAGACAGCTTACCGGTCTCAATCTCATTTTCGATCATATCCTTATCCTCGGATTCTACGGATTCGGATTCTATTTTTTCCCTCTTGCGTAACTTCATAAATTTAACTTTCAACCTTTATTCAAAACGCCTGATCTCTAAAATTACAAATGAATAATCCCCAACATTTTCACCACCGACAGAGTAACCGGATACTCCTTCATTCTCAAAGATAAAACTGAGACCATCCTCACTTAAATCCGGATTATCAACCACACATTCTATTTTATCTTTTCCTGCTTTAATATTATTATTTACTACATTTTTAAACTCTTCCTGATTCTCTAAATATATCCCGGATTTTTTATAATAATTCATGTCCATGGAAGTGCATTCTTCTGCCACTTCTTTATCCCACTCATGGTTTCTTTCAAAAATGTCATCGTTAACATTTAAGTATGTATGCGATAAGATATCCTCATCGGAAATCGGGTCATCCCATGTAACATCAAGATTATACCATGATCCCATTATATAAACCTGATTCCACATATGAGACCCATCATCACTTATTCCTGCCGTATTGGTGCCATCAACTGCTTTTCCCGAAACAAGCTTAACATCAACACCCTCCAGCTTAAGCAGCAGTGCCATTGCTCTCGAATAGCCGTCACATACCGCTTCATGCTCTACCAGTGCTCCGTAGGATGAATGAACATATTCTCCATCCATGTCATCTATGGCATACTTGCAGTTATTAACTATATAATCATGTGCAGCTACTTCAATTTCATAATCAGACATTCCGTCTTTGATATATTCCTGATGGAAGCTTTCACATACTTTCTTTACTTCCTCTAATTCGGGTCTGTCTTCCGGAAGCGGTTTTGAATTTACTATGCTGTCATATACATATTTTTCATCTGAATAATTATAACTGATATTGACACTTATATAGCCATCCTTTTTTTCCGGTCCATTGTCCTCCCGTGTAGACCATTCTGCAAAAGAGTTCACAACAACATTTCCATCGAACTCGTCAATCTTCGCGATATCCTTTATATCTTCCTTCGTAAACTCTTTTGAAACCTGAAAATATATGCCCGTTTCCGGAGGATTCTCGGCCATGGTAGTAACATATTCTTTTATTTCTTCTCTTGACGTAAAGTAAACATCCTGATACCAGTAATCAGGATCATACGGATCATCAATAACTCTTTCACTTTCGGCTTTGATTCGTTCCTGCTCTGCCTTATTTTTAGCCTGCATATTATGAGCATGTATTACTACAAAAATACATACTGCCACAAAAGCTAAAAATATAAATATACCGCTCAGAGATCTTGATGACGTCGATGAACGTCTGTCATGATCATTATAATCATATCCGTTTATTTTCATTTTTCCCCCTTAAATAAATCTCCCTTAAATTACTGTTTCCACTTCACTTTTAATTTCATAGTTTTTGTTCTCTTCAATCGATTCCCAGGAATCCACCATTCGCTTCACTATCTCATGACAGCCCTCTTCATCGCAATTTGTACAGAGAACATAAATATCCCCGCCCAGTCTGCTGATCACGTCATTTTTCTTCAGACGGACAGTCAGATGTTCCTCTAATCTTTCCATTACATCATCCGTGACCTTACTGCCCTTCTTGCTCGTAATACGGAATCTGATAAATCCTGTTTTTGAAGAATTGATACGATCTGCACGATTAATGTATTTATAGATTGTCTGAAGCTTATCAAAGCTGACTGAGTAAGCTCCTTTTCCTTCATTTCTTTCACCGATAATCTTCTTAATCTGCTCAAGACTGTTATTATCGTGTGTAGCCGATTCTGCCTCAATACTCTTTTTCTGATATATCGAATAATTATGTTTTCCCCTCTGCTTGACAACATAAAGTGCTTTATCGGCAAGTTTAAAGAGCTCTTCAAAATCGGTACCATCAGCGGGACATCGAACCGCTCCGATCGATGAACCCAGAGGAATATTCATATCATCTCCCATATATTCCTTGGCCGACTTAACAATCTCTTTATTAAGATACTTTGTTATCCTGTCTACTTCATCTTCACTTTCGGTATTCTTGATGAAACCTATAAACTCGTCTCCGCCTATACGTCCGGCCATATTATCTTCTCCGACAGCTTCCTGAACAAGCTCTGCGAATCTGATGAGTATCTTATCACCCATGTCATGTCCGTATATATCATTGACCAGCTTGAAGCTGTCAAGATCTATCATGAGTAAGAAGCCTGTTTCTTCAGCACAGAGTGTTTTCAGAACCTTATGGGATCCGGCCTTATTATATATACCTGTCATCGGATCTGTAACTATTTCTCTCTGAAGTCCGATCAGGCTCTTTGTTTTTTTATTTATTGCATAGAAGAGCCATACCAGATACATTACAAGCAATGTACCCAACGTGAACAGATATATCTTAAAATACAGCCTCTCATATTTCATTGCCTGTTTTTCAACAGTGTATACTTTCTGCTCAAGTATATGACCCGTTGAAGAATCAAGTATTTCAATATGAAATTTATAATGTCCATATGGAAGATTCGTATATGAAAGAGGCACCACTTCACTTTGATAGCAGGTAATACCCGGATCATTCGTACCTTCAAGATAGTAATGAATAAGCGGATTTGAAAGCGTATAATTATTAATCGCTACATTAAATTCTATACGTCCTCCCTTAGGCGGAATTACAAATACTCCGTTATTGTTTGTAATGATTCCGCTGTTTGAAGATATATACTTTAAATGCAGCTCATAATCTGCCGCTACATTATCATAGTCCTTTGTCGAAATAACTCTTACACCATCTATACAGCAAAGATAAAGATCATCACCGTTCATTACATTCCATGAATTTGCCGTAAAGGATGTTCTGAGACCCCAGCTGTCATTAAGAAGTGTATAGGTGTAATCTCCATCCTGTAAGAGCTGCGCCTCATTAACTACATAAAGACCTGCACTTGATGTGATCCAGCAATTTCCGTCATCGGATATCATAACATCATAATTATTTGAATACGGAAAATGCTCAAGCTTTCTGATTTCTTTTCCGTTATCATAATAAAGTGCATTACTTGTAACATACAGATATCCGTCGGTGCATTTTACTATTCTGAGAACTACCGAAGTATCAAGACCTTCGGCCTTTCCGATATGTCCGACAACTTTATCGTTCTTGATCAGATAAATTCCGTCTCCGTCGGAAGCGGCAAGGATTGTTCCGTCCTCTCTTTCATACAGCGAAAGGATATACTGATTTTTCAGACCGTTTTCAACTCCGATCGTCTTAACAACAGTATCACCGTCAATATAAGAGAGTCCCATATTGCTTGCTGCCAGAATTCTTCCATCGGACAGCTCAATTACACTTCTGCACTGGCTTCCCAGCATACCGACTGTAGTTTCGTTGAAATATTTAATCCTCTTGTCCTTGTCGAGACGTATAAGTCCGTTATCTCCATATGTACTGAACCATATATTTCCCTTCGAATCCTTCATGATATTACGGACTCTCGCTTTCAGGAAATGTCCGGCATATGTCTCTGTAATTCTCTTATGATCAGAGAGATCGATTATCTCAATTCCCGAATCCGTTCCGATAAAAAGTTTGTTATCGGATATCAGAAGTGCATTAACAACTCCTGTATTGACTTTAGACCTGTTAAGTATATTTTTGAACGGAGAACGTGAATATTTAAGTATTCCGTTTTTATTTGATACAAACCATATATTTCCCTGTTCGTCGACACATACATCGCTTACCGCTCCGTCATAATTCTCCTTTGCAAGATTTGTAAGCTTCTTAGTTTCCAGCTCGACATAACCCATTCCGGATTCTCCGCAGACTAAAAGTCCCTCAAGCTCCGGATTATAAACCATCTTATTAATATAACTCAGTCCGTTCAGTTTAATTCTGCTGACCTGCTCAACATCTTCTCCATTTATCTCCAGCTCGAATATAGAACTTCCCGAAGTTCCGGCATAAAGCTTTTCTCCCGTAAATACAACGGCCCTATAGGTAGTTCCTTCCCCGGATTCATCTACATCAGTTGCCTGAAGCATATCATCCTTTATCTTAAACAGAGTTCCGCCGTTTGTAACTCCGACCATACTTCCGTCATCCATAGCGGCAAGTGATATAGGATAGAATACATCCTCCCATTCGGAATATGTTTTCATATTACCTTCAGGGCTGATCTTTGTTATATATCTTACGGTTCCTATATATATATTTCCTTCTGTATCTTCGCTGATACATCTTATTGAATCCGCTGTCAGACCGTTTTCTGTACCATAATACTCTGCTTTCATTGTTTCCGTATCATAACAGAATACTCCCATATCATTTGTTCCGATCCAGAGCTTTCCACGCGAATCAACATAAAGAACCATAACATTTCTGATTCTTTCGTCTATACCGGTTTCTTTGAATTTAATTCCGTCATACTGATATAAACCGGAATATGTTCCGACCCACATATAACCATCATTTGTCTGAACAACTGCATTTATCTGCTTTGCCATAAGACCGTCTTCACTTCCGAACTGAACGGTCTCATATTCCGCATCAAAATCAGACGCTTCAACCTTGATATCAGGTGAACCGAACATTCCGAGAATTATGGCAAGTATAAGTATTATACTTATGGTTTTTCTGTTGCTTCTGTTTTCGGGATTTTTACTTTCGACCATTTTTACCACTGTAATGGCAAAAAGAAGAGTTAAAACTTTGTCCGGTAGATTGACAAAAAGCTCAGCTCCAAAAGAATTGATTATTTTTGAATTCAGTGTTGTGGAAAGTAGATCATAGAAAGCATTGCCCCAGTCATTTCCTATTTTTCCGGTACCGTAATTATAAAAATCAAGCGGTACCGAGATGACTGAAGACAAGATACCTGTTATAATACCGGCTGAAATAATGGCAAGAGTATCCTTCTTTTTTCTGAGATAAAAAAGACCGATAAGCACTCCTACTGTCATACCAACAAGATAATAATTATAACAGGAAAGCCCCAGAACACTCATCAGAAGAACCGATCCAGCTCCGATAAGTGCTCCGAATAAAGGACCGAACTGTATAGCTATAACCATCGTTCCTATCGTATCGATCCATATAGGAAGATTTATCTGATCGGATATAAAATGTCCGAGTAAATTTATCAATATACAGAATGCCATTGCAATAATACTGTATATATTTATTCTCGGAAATATCCAATTTATGATACCCTTTGTATCTTCCTTTTTTCCCATAAATTACCACTCTTTACTCCAGGCCCATATCAATCTGAACAAGAGTATCTGAAAGGAAATACCATCTCGAACCAAATTTATAAACATATCTGGTTATAAATCCGGTATTCTGCTTTGAAAATTCTGTACCCTCCAAATTCATGACCATGCTGAAAGTAACCTTATACATCTTTTTTGCTTTGAATTTAATATTATAAATCCTGCTTACGCTTTCGTTAAATTTCTCTAAAGTGCTGTCTTCAACCTTCTCTTTCTTAATTATCTTAAGATCTGAAAATGTTGCATCTGTCTGATAGGCCATGGCATTGGTTACAATATCATCAAGACTGATATCCATTCCTTCAGGCTTATAATTATCTCTCCATTTTTTCGGATAGCAGGCTGCTATATACTTTGCATTATTTTTGCTTCCTACTGCATCAAAATACTTTGAAATTGCCATCTTCATTGTCGGAGCCCCATCGCCGGCGATAATAAGAAATATTACTCCTGCGATAAGTAAAAAACCGAGCAATGTCCAAATGAGCTCTTTCATTTTTCTATTTAGGCGTTTTCTTCGCTTAGCCATTAAATATATACCCCGTAATTAATTCTGACTTTTAAGAAAATCCTCTACTGCACTCTCGTACAGATTATTTCCAAGACTATCAACTATAACGATAACCGGGAGATCCTCTACATAAAGCTTTCTTATAGCTTCCGTTCCGAGATCGTCATAAGCTATTACTTCAGAACTTTTTATACATTTTGACAGAAGAGCTCCCGCTCCTCCGACTGCAGCCATATATACTGCACCGTTCTCAACTATTGAATCTATTACTGCCTGACTTCTCTTTCCCTTTCCGATCATTCCGCTGAGCCCTCTGGATAGAAGTTCCGGAGTATATTTATCCATACGGCTTGATGTTGTAGGTCCCGCTGAGCCTATCACTGTACCGGGTCTGGCAGGAGTAGGTCCCAGATAATAGATAAAATTTCCGGAAATATCAAACGGAAGTTCTTCGCCACGGCCTATTGCTTCATACATCCTCTTATGAGCAGCATCCCTGGCTGTATATATAGTTCCGGTGAGATACAGATAATCTCCGGAACGAAGTGTTGATACGGTGTCTTTATCTATGGGAAGAGATATATGTTTTTCCATGATGGATTTCCTTTGTAATTTGTTATTGAATGTATCACAATCGCAGGCGCGTCCTGCTTCGCAGTCCGACGTCGCTTCTGCGACTCAAATACTACTGTTTTTTTGTATCACAATCGCAGGCGCGTCCTGCTTCGCAGTCCGACGTCGCTCCGCGACTCAAAGCCTGCGATGATGTATCAGCAGACTTAGACTATCATCCGGTTAATTAATAAATTAGCTTTTTAAATTCCTTCGGAATATCTTACTTCAGATAAGCACACCCTTACAAGCAAGCTTGTCGGTTGTGCTTCCCTGAAGTAAGCTGCTTCGCAGCTTTAAAAATCTTATTATATAATAACCGTTTTATGTCTATCTACGTGACAGCACATGTTTACGCCCACCGGTAATCCGGCGATGTGGGTGGCATAGGTTTCTATGTTTACCGCAAGGGCTGTGGTTGTTCCACCGAGGCCGGCAGGGCCTATTCCAAGGCTGTTTATCTTTTCTAATAATTCTTTTTCAAGTTCAGCATAATATGGGTTTTCGTTATGACTTCCGGGTTCTCTTGTAAGTGCTTTTTTGGAAAGCTTTGCAACAAGCTCGAAGTCCCCGCCTATTCCGACTCCGACTACAAAAGGAGGACATGCATTTGGACCTGCATCTTTAACTGTCTGTATTACAGCTTCCTTTACGCCCTCAACTCCGTCAGCCGGTTTAAGCATATAGAGCTTACTCATATTTTCACTACCGAATCCCTTCGGTGCAACTGTAATCTTTAACTGATCTCCGGATACGATATCATAATGAATTATAGCCGGTGTATTATCGTTGGTATTTATTCTTTCCAACGGATCTCCGACTACTGATTTTCTGAGATATCCTTCTGTATATCCGCGTCTTACACCTTCGTTTATAGCATCTGTAAGATTTCCGTTAATGTGAAGATCCTGTCCGACTTCAATAAAGAATACAGCCATTCCTGTATCCTGACAGATCGGAATTCTGTCTTCTTTAGCTATATCCATATTTTCCGAAAGCTGACCGAGTACTTTTACTGCAAGAGGATTCTTCTCTGAATCCGCAGCTCTTCGGATACAACCTTCCATTTCTTCCGAAAGTTTAAGATTTGCTTCTATACATATTTTTGCAACCGCTTCTGTTATAACGTCTGTATTTATTTCTCTCATTTCAGTCATATCCTCTATAAGAAGAAATCATCCTTCTCTCTCTTAAGAGTTCCTCTTCTCTCCTTGATAAAATTACTTATCTTTATAGCAACAAGAAAAACAAAGAGAATAACAATTATAACTCCAAGCCAGTATGCAATTCCCAAGAGAAGACGTTCAAGCTCTGAAGTCTTGGACATCTCTCCGATCTTATCGATTATCGATCCGAGTACAACTCTTCCCATCACTTGTCTCCTAACTGATTCTTTTCCTCTTTATATAAAGTACAGTGCTGTGGGAATTATCATAATTCCCACAGTCTGACAAAATTTATTCCTCGTCTCCGGAATCTTCTGATGCATTTGCCTCATTTGTTTCAGTATCATCAGTCTCTGCAGCATCTGCTTCCTCTGATACTTCACCTTCAGCAGCTTCAATGCCGGATTCATCGATTTCTTCATCATCACTTGTCTTTTCGGTCTGTCTTACCTTAGCGATGCTTGCAACCTGAACATTATCTTTCAGATCTATAAGTTTTACACCGGATGTGATTCTTCCGTATTCGGATATCTCTGCACATCTCAGCTGAATGATAATTCCGCCTGTTGTGATCATCATTATCTCATGATCTTCATTAACAGCTTTAACACCTACAATATTTCCGGTCTTTTCTGTGAGCTTATAGCACTTAAGTCCCATACCGCCACGTTTCTGAACCTTGAAATCCTTGATAGGAGTTCTCTTACCCATACCGTTTTCAGATACAATGAGAAGATCTTCACCCTGGGTATTCATCTGCATTCCGACTATCTCATCGCCTTCATCGAGATTCATACCGATAACACCCATTGAAGCACGTCCTGTACTTCTTACATCTGTATCCTTGAAACGTATGCACATTCCGTTCTTTGTTACAAGGAATACATCTCTTGTATTATCTGTTGTCTTAACCTCGATCAGCTCATCATCCTCTCTGAGATTAATACCGATAAGACCGTTCTTTCTTATGTTGAGATAATCATTTTCAGGAGTCTTCTTTACGAGACCCTTCTTTGTACACATAATGAGATACTTATTCTCTGAGAACTGTCTGATAGGGATTATTGCAGATACCTTCTCTCCACCCTCAAGCTGAAGAAGATTAACTATAGCGGTACCTCTTGCAGTTCTTCCGGCTTCCGGAATCTGATAAGTACGAAGCTTATAAACTCTACCTCTGTTTGTAAAGAAGAGAATATAATTCAGCGTCGTAGTCATAAGAAGATCTTCGATATAATCATCTTCAATGGTCTGCATTCCCTTTATACCCTTGCCTCCGCGGCCTTGAGCATGGAAATTATCCACAGTCATTCTCTTGATATATCCGAGATGCGTCATTGCTATAACAACCTGCTCATCATCGATCAGATCATCTTCTGTGAAGTCTCCTACATCTATTCCTATCTTTGTTCTTCTGTCATCTCCGTACTTGTCGGCGATGATTGATATTTCATCTCTTATTACAGTAAGAAGTTTATTCTTATCTGCAAGTATTGCTTTCAGTTCGGCTATAGTTTCCTGAAGAGCCTTATACTCTGCTTCAAGCTTCTCTCTTTCGAGACCTGTCAGAGCACGAAGTCTCATATCAACAATAGCCTTCGCCTGAGTTTCCGTAAGTCCGAACCTTTCAATAAGGGATGCAACTGCAGCCGCTACATTTTCCGAACCTCTGATTATCTTTATTACTTCATCTATGTTATCGATAGCAATTAAGAGACCTTCTAAAATGTGAGCTCTCTCTTCTGCTTTTCCGAGATCATACTTGGTTCTTCTTGTTACTACATTTTCCTGATGTCTGATGTAATACTTCAGCATATCAAGAATATTGAGCACCTTAGGCTCATTGTTAACAAGAGCAAGCATATTTACACCAAAGGTATCCTCAAGCTGTGTATGCTTGTAAAGGTTATTGAGAAGCAGATTTGCATTAACATCCGCACGAAGCTCAATAACTATACGCATTCCTTCACGTGATGATTCATCACGGAGATCTGTGATTCCGTCTACTTTCTTATTCTTTACAAGTTCTGCAATCTTCTGAATAAGAAGTGCCTTATTTACATAGTAAGGAAGCTCGGTTACAACGATTCTCTGCTTTCCCTTTGCCATAGGCTCGATGTTAGATACGGCACGAACTCTTATCTTACCGCGGCCTGTTCTGTAAGCTTCATCTATTCCGCGTCGACCGAGAATTTCAGCACCTGTAGGAAAATCAGGTCCCTTAATAATCTCCATAACTTCTTCAATAGAAGTATCTCTGGATTCTTCAACCTTATTATTTATGATCTTTACAACAGCACCAATAACCTCACGAAGATTGTGAGGAGGAATATTTGTTGCCATACCTACTGCTATACCGGATGTTCCGTTTACAAGAAGATTAGGATAACGACTCGGCAGAACCGTTGGCTCCTTCTCTGTCTCATCGAAGTTAGGTATAAAATCTACTGTATCTTTACCGATATCAGCCAGCATTTCCATGGAAATCTTTGAGAGCCTTGCCTCTGTATATCGCATGGCAGCTGCACCGTCACCATCCATAGAACCGAAATTACCGTGTCCGTCTACAAGCGGATATCTGGTATTCCATTCCTGTGCGAGCTTAACAAGAGCATCATATATTGATGAATCACCGTGTGGATGATATTTACCCATTGTATCACCGACAATACGGGCACATTTTCTGTGTGGTTTGTCGGGACCATTATTCAGCTCTATCATGGAATACATGATTCTTCTCTGAACAGGTTTAAGACCATCTCTTACATCCGGTAATGCACGTGATGCAATAACAGACATGGCATAGTCTATATAGGAGTTTTCCATAGTTTTCTTAAGATCGACTTCCTTCACGTCATCACGTGGTCTGTCAAAAATCTTATCGTCATCCATTTAAATCTACCTCAATTATATTAATTAAATAAGCAATTCCTTGGTCCTAAATGCACTAAAGTTTTGTTTTACAAAACTTTGCATCCGCTTCGCGTATGCTCCGTGCTTCGCACGGGTGTCCTTCGCTTCGCTCAGGATTCCAGGAGCACCTCGGCTCTTCGAGCCGTATCCTGGAACTTATATATCTAGGTTCTTTACAAACTTTGCGTTCTCTTCGATGAACTTCTTACGAGGTTCAACATTATCACCCATAAGAATATTAAAGGTGACATCTACTTCGGATTCATCCTCTCCGTCTATAGCAACCTTGAGAAGTATTCTCTTCTCAGGATCCATAGTTGTATCCCAAAGCTGATCTGCATCCATCTCACCAAGACCTTTGTAACGCTGAACCTTATTGTTCTGATCACGTCCAACTTCTTCAATGATGGAAGCAAGTTCCTCATCACTGTAGGCATACCAGAACTTCTTGTTCTTCTCAAGTCTATAAAGTGGAGGCTGAGCCAGATATACATGTCCCTGTCTGATAAGTTCAGGCATGAATCTATAGAAGAAAGTAAGTAAGAGCGTTGCGATATGTGCACCGTCTACGTCGGCATCGGTCATGATGATGATCTTATCATAACGAAGCTTTTCTATATCGAAATTCTCATGAATACCTGTTCCAAAGGCTGTTATCATAGCCTGGATTTCTTTATTCTCTAAGATATGATCGATACGTGCTTTTTCTACATTAAGGATTTTACCTCTGAGAGGAAGGATAGCCTGTGTTGCTCTGTTACGTGCAGTCTTTGCTGAACCGCCGGCGGAATCTCCCTCAACGATATATATTTCACAATTCTTCGGATTCTTATCCGAACAATCTGCAAGCTTACCCGGAAGTGACATTCCCTCGGTAAGGTTATTCTTTCTAGCAACATCTCTGGCTTTTCTTGCAGCAATACGTGCTCTCTGAGCTGTAACCGCTTTATCTACGATAGCTCTTGCAACTGAAGGATTCTGCTCAAGGAAATAAACAAGCTGCTCATTCATTACTGATTCAACTGCAGTTCTTGCAGGTGCATTTCCGAGCTTCTGCTTAGTCTGACCTTCAAACTGAGGATCTTCAATCTTTACACTGATAATAGCTGTAAGTCCTTCACGAAGATCTTCACCCGAAAGATTATCATCCTTCTCCTTAAGGATCTTCATGTTTCTTGCATAATCATTAAATACTTTTGTAATAGCACTTCTGAATCCTGTAAGGTGCATACCGCCTTCAGGAGTAACTATGTTATTAACAAAGCTGTATACTGTTTCGTTATAGGAATTATTATGCTGAAGAGCAACCTCAACATAAATATCATCTCTTGTTCCTTCGCAATAGATTACCTTGTCATATATAGGAGTCTTATGTCTGTTGAGATACTCAACAAATTCTTTAATTCCACCCTCATAATGGAAGGTTTCCTTCTTTGGCTCCCAAGCTTCACTTCTTTCAGCAAACTCTTCATCAGTCTCTTCCTCTTCTTTAACAGGAGGTCTGAGATCTGTTATGGATATCTTGAGACCCTTTGTAAGAAATGCTGTTTCACGAAGTCTTACTCTGAGAGTATTATAATCATATATAGTATCATCAAAGATAGTTCCGTCCGGTTTAAATGTAACCTTTGTTCCCGTCTTATCGGTTTTTCCTATCTCTTTGAGGTCGTAACAGATATTTCCTCTCTCATATCTCTGCTTAAATATTTTTCCTTCTCTTGATACTTCAACTTCAAGCCAGTCGGAAAGAGCATTAACAACTGAAGAACCAACACCGTGAAGTCCACCTGATACCTTATATCCTCCACCACCGAACTTTCCTCCGGCATGAAGAACCGTAAATACAACTTCAACAGCAGGTCTTCCAGCCTTTTTCTGTATTCCTACCGGAATACCTCTTCCGTTATCTATTACGGTAATTGAATTATCTTCGTTAATAAAAACTTCTATTTCCGTACAGAATCCTGCAAGTGCTTCATCAACCGAATTGTCTACTATCTCATAAACAAGATGATGAAGTCCTCTCGATGAGGTACTTCCTATATACATACCGGGTCTTTTACGAACTGCTTCAAGACCTTCCAGAATCTGTATCTGTTCAGCACCATAATTATTCTGTTCCATTACGGACCTCCCTTACTACGCCATTTTCTACTTTGTAAATCTTATCTATACTAATTCTTTCTTTTATGAAATCATCATATCCCGTACAGGTTATGATGGTCTGTATTCCTTCAAGACTTTTTAAAAGACAATCTCTTCTTTTACTGTCAAGCTCCGACATTACATCATCAAGAAGAAGTATCGGACTGTCATTTATTATCTTCTTAATCAACTCAATTTCTGCAAGCTTAAGTGATAAAGCTGCAGTTCTCTGCTGACCCTGAGAACCAAATACTCTTACATCTCTTCCGTTTATAATGATTCCGAAATCATCTCTCTGAGGACCTGAAAGAGTTGAATTATTCTTTATATCAGCTTCTCTTTTCTGCTTAAGGCTATCAGAAAAACTATCTTCTGTTACATTTGGTTCATAAACTATTTCTATACTTTCTTTTCCTGAAGTAAGATTATTATGGATATCCTTTATTATATCGTTCAGCATACTCAGAAAATTTCTTCTCTCTCTGATAACCGATGTGCCGAACTGAATAAGCTGATCATCCCATACATCAAGTGTTTCCTTCAAAGAAGGATTAAAATATATCTGTCTCAGAACACTGTTTCTCTGATCAAGAACCTTATTATAATTTAGCAGGTTACTGTAATAGAGTCTGCTTAATTGGCAGATCTCCATATCCATAAATCTTCTTCTTTCACCCGGACCGTTCTTTACAACAGACAGATCTTCAGGTGAAAAGAATATGATATTTATCATTCCGAAAAGTTCGGTGGATCTCTTAATTGAGATTCCGTCTATAGCAGCTCCTTTTGCTCCGTTTTTTCTCAGATGCATATCAATTCTATGACCAACATCCCTCTTTTTGAGATTTACACGGATATGAGCTTCCTCACTCCCGAATTCTATAATATCTTTATCTTTAGAATTTTTATGTGACTTTGTTGTAGCAGCTATAAACAGAGCTTCAAGTATATTCGTTTTTCCCTGTGCATTTTCTCCATACAGAATATTAATTCCGTTGCTGAAGTTGATATCCAGATTTTTATAATTTCTGAAATTTTTTAAAGCAAGAGATTCAACGTACATATACCTCTTCACCTTTATATGAAAATGTATCGCCCGAATAAAGCTTTTTTCCTCTTCTTGTATCGGTTTCTCCGTTAACCATAACTTCACCGTTCTGGATAACTTCCTTTGCCTCAACTCCCGAATCAACAAGTCCGGCAAGCTTCATAGCCTGCCCGAGTTTTATAAATTCATCTTTAATGGTTATTTCTTTCATATGATTCCTTCTAGTAAGCATCAACATTTATATTTATCGGAAGAACGATATATATAAATGTGCTTTCATCATTTCTGATAATACAAGGACTCTTTGAATCCTTCATGTATATGTTTACCTTATCATCATCTATTACACTGAGAGCATCCATGATAAAGCTTGGATTGAAACCTATTACTATTTCATTTCCTTCCTTCTCTATATCAATATAATCATTGAATGAACCCTTATTTGTATCGATACGGATATACATTATGTCATTATTCTTGATCTTAACAATAATAGGCTTACGATCTGATTCCTGAATAAGGAGACTTGCTCTGCTTATACATCCCATAAGTTCCTGGCGGTTAGCCTTAACCATAAGTGAATGATCCATTGAAAGCATATGAGTTATCTTAAAATAATCTCCTTCAATGAGTCTTGATACAACTCTTGTATCTTCAAACTCGAAAAGCATATGTGAATCAGTGAAGTAGATAACAACATCATCATCAGCTCCACCGTTTACTATTCTGACAACATCCTTAAGTGTTTTACCCGGAACTATAGCATCAATATCAGAATTGTCTCCCTTAAGTGAAACCTTTCTCATAGATATTCTGCTTCCGTCAAGAGATGTAACTGTAAGCTCATTGTTCTTAACTTCAAAATGCTCACCGGTCATCATTCTTGAATTTTCATTATCAGATACTGAGAAAATAGTCTGTCTTACTATATCTCTGAAACCGAGCTGTGAAATAGTTATACTCTTTTCTTTTTCAACTACCGGAAATTCAGGAAAATCTGTTCCATCCCAATAAGGAACTTCAAATTCCGTTTTCTCACATTTAATCTCAACTCTGTAATCACTGTTAGTTATGATATCAACTTCACTGTCATTCAGATTTCTGATGATATCCGAAAAGAGCTTTGCACTTACGGCAGCTACACCCTCATCAATGATAGTACCTTCAACGAATGTTTCGATACCAAGAGTAAGATTATTAGCAGTAAGCTTTATACGTCCATTCTTTGCCTCTATAAGAATGCATTCAAGAATAGGTCTTGTTGTTTTTACAGCAACTGCCTTTGAAACAATATTTATTGCTGTAAGAAGATTTGATTTTTTAATCTTAAGATTCATATTTATTCCTTTCCGCCCGGCTATCTATAAAGCTAATATAATTAATAATATATTAGTAGTAATAGTAATAAGCATTGTTGATTTGTTGAAATGTACTCTCTCCCCTTACTGTATAAGGGAAGTTGGATGTTATTAAAGCTGTTAAATTACTGTAAATGAATTTTTATCTTTGTTGATATGTCGGAAAATCTCATAATCTTTTCAGTCTTATAAAATCCATAAATACAGATATCAACAAATTATCTACTTTTGTTCAGGGTTTATTTTGTTGATAATTACATTAATAGTAGAAGCAAATGAACTGTCCTTCTTTATCTTATCTTCAACCCTCTTTATTCCGTTATATACAGTGGCATGATCCTTACCACCAACAACCTTGCCGATTGCCTGAAGACTTTTATCCGTAAGCTCACGGCTGAGATACATTACAGTCTGTCTTGCAAGAGCAATATCTTTACTTCTTTTAGTAGAAGTAATATCCGGAATATTTACTTCCATATGCTCAGCAACTACTTTAAGGATAAGTTCAGGAGTTATAGATACACTCGCATCCTTTGAAATAAGATCTTTAAGAGTATCCTGAGCCAGTTCAACAGTAACCTTTTCGTTACTGAGTTTTGAATATACGCTGATCTTATTAAGAGCACCTTCAAGTTCTCTTACATTTGAAACAATATTTTCAGCTATATATGTAAGAACATCATCAGGAATGGTAAGCTTATCGGCATCTACCTTCTTTTTAAGAATAGCCATTCTTGTTTCATAATCAGGAGCATGTATATCAATAGGAACTCCCCATTCGAAACGGGATCTGAGTCTTTCATCCAGCTGCTTTATTTCTCTCGGAGGTCTATCCGATGAAATAATGATCTGTTTTTTTGCTTCATATAAGAAGTTAAATGTATTAAAGAACTCTTCCTGGGTTCTTTCTTTACCTATTATAGTCTGAATATCATCTATTATAAGTACATCAACCTGTCTGTACTTTGTTCTGAATTCATCAGTCTTATTTTTCTGAATAGCATCAATGATTTCATTTGTAAATGTTTCTGCCGGTACATAAAGAACCTTTGCATTTTCATCACGTTGAAGAATATAATGTGCTATGGACTGAATTAAGTGAGTTTTTCCGAGTCCGGATCCTCCGTATAAGAAAAGGGGATTAAAGTTATCCTGACTTGGCATATCGGCAACCGCGGTACATGTAGCATAAGCATGCTTATTACTGTCGCCTACGATAAAATTCTCAAATGTATATTTAGGATTCAGGTTACCTCTTTTGATAGCTGCATAATATGCTTCACTGTAAGGTCTTTCTTCCTGAACTTCTTCAACATCTCCGTCCATTAATGAAGAAATCTTACTTTTTTCATCTATTACTATCTCTATATCGGAATCTTCCAGAAATTCTCTTATTGAAGAAAGAAGTAAAAAATCATATCCTTTTGTTTTGAGAAATTCTACATTGAATTTACCGATTTTTTCACTTACATAGAAATATACGGTATTATCTTTTACTTCATATATACTGAGATCCTTTATCCAGGTATTGATAATTACTCTTGAAACATCATAATGATTTTCGAGGATATTCAGTATTTCTTCCCAGTTTTTTTCTATCCTATCTTTCATAAAAATAATCCCTTTTTCTGATTTGAGGGCAAAAACCCACTTATCTATAATACACCAAAAAGGGTAATTAAACAAGTTTTTACAGATTAGCGTTATGTAAATAAGGCTGAAAAAACTGAATCAAATTTGTTGATTAAGAAACAGTATATTTAAGGTTTTTTTGAATTTTGAAACAACTAATGAACATATTTATGAATAAGTTATCAACAGTTTATAAACAAAATGTTGATAACTTACGTAAACTAAAGACATTTTTTAATTTATTTATAGTATTAATTGACTTGACTTTTATATGCTTCTCACATAAAATAGAAAAGATTTGTCTTTAGGTAGTGGGAGAAGTCTACCCTAAGCACAGGTAATCTATCTATATATAATAGGAAGAAATTTTTCAAAAAGGAGGATCATTAATTATGAAAATGACATTTCAGCCTAAGAAGAGATCTCATTCAAGAGTTCACGGCTTCAGAAAGAGAATGAGCACAGCTAATGGACGTAAGGTTCTTTCTGCAAGAAGAAGAAAAGGCAGAAAAGAATTATCTGCATAATAAGATTAAGATATGAGAAATATCAATTCATTAAAAAACTTCAGAGAGTTTGGCAGAGTTTATACTCACAAAGAATCGTATGCCAATAAATATTTAGTGATGTACATCCTACGTAACGACCGGGAGTACAGTAGAATCGGAATCTCTGTAAGTAAGAAGGTCGGTAACAGTGTGGTGAGACACAGAATAACACGTCTCATAAGAGAAAGTTACAGATTAAATAAGAATTTGATTAAAGATGGCTACGATATAGTAATAGTAGCCCGGAATATGGCAAAAGGAAGGTCCTTTCAGGAAATTGAAAGTTCCTTTCTGCATTTATGCCGAAAGCATAGTCTAATATGAAAAAAATATGTATATCAATGATAAAATTTTACAGGAAGCATATATCGCCGCTTAAAGGTCGTTCAACTTGCATTTTTTATCCAACATGTTCGGAATATGCTATTCAGGCCTATGAAAAATATGGATTTTTCAAGGGCACACTTCTCACTGTCTGGCGAGTATTAAGATGCAATCCGTTTAATAAGGGTGGTTATGATCCTGTACCGTAAAGGAGTAATAGATGATTTTAACTAAGGCAACTGGGATAATACAAGGACCTATCTCAGCTTTGATGGGATGGATTTTCGATCTCATCTATAATTTGTTTTATGGTTTTAATATCTATTCTATTGGTTTCAGTATTATAGTATTTACAATTATTATAAGACTTCTTCTTTTCCCTCTTAATGTGAAAATGACAAGAAGTTCAAAAATACAGCAGTATCTGCAACCGGAATTTAATAAGATAACAAAGAAATATAAAGGTAAAAAAGATCAGGATTCAATGATCAAGCAGAATAGGGAGATGGCTGAACTCCGTGCAAAATACGGATTAAAAACTTCATCCGGATGTTTTACTTCACTTATTCAGTTCCCTATTTTTATTGCACTTTATAATGTTATCAACAATATTCCGGCATACGTTACAAAAATCAGAAATCTGTATCAGCCTATAGCTGATGCGATTTTCAGAACAAATAACGGATTTTCGATTTTCAAGGCATTTACCGAAAATGAAGAATATCAGAAGATATTTGCAAGAGTTGTTTCTTTAAGATCTAAGACGGGAATGCCTGAGTTTTCTTCAATAACAGATGCTGCATCGGAGTTTGGAAAGACTGCATTAAATACTATAGTAGATGTTCTTGCAAAATGTAATGATACAATGCTTTCACAACTTAGTGAAGCTTTTAGTTCGAATCCTCAAGTTGGACAGGCAATTATAAATAATCAGGAGGCAATCAGCAGATCAAATGATTTCTTTGGTATAAATCTTACCGAAGCTCCGGGTTTAAAGTTGTCATGGGCACTTTTGATTCCTATTGCATCATTTTTATTCCAGTTTCTCAGTATTGTTGTAATGCCAACTCAGAAAACAGGTGATGAACAGCAGGACAGAATGGCGGCAACAATGAAGAAGACAATGATCTTCATGCCGATCATGATGTTCGGTGTTACGGTTATAACACCTGCAGGTCTTGGTCTTTACTGGGCAGTCAGCGGTTTTGTAGGTCTTATTATGACTGTTTGTACAAACAGATATTATGATAAGGCTGATATGGAGAAAATCTTAGAGAAACATATGGCTAAGGTTGAAGCTCAGCGTGCCAAGAAGGGTGATAAGAAATCCTGGACAGAAAGAATGATGGATAAAGCTTACGGAGCAGAGGGTGAAGCAGCAGAACATGCAAGAGGTATGAATAAGTATAGTAATACAAATCTTAAAAACTATACTTCACCATCAGCTTATAAGAATGAAAACCAATCCTCAAATATAGAGGACAGAACAGATACAGGTAAGAAGTATAAAGCCGGAAGTATTTCGGCTCGTGCTAATTCCGTAAGGGATTATAATAATAAAGGAGAATAAATAGTGGAATTTCGTGAATTTACAGGAAAAACCATAGATGATGCAATCATCGAAGCTGCTACCAGCCTTGGCGTTGCAACATCTAACCTTGAAACACAGGTTGTTTTTAAGGGAAGTATGGGATTCCTCGGTATAGGTGCTAAGCCTGCAGTTATTAAGGCCAGACCTAAGAATATAGATACTATTGATGATATCCTTACTGATTCAAAGACTGAGATTAAAACCGAGAAGAAGTCAGATGCTGAAAAGCCTGTAAAGGAAAAAGCACCAAAGGCTGAAAGACCGGAGAAAGCTCCGAAGACAGAAACTGTTGAGAAAACAGAAGCACCTAAGGAAGATGCTCAGCCAGTAGTAATCGATGAGTCAATAATCGATGATACCAAGGAATATTTAAAGAAGCTTTTTGCAGCTATGGAGCTTGAAGCTGATATAACAGTTGAGCTTGATAAGGAAACAAGAACACTTAATATTGATGTTGAAGGACCTGAAATGGGAATCATCATCGGTAAGCGTGGACAGACACTGGATTCACTTCAGTATCTTATTAACCTTTATGTTAATAAGAAGTCAAATACACATATCCGTGTTAAGCTTGATACTGAGAATTACAGAGAAAGACGTAAGGAAACACTTGAGACTCTTGCAAAGAATATTGCATTCAAGGTTAAGAAGTCCAGACGTTCATTTACTCTTGAGCCAATGAACCCATATGAGAGAAGAATCATTCATTCAACTCTTCAGGGTGAGAAGTATGTAGCAACTAAGTCTGAAGGTGAAGAGCCATACAGAAGAGTTGTTGTATTCTACAAGAGAAATGCTAAATAATTCTGATAGCTATTAAAACAAATATCCCTCGATTATGATTATTCATGATCGAGGGAATTTTTTGTATATAGATTATTAATTGATATTATTATATAGATTATTAATTGATATTATTATATAGATTATTGATTGATATTATTTCATTTTTTACAGTATTATTTATTATCGTTTTTTTCAGGTGGATAGTATTCCATCATATTTATTTTGTTTCCGAGTTGAGAAAACTTCTTCTCATATTCTGTCATGATATTTCCTTCAGCAAACTCAGACTTATGAAGATCTCTCGTTATCTTTGTAATATTCCATCCACACTCTTCTGCTGTTTCAACAGAATATTCAAAAAGATCTATGTTATCAGTTTTAAAAGTGATACCTGATCCTTTTGCAAGAATATTAATATATCTTCCGAGAAATCTGTCTGAGGTAAGACGTCTTTTTGCAGTTCTTGCTTTTGGCCATGGGTCTGAGAAGTTTAGATATATATGATCTACTTCTTCCTTCGCAAAAACATCCTCTATCTCCTCTGCATCCATTCTGATGAAATAAAGATTTGATAATTCAGGTTCGAGAGTTCTCTTTTCTATTGCTCGGATAAGAACGCTTGAATATTTTTCTATGCCTATATAATTAATATTCGGATTCCTTCTTGCATTTTCCATAATGAAGGTACCCTTGCCCATTCCTATTTCTATGTAAAGTGGATTCTCATTTCCGAAGAATTCCTTCCATTTGCCTTTCATTGATTTTTCATCATGAATCACATATTCGTTTTCGGCAATTACCTCACGTGAACCGGTTACATTTCTAAGTCTCAAGATATTCTCCTTTCAGACTCATATGGCAGTTTTAAATGTATGATCTCAGCTGCCTAATGATGATACTATTAACAGTAATCATCAGACGCATTTATCACCTTGTCATACAAAGGTTTCTGCTTGAGTTTTATTTAAAAAAGTAGGATAATTATACCATCTATGGCTATTTTCTGTTAAGTAGATTTTGTAACTTTTTGAGGATAATATGAAACAAAGTTTTTTATATAGATTTATTGCCGTTATTTTAATTATGGCAATATGTTTACCTGCGGTTCGAGTTCGTGCGGACGAACCGAAAAATCAGCAGGATACGGAATCCCTGAGCCATACATTTTTTGATGAAGATTCTGATTCCGATAATGATGACAAGCCGGATTCTTCGGTTGCATCCATAACAGATGCTACGCTCGGAGATCCGACAAAAGAGTTGAATTGTAAAGCTGCAGCGGTAATTGATGTTAAGACCGGTAATATGCTTTTTGAATATAATTCGAATAATAAGTATTGTCCCGGAGGACTTCTGAAATTAATGACTGCGCTTGTAGTTTTTGAAAAGGGTTCTTCTTCTGATGTAGTCAGAGTTTCAGGCAATAAGTATTACGAAGAAAATGCTGATTATATGGATGTTGTCATATATTCAGGTGAGCAGATTCCGGTAAAGGATCTTCTGTATGGATTAATACTTAAATCCGGTAATGAATCCGCATATGCTCTTGCAGAGTATGTAAGTCAGGATGCAAAAAGCTTCGCTGATGATATGAATAGTGTTGCAAAAGAACTCGGTTGTAAAAATTCCACTTTCAGCGGACCAAATAATGATTATGCATCCGAGACAAGCAGTTCTGCTTATGATATGGCACTTATTGCTGCTGCTCTATACAGACATCCGCTTTTCAGGACTATTATTGAAACAGAAAATTATTTCATTCCTGCTACAAATAAGAGTGAGGAAAGAGAACTCTGGCAGGATAACAGAATGAAATATTATGCTAATACTGATTACTATTATAAGTATCATATAGGCGGTAAAGTAGGTTATTCTGACATAGGCGGATGCTTTGTTTCCTTTGCCGAAAAGGACGGAATGACGATTGCATGTGTTGTACTCGGAGCCAATCCGGAGGAAATGATATATAGTGATACTGTAAAGTTGTGTAATCATGTTTTCAATAGTTATCAGAGAGTATATCCTTTGAGAAATTATAAGCTTGAGATAGATCCCGGCAGTTCTGCTCTTATAAGGAATTATTATTCAAATGTAGGACATTCGCTTCCTTACTATTATTTAAATGATAATATTTGTATTAATGTAGAAAAGGGATTCGGAGAAGAGGATATTCGTATAAATCCGGTTCTCTATTCTGAACCCGAAGGGGATAAAGCAGGAATTCTTGAAATATATTATAAAGATAAGCTTATTTCACAGTCATATATAAATGTAGGAATATCTTCTATTTATGATAAAGCGACGAACTCCGGAGAATTAGCTACTCTTACGGATGCTTCGGGAGCAGATAATAATTTATCTTCCGATAAGGATAGTTCAATAAAGAAAATTGCAATTTATATAATATTGATCATTTCGGTGATAATCTGTATTTTACTTATTATTCTGATGATCCTTTCTCACCGGATACGTAAGAAGAGAAAGAATAATAAGAAGCCCGAGATAGATAGAAAAACCAGATCCGGAATTGAATATGCTGAGATAGTAAAATATCCGGACAGTAAAAATGTTGATAAAGATGATAATAACCACAGCGATAATGATGAGGTATGATCATGAGTAATATCAAAGATATCAGAAGCATAATGGAAGCAAATGATGAAATGCTTACATATTTTAATGCACTCTATTCGGAGCATCTTTCCGAACTTCAGAGTTCTAAGTCCCGTCTGTTTGAAATAAACGTAAAGCTGGATGAGCTTGTGAAGACAAAGAGTATCTATTCTCTCAATTCAGACTATCGTAAAAATCTTTTCAGTCCGATCAATGTGGAAGCTAATGAGAATGAAAAGGAAACAGAAATACGAAGAGAGATAAAAACATTAACGGATGAGAGAAATGCTCTCGAAGATAAGATAGATCAGGAAAATCAGAATATCAAAGCTATAGAAACCAGGCTCAGTAAGCTTTCAAAGGCTAAGCAGTCTATAGGTTCCATTCGCGGTTATCTCGGACTCAGTGAAATTGATATTATTCCGGATTCTACAGAACCTGAAGAACAGATTACCAAGGAGAGTATTCCTGACAGTCGTAAGAAACATGGTAAGAATATTCTTATGATGAGTACATTTGATAAGACATATACATCTACTGTGCTTGATAAAAGAATCAGAGCCGAACTTAGCAGCAATAATCATAAGCTTGAGGTTGTTAGAGAAATTATCCGAACGGATCCGAATCGTGCTAAGGTTACAGTGGATGAGGTTATAATCAATTCAAAGAATATGATGCTTATTATTGATGATTGTCTGAAAAAGAACAATTATTATTTTGATGATAAGAAAAATATAAAAAGTGTCATAGAGGATTTTCTCATCGATATTGGTGATAAACATCCTGAGGTTGTTATAGATTATGATTTTGTGGATCTGACAATTCAGCCACCTTACGTAAGAACACTTTCCGTATATAGAATATTTGATATTGTATTCGATAATATTTTTAAGCATTCCAAAGCCAGTCATGTCCAGGTCAGGGTTGCTGAGGTAAATGGAAAGCTTGATATTATGATCAAGGATAATGGTATAGGAATTCCTGATAATTATGATAATAAATCATCATGGTATAGTGGAATAAAACGTATCAGAGAACTCGTATACCTTTTAGACGGACAAGTTATGTTAACTAAAGATAATGGTACAACAGTTAAGATTACCATGGATATTAGCTAAATTGATTATTCAATTAATATAGCATAGAATTATGTAAACTAATAATCAAGGAGAATTATGATGAAGAAACTAGTAGCAGAGCTTATAGCTAAAGAATTAACAGATTTAACAGTAGATGAAATAGAGAAGTCTATTGAAAATCCGCCAAAACCGGAACTTGGAGATTTCGCATTTCCTTGTTTCAGACTTGCAAAGGTTATGCATAAGGCTCCGAACTTAATTGCTGCAGAATTGGCTGAAAAGATATCAGATGACAGTATAGAGAAAATAGATGTTCAGGGTGCATATCTCAATTTCTTTATGAAGAAGGATTCGTTCCTTAAAAATATGATTGAGAAAATAGCCGAGGATAGTTTCGGTGCATCGGATGAGGGAAAAGGTAAGACTATCTGTATTGACTACTCCTCTCCTAATGTTGCGAAGAATTTCCATGTAGGTCATCTCAGAACCACATTTATCGGTAATTCATTATACAAGATATTTGATAAGCTTGGATATAAGGTTGAGAGAATTAATCATCTCGGAGACTGGGGAACACAGTTCGGTAAACTCATCGTTGCATATAAGAGATGGGGAAGCGAAGAAGCTGTTAAGGAAAAGGGTATCGAAGAGCTTATGAGAATCTATGTTCTTTTCCATGAAGAGGCAGATAAGGATCCTGCTCTTGAGGATGAAGCAAGACTCTGGTTCAGTAAAATGGAAAAGGGCGATGAGGAGGCTCTTAAAATCTGGAGATGGTTCCTTGATATAAGCCTTGAGGAGTTCAAGAGAATTTATGCTCTTCTCGGTATGGAGTTTGATCATTATACAGGTGAAAGCTTCTATATAGATAAGGCTGATGCAGTTGTTGAAGATCTGAAGAAGGCTAATCTTCTTTCAGATAGTGAAGGTGCAAAGATCGTTGATCTTTCAGAATATGATATGGCTCCATGTCTTATCCTTAAGAATGACGGAAGTACCATATATGCCACTCGCGATCTTGCTGCTGTTAAGTATAGAAAAGAAACATTTGATTTCTTCAAGTGTCTCTATGTAACAGGTCAGGAGCAGAAGCTTCATTTTAAGCAGGTATTTAAAGTAGTTGAACTTCTTGGTAATGAGTGGGCTAAGGACAGCTTAGTACACATTCCTTATGGTCTTGTTAGTCTTGGCGGAGCTAAGCTTTCTACTCGTGGTGGAAATGTTATCTATGCTGAGGATATTCTTAAGGAAGCCATCGCTAAGATCAGAGCTACTATAGATGAGAAAAATCCGGATCTCCAGGATAAGGATGAGGTTGCTCGTAAGGTTGGTGTTGGAGCAGTTATCTTCAACGATCTTTATAATCAGAGAATTAAGGATGTATCATTCAATTGGGATCATATTCTTAATCCGGAAGGAGAAACAGGACCTTATGTAGAATATACATATGCAAGATGTTCAAGTATCTTGAGAAATGCTCCTGATTATTCTTTCAGTACAGATATTGATTATAATCTCCTTTCAGATCAGGCATCTATTGATCTTATTAAGGAATTATATAGATTCCCTGCAGTAGTTAAGAGTGCTTCTGAAACATATGAGCCACATATAGTTGCAAGATTTTCTATTGCCGTAGCTCAGGCTTTTAATAAGTTCTATCATGATAATAAAGTTCTTGTTGATGATAAAGATCTTATGAATGCAAGATTATCTTTGGTTTATCTTACAAGAAAGGTTATAAATGATTCTATGGATCTTCTTGGAATCGGATGTGTTGAACAGATGTAATTACTTAGGAGTTTATTGTATGAATACCCGTAAACACAGAAAAGATTTTGTATATATCGTTTTGGCATTTATTCTTCTCGGAAGTGTTATAATATTTTTTGATAAGCTTGCTTCTCCACAAGGGTTTATATATATAATGATATGTTCTTTCCTTATTGTAATAGGGTTTTCATATTTTATAAATCTCATTCTTATGCTGGCGACTTCTAAAGATAAGACAAAATATGTTTTGCCTATTTCCTGTGGGATTATTTCTATTATAAGTTTAGTAATGGGATTTATATTGTTCAATAATAAGGATTCAATTATTATGGACAATCTATCTTCTGAAATCATATGGGTATTTATTACTATTCCATCTTTTATCTGTACAATTGTGTATCTGATTATTTTACTTTTCAAACGTTATAAGGAAAATGAGTAAAATTGCAGCGAACATGTTTCCATGTTCGCTGTTTTTATGTTTCACGTGAAACATTTATTTTTTTGATTATTTTTAATTATTATATTATGTGTGTAGATTTGTATTTCTATATTAGTTATTCAAATTGGATGTTTCACGTGAAACATTATTCTTATCTTGTTTCTTTTTATTTCTTCCTTTTGAATTTTATTTATTCCTATTATGTATTAACATAATTTGTCCACATAGTATTTTATATATCTCTAAACCATATTTTATTTAAAACATATATTAATATGATTTCTGTTTTCTACATATTGTTTTCATTTAATTATATGTTATCCATATTTTTTAATGTTTCACGTGAAACATTTTTCTTGTTTTGTTTGTTAAAGGTAAATTATTTATTAAGGTTTGGTCAAATTATTCGGCTTTCAATTTAATTATACAAATTAATATATATGATGTTTCACGTGAAACATTTTTGTATTTAGTTTTCATGTATGTTTTATATATTTAAAAATCAATTATAAATTGAAACATTTATATCCAATATCTTTTTAATATGATTATGTTTCACGTGAAACATTTTGATAATTAGAATTATTTTCAGATTATGATTATATCAGATTGATTTCTTAGCTTTGTATTTTGAACAGATCAACTATATTGATATCTTGTATCCATGATGTTTCACGTGAAACATTTAAAGAATAAAATAGCATATATAAATAAATTGAATCATGCAAATATGACAAATAGTGATTCATATTAGAAAATCCACTATATGTAGTGGTGGAGAAGAAAACAGTCTTGTGGTATAATAAACGACATGCGAATTGTTGAAATAAGGATTTATCAGGATGATTGATAATAAAATATAAATCAGATGTGATAATTTCTATATAATGATGATCAGGAGTAAGGGAAAGTGGGAAGAATAATCGCTATTGCCAATCAGAAGGGTGGCGTCGGAAAAACTACAACTTCAATAAATCTTGCAGCTTGTCTGGCTGAAAAGGGTAAGAAGGTTCTTGCTATAGATCTTGACCCACAGGGAAATATGACCAGCGGTCTTGGAATTGATAAAAGACAATTCGATGATCCGGAGTCCGAAAGCAAAACTATCTATGATGTTATGTGCGGTGAATGTAATCTCGGCGAAGCAATGCTTATAGATGTTTTTCCTAATCTAAATCTTATTCCGGCAAGTAGGAATCTGGCAGGTGTTGAAATTGATTTTCTGGACGAGGAAAATAAACAGTTTATATTAAAGGAAGTAATTCAAAATGTCAGACGTAAGTTTGATTTTGTTATTATTGATTGTCCACCTGCACTTGGACTTCTTACCGTAAATGCATTTACAGCGGCTCATACAGTTATCGTTCCTGTGCAATGTGAATTCTTTGCACTTGATGGACTCAGTCAGTTGATGTATACAATTCAGCTTATCAAGAAAAAACTTAACAAAATGCTAGAGATCGAGGGACTTGTATTTACTATGTATGATACAAGAAATAATCTGTCAGAACAGGTTGTTGAAAATGTTCGATCAAATCTTGATGAGATAATTTATGATACTGTTGTTCCAAGAAATGTAAGACTTGCTGAAGCTCCGAGTTTTGGTCTTCCAATAAATATTTATGATAGCAGATCAAGTGGAGCAGAGGCTTATAGAAAACTTGCGGATGAAGTTATCAACAATAAATTGTATTTATAATCAGTAATATTGTTGATAAATTATAAAAGACTGTTTATAGTTGTTGATAGCCTATATGAAATATTATGTAAACCATAAGTGTTATTTTGATATTATGTAAACCAAACATTTATATATCAGATTAAAATCAGGAGGTAGTTATGGCACCAAAGAGAGGTTTAGGAAGAGGAATGAATGACCTTATTCCTACCGATGTAAGTGATGCTGGCACAAAGTCATCCAATTCAAAGAATTCAGGATTGAAGAAAGTTTCTTCTAAAAAGCAGTCTTCAGACAGTTCAGCTGTAAAGACTGAAGTGTCCGAACTCAAAGTTAAGGTTACGGATATTGAACCAAATCCTAATCAGCCAAGAACAGAGTTCAATGAGGATGCACTTAATGAACTTGCTGAATCCATTAAGAAGTTCGGAATTATTGAACCGATTATAGTATATAAGAAGGACAGGGGCTATGAGATAATTGCAGGTGAGAGACGTTGGCGTGCTGCCCGTATTGCCGGAATTAAGGAAGTTCCTGTTATTGTAAAGAAGTATACAAAGCAGCAAAGAGTTGAGATAGCGCTTATAGAAAACCTGCAGAGACAGAATCTCAATGCTATTGAGGAAGCACTTGCTTATCAGAGACTCATCGAAGAGTTTAATCTTAAACAGGATGAAGTTGCTGACAGAGTATCAAAGAGCCGTACTGCAATTACAAATTCACTCAGACTTCTCAAGCTGAGTGATAAAGTCAGAGAAATGCTTATAGAGCAGATGATCAGTACAGGACATGCCAGATGTCTTATAGGAATTGAGGATCCGGATGTTCAGTATGAAACAGCAATGACTATCTTCGATCAGGGGCTCAGTGTAAGAGATACTGAGCAGCTTGTAAAAGATGTAAACAAGATACTTACGAAAAAGAAGGATCAGTCGGATGTTGAAGTAAAGCAGGAAGATAATACTCAGCTGCTTGCAATTCTTTCTCAAATGGAGGATACTCTTAAAACAAAGCTTGGTACTAAAGTAAAGATCAAGCCGCGCGGAAAGAATAAGGGTAAGATTGAAATAGAATATTTTTCAGCAGACGATCTTGAGCGAATCATACATATGATCAATACCGAAAGTTAATACAGAAACGAAGGAGTAGATATGCAGCTCACAACAATGGTTTTCGGGATTAACCTGGAAATAGTTATTATCATTTTCTTCGTATTGATTATCATATTAGGTGTTGTTCTTATTTTCACGATAAGACAGCTGATGTCCGTTACCAGAAAGTACTACGTAGTAATGAGCGGAAAGAAGGGCATGGATTTTGAGTCCATCATATTAACCAGATTTAATGAGATGGATAAAGTTAAAGCGAATGCCAAGAAGGTTACCAAGGAACATAGAACCTTTAAAGCACATCTCGATTCCTGTTATAACAAACTGGGAATGGTGAAGTATAATGCATTTCCGGATATGGCGGGTGAACAGAGTTTTTCGTTGGCACTTCTTAATGAAGATAATTCAGGTGCTATACTTAGTGCAATACATACAAGAGACGGATGTTATACATATTTAAAAGAGATAATCAAGGGAGAATCATATATAGTTCTTTCAGAAGAAGAAAGAGAAGCTTTAAAGAAAGCAGAAACAGTTGACGATATGGTTAAGGGTATGATTGAAAATGCAGATGACATTACCTTTGACATAGATTAATAAAGAGTTATAAAGATATATACATTAAAGTTATATATATTAGGAGGAAACAGTAATGATCGATATTAAATTTCTCAGAGAAAATCCTGATGTTGTAAAAGAAAACATTAAGAAGAAGTTTCAGGACCACAAGCTTCATCTTGTAGATGAGGTTATTGAGCTTGATAAGAAGAGAAGAGAGAATCAGGCTGAGGCAGATGATATACGTGCGGAGAAGAATAAGATCTCAAAGGAGATCGGAGCACTCATGGCACAGGGCAAGAAGGAAGAGGCGGAAGCAGTTAAGGCAAAGGTTGCCGAGAATGCCAAGAGGCTTGCAGAGCTTGAGGCACTACAGCCTGAGCTTGATGAGAAGGTTCGCAAAATCATGCTTACCATCCCTAATATAATTGATCCTTCTGTTCCTATCGGAAAAGATGATTCTGAAAATGTGGAAGTTCAGAAGTACGGCGATCCCGTAGTTCCGGATTTTGAAATTCCTTATCATACTGAGATTATGGAGAAGCTTGCAGGTATTGATCTTGATGCTGCAAGAAGAGTGGCAGGAAACGGCTTCTACTATCTTATAGGTGATGTTGCAAGATTACATAGTGCAGTTCTTTCTTATGCAAGAGACTTCATGATCAACAAGGGCTTCACTTATGTTATACCTCCATTCATGATCAGAAGTGATGTTGTTACAGGCGTAATGAGCTTTGATGAAATGGATTCAATGATGTACAAGATTGAAGGAGAGGATCTTTTCCTTATCGGTACAAGTGAGCATTCTATGATCGGCCGCTTCAAGGGCGAGATGATCGATGAAGCAGAGCTTCCTCTTACACTCACCAGCTATTCACCATGTTTCCGTAAAGAAAAGGGTGCACATGGACTTGAGGAAAGAGGTGTTTACAGAATCCATCAGTTCGAGAAGCAGGAAATGATCGTAGTATGTAAGCCGGAAGAATCAATGGAGTGGTACGACAAGATGTGGAGCTATACAGTAGAGCTGTTCCGCACACTTGATATTCCTGTAAGAACACTTGAGTGCTGTTCAGGAGATCTTGCAGATCTTAAGGTTAAGTCTGTAGATGTTGAAGCATGGTCACCTCGTCAGCAGAAATACTTTGAGGTTGGAAGCTGTTCAAATCTCGGTGATGCTCAGGCCAGAAGACTTCAGATCAGAATTAAGGGAGAGGATGGAAACAAGTACCTCGCTCATACTCTTAACAACACAGTTGTTGCTCCTCCGAGAATGCTTATTGCATTCCTTGAGAACAACTTTAACGAGGACGGTTCTGTTAATATTCCTGAAGTTCTTCGTCCATACATGGGTGGAATCTCAAAGATTGAGCCAAAGAAATAAATAAAGAATTTACGGGAGCTGTTAAGTGCAGGTATCCCGTTGAGTCATTAGAAATGTAATTGATCAGGAGCTCTGCAGCTTAACCGGCTGCAGAGCTCTTTGGAGAAAAATATGCACAAGTATTTAAGAGCTATCGGTTTCAGTGAAATCCAATCGATCAAGGATATAGAACCACTGTTTAAAACGATAGTATCCAAACCGGACAACAGAATAGCCGTAAATGCAAACAGAGATATATCATATACTCAGATGGATAAAGAGTTCGGTGAAGGAATAGGAATATCCATGATAGGTGAAATGGATGAATCGGGACAGTTTCTCATGGAACATTATTTCCCATATCTGATTCCTGATTCGGAAATTTATTATGGGGAAGTGGAATTGGAGGAAAGACTCGTAAACAAGTCATATGCGGGAATATCCGATAATCCTGCATTTTCACTTATCTTCTATGTGCAGAATATTGTTGAAGTCGAGAAGTGGATGCTTGGTTTTAAAGACACGATTGAAGCTGTTGCTTTTTCTGCACTATCAACAAACGGTAATATACTTCTGCCTCTGGCAGAGCCTTCGGGTGAAGATATCTTCTCACTTATCGAGACATCTATAATTCCATGCGGAGTTGAATGCGAGATGTACAGAGTTGTAGGAACAATAGATGGATTTAAGAAGATAGTAAACCGATATACTAAAGAAATAGTTTATGTATTAAATCTGAAGTGTAATGAATATAATATTACTCTTGGAATAAATGAAAAGGATCTGATAGGAGTTCCGGAGAACGGAAGAAGATTTCGCGGAGATGTGTGGCTGCAGGGATTATTAAAATTCTAACGGTTTATATAGAAACTTTCATGATTTATGCCATACTTGACTAAAAAGTATCTATCGGATAAAATAAGTACTGCGGTTAAAAACCGAATAAATGTTTCCGTAGCTCAGCAGGATAGAGCGTCCGCCTCCTAAGCGGAAGGTCGTGCGTTCGAATCGCATCGGGAACACATGAAAGCACATTGGTATGATAGCCAATGTGTTTTTTGATTATGGGAAGTGCATGCTTTGATTTTCCATAAATCATTCAATGCAGCACGTATAATTAGTAATACATTATAATAAGTAATACATTTATATAACACCGTAAAGCAATTTATGAATAGCTTACCGATAGATTCTGATAAAGACAAAGGAAATCATTATATGAAAAGAAAAATTATAATCACACTTATGATCATACTGGTGGCTGGCGGCATGATTGCAGCAGGACTATATTTTATAAATAATAACAATAATCTGATAGAAGAAACCGGTCCGATCAGAGCGGAAAAAGTTAAGCATATAGGAAAGCATATTTATTATCCTGAAGATATGTATGCACTTAAAACTGCAGATAAAGATACGAAGAGAGAATTCTTTGATTATATCGAGAAGCTGGACAAGAATATAGACTATGACATATATGTATGTGGAATGCACCGATTTGTGAGAAGCAGGGATATATGCATAAATGCATATCAGTATTTAGATGGTGTGGTAATTCCGAATGTATTTTATCACTCGGCAGAGAATTCAGATATACCGAAGATGCTTCTTTCTGATAGAGGGACACCCGTATCAGATCTGGATACTTCAAATCTGATTCCGGCTCAGGATCTGGTGGATGATGTTTATTTTCTTGCGGAGCAAAACAGCGGTAAAATGTATTTTGAAGATTATCATAATCAGGAAATCTATGGCACCTATAATCTCGAATATGATACGGAAAGCGGTATACTGTATTATTCATTTGATCTTAACGAATATAGTGAAGTACATGTAAATGCGAAAACCGGAGATATAATATATAAATATTTTTGGGACGGAACAATGGAGGACTGATCGGTGCTGCAGTTCAGGAATGATAAACTGAGAGAATAAATAGAATTGGCAGGAGAGTAAGAGATAATCGGAAATCATATTCAAATCTTGACACTGTAAAGATTGCATGATACTATCCTAATGTAGACAGTGTAAAGATTGCGTTATGCTATCTTGATTTCAGCAATGTAAAGATAGCGTGTGACTGATTCAATATAGGCTGTGAAAAGATTTTTAATGAATATGATAACTGAAAGGAATCAGATGAAGAAAAAGGTTAAAAAAATGTTTTTTAAAGCATTGATCGTGATATTGATCGTAATGGTTACTTTGCTGGTTGTATGGTTTTTGATAAGTAACGGAAAGATCAGAGAATATAAGGATGAGAACGGAAATATAATAGAGGGCAGTCTGTCGGAAAAATACGTAGTTGAAATAAATGGAGTAAAGAACGGATTTTTTATAAACAGCAGAGATACATCGAATCCTGTACTTCTTCTTATATCAAGCGGTCCGGGAACAGATGATTATTTCCTTACGGAGAGATTCGATGATATGCATTTAGATGATATATTTACCGTTGTATACTGGGATTACAGAGGTATGGGAATAGTATATGACAGAGATATCGATCCTGCATCGATAACGGAAGATGTACTTCTGGAAGATACAAAAGCAGTTACGGATTATCTGAAGAGCAGATTTAATAAGGAAAAGATTTATCTTATGGGATTTTCCGGAGGAAGCCGGATAGGAATAAGTGCTGCGGAAAAATATCCGAAAGATTATTATGCCTATATCGGAATGGCACAGGTGGTAACGGATTCTACGGACCGGGACAAGCTGATGTATGATTTTATGAAATCGGAATTTGAAAAAAGAAATGACAAAGCAAGACTGAGAAAGCTTGAATCGAGTGTTACGAAAACCGATGAAGAGATTAAATGTAATGACTGGTATTCCTTCGTATATCTGCTTCATGATGCGGGTGGAGGAACGATACATAACGAAACCGAATTTGAGGGAATTGATATTCCGATCATTCTTTCACATTGTTATACCGTGCCGGAAAAGATAAATTATATACGCGGAATGAAGATGTATAAGAATAGTGCATTTGAAGCGAAAAAGGATTATGATTATCGAGAGGAAAAAATTGAATTTGAAATTCCGATTTATTTTCTGAGCGGAGAATATGACTATAACTGCCCATGGCCGTTAGTCGAAGATTATTGTGAGAAAATAAATGCGCCGGATAAAGGATTTTATAAAATAAGCGGTGCTGCACACAGTCCGTTATGGGAGAATACGGAAGAGAGTTTTAAGATCATGTCGGAGATTAAGGAGAAGACTTATGAAAGATAATTATCATCATGGAAATCTGAGAAATGCCCTGATCGAAGCGGGATTAAAGATTATAAATGAGAGCGGAGAGGATTCACTGTCTCTCAGAAAAGTTGCCGCAGCCTGCAATGTATCTCATGCTGCACCCTATGCACATTTTGAAGATAAGGAAAGTCTGATAGAGGCAATCAAGCAGACAGTTACTGACGGATTTATAAGGGAGCTTGATAAGGCGGTGAATAAACCGGGAATAAAATCAGCGGAGGAGGCTCTGCTTGCTATGGGAGAAAAGTATATACTCTTCTTCAGAAAGCATCCTGATTATTTTCATTTCCTGTTTCAAAGAGAAAATATAAAGATACATACTGATATGAGCAAGGATTATCCGGGGGATTATGAACCTTTCCGGATGTTCAAAAAACTGGTCAGAGATTATTTCGAAGAAAGAGGCATTAAGCTTCCCGTTAAAGAACAGGAGAAGGTTCTTATCCAAACCTGGGGAATAGTTCAGGGACTTTCGTCGGTAGCAAGTATGAACGGAGTGAATACAAGCATTTCCTGGAGTACAATTGCGAAGGAATGCATCAGACTATAATTGATCACAGAGGTTAACTTTGTATCGGGAAGGAACAAATATACGTAAAAAAATACGAAAAGCGGATATACGTAAAAAACGAAAGGGAAAATCGGATTAGTCTCGGGATGTGAGATTATCCTTAAGTGCGGCAAAGGATGCAAAGATCTTCGCGCGGTCGGCGCGCGGAATCGGCGGATGCTTTGCCGCAAATTCGTCATCGATATGAACAGGACGCTCAAGATTTATTATGTCCGCATACTCTCCGTGATAGTCGGAGAATAGAGTTTGATTATCTGATGTATTTATGATATTAACTGTATTAATATTTGTATTATCAGTTGAATTACTATTTGTAGTATTCGACGAATTATTATCTATATTATTATTCATATCATTATTCAACATATTATCAGAATTGATGTTCGAAATATTATCAGAATTATTCGTTGCCATCAGCCCTTATGTCCTCCGATAAAACCATTTCTTTCACGTGCGGTTGCGGCATCAAGATAACTGGTGCCCTTAAGGATCGCATTTTTTCCAAACTTATCTTTTATTTCGAGCATGGCATTTTGCAGACGTTTTTCCTGCTCGAGTTTTTCCGGATCCGTAAAAATGTCCAGCTGCTCACAGATGTCGGATTCGTTCTTCAGATTGTTTGCGGATATATTCATTCTTCTAACGGTGAGTTCGGGATTTATGATATTATCATAAACTTCGAGAACTGATTTGATTATCAGACTTGAGGAGCTTGTAAACTTCATGAAGTTTGCTGTTCCGTGCGAATGCTTCGGAACAACTCTTCCGTAGAAATCTATCTGTACTTCACCTGTATATGTTCCGTTATCCACAGATTCTCTGTCATAACCGATATCGAGAGTGAAGGATTCGGCAACAAGATGTTTCCTGACCAGATCCAGAACCAGAGCTTCGGTCATCTCCGTTATTATGATCCTCGCATCCTCTGCGGAATAAGGTGTAGAGAGAACCTGACCTGAGGAAAGACTGTTGGTTGAAGGCTTATAATTCTTGATATCCGCAATGGTTGTAGGCTCAATACCCCAGGCGTGATCGATCAGGAATTCTGCATCGATTCCGAAAATCTGATAGAGTCGCTCTTCATCGGTCAGACTCTTTCTCGCAATATCGCCCATTGTATACATATGATTGTTGGCGAGGCGTCTTGCTGTTCCTCTGCCGATTCGCCAGAAGTCGGTTATAGGTTTATGGTCCCACAGCAGCTCGCGGTAAGTGCGTTCATTCAGTTCAGCGATTCTCACTCCGTCTGCGTCGGGCTCCATATGTTTAGCGGTAATATCCATAGCAATCTTTGCAAGATACAGATTTGTTCCGATACCTGCGGTTGCTGTAATTCCGGTGACTGAAAGAACATCGCGGATCATTTTGATAGTCAGCTCGTGGGCGGTCATTTTATAGGTTTTCAGATATGCCGTCACGTCAATAAAGACCTCGTCGATACTGTAAACATGAATATCTTCGGGGGCTATATATTTGAGATATGTATTAAAAACCATATTGGAAAAATCGATATAACGGGCCATCCGGGGAGGAGCGATTATAAAATCGATATCCTCACCGGTGGTTCTTTTTATTTCCGCGAGCCGTGACTTTACTTCGAAAAGTCTGGCACGGCCTGAAATCCCGTATGCTTTGAGAGCAGGTGAAACTGCGAGGCAGATGGTTTTATCCGTTCGGGATTCATCTGCAACTACAAGACGTGCTGTAAGGGGATTAAGCCCCCTTTCGAAACATTCAACGGAAGCATAAAAGGATTTCAGATCTATTGCAACATATTGTCTGTCCATGAAATGCCTCCGATCGGTATTTATACTGCTGCGCCTGCCGCACCGAAATTATGGAGCGGAGTTGAACATTTTCCGCAGAAGAAAGAATTGAAATTACAAACATTATGACAGTTTGGACAGTAGATCATACGTGGTGCTTCACGCCTTAGTATGGATGTATGCTGTTCAGCTACAGGAAGCTGTGAATTATAGTCGCCTGCCTGACCGAATACTGCCTGTCCCATGATGTCCTGATATGGTTCGGTTCCCTGAATCGGAGCGGTACCGTAATCCTGAGGAGCCATACCCTGTGCATTCGGAGTGTAACCCTGAGGAGCTGAATTGTAATTATCCTGAGGGGCATTGTAGCCTTGATTATCATATCCCTGTACATTTGGAGCATAACCCTGAGCAGTCATATCCGGTCCGTTCGGAGCATAACCTTGAGGAGCCATACCCTGGCTGTTCTGGGCGTAACCCTGAGGAGGCATAGGTTGACCGTTCGGAGCAAAGCCCTGAGGAGGCATAGGCTGACCGTTCGGAGCAAAGCCCTGAGGAGGCATAGGCTGACCATTTGGAGCATAACCCTGAGCGCCGTATCCTTGAGGAGCCTGTGCATAACCCTGAGGGGCAGCATACATAGGATTCATCATATTCGGATAAGAACCGGCAGGAGGTGTTACCCAGTAAGGCTGATACTGAGGAGTGTTGTAAATTGCCAGGTTCGCTTTTGAAGCTTTGCTGATCTTAATTATAGTATATATATCTGCAGCAATAATAAATGCAAAGAATCCGATTATGAAAATCATTTTTTGAGAGAAAAGACAGAAGTCATAGAAGCCGTGAAGTAGAATTGCGATGATGAAGCCTCTCGCAAGGTTGGCTTTGACACCTTTCTTATCGCCGGTTACATTGCAGAATTTCGCTTCGCCATAATAGTAGCCCATAAATACCGAGAACATTCCATGTGCAGGAATTGCAAGAAGGGCACGTGAGACAGCGGTTCCTACAGAAGCACCGCCGGATCTCGCGAAAACGTAAAGTATATTCTCGATAAGCGCAAATCCCATCGAAGAATAGAAGCAGTATACAATTCCGTCAAATTTGAAGTTGAATGCTGGATGTTTCCATGTCAGGAAGTATGCCGCAAGGAATTTAACAAGCTCTTCCGAAATTGCAACTATGAAAAATGTATTGATAAAATTATATAGTGGTGGAGGAGGCAGAAGAGGATTCTGTTCTCCGAATATTCCTACAAGTACAGAGGTTCCGAGCTCTTCAAGTAAGATAGCGGGAATAGCGGATAAAATTCCGCATATTACAAGCGTAACGAGAAGACCTGCCGGTTCCTTCTCATATGAGTCCATTCGATAAATATAAAACAATAATAATACTACCGGTAAAATGGCTAATAGCGCGGCAAGGTGCATAATATTCCAAACTCCTTTACAAAAAACTTTACTTCTTAAGTTTATAGCAATATTAGTAAAAATTAAAGCAATATTTGGAAAGAAATGGTAAAATATTTCTGTTAGTATTAATTCATAGAAAATTGATTAAAGTGACGATATTTTTATAGCTTTTTAACAATGTTTCAGGAGGGTGTCCAAGTTATGAAGAAAGAGTTCAAAGAGAAGGCAGCCGAGATAGTTGCTAAGATGACTCTTGAAGAAGCAGCCTCTCAGCTCCGTTATGATTCTCCGGCAATCGATCGACTTGGGATACCGGCGTTTAACTGGTGGAGCGAAGGTCTGCACGGATTTGCGAGAGCAGGTACGGCTACGGTTTTCCCACAGGCAATAGCACTTGCGGCTGCCTTTGATAAGGAAATGATCCGTAAGATTGCAGAGGTAGTTTCAACAGAGGCAAGAGCAATCTATAACGAGAACAAAAAGCATGGAGACAGAGATATTTATAAGGGAATCACTATCTGGTCACCGAATATCAATATCTTCAGAGATCCGCGTTGGGGAAGAGGTCAGGAGACCTATGGAGAGGATCCGTATCTTACGGGCAGACTCGGAGTTGAATTCATAAAGGGACTTCAGGGCGACGGAAAGTATGTTAAAGCAGCGGCTTGTGCAAAGCATGCGGCAGTTCATTCGGGACCTGAGGCTACAAGACATTCTTTTGATGCAGTTGTTTCAGATAAAGATCTTGAAGAGACATACATTTCAGCATTTGAAGAAGCTGTTAAAGAAGCAAATGTTGTCGGCGTAATGGGCGCATATAACAGACTTAACGGTGAGCCATGCTGCGGAAGTAAGTCACTTCTGGTTGATATCTTCAGAAAGAGATTCGGATTTGACGGATATATAGTTTCGGACTGCTGGGCAATCAGAGATTTCCATGAAAATCACATGGTAACATCGGGTCCTACAGAATCGGCAAAGATGGCACTTGATGCTACCTGCGATCTTAACTGCGGTATTGTTTATCTTCATATTATGAAAGCATATGAAGAGGGACTTATTACAGAGCAGCAGATCAGAGAGGCAGCAGAGAGGGTTTATACAGTAAGAGCAAGTCTCGGAATGTTCGCAGATGATTGTGAATATGACAGCATTGATTATGATTCCGTTGATACTAAAGAATCAAAGGATCTGGCATATCAGGCAGGACTTAAGTCTGTTGTTATGCTTAAGAATGACGGAATTCTTCCTCTTGATAAGAGTAAGATCAAGACTATCGGAATCATCGGACCTACAGCAACATCCATAACCGTTCTCAACGGAAACTATAACGGAACGGCTTCAGAGTATGTAACAAACCTTGACGGAATCCGTGCGGCAGCAGGTGATGATATAAGGATTCTTTATTCAGAAGGAAGTCACCTCTATCTTAATAAGGTTCAGCCGCTTGCACATGATGACGACAGGATTCAGGAGGCAGTGATCGTAGCTGAGCACAGTGATGTGGTAATCCTTTCACTCGGACTTGATTCAACAATCGAAGGAGAAGAGGGAGATACCGGAAATGCATTCGCAGCCGGTGATAAGAATTCTCTTTATCTTCCTGAATGCCAGCAGAGACTTCTCGAAGCAGTTTCAAAGACAGGTAAGCCGATCGTTGTTGTAATAAATACAGGCAGCGCAATGGATGTTACATTTGCTGATGAGAACTGTAATGCGGTTCTTCAGGCATGGTACAGCGGAGAGTACGGCGGACGAGCACTTGCCGATATTCTTTTCGGTAAGGTCAGCCCGAGCGGAAAGCTTCCTGTAACATTCTATAAGGAAGGAACACTTCCTGATTTCAGTGATTACAGTATGAAGGGTCGTACATATAAGTTTATGGACAGCACGCCGCTTTACCCGTTCGGATTCGGACTCAGCTATTCAAGCTTCAGCTATGGAGCACCTCAGTTCGATGATGCTTCAAATGAAGTAAAAGTAGAAGTAACGAATACAGGCAAGGTTGCAGCTGATGAGATTGTTGAAGCATACATTTCATCTGCAGAAGGTGCTAAGCATGCAGATCAGCCGAAGTATTGCCTCTGCAGCTTCGAAAGGGTATCGCTTCTTCCGGGCGAGACCAAGACAGTAACACTTAAGATCATGGATAAATCTTTCACAATTGTTACCGAAGACGGAAAGAGAATTACTCCGGGCGGAGAATATACTATCTATGTCGGAGGACAGCAGCCGGATAAGAGAAGTGAAGAACTGACCGGAAATGCCGTACAAAGCGTAAAAATACATAAATAATTAATAAAAATGTTTCTTTTAAATGAAAACAAAAAAATATATAATCATTTTATATCTAAAAAAATATTTAGGAGGGTGAAAAATGAAGTTCTTTATTGACACAGCAAATGTTGATGACATTCGTAAGGCAAATGACATGGGGGTTATCTGTGGAGTAACAACAAACCCATCTCTTATTGCTAAGGAAGGAAGAGATTTCAATGAGGTAATCAAGGAAATCACATCAATCGTAGACGGACCTATCAGCGGAGAGGTTAAGGCAACAACAGTTGACGCAGAGGGAATGATCAAGGAAGGCCGCGAGATCGCAGCTATCCATCCTAACATGGTTGTTAAGATCCCTATGACAGTAGAAGGTCTTAAGGCAGTTAAGGTTCTTTCAGCTGAAGGAATCAAGACAAATGTAACTCTTATCTTTACAGCAAATCAGGCACTTCTTGCAGCTAGGGCAGGAGCAACATATGTATCTCCTTTCCTTGGAAGACTTGATGATATCAGTACACCGGGTATCGATCTTATTGAGACAATCGTTCAGATCTTCGATAACTACGGAATTGAGACAGAGATTATCGCAGCAAGTATCAGAAATCCTATTCATGTTACAGATTGTGCACTTGCAGGAGCTGATATCGCAACAGTACCATATTCAGTTATTGCTCAGATGACAAAGCATCCACTTACAGATCAGGGTATCGAGAAGTTCCAGAAGGATTACAAGGCAGTTTTCGGTGAGTAAGATCGAGTTGCTTATTAAGATGCCGATAGAGAAGGTATGGGCATCAGACATATAATATTAGAAGAGGTTAACAAAATGACAAATCAGGAATTACAGCAAAAAGCATTAGATGTAAGACGTGGAATCGTCACAGCTGTGCATAGTGCTAAGTCCGGTCATCCGGGCGGATCACTGTCTGCAGCAGATATTATGACTTATCTCTACTTTGAAGAGATGAATATAAACCCATCCAACCCGGGCGATCCGGATAGAGACAGATTCGTTCTGTCTAAGGGACATGTTGCCCCTGCACTTTATTCAACCCTTGCTAACAGGGGTTATTTCCCGGTAGAAGATCTAACCACCCTCAGACATACCGGTTCTTATCTGCAGGGACATCCGGATATGAAACATATTCCGGGCGTAGACATGTCATCCGGATCACTGGGCCAGGGCCTTTCAGCTGCAGTTGGAATGGCACTTGCAGGAAAGCTTGACAACAAGGATTACAGAGTTTATGCACTTCTCGGAGACGGAGAATCTGAAGAGGGTCAGATCTGGGAGGCAGCTATGTTTGCCGGTTTCCGTAAGCTTGACAACCTTGTAGTTATCGTAGATAACAATAATCTTCAGATCGACGGAAGTCTTGATCAGGTATGTTCACCAAATCCGCTCGATAAGAAGTTCGAAGCATTCAATTTCCATGTAATTTCAATTGATGGAAATAACTTCGATGAGATTGCAGCAGCATTTAAGGAAGCTAAGGAAACCAAGGGTATGCCTACAGCGATCATTGCCCATACAGTTAAGGGCAAGGGTGTGTCATTCATGGAAAATCAGGTAGGATGGCACGGAAAGGCACCTAATGACGAAGAATTTGAGCAGGCTATGGCCGAGCTGGGAAGGGCGTGAGAATTATGGCAGAAGAAAAAAAGGCAGTAGCAACAAGAGACAGCTACGGCGCAGCGCTTGTTGAGCTTGGAAAAGAATTTTCAGATCTTGTAGTACTTGATGCAGACCTTGCAGCAGCTACAAAGACAGGAGTTTTTAAGAAGGAATTTCCTGACAGACATATAGACTGCGGTATTGCTGAGTGTAATATGGCAGGTATTGCAGCAGGTCTTGCAACTTGCGGTAAGGTACCTTTCATGAGTACATTCGCTATGTTCGCAGCAGGAAGAGCTTTTGAGCAGGTTAGAAATTCAATCGGATATCCGAAGTTAAATGTTAAGATCGGAGCAACACATGCAGGTATTTCAGTTGGTGAGGATGGTGCTTCACATCAGTGTAACGAAGACATCGCACTTATGAGAGCTATTCCGGGTATGGTTGTTATCAATCCGAGTGATGATATCGAAGCAAAAGCAGCAGTTCGTGCAGCATATCTTCATAAGGGTCCGGTTTACATGAGATTCGGAAGACTTGCAGTTCCTGTAATCAATGATAATGATGATTACAAGTTTGAGATCGGAAAGGGCGTACAGTTAAGAGATGGCCGCGATCTTACGATCATCGCTACAGGTCTTACAGTTGCTCCATCACTTGAAGTAGCTGAAAGATTCGAGAAGGAAGGAATTTCCGTAAGAGTTATTAACATTCATACTATCAAGCCGCTTGATGAGGATATCGTTATCAAGGCAGCTAAGGAAACAAACAGAGTATTTACAGTTGAAGAGCACTCTATCATCGGAGGACTCGGAAGTGCTGTATGTGAGGTACTTGCTGAGAAGTGTCCTGTTAAGGTTACAAGACTAGGCGTTAAGGATACCTTCGGTGAGTCAGGTCCTGCTAAGGAGCTGCTTACAAAGTATAAGCTTGATGCTGACGGAATTTATGAGTCCATCAACAGCGAGCTGTAAATGAATTACTAATATTCAGTAGGTCATATCAATAATATTCATAATGACGGAACGTATATCTGACAATCTCCTTCGGGGATACATTATTTCATATTTTTGTATGACTCTGCATAGCAATATTATTTATTAATTACCAGGAGGGGTATAAAAATGAAAAATTTACCAGAGGTTAAGATGGGAATCGTTGCAGTTAGCCGTGACTGTTTCCCAATGAGTCTTTCAGAGAGCAGAAGAAAGGCAGTTGTTGCTTCTTACAAGGCAAAGTATGGTGACATCTATGAGTGTCCTGTTACAGTAGAGAATGAAGTTGATATGAGAAAGGCACTTGCTGATGTTAATGCAGCAGGCGTTAATGCTCTTGTAGTATATCTCGGAAACTTCGGTCCTGAATCAAGTGAGATCCTTCTCGTTAAGGAGTTCCAGGGACCAGCTATGGTTATCGCTGCAGCTGAAGAGTCAGGTGACAGCCTTCTTGATGACAGAGGAGATGCTTACTGTGGTATGCTTAATGCAAGCTACAACCTTAAGCTTCGTAACGTTCGTGCATACATCCCTGAGTATCCTGTAGGAAACGCAGATGAGTGTGCAGACCTTATCAAGGAGTTCATCCCTGTAGCAAGAGTTAAGATTGCTCTTGATGATCTCAAGATCATCAGCTTCGGACCAAGACCACAGGACTTCCTTGCATGTAACGCTCCTATCAAGCAGCTTTACAACCTCGGTGTTGAAATCGAAGAGAACTCAGAGCTTGACCTTTTCGAAGCATTCAACAAGCATGAAGGTGATGAGAGAATCCCTGCAGTTGTTGATGATATGGCTAAGGAACTCGGCGCAGGAAACAAGAAGCCTGAGATTCTTTCAAGACTTGCTCAGTATGAGCTTACACTTCGTGACTGGATCGATGCTCATAAGGGAAGCAGAAGCAATGTTATCATTGCCGGAAAGTGCTGGCCAGCATTCCAGACTCAGTTCAAGTGTGTTCCTTGCTATGTAAACAGCCGTCTTGCAAAGGATGGAATTCCTGTTTCTTGTGAGGTTGATATTTACGGTGCTCTTTCAGAGTACATCGGACAGCTTGTAAGTGAAGATACAGTTACACTTCTTGATATCAACAATACAGTTCCTCAGGATATGTATGATGCTGAGATCAAGGGCAAGTTCGCTTATGATTACAAGCTTACAGATACATTTATGGGATTCCACTGCGGAAATACAGCTACAGACAAGCTTGCATTCTGTGAGATGAAGAACCAGAAGATCATGGCTCGTGCACTTCCAGTAGAAGTTACTAACGGAACTCTTGAAGGAGATCTTATCCCTGGAGATGCTACAATTTATCGTCTTCAGTCTACATCAGACGGAAAGCTTCGTGCTTACGTTGCAGAAGGTGAGATCCTTCCTGTAAGAACAAGATCATTCGGAGCTATCGGTATCTTCGGTATTCCTGAAATGGGACGTTTCTATCGTCACGTACTTGTTCAGAAGAACTATCCACATCATGCAGCTATCACATTCCATCACAATGGAAAGGCTCTCTATGATGTATTCAAGTTCCTCGGAGTTAAGTTCGATGAGATCGATTACAACCATCCGGCAGGAGTTAGATATAAGTCAGAGAATCCATTTGCTTAATCGGCAAAATTGAAACGATGATTTAAAAAGGGCTGTCGCCTCAAGTGATTGAGGTGACAGCCCTTTATTGTTTGAATCATTAGCAAATGTTTCGTATCATTACTTCTTCTTAAATACAGAACAGAAATTAGCAAAACACTGTTCCTGATACGGAAGCTTCTTGTCGGCAACATATGCCATAAGATTTCCCTTAGTACCGTTCTTTAAAACAAGATTAATGGCCTGAATCTTCTTGTTGAAGATATTAAAGTTCTTAACTTCAAGAGACTGAATATCTTCATTTCTGATAAGGAAGAATCTGATTATATCCGGCTCGAACTTATCAGGTGAATATGTAAGTAAAGTCTTGGTTGCCCTAAGAGGGATTACGGCTATACCGAATTCAGTCTGATTGAACAGAAATCCGTCGGTATTTCTGAAAATGTTCTGTGAAGAAGAATCTGACATCGCTGCAACTGCCCCGCCGATAGCTCCTCCGAGGGAAGCCATTGGATTGGCTGAGGTGTTCTTGTAAACGATAAAGATGTTGTTGACATTGCCGAAGCAATTGACTGATTTGAAAAGGTTTAAAGCCTTTTCGTAAGTACTAAACTGTTCCATTTTGTTACTCCTTTTAACCTTCAAAAAATTTACGTAGACATTATAGTAGATAAGATTTTAAAAATCAAATTAAGATATTATTTCATTAGTCTGAAAGAACCAAAAATCCCTTATGTATCATTGCATATAAGGCTAAAAAAAGATATAATGTAACATAGTTTTTCGCGAACTTAGTCTCTATAGAGGGGGACAAAAAATTATATCAGGAGGACAATATAAATGTTTATAGGTGTAGATTTAGGAACATCAGCCGTTAAGCTTATAATTACTGATGATAACGGTAAAATTCAGAAGACAGTATCAAAGGAGTACGGACTCAGCTTCCCACATCCGGGTTGGTCAGAGCAGTCACCGGAGGACTGGTATACACAGTCTGTTGCAGGTATCAAGGAGCTTCTCGAGGGTTATGATAATCCGGTAGTTGAAGGAATCGGTGTCGGCGGACAGATGCACGGACTTGTAGTTCTTGATGAGAACGATGAAGTTATCCGTCCTGCAATCCTTTGGAATGACGGAAGAACAACTGCTGAGGTTGATTACCTCAACAACGAGATCGGAAAGCAGTTCCTGTCAGATCATACAGGAAATATCGCATTTGCAGGCTTCACAGCTCCGAAGATTCTTTGGATGAAGAACAATGAGCCTGAGCTTTTTGCAAAGATCAAGAAGATCATGCTTCCAAAGGATTATCTCGTATATAAGATGACAGGTGCTAATTCAACAGATTACTCAGATGCATCAGGTATGCTTCTTCTTGATGTTAAGAATAAGTGCTGGTCAAAGGAAATGATCGATATCTGCGGTATCACAGAGGAAATGCTTCCAAAGCTTTATGAAAGCTATGAAGTAGTTGGTGAGATGAAGCCTGAAGTATGTGCAGAGCTTGGTCTCAGCACAGCTCCTAAGTTCGTAGCAGGTGCCGGCGACAATGCTGCAGCAGCTTGCGGAACAGGTACAGTAGGTCCTAATAAATGTAATATTTCTCTCGGAACATCGGGAACAGTATTCATCACAAGTGATAAGTTCGGAGTAGACAGTGCAAACGCACTTCACAGCTTCGATCATGCTGACGGTGGCTTCCATCTTATGGCATGTATGCTTTCAGCTGCTTCATGTAACAAGTGGTGGATGGATGAAATCCTTAAGGAGAAGGATTATGCAGGAAGCCAGACAGGAATCACAAAGCTTGGTGAGAACACAGTTTACTTCCTTCCATATCTTATGGGAGAGCGTTCACCATGGAACAATCCGGCAGTAAGAGCATGCTTCTTCGGAATGAGCATGGATACTTCAAGAGAAGATATGATCCAGGCAGTTCTCGAAGGTGTTGCATTTGGTCTCAGAGATTCTATCGAGATTGCAAAGTCTCAGGGAATCACAATTACTGAGAGTACTGTATGCGGTGGTGGTGCTAAGAGCCCTCTCTGGAAGAAGATCCTTGCAAATGTTCTCGGTATAACAATTAAGACAGTTAAGAATGACGAAGGTCCGGCACTCGGCGGAGCAATTCTTGCAGCAGTAGGATGCGGTAAATTTGCAAATGTTGTCGAGGCAACTTCAGGTCTTGTAGAACTTTCAGATATCATTGAGCCTGAGGCAGAGCTTGTTGCTAAGTACAATGAGAGATATGAGTACTTCAAGAAGCTTTATCCGGCAGTAAAGGAGCTTTACTAAGTCTTGCCTAAAAGAGATAAAGATAAGAAAAAGATCACGAAAGGCAGAATAATATTTTACTCGCTGCTTGCTGCTTTTCTGGTATCATGGCCCATAACATGGATTCCGGTTACGGAGAAGATATCTCTGGATCTGATTCCGGAAGAGAAGGGGACGGTTCGTATAGCACTTATTACGGATCTTCATTCCTGCTATTATGGTAAGAATATGAAGACTCTGATAAGTATGATCGATAAGCAGAAGCCGGACCTCATACTTCTCGGAGGAGATATTTTTGATGATAAGCTGAGTGATAAGAATACCAAGATTTTTATGGAAGCTATCGTAAAGAAATATCCATGCTATTATGTTACGGGTAATCATGAGTATTGGAGTAAGCGTGCCGATGAAATGAAGGCCTATATGGAGAGCATCGGAGTAAATGTTCTGGCTGGTGACTGTGTAACAGTAACGGTCAATAATGTAGATATAGATATCTGTGGAGTTGACGATCCATACGGAAAAACCGAACAGCAGTGGACAGAGCAGCTGGACAAAGCCTGGAGTAAGACCGATGAATCTCATTTGAAGATTCTGCTTACTCACCGCCCTGAGAAGGTTTCTGTATATGAGAAGTATGGTTTTGATCTGATACTTGCGGGACATGCGCATGCAGGTCAGTTCAGGATTCCTTTTATAAATAAAGGTGTCATGGCACCGGATCAGGGATTTATGGCGCAGTATGTAAACGGAACCTATACTCTTTCCAACGGAAGTATAATGGAAGTGAGCAGAGGACTCGGAAGAGAGTCTACACCGCTCCCGAGATATTTCAATAATCCGGAGATTGTTATCCTGGATATTCATTGATCAGCCGCACACTTGTAACTTTCGTCGTGTCTGGCACAATCATTTATCTGTTATTCAGATTAAGTACCCCATCCTGAAACATCATCAGGGTGGGGTTTTACATTATCGGAAACAGTAATTCCAAATAGGTTAAGATCGTTTTGCTAAGAAGGCGGGGGACATATTTATCACAAGATCACTAATTATAAAACATTGAATTTGTAGTGGTTATTATGGGATAATAAAACCGTTAATGGTTCCGACGGAACGATTAAGGATGTATGTCATATTTCATCAAAGGAAGAAAAAATGAATAATAAGAGAATATTGATCGTTGAAGATGATAAGGAAATCAGGGAACTGCTCGGAGAATATCTTAAAGCTCAGGGATATTCTACAGATTATGCGGAGAATGGACTTGAGGCAGAAAGGAAACTTTCCGGATATATCAAAGGAGTAATGTCTCAAGAAAAGCAGGATGAATACGGATACAGTCTTATCCTTCTCGATATAATGCTTCCGCTGATGAGCGGAGATCAGATATTAAAGGAATTGCGGGAGAAGTCGGATATTCCGGTAATAATCATTTCCGCGAAGGATATGGTTCAGACAAAGATAGATGTTATCAGGATGGGAGCGGATGATTATATTACGAAGCCTTTCAATCTGGGAGAGGTACTTGTAAGAATAGAAGCGCTGCTCAGACGCTCGGGTAATAAGACCGCGGATACGGATATTCTGACTACAAAAAATCTTAAAATGTACAGAGAAAGCGGCAGAGTATATGTCGGAGAAGAAGAGGTTACTCTAACTTTAAGAGAGTATGCGATACTGGAGCTTTTACTTAAATATCCTGAAAAGATTTTTTCTAAATCCAATATCTTTGATGCTATCTGGGAGGACGGCGGTGAATTTTACGATGAAAATGCTGTGCGAGTTCATATGAGTAATCTAAGACGAAAGCTGTCTGAGAAAGGTAACGAAGAATATATAGAAACTGTATGGGGTATGGGTTACAGATTGGCAAAATAGTCATTCTCGGGTGAGAATAACTGACAGCATACATTTTTTATAAAAATTAAGCAGATGCTTAATCTTTTCTAAACAACTGTATTATAAACTATGATCATCTCGAGTAAGAATGCAGTATGCAGCTGTTCCGGATAAACTGCATATTAAAGGCTGTGGATTATAGTTTTATGTTGGAAAAGGAAGAAATGAGATGGAATATGTTATGGAGCTGGATGGACTGACGAAGTCCTTCAGGAAGAGAAAAGCCGTAGATAACTTCACTCTCAAAATGGAGAAGGGACATATCTACGGACTTATCGGGCCTAACGGTGCCGGTAAGACAACCATAATGAAAATGATGGCCGGACTTACGGAACCGGATTCGGGAACAATGAAGTATTTCGGCTCGGAGGATGTGGACAGTAAGCGTAAGAGGATGAGCTTCATCATCGAAGAGCCGTATATGGAATATAATATGACGGCACAGGAGAACATGAGATATCTGATGTATCTTCGCGGCGTTGCGGATGAGAAAAGAGTTGATGAGCTTCTCGAATATGTGGGACTTAAGGATACGGGCAGAAAAGCAGCCGGGAATTTTTCTATGGGAATGAGGCAGCGACTCGGACTTGCTATGTCACTTATCTCTAAGCCGGAGATAATGGTTTTGGACGAACCGATCAACGGCCTCGATCCGGAGGGAATCCTGGATATAAGAAATATGCTTGCGGAGCTAGTACGAAATGAGAAAATGACGATACTCATTTCCAGTCATATTCTGAAGGAGCTGTCTGCTCTTTGTACGGATTATGCGATCGTAAGAGAAGGATGCCTTATAGAAGAACTGTCAGCCGAAGAACTCGAAAGAAAAACACGTTCATATGTTGTGCTCAGAACAAATGATATCGGAAAGACTACGGCTGTTCTTGAAGAGAAACTGAATATACATGAATATAAAGTTACCTACGAAAACGAGATAATGATCTATGAGAGGCTCGGAGAGATTGAGAAGATATCCAAAACCATAACGGATAATAATCTTGTTATTACAAGACTAAATCCGGAAGGTGAGAGTCTCGAAGAGTATTACATCGGAAGGGTAGGTGGCGAAAATGAATAGACTTATTAAAGCTGAATTATATAGATTCAGACATACGGGAAATCTGTTCTGGTATGTGATTTTCGGAACGATAATTTTAGCTGCCATACCGTTTATAAATAATCTGGATATGCTCGGAAAAAATCTTGCCATAATACTTGGTCAGGAGGTTGATACGGTAGGAACGGTGGCAAACACTGTTACGGCAGATGTATCGATAATGATGTTTGTAATGCTTATGCCACCGATAATAGCGGTCATATCAGGTCAGCTGTACAACAAGGGTAAGCTTGGATATTATGAAAATATGACGGGAAACAGACCGAGCCGGATAATTTTAAGCAAGGTTTTTACCGACGGATTGATCTTTGCTGTACTCTGTATGTTCGCAATGCTGGGATTTTACTTTTATATCGCATCGGTAAACGGAACGGGAACTCTGGATAATCCGGTGGGAAAACTTGTATTGGAAATGATCCTTATCACACATGTGTCTGTCTGCAGTGTTATGATCATGATGACAGTGAGGCGTCCCGGAGTTGCGGGAGTTCTATGTTATATGAGATTTCTGATATTTGATTCGGTAGTAATCCCATTTTTAATGATGATTGCGGGGAATCTGGGATTGGAAAAGCTCGCTTTACATTTAGGTTATTTATCTATGATGAATAAGATGCAGCTCGGACTTCATGCAGCAGTTGACAGAACGGTAGTTCTTTATACAGTATTCGGTTTTATAGCAGAGTTTATTCTGTGGTATGTATTGATATACAGAGGTTTAAAGAAGAAACATTTCGATTAACTGTGAGATAGTAATATGGAACTTATATTATGTGTTTTTATTCCTGCAATCATACTGCTTATTATTTTACTTGCAGCTAAGATCGTGATAAATGAAAAGCAGCTGAAAGATTTTAAGGATCAGCTGCATGAGATCAGGACCGAAAATCAGAACAGGCTGATAAGCGTAGATACCTTCGGAAGCAGCTATACGGAACTGGCGAAGGAACTGCAGCAGTATGTAGAGGATGAGAAAAGACTGATTAAAAAGGCTGAGGAGGACCGGCAGTCCGTCAATATGATGGTTGCCGGTATTTCCCATGATTTCAGGACGCCGCTTACTTCTGCAACGGGCTATCTGGAGATGGCTGAGGAAAGCGGAGAGTTGTCCGAAAAAAACAGCGAATATATAAATACAGCACTGCGTAAAATGAGATATCTGAAGGAACTTTCGGATGAATTCTTTACGCTGTCACTTATCGAAAATACGGATAGGGATGAGCTTCATTCACTGTCTTTTAAGAAGTATCTGGAAAATGTAACGCTCGATCAGCATGAGTGGATTGAAGGAAGAGGGCTTCAATTTTCAGCAGACATTACTGATGACAAATGTGAGATCAGAGCAGCGGAAGTTGATATACTTCGTCTTCTGGAGAATCTATATTCAAATACGAGAAAATATGCAAAGAGCATAATTCATGTTGAATTAAAAAAGCAGGAAAAGATAGTTTTCAGGATCAGTAATGATACAGATATAATAAAATGTGAAGAGATAGAAAATATATTCAAGCCATTTCATCGGGCGTCTTCTGGGGAAGTACAGGGGAGCGGCCTCGGACTATATGTTGCGAAAAGAATTGTAATGAAATACGGTGGGGATATAAGAGCATCCATGGAAGGTGACAGATTTATCATAGAAGTTGAAATGTGATAAACAAAAAAATCTGATAAACAAAAATCCCGCAGATCTGAGTATGCAGCTCAAATCTGCGGGATGAATGTAGGGTAGAGCAGAACGATATATAATATCGGTCATTCCAAAATTATATACTGCAGATCGGGAAAGCTTATACTTCCGTATTATCTGCTGCAGTATCTGAAGGTGCATCGGCACTGCCGGATACTGAAGAATCTGCAGGCACGTCGGCACTGTCGGATACTGAAGAATCTGCAGGTACACCGGTATTGTCGGATGGTACAGCAGATATATCAACTTTACCGATTGATGTATTATAAGCAGTTGATGTATTATTAGCAGCCTTGGCTGCTTTTTTTGCGGCCTTCTTATTGCGGTGCCATTTACGGAACGCTTTAAAAGGCTTGCGAAGAAGAGCGAACCAGATAATAAGAAGTATTACAAAGAAGATTCCGAGACCTATTACATGCTCGGCTGCCCAGATTACAAAGTCCTGGCATCCTTCTTTGAAGTCCTTCCATCCATCCTTAAATGCCTGAGATACTCGTTGGCCGAAGGTTTCGGCAACAGGAGCTTCATATTCACGAACCTCGTTAATTGTAACTGTTATATAGCTGAATGAAACATCGTTGTTGATATTATTGAGCCTTGTTTTAATGCGGTTAATTGATACTTCGACTTCTGTCAGACGCTCATCGATCATAAGAAGAGATTCCATATCATCCAGGGTTTTTGCTTCCTTCATCATTGATATGTAGCTGTCTCTCTTAGCTTCGAGAACTTCAAGCTCTGCACTGAGATCTGAGTATTCCTGTGAAAGATTCTCGACATTCTGAGATTTATTTTTTAAGTCTCCCAGATTTCCTATACCGTCAAGAAAAGCCTGATAATTCTCGACAGGAATACGGATGGTGGCATTATAGTTATGAAGAGATGGGGTATTTTTGCTGCCTCCGTTGTTCCATTCGTTTTCATATTCGAGAAAAGCTCCGTATTTATTCATCAGATTCTTAAGTTCGTTGATGGAAGAATTATAGTCTTCTGTATCGAACTGCATATCACAACGGTATACCAGCTTTTCTGTGTCGATCTGACTGAGCGTGTTGGTTGTATCATCGGTTTCTACCGAACGAGCTTCGGAAGAAACACCGTTATAAGCAGACTCCGGAGAGTATTCAAAATCACCATCGGATAAGCCGCATTCCCAATCAGCTGAGGCTTCAGTAGCTGCTGCGGCATAGGATGCAGATTTGTTGGAAGCTGAATTTCCCAAATAAACTGCTTCGGATGAATTTCTATCGGATTTATGATTTCCGCAACCGGTGGTTCCGGCAATCATCATTGCCATAACAAGGCCGATCAATATTTTTTTCTTACGCATTTTTCCGTCCTCCGTATTACTTTAATGATATTTAGAATTAATTATTTCGAATTTGATAAGTGCTGTTAATATAGATACGGATCAGGGAAATGATTTTATGGATTTTTTTATGAGACGTCAGATAGTTTGAATGCCGAAAAATCTGAAAAAAATGAGGCAGACACTTTAGGGTATCTGCCTCATTTATATTTTATTCAACTTATTTTTCTATGATGGACTATCTATTCTTCATCATTGTCGGATTCTTCTGCTTCGTCAGGATCATCAATCAGCTCAGGATCTTTGCCTGTTACTTTGATGAAGACTCTGTTTATAAAAAAGTTTGCTATATATGAGAGAAGGGCACATCCGAAAAATACCATTATACTGAATACGGTTATCAGACGCTCTCCGTCTCCGGAAACAGCGAACTTTGCAAGGAAGAATGGAATTGCCAGAGCCATAATAGTTACCGGTATATTTCCTAGACTCAGAAGAACTGAGTTTTTAAGTGTCGCCTTAATCTTATCAGGATATGATGATATAAGCGGAAATGCATAAATCAGTATCGAAGCTATTATGAACAGGAATATCCATACAGGTATCTGAAGCAGTTTATACTGCTGATCGATCTGGGTAAAGATAACATACAGATCGATAGTAAAGAATGCACCGGCGAAAAGGCAGATAAGCCATATGATCGTCGATTCCTTGAAATGCTTTTTGAAAGCACCGAAGTAATCTTTAAGTACCGACGGATCCTGATGCTGTATCATTTTGAGAGTAACTCTCGAAAGACCCGTAAGCGATGCACCTATTGTAATAATGGGAAGGCATGTAGCAAGAAATAAAAGATTCACCATTATTAAGTTACATAGACCACCCAGCATTCGAAAAATCAGAACATTGGATAGATCGGTTCTTCTATTCATTACAATAAAACTCCATTTCTAATTACTCTGCAGAGAAACTGAGAACAGTCTCTGAGATATATTTTTCGCCCGGTCTCAGGATCGGAGATGCAAAATGCGGATCGTTAATTGCATTTGGTGCAAATTGAGGTTCAATAGCAAATCCGTAACGGAAATCATACTCGGAATTGTTCTTTCCTGCATGCTTTGTGATAAAGTTACCTGAGTAGAACTGCATACCCTGCTGGTTGGACGATACGTTCATCTTAATACCTGTTTTGTCAGATGAAAAGACTGCAAACGGTCTGAGTGATGTCGGATCACCGTCCATAACAAAATTATGATCATAGCCTCCGACATAGATAAGCTGCTGATCGTCAGCATCGATATCTTTGCCGATGAGCTTTGGAGTTCTGAAATCAAATGCGGTACCGGTAACATCAAGTTCCTCACCTGTAGGAATTGCCTGATCATCCTTAACAGGATTGATATTGGATGAGAAGAGCTGAAGTGTATGCTTCTCAATACTTCCTGCATCATGACCGTCTAAGTTATAATATGTATGACTGGCAAGATTGCATACAGAAGGCTTATCGGTTGTTCCCTCAAAGGTCATCTTGAGGCTGTTGTCATCTGTTATCTGATATGTAACGGCAACATCCATATTTCCCGGGAAGCCGTTTTCCATATCTTTAGCGGAATAGGTGAATCGAACAGTATGGCTGTCCAGTTCCTCGCCCTTCCAAACAACCTTGTCAAATCCCTTCGGTCCGCTGTGAAGGTTGTTATCATTATCATTTACAAGAATTGAATACTCTTTTCCGTCTATCTCATACTTGGCATTTTCAATACGGTTTGCATTAGGTCCGACTATACAACCGAAGAAAAAATCATTAGTCTCATATTCTGCAACTGTATCGTATCCGAGAACTACATCTACGGATTCTCCGTTACGATCCGGAACAGTAATACCCGTTACACTTGCACCGTACTCTATGACAGTGACAGTCATTCCGTTTTCATTTGATAACTTGAAAGAATTAACATCAATTCCGTCAGCTGTCTTGCCAAAAAATTCCTTCATCAGAACACCTCCAAAATATAAAATATAGTTAAAGTATACAGGAATTCGGTAAAAAATTCCCTTTTGTAAAATAAATCAGCAATTATTGTTAAAACATTGGCAATATTTGAAAAGTAAAGATTTGAAGTTTTTCATATAATGATAAATAGCTAGACAAAAGCTTAAACTTCTTTTCAATTCACACTTAGAGGACGCATCTCTTTTGAGATGCGTCTTCTTTTTTATTTCTTGTTCTTGCTCAGATCATGTAAGCTGAATTCCTCGGATATCCTGAGTTTCTTATATTCACTCGGAGAGTAATTCGTATATTTCTTAAATGTACGGCAGAACGATGGCAGATTGTTAAAGCCGGTTCTGAAAGCAATATCGGTAACCGGCATATCTCCCGTAAGGAGCTGCTCGGCAACGCGGATTCTCTTCATATTAAGATAATCGTGGAAGGTATAACCCGTATACTGCTTGAAAAGTCTCAGAAAATGAAACTTTGAAAATCCTGTAAACACCGCTGCCTGCTCCGTTGACAGATCTTCTGCATAATTAACATCAATATAATGCAGAAGTGCCGTAATACGAGAGAAGGACTGGGATGTTGATTTCGATTCTTTCTCCGCATGACTTAAGATGCTTTCTCCGATGATACCGAAGATTCTGTACATTCTGGCATATACTGTAGTTTCCCAGAAGACCTCGTTATTGAAATATGCATTGTTGATCTGCATGAAATGCTCATACACCTGATCATATATTTCCGGGCAGGTTTCTCTGTTGCATAAGAATGCATTGAAGAACTGGGACTCCACGGATTTATAATCCTCCGATTCAAAGAAGAAAGGAATCTCCATAAGATAAATAAATCTTATTCCGTATTTATCATTCACATATTCGTGAGGAACTCGCGGAGGAATTATAAGGATATCACCCTCGTTCAGATGATACGGATGATCGTTTGCATGAATCTCATATGAATTCTGGATGCAGATGATTATCTCGACAGCATCATGACTGTGAAGAGAGTAACCCACCTCCTGGTTGTTGTACCAGATTCTGATATGTGAAGAAGAGCTGTAGGTTACAAGCTCTTCGTTGTTTCTGATCACTCGACCTGAATATTCCTTGGTTGGCTGGCGATACTGCTCGGGAATATTCTGTTCGTCGTTATTACTATTATCTGGCATATAAACCTCCGATCATCATCATGTGATATTGATCCGTTGCCTTAAATTTACCTATTTAGCGGTGGCGGCACCGCTAAATGTAACTGGCAATATTGTACCCCTTAACAACATTTGACACAATAGATTTTTCAAGGTTCTTATGCTATAGTATGTTGAGGAAAGGGAAGACGATATGGTTAAGGTAGATCTTATAACCGGTTTTTTGGGTTCCGGAAAAACAACATTTTTAACAGACTATGCAGCCTTTCTTACAGGACGGGGAGAGAGAGTTGCGGTGATCGTTAACGATCATGGTGCGATCAATGTTGACCGCCTTCTTCTTGATGATGCACTTAAAGATAGCTGCAGACTTGAAATGGTTATCGGCGGTGACAGTGACTGTCGCAGAAGAAGACTTAAGACCAAGCTTATTGCTATGGGGATGGGCGGTTATGACAGAGTGATTCTTGAACCGTCAGGTATTTTTGATGTGGATGAGTTCTTCGATATGCTGTTTGAGGAACCGCTCGACAGATGGTATGAGATTGGAAATGTGCTCGCGATAGTTGAGGCGTCGCCCGATAGAGAGCTCTCAAATGCGGGAAGATATCTTCTTGCATCACAGGTAGCAAAGGCAGGAAAGGTTATAGTCAGCAAGGGAGAAGAGAATTCAGAAGAGGCTCGCCGGGAGCTGATGGATTATCTGAATGAGTCTCTGGAGCTCTTTCAGTGCAGGAGGAGAATATCCGAGAAGAATATATATTTCTGGAAATTGGGAGAGATAAGTGAAGAAGATTATACACTTCTTTCAAAGAGCGGATATAACTCCGGAGAAATGGTAAGGCTTCCGATAGATGAAACCGAAGCTTTTGATTCACTGTTTTATTTTCATGTAAAGATAGAGGATACAACGAAGCTTAAGGAAGTTGTTGAAAGCATCATCAGTGATGAGAAGAACGGAAATATAATAAGACTGAAGGGCTTTATCAGAAAGAATCCCGATGATCCGAATTCAGGTTGGATAGAGGTTAATGCGACGCCCAGAGATGTAGATGTAAGGCCGATACCGGTAGGGCAGGAACTATTTATTATCATCGGAGAAAATTTAAACAAAGAACGTATAGGTTCTTACTGGATGGAATATAGAAACGAAGTATGATTATAGAATTATGAATCTGAAGAAGATAAAAATAGACAATGAAAAGATAATAAGTACGCTGGATGTTCTCCTGCCGTTTATCTTCGGGATGATATATCTTATATGGTCAAGATATATTGTTATAGGCGGTGGTGATGATGAATTCATGAGATATGATATTGCCAGGTACATATATGATAACAGAAAGCTTCCCTGGGTAGATGACCCTGTACTCTGCAGTTCAAATATCTGGGGAATATCTTATGCCAACAGGCCGATGCTGAGCTTTGTCATATCGGCCGTTTTTATGTGGATATCGGCAGCCTTCGGCTATACTGATGAATTTTCTCTTATGTATGCTGCAAGGCTTACAAGTGTCCTGTCTTCGGTTGTTACGATTATTTTCCTTATCAAAATATCGGAGAAGATAGGATTGAAAAGCAGATATCTTCTTCCGATATGCTTCGGTCTTATACCGGAATTCGCATTTCTGTCGGGATATGTTAATTCGGATTCTCTTGCCATTATGTCGGTTGCAATGACAATCTACTTCTGGTATACGGGACTTGAATCCGCGTGGGACAGAAAAAGCATTATAGGTATAACGATAAGTCTTGCAATATGCATGGCGTCTTATCAGAATGTTTATGGTTTTATTCTTGTCAGCGGAATACTCTTTCTGTTCAGCAGCTTTATCATCAGCAAAAATGGAGGAAGAAAGTTCTCAAAGGCATTTCTTATAGGATTGGGAATTATTGCGGCGGTACTTGTACTGTCGGGATGGTGGTACCTGAGAAATGCAATACATTATGGAGGAGATTTCTCAGGAAGAGAAGCAATGCACAGAATGGCGGAACAGTATGCAGTGCCTGAACTGAAGCCTAGCAATAAGCAATCTCTCTATGAGCAGGGTGTGAGTGTTATGACCATGCTATTTTCTATGGGATGGATCTCGGGTTCGATGTATTCGGTTATAGGAAACTTCAGGATATTTGAAGGAAATGATGTTCAGCTTCAGATATATTCATTCCTCATTAAAGCAGTACTTGTAATAATCGCACTGGGGGTTATTGCATATTGTGTAAAGGTTATCAGGGAATGTATAAAGCATAAGTCGGATAAGGGAAGCAATATAATGGATATCCATCTTCTTCTGGGTGCATTTATTGTTGTACTTCTCAGTTTTATTTATTCATATTTTGATGACTTTCAGCTTGCGGGAAGATATATAGTTCCGGCACTTATCCCGGTTCTTATATGGTTCAGCCGCGGAGCGGAATATGCACTGAAAAAGTTTCCGCCGATTGTGGAAAGGATTACATTTCTTGTAATAGTTATAATCTTTTCATCTTTAAATCTGATGTCATTAAATTAATAAAATTTTGTGCTTGCGATAAGATATGCGGCACTGATATTATGATGAAATGTATGGCGGCGTTTCTGCGGAAATATGAATTACAGCTGCGGGAATACAGATCTAAATTATCAAATACAGATCTAAATTATCAAATACAGATACAAAGTATCATAAAAACAGCATAGTCGAACCTGAAGAGAGGGTATAGAAAGACTATGACTTTATATATAAGTAGGGGAAGGAAAAATGAACGAGAAGATAGTAATTGAATTAAATACTAAAATTCCTTTTAACAATAATGTTGATTTCTGTGTAGGAACCGGACGTCTCGGACTTGCACTTACTGAGGAATATCTCAGCGAGTTGAAGTTTGTACAGGATGAGATAGGTTTCAAGTATATCAGAGGACATGGACTCTTCAGTGATGATGTGGCTATATATCATGAGTATGAAGAGGACGGTGTTAAGAAGGTAGAATATAATTATACTTACCTTGACAGGATATTCGATAAGTTTATCGAGCTGAATATCCGTCCATATCTCGAACTTGGCTTTATGCCATATGAGATGGCAAGCGGAACACAGACGGTTTTCTACTGGAAGGGAAATACAACCCCGCCGAAGGATTATAAGCTTTGGACCGATATGGTAATTGCACTGCTTAAGCATCTTCGCGGTCGTTATGGAGAAGAAGTACTTGAGTGGCCGATAGAAGTTTGGAATGAGCCGAATCTTCCGGGCTTCTGGTATAAGGCTGATATGCAGGAGTATTTCAAGCTTTTCAAGGAAACATTTAATGCAATAAAGACATATGACAGCCGATTCAAGGTTGGAGGTCCTGCTATCTGCGGTGTTAAGGATGCAGAATGGATACAGGGATTTCTTGAATTTTGTAAAGCCGAAGGATTAACTCCGGATAATATAACGAGACATCACTATACTGTTGAATTCCCGGAAAGAGTCGGACATTATGATTATCATAAGCTTGAAGATTCAGAGATGAGATTTGATAATCTTCAGTCAACAAGAGATATAGTTGATTCCTTCGAGGAATATAAGGGAACGCCGATACACATAACTGAGTTCAGTACATCTTATACACCTAAGGGTGTGATACATGATACAAATTTAAATGCAGCATATCTTGCAGAGCAGCTTTCACGTATCGGAGATATGAATGAGGCATATTCCTATTGGACTTTCGGAGATGTTTTCGAAGAGCAGGGAGTTCCGGATTCGCTGTTCCACGGAGGCTTCGGAATGGTTGCTGCGGGAAATATACCGAAGCCGGCCTTCTGGACTTTCTCCTTCTATAAGCAGCTGAAGAATTTCGGAAGTGAATGTGTATTCAGGGATAAGACATCTGTGATCGTAAAAAGTGAAAAGGGTTATGCAGGAATTCTCTGGAATATTCAGAGTGATGCTTATACAAGAGATATTGAGCTTCCGGTCGAGGCAAATAAAGATGGATTTACATTTATCACTAAAACGGTTGATGAAGAGTGCTGTAATCCGATCAAGCTGTGGCATGATCTTGGTGAGCCGGCATATCCGGTAAAGGAAGAGACCGAACTTATTAAGAGTGCTGCATATCCGTTGGTTCAGAGTGCGGTAGTAAATACAGCCAATGATAAGGCAGAGCTTTCAATCAGCGTTAAGAAGAACGGAGTTGTATATTTTGAATTGTCTCATAGAACATTTACACCGGATCGCGGTTATGATTATGAGAGGGCTTTGAAGGCCTGAAAAGACGGAGTTACTATTATATATACGGCGAAATGAAAACCGTATAGTCAGTAATATAGTATATAGTCGAAGAGACAGTACCTTGTCCCGAAAGTACTGTCTCTTCTGTTTGATATGTTATAAAATTGTGTGGAAGGTGAAAGCTAGTAAAAAACTAACTTTCGATTTCTCCGATTGGGTTCGGCAATCGAAGATGATATTATAATGCAGTATTTTCGCAGAAAAGTCTTTAATTTTTCTTTAAATCTTGACAATGTTAATATTTTATTCAGGAGATTCTAAAGATCATGGTAATTGTGATAGAATTATCAGTCGAGGTGATAATGAAATGAATATTTCGGTTATTAGATCAAAGAGAAAAACTATTGCGATTCATATAAAGTCAGCAGATGAGGTTATTGTACGGGCACCGTACAGAATGCCGGACAAAGACATACAGAGCTTTGTGGACAAGCATAGAGATTGGATTGAAAAAAAGCTTGAGAACATCAGACAGCTTATTGAAAAATCGGACAGTATCGGAAAACTGACAGAGGCAGAGCTTGAGGAGCTTGTATTCTCTGCAGGCAGAGTTATTCCGGAGAGGGTAAAGCTGTATGCTCCGATGGTAGGTGTTGATTACGGCCGTATTACGATCAGGAATCAGAAGACCCGATGGGGAAGCTGCAGTTCAAATGGCAATTTAAGTTTTAATGTTGCACTTATGAGAGTTCCTCTTGAAATCCTGGACTATGTTGTGGTTCATGAACTTTGTCACAGAAAAGAAATGAACCACTCAAAGCGTTTCTGGAGTGAGGTCGAGAAGATCATTCCGGATTATAAACAACGCGAAAAGTGGCTCAAGGATAATGCATATTTAATCGGCATTTCTTAATTTATCCAGGATATCCTGGTACATTTTACTTCCTTTCTTAGAAAGGGATTTTATTACTCTTCCCATTCCGAAGATACGCTGATAACGGATGAGAATTTTCAGATGTTTGTAGCTGTCTTCAAGGTCAGCCTTGGTTTTGTCCATGCGTTCTTTCAGTTCAGCTTTGGTCTGTTCAACCTTTTCATGTGAATCGTTTATTTTTTCAACTGTCTTAATAGTATTAGTTCCGATGAATTCGGACATGCCGTCACTGAGACGCTGAATTGCCAATTCCATATCACGCATTTTACTAAGCTGTTTGTTGAGCTTAAGGACTGTGAGAACAGTGATTATCAGATCTATAAGAAATATAAGATAGCAGGCGGACAGTATTATGATTCCAATCCTTAAGGGGACTTTATGAACAGTTTTTTCGAAAAAAGGCTGAATAACCCTTAGTACAAATGCGATTCCGAGTCCCCAATAGATACTGAATTCAAGACAGATGTATCCGTTCAGATTAAAACGGCGGTCTCTGTAATCCCACCATCTTGCATGGAAGAATCTATCCAGAAGAAATCCGGCAATCAGTTCGATCAGCGTTGCAAAGATGATTCCTATGATGAAAAGCATTACAGTGCTTGCCTTTGAAAGATCTGTTTCAAAGCCGAAGAACTTTCCGCATAAATTAAGCACCATGAGAACCATAAGAACTCCGGAACCGTAAACCGGACAGAGAGGACCGTTCAGGAAGCCTCTGTTAACAACGCGGCCCATGGTGACAGCGTGATAGCTGACTTCGATCATCCATCCTATAATTGAATAAATCATAAAATACCAAAGAAAGTCATACATTTCTTATATACTCCGTTGTCATATCTACTTTATACAGCATATATATTATAACACGATGGATTCTCAGTTACATATGTAAGGGAGAAATATAAGTATAAATATATAAAAAGGCAAGAAAAAAGCACCCATTCGGGTGCTTCTTCTTTACACTATTAATCTATAAACCTTTGAGAGAAATTTGTTATCGCTTCTTCAATTGGCTTAACTGTATATTACTACAACCCTATATGTAAGTGTTTAAGAGTTTGAAAATAATTTGTAAACATACTGTTAACAGTGTAAATGCTTTAAAAACGCGGTTTATAGGTTTTCTCCGTTGCTTTCGATCACTTCTTTATACCAATAACCTGAATCTTTGATGATCCTTGTCTGGTCTCTGTAATCAACATAGATAAGGCCGAATCTCATATCATAACCTTCAGCCCATTCGAAGTTATCCATAGCTGACCAGTACATATAACCCATAAGAGGAATTCCGTCATCAGCAGCTCTCTTATATTCAAGAAGATATCTGTTTATGAAATCGATACGCTGCGGATCATGAACTTTTCCGTCAAGGGATATGCAGTCAGTTGCAGCCATTCCGTTTTCTGTCATAAGGATAGGCAGGCCGTATCTTTCATACATAAACTTAGGTGACCAGTAAAGAACCTTCGGATCAACCAGCCATCTGAGTGCAGTACGAGGAATACCGATATATTCGTTGTCCATATATCCGTTATCTACCAGATCGGCGGCACTGTAATAAATATTCATTCCGTAGAAATCGATCGGCTGAGAGATGAGCTCCATATCACCGGGCTTAATCTCAGGCATCGCATCGCCGAATATTTCATAAGCTTCATCAGGATACTTACCGAGACAGATAGGATCCGAATAAAGTGAAAGTGAGAAATACTTACCGTTTAATGAGAAGCTTGCTTTACGAGCTGCTTCAATATCTTCGGGTGAGTCGGACTTAGGAATATGAACAGGTCCGACCGGAGCATAGCCTATTACCGGTTCGGTTTTAGCACTGCTTCTGATGTATTTTACAGCTCTTCCATGTGCCAGAAGTGTGTTATGTACCATTCTCATACATGTTTTATCGTCGCACTGAAGGAAAGGTGCATGTCCACCGACACTGTAACCTAATCCCAGGAAGCACTGTGGCTCGTTAAATGTAATCCAGTACTTTACTCTGTCTGACAGAGCATCCACAACAATCTTTGTATAGTCCTCAAACCACTCAGGAAAATCAGGATTGCCAAATCCACCTTTCATATATAGTTCGTAAGGAAGATCCCAATGGAAAAGAGTTACAAGAGGAGTTATTCCCGCTGCAATAAGTTCATCAACAAGGTCGCTGTAGAACTTGATACCCTTCTCGTTAACGTCACCGGTTCCGTTAGGTATGATACGTGGCCAGCTTACAGAAAATCTGTAATACTTAAGACCCATTTCCTTGAAGAGTTTGATATCTTCTTTAAATCTGTGATAATGATCACAAGCTTCGTTGCCGTTCTCTCCATGAACGACACGTCCATTAACAGATGAAGTCACATCCCAAACGCTGAGTCCTTTACCGTCGGCGTTGTATGCACCTTCAACCTGATATGCCGCAGTAGCTGCGCCCCACATAAAGTCTTTTGAAAATCCCATAGCTTAAATACTCCTGTAAATATAATTTTTGCGCTACAGCAATAATATAACATAAATGTTATTTAAGGAATACCGTATTCATGTCATAAATATTAGCATTATATGTCATTTGGAATTAAAAAGGGCGAATGATGAGGATATAATTAAAGTGCCCTTACAGATACATTTCCGTAAGGGCACTGCATTATTTAAAAATATTTTAATCGGTCTATTCCGAGTAACTGTATTTACTCAGCTTGTGACCAAAGACGAGACACATGACCGTTCCCATTATACCAAGTATAAACATCATAAGTGCTGCACCTGATCCTTTACCGCTTCCGAAAAGGAAATACATTGTTCCCGGCACATCCTTCATTATCGGTTCACAGACATAGTCGACCATGAATCCGCCGAATGTGAGACCTAACGGGATTGTAAAGAACTGCAATGTATTTCGACAGGCATATACGCGGCCCTGAAGTCTTGCCGGTATGGAATTCCTCATGATCACATTTTGATTTGCGGCCATGACCGGAACAAATATCCATCCGAGTATCTGACCAAGACACCAGATAAACGGATATCTTGAAAATGCGAGCAGATAGTTTTCGGTTGCCAGTGAAAAGAGCATCGACAGATATATGACACGCACACGATTCCTGGGTTTTGGAAGAACCGTTACAAGAAGGCTTCCAGCGACCATTGCTATTCCGGAGCAGGAGGTTACGATACCGAGCATTACATCACCACCCTGTGGGTTTGGGATTATGAGTGCAGGAAGAACCGCATCGAATGCTGATGCTACAAAGTTGACGCCTGCCATAAAAAGTATGATATACAGGATCATCGGATTGTCTTTTAGGAACATCAGTCCTTCCTTTGCAAGGCTCAGAACACTTCCCTCATTTTCCTTCTTATCGGGAATTTCCGGAATAGAAATAAAAAATTTAAGTGCCGTAAATGCGATTGCAAAGGTTATCAGATCGATCATTATAGCAGCATCAAGTCCCGCAAGTCCGTAGACTGCAGCTGCGATTAGAGGATTACCTATTGTTATAAGTGATCTTGACAGCTGTTGAAGGCCGCCTGTTTTCTGATAATATTCCTTCGGAATGATCATCGTATAGGCTACTTCCGAAGCAGGCTGCTGAACTGTATTCATCAGACCTGAAACTGCATTTATCAGATATAGATGCCATATCGCGAGAGTATCCGTCTTATATAGCACAAATACAGTTATCGTAGTAAGTGCAGCCAGAAGATCGCAGACCAGCATCGTCTTCTTCTTGTCTAACTTATCGGTAAGCGCACCTGCAAATATGCTCATAAGTATATATGGTGTATATGTGCATATTCTGAGCGCGGCTGTCCCGAGTGCGGAACCTGTCGTATCATAAAGCCAAAGCGTCAGTGCAAATGCAGTAATTTCGCTTCCGAGCTGTGACAGACTCTGGGTACTCCAGAGAATATAAAAGTCTCTTAATTTATTTTTCGTTTTCATTTCTTTGCTCCTTAAATTTAAGTAATTTAGGTTCTGTATAAGTTGAACCTCTTTAGTAAACAGAGCAAAGCCGAGGATCAGTTTTTATCCGAATTATCGGTTATCCTCCATACAGTCATCCTCAAGCTCTGCATGGAGCATATACTTCGCAGCGTCTCATTCTGATAAGCCTCCTTTATATGCATTGATATAGTCAGTTTCTTTATTTGTTTTTATCTGATTCATTTGTCTTAAGAGTAATATACATACAATATATTTAATTGTAAAGTGGTTCACTTTGCTTAAACTGAAAATGAGACCGTTGATCCGATTGCCGGATAGATCATTTACATTACGAATTATAGAAAAAATAATACAAATAATGGAATATGCTTATCAGCAGTATTTCAAAAATAATTAAATGTTATAATCGAATTGATCAGGTACGGATAGGTTATATTCTGTAATTCACTATAGAGAAGGACAAGATCAGTCTACATATTATGTATCGAATGATCCAAGTGATATGGTTGTAAATGATTGGGAGCAGTTTATGAAAAGAAAAGCAATAATTATATTTTTATGTATGGTATGGATTCTGATCTGCTTTATTGGAGTGTTTGTTCCTAAGGAATACTTGTCTTCATTACCTGATGAAATATCAGTGATAAGTCAGCCCTCAAAGAATGATATTGTCGAGTTTTACGATATTACACTTACAAAAGTATATAGGGAAAACGGAAAATATTTTTTATCTTCACAAAGTCTTAAATACAACACTGAACCTAAGATTGTTGAGTTGACAAAAAAAGAATACCGATATTGTACAAGAGTTGATGAGTATAGATTGAAAAATCAGAGGACGGGCGGAGGCTCCAATTATGATATAAGTGTTAAAAAAGGTGATAAGGAGGAAAAATACAATTATGACCTCCTGGTATCTCCTTTATATGAAATTCAAAGAATTAAAAATATCAAGAGTGATGAATTTGATTCAAAGAATGATACAGATAAAAAGCTTGCAGAACTTGAAAACTTTTTGGATGAAGGCAAGTTTGAAATGGCGTTTTTGTTTTATCCCGATCTCGAAAAAGACAGGAATTATCGATATTATTACAAGAATGCATGCTGCATAGATTATGATGATAAATGGAATACTTTATACAAGGAATATAAGTATGAGCAGGATTTAAATATTTTCTTATTAAAAAAATATGAAAAAGGTCAGATTAATTTAAAAGATATTGATTTAAAGGCCGATCTGGATAAGAAGGAAGAGCTGTTTAATAGTATAACGGGAAATACAACGAATTATAGGAGAGGGACAGGATATGATTACGATATAATGCTCAAACAGAATGACAAACCTATTACTTGGGAATCAAAACAATACATATTAGATAAAACGACAAAACGGCTTGATGGATATGATAAAACGGCTTATGAGTATATAAAATACGGAGAGGATGGATTATGTGCCGTTGAATTATATCTGCCGAATGAAAATGATATTTATATTCTATTTGTGAAAAAACCCTTCTTGATGCCGAAGTGGTATTTGGAATGGTCAGTAAATACGATTCTTCTGAATGACGAGGTTGATATATCTCCGGGATTTATATATGAATTGGTATGTTTCTTAATTCTTACAATACCGGTATGTTTAGGCATAGTATTCTTTCGGTTTGGTTTTAAAAAACGGAAATCGAAAAAGATTAACGATGCACGGATAGATGACGAACTGACAGGTGACAATGATGAACCGGCAAGTGTAGATGAATCGAAGGACGTAGAAAAATCATAGGCTGTCTTTATATGCATTTAGCTTTTCTGTATAATCTACCGCTTTTCTTTTCATGATAAGCATATCTATTAAAAGAGATATTAAATACATTAATACGATTATCGTAAAGAATATAATCCATAATATAGTGCTTCCGTTTTCCTGAAATATTCCCATCATATAAAACATGAAGATTTCAGCCGGTATAAAAAGAATATAGAAGCATGTAAGAGAGAAGATAAAACCGCGTCGTGAGACAGCCCTTGTTCTGAAACAAAGGCAGAAACTTAAAGCTCCCCATATGCACAGGATAAGAAGCTTCAGAAGAAAGCTTACGGTAATCGTTGACTGTCCGTTGATCAGTGATACAGCGAGAACGCATATTATGAGCCATGAATATGCAAATGCTACGCCATCTCTTAAGTTTTTTAAAATCGCTTTTATTCCCATATCTAATTTCCTATTCCAAGCAGTTTCTTCAGCTCGGCTGCATATCTTCTGGATACTACTATGTTTTCTCCGTTAGTCAGTGTGGCAAGTATGTTTCTTGTAATCTCAGGCTTAAGTTTTTCAACTTTGTTTAAATGTATAATAGTGGATTTGGAACAGCGGAAAAAATCACGTTTATCCAATATATCCTCAAGTTCATATAACCTTTTATCAGTCAGTAAAACCTGGTTTTCCGTGTAGATAAAGGTTTTCTTATCCACAGATTCTATATACAGAATAGCACTTTGGGCTACATTTACCATTGTCCCTTCTTTCATGGCAGGGATATAGGCTCTGTAGCGATGTATATAGCGTTCGAGCTTTGACACTTCTTCTGTAATATCGCGGCAATGAATTTCCACATATAATGTTTCTGTAGTTTGATCGTTTTTTATATCAACTTTCAACTCTATCTGCCTTTCTGATGTCTGTAAAAAGCAATGTGCTGATAATGATCTGCATGATGATCATAAAGAGGGCTGTAAAAGTGCTGCCCCATATCAGATTTATGATCAGGGCTCCTAATGTTTCTACTACGGATGTTACGAAATAAGCTTTGCTGTCGTATATCATGCCGTACGGTAAGAGATGTGCCCCGAATACCATCGCATATAGCATGAGCATGGCGTTCGGATTACAGCTGTATGCCCACATTACGATTAATAAGTAAAGCATCTGGTTTATGGTAAATAAGAATCCAAGTTTGTTGACCGGATTTTTGCTCTTTATAAAAATGTCGGCTTTAACAAGTTTTGAAAATGCATATGCCAGCGGAATCAGAAAAACCGAACTGGTAAAGGTCAGAAGATTGCGATGTATAACGTCGATATTCAGGAATTGAATACCGAATATCAGTGACCAGATAATGACCGAGGCCATCATAAACGGCAGTCCCTTTTTTTGTATCTTCTGAGCGTCCTTTTTTAATTCCTCGTATGATATCTTCAATTCTTCAATCCTTGATGTTTCCATAGTAAACCTCCTTGTTGAAAATAAAATTTCATGATGTTTTGTTATGGCTACATCTTAAGGGAATCGTTTTTTCAGCACAATATCTGTACAACCAAGCGGTACATTTTATCATACTAAGCGGACAAAAATATAAACATTCTTAGAAACTATTCGTAGTTTTAAAATATTCATAGTCAGTTTTACATACAAGTAAGCACACTGTCTATGAATGTTTGTAATGGTGAATAGCAACCATGAGTTAATTATATACGTAAGAAATGAGCGATACAATCTTAATATATGATATAATAAACATGACATACAGATGACATGTTATATCTGCTATGATACCGGTATGGAATTTCAAGATAACAACGAAATGCATTGCCGGCTAAGCATGAGAAAGGAAGTTATTTAGAAATGAAAATAGACAGGTTGATCGGGATTCTTTCGGTGCTGTTGCAGGAAGAAAAAACTACGGCACCTGAACTCGCAGAGAGGTTTGAAGTTTCAAGAAGAACAATTAACAGAGATATAGAAGATCTATGCAGGGCGGGGATTCCGATACAGACTATCCAGGGAACCGGTGGCGGCATAAGTATTATGGAAGGCTACCGAATGGATCGTACGATTCTTACTTCGAAGGATATGCAGGTGATCCTTGCGGGACTCAGAAGTCTTGATAGCGTAAGCGGAAGCAGATACTATGGGCAGCTGATGGAGAAGATTCAGGCAGGATCTTCGGATTTTGTAAGCGGCCGTGATTCGATATTGATCGACCTGTCGTCCTGGTATAAGGGTTCGCTTGCACCGAAGATTGAAGTGATACAGGATGCGATCGAGAATCGCAATCATTTGAAGTTCAAGTATTATGCACCTTCCGGAGAAAGCAGGCGTACGATAGAACCGTATTATATTATCTATAAATGGACCAGCTGGTATGTTTACGGATGGTGTCTGAAAAGGAAGGACTTCAGGTTGTTTAAGCTGAATCGAATGGATAAGGTTGATCGGACAAAGGATACATTTGTCTGCAGAAATGTTCCCCAGCCGGAGCTATCGGCAGAGCTGTCCTATCCTCGTGAAATTGTTCTGAAGGCTCTTTTTGCTCCGGATATGAAGTGGCGTCTGGTTGAAGAATTCGGACCGGAATGCTATGAGGAGGAAGAAGACGGAAGACTCCTTCTGGTTGAGGATTACTACGATTTTGATAACATGATCATGTGGCTGCTTACCTTCGGAGATAAGGTGGAAGTCCTGGAGCCGCAGGTGGCGAGAGAAAGGCTGAGAGATATCGCGGATGCGATGAGTAAGATGTATGAACCTTGAGCGTGAATTACGTGATGGGGATTTAGAAAGAGAATAGCTTATACTGGTCAGAAAGGTGGAATAAATAATGAGTGAGATTGAAAGATATGATGTCAATGAACAGTGGGCACATTCGGGAATTATCAAGGCTGGAGATTTCTGCTTCCTGGGTTATTGCGCGGGAAATGTCGGTGGAACGATTGAGGAACAGATCAACGGTGCCTTCGATCAGATGGAAGAGAGACTTGCAATGGCCGGACTTACACTTGAAAATGTAGTCCAGATGGACTGCCTCTTCAGGGATGTATGGAATATTCCGGTGATGGAGAAGATTATCAAAGAACGTTTCAACGGAAAGTATCCGGTGCGTAAATCCATTCAGACTGAGTTTGCACATGTCGGCGGACCGGAAGGACTTCTGTTCCAGGTGGATGGAGTGGCGTACTGCGGATGAATTACTTAACAATCACAAAAAAACAGGCAGCCCAGTTTGTTCTCAGAAAGCAGGGACTGATCGGTTCCTACAGGTTTGCCGGAAAAGACGGCGCATATAGCTATGTCCGTCAGGCGGGATGTATACAGTATGATCCCGTTGATGTATGTGGTAAGAATGCGGAGTTGACACTCCAGTCGAGAGTAAAGGGATTTAAGAAATCAATGCTGAAAGAACTTCTCTATGAAGACCGGAAGCTGGTCGACTATGTAGATAAGGAGCTTTCCATATGGCCGACAGAGGACTGGCCTTACTTTTCTTCGTACAGAGAATTAAGCCTTGAGACAGGCGAAACCTTTGAAGGAATGAAGGAGCTTAAGGAAAAGGCCATCGCATATATCAGAGAGAACGGACCTGTATGCAGTGATACGCTTCCTATTGAAGGAGAGATATATTGGCATTCTTCGATGCACTGGAGCGGTAACTGGGATAAGAAGTCGCAGGCCGCGAGATCGGTGCTGGAACAGCTCTATACTGATGGAGAACTGATAATCCATCATAAGAACGGAAGCAGGAAATATTATGATCTTGCGGAGCAGTATATATCCAAGGATATTCTTGAAAGAGAGAATCCGTGTCTGAGTGAGGAAGATTATATAGCGTGGCGTGTGCTTCGCAGGATCGGAGCAGTCGGACTCATCTGGGACAAGAACAGCACGGCATTTCTGGGAATATATCTTAAGGCGGAAATGAGAAAAAAGATCCTTGCAAGACTCATGGAGGAAAATCGCATCCGCATGTGTTATGTGGAAGGAATTAAGGTTCCTTTTTACTACCGCGCAGAGGACGAAGAACTGATGAAGGAAGTGCTTGAGGGAAGTGCGGACATTAAACCGCGTATGGCTTTTATAGCACCGCTTGACCCGATGATGTGGGATAAGGAACTTATATATGCATTGTGGGACTTCAGGTATTCCTGGGAGATTTATACTCCGAAGACTAAACGTAAGTACGGATATTATACGCTGCCGATCATTTATGGAGACAGATTTGTGGGGCGTATTGATACTGCGGCAGATCGTAAGAACAAAGTCTTATCGGTAAAGGGATTATGGTGGGAGGACGGTATCCGCCATACAAAGAAGATGGATAAGGCATTGGAGCGGACGCTTCGGACATTTGCGAAGTTTAATGATTGTAACGATATTGAGATGTGTATTGAGGGATGAGAGATGCATTTTGTTGATGCCAAGGGAATTCTGACAAGTAATAATGGTATGCACGGAATGAACATTTACCGTGGCTGCAGTCACGGCTGCATATACTGTGACAGCAGGAGTAAATGCTATCAGTTCACGCATCCTTTCGAGGATATCGAGGTGAAGCGGAATGCACCGGAACTTCTGGAACAGACACTCAGAACCAAGAGGAAGAGGTGCATGATCGGAACAGGAGCTATGTCCGACCCATATATGCATTGTGAGGAAGAATTGGGGCTCACGAGAAAGTGCCTGGAGGTAATAAGTAAATATGAGTTCGGAGCTGCAATCCAGACTAAATCAGATAGGATACTTCGGGACATTGATCTTCTGGATGAGATCAATCGAAAAGCGAAATGTGTAGTGCAGATAACATTGACAACATTTGACGATGACCTGTGCCGGATCCTCGAACCGAATGTCTGTAACACCAAGAGACGCATAGAAGTTCTGGAAGAAATGCAGAAAAGGGGAATTCCGACAATTGTATGGCTTTCACCGATCCTGCCTTTTATAAATGACACGGAGGAAAATATAACCTCTATCCTGAACGAATGCGCACGTGTAGGCGTAAAGGGCATCATCGATTTCGGAATGGGACTTACACTCCGCGATGGTGACAGAGAGTATTACTATGCGGCACTTGATAAACATTTTCCGGGACTTAAGAAGAAGTATATAGAGACGTACGGAAATTCATATATTATACCGAGCCCGAATGGGAGAAGACTGACGAAGGTATTTAAAAGTATCTGTAAAGAAAATGGAATGCTTTCGACACCGGAAGAATGCTTTGCATATCTGAATGAACTTCCGGAAAAATATCAGCAGATGAGCTTGTTTGATATGTAATAAGGAGATTTGAAATGCGATTAGATGGATTTGGATTATTGGTAAATGATATGGCGGCGATGATAAGATTCTACAGAGATGTTCTCGGATTCGAGATCAAGGAAGCAGAAGACACTTCAAATGTTTATCTTATCAAGGATGATACGCTTTTCCTTCTGTATGGAAGAAATGATTTTGAAGAAATGACCGGCAGGAAATATGAATATATCAAGGGACTGAATGGTCACTTTGAACTTGCCTTATATGTTGATACATTTGAAGAAGTGGATGCGGAATATAAGAAAGCAATTGAAAAGGGAGCTGTATCGGTGCTTGAACCGACTACAGAGCCTTGGGGACAGAGAACCTGCTACATCGCAGATCCGGAGGGCAACCTGATAGAGATTGGTTCATTTAATAAACCTTTTAGAAGCTGATTGAGGATAAGAAAAGAGGACAATGAATATGGCGTTTGATTACAAGAAAGAATATAAAGAGTTTTATATGCCAAAGAACGTTCCATCTATAGTTACTGTTCCCAAAATGAATTATATTGCAGTGAGAGGCAGTGGAAATCCAAACGATGAAGATGGGGAATATAAACAGGCCATAGGACTTCTGTATGGAATTGCATTTACGATCAAGATGAGCAAAAAGGGTGATCATCAGATTGACGGATATTTTGACTATGTGGTCCCGCCGCTTGAAGGCTTCTGGTGGCAGGGAGACGGAAGTGGTTCCGATGGTACTTCGGTTATAGACTATGCTCGCAAAGAAGAATTTAAATGGATATCGCTCATAAGACTTCCGGATTTTGTGACTGAGGAAGATTTTGAGTGGGCAGTTAAAGAAGCAACAGTTAAGAAAAAAACGGATTTTTCAAAAGTTGAATTTCTAACATATGATGAAGGACTGTGTGTACAATGCATGCACATCGGTCCGTATGATGATGAACCAGCTACAGTGGATGCGATGCATAAGTATATGGAAGAGCAGGGATATCTTCTTGATATCAACGATAAGAGATATCATCATGAGATTTATCTCAGTGACGTCAGAAAGGCAGCACCGGAGAAACTTAAGACGGTAATACGTCATCCGATACGTATGTCATAGGGAGCAAAATGTACTTTTAACCACGCTATGATTACACAATGTAATGTTATAGCTGCAAAAGAGGAGTTTTAGATCATGAAATATGAATGGATTGAAGAGTACCTGATGAAGAAAGCAGGAGTGACTAAGGATTTCCAGGCGGAATGGAACTGGATCCGATTTCATATCGGAGGGAAGCTCTTCGCCGCAATCTGCAGAGATGAACTCGACAAGCCGGTATATATAACATTAAAACTTGATCCGATTGAAGGTGCACTTTACAGAAAGAAATATGAGGATATCATTCCGGGATATTACATGAATAAGGTCCATTGGAATTCCGTGAAGGCCGACGGAAATGTGCCGGATGATGTTGTAAAGGATTTGCTGGACAGCGCATATACAGTGGTTTTTGACAGCCTCAGCAAGAAGATGCAGAAGAAGATTATAGAAGAATCAAACTTAGATAACGAGTAACATTTTGGGTGAGACAATGTAACAGTAAGGGGGCGGAGATTATGGAATACATCATAGTTACAAAAGAAAATCTTGATAAAGAGCACATTTGCTGTGCCATAACAAATAATAAGGATGTGCAGGTGTCATCGAAGAAGGCGTGGCTTAGTGACAGATTCGAAGAAGGGCTTGTATTCTTAAAAAGTGCGGAGCGTGGGAAATGTTTCATAGAGTATATTCCTGCGGAATATGCATGGGTTCCGATAGAGGCGGAAGGCTATATGTATATAGACTGTCTGTGGGTATCGGGTTCCTTAAAGGGACACGGATATTCCTCGGAGCTTCTCTCGGCATGTATCGAGGATAGTAAGGCGAAGGGAAAGAAGGGGCTTTGCATATTGTCAGCTGCAAAGAAGAGACCGTTCCTCTCCGACCCTAAGTTCCTTACTTATAAAGGCTTTAAAGTATCTGATGAGGCGGATAATGGCGTGAGGCTTATGTATCTGCCGTTTGATGAGACTGGCGCTGAGGAACCTGATAATCCGAGTGCGTTGCTACCGCATTTTAAGGATTGTGCGAAGCATCCGCATATAGATGACAAGGGATACGTACTGTATTATACTAATCAGTGTCCGTTCAATGCGAAGTATGTACCGATCCTTGAGGAGACAGCGAAGTCAAACGGTATTGCATTTAAAGCGGTAAAGCTTGAAAGCAGAGAGGCCGCACAAAATGCGCCGACACCGATAACAAATTATGCGCTGTTCCATGACGGAGAGTATATTACAAATGAGCAGATGAATGATAAGAAGTTTTTGAAGCTGGTGAATGGGTGATTTGCGTAAGCACGGCAGAGGTTAATGTAGATTTGTAGAATAGGTATCAATGTGCAAGCAAATGGATGCCACTAAGTGAATCGAAGAAAATATCGGAGGATTTACAATGGTAAGAGAAGCAAGAATAGAAGACCTGAATGCGTTACTGGAGTTATATTTGTTTCTGCATGAGGAAAGCATTCCGGAGACGGACGATCATCTTACTCATGTATGGGATATGATCATAGAGGACCCGAATCATCATTTGCTTGTGAATGAAATTGACGGAAAGATTATATCTTCCTGTGTGTGCGTGATCATTCCGAATCTGACGCGGAACGTAAGACCTTATGCATTTGTTGAAAATGTGGTTACACATGGAGACTACAGAGGTAAAGGCTATGCCACGGAATGCCTGGACTACGCCAAAAAGATTGCCGAGAAAGAAAACTGTTATAAGATGATGCTGCTCACCGGATCTAAAAAACCGGAGACGCTCAGGTTTTATGAAAATGCGGGATATAACAGTAGTGACAAGACCGCATTTATTCAGTGGATAAGTATGGAAAAATAATAGGGGGATTCACAGATGAAGAAATGGTATGACGAAGAATATGAATTTACAGTAGAAGTGATAGGTTACCTGCATAGTGATAAACCGGAAAGATATTGCCGTAACGGAGAAGAGATAGGTGATACTTATACCTGTACGTACGGATGTCCGGTAAATCAGGATGGATACGGAATATGTTCCAAAGTAATGATGATGTTATATCCGATAATGGAAGCCGTGAGGAGCGGCGGTGATCTGGAAAATCTCGGTGGAGACGGAAAGTATACTAAGACAGTTGTATGTCCGGACGGTTGTGTAATATTCAGGCTTACTGCAAAGCCTCTTGGAAATGAGAACTTCCACAAGGGCGGTTTCTATGATTATCCGGATGAAACTGTCTGATGCGGTTCAGAATAACAGAGGAATAAGGTTACTATCCGAAGTTAGTATTGCTTGCAGGTAAGCAATACTGGCCGTTCTTCATATTTACAGTGAATAATAACAGAAAAGGAAATTAGACGTGGATAAGTATATTGATATCAAAAACAAGATACTGGATTATGCAAAGAAGGATGAAGATATAAAAGCAATAATTGCTATAGGATCAACTACCAGAAATGATGTAAAGGCAGATGAGTTTTCAGATCTGGATCTTTTTATTGTGACAAGTAATACTGAGCCATGGTTTTCGGGGAAATATCCCGAACGCTTCGGAAATGTAAGTATATCATTTATCGAACCAACTCTGGGAGGCGGAAGAGAGCGAAGATGTATCTACGATGAAGATAAGGATGTAGATATGATAATCCTGACGCCGGAACAGTTTGAGGCAGCAGTAAGAGATGGTGTCGCAGGATGGGTTATGAACAGAGGCTATGATGTGTTATATGACTCGGCAGGTTATGAGGAACTTCTGAAAACAAGCATTAAGCAGGGCAGTTCAAATCCCGAAATGGATGAGGCTGCATTTACCAATATGGTAAATGACTTCTATTTTCATAATATCTGGGCTCTCAAAAAGTTAAGGAGAGGAGAACTCTGGGCTGCCAAGATGTGTGTTGATGCGTATCTTAAGAACTATCTTCTCAGAATTATAGAATTATATCGCTATAAAACTGCCGGTGCAGATGTATGGCACGACGGAAGATTTATAGATAAATGGGCAGGAGAGGATATCTTAACAGATCTGAGAGGATGCTTCGCACACTATGAGGAAGATGATGTTCGGAGGGCTCTTTTGGCAACGCAGAAGCTTTTCGAAAGACTGTCTGTAGAGGTTGCCGAAATCGAGGGATTTAAGTATCCGGAGATGGCGAGAGACTGCGCAAAAGCGTATACAGGGAATGGCAAATGATAGCAGAGAAACTGAAAAAAGCGAATGATCGGATAAACAGCGAAGAAAGTAGAGTCAAAGTAATCAATAGGGATATGCTGAAGTATATGGCATTAATTCTAATGGGCATCGGACATATGATTGCTTTCATCGGGATAAAGCATTTCACTTCTATTCCGAGACCTCTTTTTATCGTGCTTTTCTATGGGCAGTTTTTTGCTCCAACGGTATTCTTCTTCTTTATATCAGAAGGTTTCATATATACAAGGTCCCGAAAGAAATATGCGATCAGGCTTGCGATAATAGCTGTGATAACGCAGATCCCGTATTATCTTTGCGAGTTTAAAGAAGAACCTATATGGAGTATCCTTACAAACTGGAGTGTTCTGGCGAGCCTTTTTGCGGGCCTTATGGTTCTTATAGTATGGAATACCAAGTGGAAGCTTAAGATAAGAATTCCCATAATGCTGGCAATAACGGCAGTGACTGCACTTCTACATTTTGAATGGATGATATTTGCACCGGTTTCGATTTTCTTCATGTATATTTTTAGAAAAAAGCCGGTGGAGAGATTTCTGGCCTTTTTCGTTCTAATGCTGATACATCAGTTTGCCTGTAACGGCTTTTCTTTATACTTTAATATTCAGTCAGTCAGATATCTTGTAGCGGAAATGGCTGCGATGATAGTGATCACATTTTTCTATAACGGAAAGAAGGGACGTTTTCCTACATTTTCCAAATGGATATTCTATGTGTTCTATCCGCTGCATCTGCTGGTGGCGTACATAATAAAACTGATGATCGGTGCGTAGTTTTTCGTTGGTTGGATATTTTTCAAAGTAACAAGGACCGGCGGTGATTTCGTAAAGGAAATGATTTTGATTATGAAATTATCAACATGATTGGTGAACTCGAACGGGAGGTATAAGGTATGCTTCGTGATGAGATATTAAGTGAACTATATAAAAAGCAGGATATTAAATACAGGGATTTTCAGGGAAAGCTGATTCCGCCGAAAACGGTGGATGATATGATCGGAGTCCGTACGCCGGAGCTTAAAAAGTATGCAAAGGAGCTTCTGAAAAGAGAAGATGTTGGTGAATTTCTCGGGATACTTCCGCATGAATATTTCGATGAAAATCAGCTGCATGCATTTATCATTTCCGGAATCAAGGACTATGATAAATGTATGGCTGAAGTTATAAGATTCCTGCCATATGTAGATAACTGGGCAACCTGCGATCAGCTGTCGCCAAAGGTATTTAAGAAGAATCGTCAGGATCTTTTAAAGCAGATAAAGAAATGGATCAAATCAAAGGAAACATATACAGTAAGATTTGCCATAGGGATGCTGATGGAACATTTTCTTGATGAGGATTTCGATATCAAATATCCGGAAATGGTGGCTAAAGTCCGTTCGGATGAGTACTACATAAATATGATGATTGCGTGGTACTTTGCTTCAGCTCTCGCTAAACAGTATGACGCAGTTCTTCCGTTTATCGAGGAAAAGAAACTTGATAAATGGACTCACAATAAAGCTATTCAGAAATCTGTGGAAAGTAATCGCATAACATCGGAGCAGAAGGAGTATCTTAAAACGCTTAAGATAAAGTAGATAGATTAAGATTTCGAATAGCTGATAGTTATAGGAGATTTAGGATTGGAAAGACCAGAATTTGACAGCATCAAGAGCTTTGAAGAATTTAATAAATATTACTGGTACCGAGAGGAACTGATCAAGATATGTAAGGCTCGAGGCCTTAAGGCTGACGGCAGCAAGATTGAATTATACAAAGTGATAGAAGCATATTTTGCCGGAGAGAAGTTACTGCCACAGAGTAAGAAGAATAAGAAGTCTGGAGCCGGTCGAAAGAAGGTTGTAACGGAACTTACTTTGGATACCGGACTTATTGAATGTGGTTTTACATTTGGCCCGAGATTCAGGGATTTCTTCTCTAAGCAGACAGGAGAAGAAAGATTCAAGTTCAATGTGGATATGGTAGCAACTGCAAAAGCTGTAAAGAAATGTGGAGACGAAACATTTACATTAGGTGATCTGCTGGACATTTACTACGGAAAGAAAACCTATGCAAAGTATGATAAGTCGATGCTTCAGTGGAATAAGTTTGTGCACGACTTCTGCGCAGATGATGCGACTTTGGTTTTTGACGAAAGACTTAAAGCTGCGGCGGCACTTTGGAAGATAGTCAGAGAATCTGATAAGCCAAAAGTTTATTCGCATGAGCTGTTTGATAAGTACAAGGAAATTTTGTATGCAGAACGGTCGTGAACCTCTCATCACTAAAGTGACGAGCTTCTAAGAGAAACTATTCTCCGTTTAAGAAGTTTGGTATTTGATTTTCCACCTATTACTAGGCAACCCTTATTCTTATGGGCGTGTCCACTTCGCCCC
>Ga0256405_10000645_pt1 | contig 111456 bp, 95 predicted proteins | sample RumenRJG_02DNA_FD_189096 | JGI IMG/M metagenome (GOLD analysis project Ga0256405, IMG submission 189096) | Bovine rumen microbial communities from Lethbridge, Alberta, Canada - RJG_02 | ecosystem: Host-associated > Mammals > Digestive system > Stomach > Rumen | place: Canada: Alberta...
TTAAATTCAAAATCATATTTTGCCATAAAAATACCGACCTCCCAAAAGTTAGATTTTTGGTCTAACTTTTGGGGGTCGGTACACATAGATGCTCTTTTTGTCATGCAGTTTTCAAGGTTCATAGAACCCCAACTAAGTTCAAAATATATCTAAAATGCATTTCTGCACTTTAATCAAAAAAATATCATTTTTTAACTTGACTTTTAATAGTTAGTCTTTCTATTGTGTGAATAAACATTTAAATAAAACTTATGTAATAATATTATTACATAAGTTTTATTATTATATATTATTATGTGAGAATGTTTTATTATTATTACTTGACCCGACCGAAATCTTTATATCCCGCCTTTTCACTTACGAAAGGATTAGTATGGGATGCTTTTTTTCTGACTTGTATCCAGCCATTTGAGCCTAAGTCTGTAGTTTTTCCCTCTTTATAGTTGTAAGAGCCATTATCACACTTTACCCAAACTGTAGCATGATATCGTATTCCATCTCTTTTTAAATCCATGACCCTGGAATAAAGATAAGAATTTTTGCTTTCTCCACCTTCCCATTTTGCGTTACCGTGGTCTAGTGTTGTTGCAGACCAAGCAAATACAAGAGAGGAGAAACATAAAGTGACTATTGGAATGCTTATTCAAATACAAAGGTGTTTAAAAAATTTTTTCATAACAATACCTCCATAAATTAATAATTATATTACATAACTGATTCTAACATTACAATATTATTCTGTCAATGTGAATGTTTATTTAATAATTTTGAAATTCTTATAGCAAGCTATTTCAGAGATAAAAGGATTAGAATGATAAAATTCAACAATTAAGCTAAAACTTTAGCAAATTTCTTTTTACCACGTTTCACAACTTTTCCTTCATCAGAAAAATCATCAAGTGTGTAGAAAGTTTTAATGTCAGTTACTTTCTCGCCATCAACAGAAACACCACCTTGCTGTACAGCGCGTCTAGCATCTGATCTTGTGTTTGCAAGTCCTGCAGCAACCAATACTCCCATGATGTCAATTTGGCCATCTAATAAATCTGCCTCAGATAATGTTACTTTAGGCATATTTTCATCGGAACCTTGACCTGAGAATAATGCGCGAGCGGCTTCTTTAGCTTTTGTAGCTTCTTCTTCGCCGTGAACAAGTTTAGTGAGTTCAAATGCAAGGATTTCTTTTGCTTCATTTAATTTTGCACCTTCCCAAGATTCCATTGCTTCAATTTCTTCAAGAGAAAGGAAAGTAAGCATTTTCATACATTTGATTACATCTGCATCTGCAACATTTCTCCAATACTGGAAGAATTCAAATGGTGAAGTTTTTTCTGGGTCAAGCCATACAGCACCGCCTACAGTTTTTCCCATTTTTTTGCCTTCTGAATTAAGAAGTAAGTTAATTGTCATTGCGTAAGCATCTTTTCCAAGTTTACGGCGGATAAGTTCAGTTCCACCAAGCATATTACTCCACTGATCATTACCACCAAATTCGAGGTTACATCCGTATTTCTGGAATAAAGTATAGAAGTCATAGCTTTGCATAATCATGTAGTTAAATTCAAGGAAGCTTAATCCACGAGCCATACGCTGTTTGTAACATTCGGCAGTTAACATTCTATTAACTGAAAAATGAGGACCAACTTCACGTAATAAATCAACATAATTTAAATTCATTAACCAGTCTGCATTATTTACAAGAAGAGCTTTATCATCTGAAAAATCAATAAAACGTGACATTTGTTTTTTGAAACAGTCAACGTTGTGTTGAATAGTTTCAGGTGTCATCATCTGACGCATATCAGTTCTTCCTGAAGGATCACCAATCATAGCTGTACCTCCACCGATAAGGGCAATTGGTTTATTTCCAGCCATCTGTAGGCGCTTCATAAGGCAAAGCGTCATGAAATGACCAACATGTAAACTATCTGCAGTTGGATCAAATCCGATATAAAAAGTAGCTTTACCATTGTTAATTAATTCTTTGATTTCTTCTTCATCTGTTACCTGGGCAATAAGTCCACGGGCAACTAATTCGTCATATACTGTCATAATAATTCCTCCATAAAAAATAAAATGTTTTAAGTATAGTGCTGGCAATAATAAGTGTAATAGATGTCAGCATGGAAAATAATGTAAAATAAAAAAACTCCCGTCCTTAAAAAAGGACGAGAGATAATTCGCGTTACCACCTTTATTTATATTCTTATCACTAAGAATACCTTAGTAAGTGTCAAACAACACTTTAGTGCAATAACGAGCACCAATCCGTTGCAGCCTAATAACAAAATGCTTAAATCAACAAGATGTGTTCAGTGCAAAGCTAAAGGATGTATTCGGCAATTAATCTTTCTAAAACCTCTCATCAACCGGTAATTTTCTGTAGATTCAATAATTACGTACTTGTTCCTTATCGTAGCAATGATATATAAAATTGTACTAATGATTTAATTTAAACATAAAAAAATTTTTATGTCAATAAGAGATTTTTTAAGGTTTAATTTTAAAATGGTCGAAAAAAACTATAACAGTATTTTTCTTGGAGGGTGCAATGAATTCTTTTGATGAAATAGTTAATGAAGATTTTTTGAAGGAAGAAATCAGAGAAGATTTCTTTATAAAAAGATCTATGAAACGTTTTTGGACGACAAATTTAAGAGTCCTTACTATCATAAAAGACATATGCAAAAAGCATGGAATTAAATATTTTGCGGCATATGGAACTCTTTTAGGAGCAGTGCGACATAATGGGTTTATTCCTTGGGATGATGATATAGATTTGTTTATGTTTAGAAAAGATTTTATACAATTTCAAAAAGTAGCACTTGAGGAAATGCCAGAAGGATATTGTATAAAAGGTTTTGGAAATGGTTATAGCCCTATCAAGTTCGTTTCAAATTCAGATAGAATTGATGAATATGAGAAGCGTATGAAAGAAAATTTCGGATGTCCATATATAGTTGGAATAGATATATTTTGTATTGATGCAATTCCTGATGATAAAAAAGAAAGGGATTTTTTTATTGATGTATACGGTATGGTTTGTGATGTGGCAGATCATTATGAAAATTACGTTAAGGAAGAGACGGCAGCAGAATATTTAGCAAAAATTGAAGAGTTCCTAAATTGTAAAATTGACAGGTCAGGAGATGTAAAACTTGAATTGTGGAAGCTGTCAGAACAATTGGCAGGAATATATATGGATGATGATACTAAAGAGGTATCGATTATTTACAGATTCGTAACTAACGATTATAAATCTGAAACCTATAAAAGAGAGTGGTTTTCTGATGTGATTGAAGTACCTTTTGAGAATATAAGCGTAAATATTCCGAATGGATATTCAGAAATTTTAAAAGAAATATATGGGGAGGATTATATGATACCTAAGAAAAATTTTGCTGGACATACGTATCCTTGTTTTCTGAATCAAAAAGAGTATTTAGAAAAAAAATTTGGAATAAAGCTAGAAGACTGATGATACTAAAATAATTAATCAGTGATATAAATAGAATCTAAACAAGATAAATGTTGCTTAGATTCTAAATTATATTGCAAAATGTGATTTATGAACGTTTAATTAAATTACTTGGAAGTAATGAGGTATGGTTAAGTTGTAGATTAAAAAACATGTTTGTAATCCATATAAGTGCAATTAAAGTGAGTATAGGAATAATACAGGTGGTAACAATAAAAAGTGCAATAATATCAATAAATGAATTTAATGCATTTTTAATTTTTTCGTATGAAACGGAAATACTATTTCCTATATCAGCAGCTTTATCTTTTGCATCTGAAACAAAATCTTTGGCTTTATCAAAAATATTATCAGATTTTTTACTTGAACTCTTACTTTTTGAGCTTTTTTTAAGTTTGGTGGCAGTTTTATTTGCACTATCGATTGACTCTGAAATACTAGATTTTTGTGTGTCTTCGATTTTGTTGGATATAGTCAAACTTAAAGGGATAACGCTCGCAATAATAATAGCAAAAAGTCCTAATTTAATAGCAATATATCTTAAACGAGCTTGTTGCGGAAAAAATACAGCAAAAATTCCTATTATACATGCAATAGGAAGGATTACTTTGAATGCGGCAAATCCTAAAACAGTTAGTAGAAATTTTTCAAGGTAGATGGCTGTCATGATGAATAAGAAATATCCGCTTAAATCTGCTAATTTTTCAGCAATAGGAGTAGCTGTATCTCCTGGAAGTGCTGTTAAAGCAACGGAAAGAAGTGTAGATGATGCGGTTAAATTCATAACAACTTTTTTCTTTTCATCAAGTGATTTAATTGACGCTGTGTGGTTTTCGGCAGAAGATGCATAATTACCAACTACAGTAAATGATAATATTCCTATTATAAGTAAAATAACAGCTGCAATGTATTGCATTTTTAAATATTTTTGCATAATAACCTCCAATTTATAAATATATGTAAGTATTGTAGAGTTTTTTTACTATAAATGTCAAGAATGTTGCCGTACTTCATTGACGAAATATATTGCAGTAGTATAGGATTAAAGAGTATTATAAAAAAAGTAAAATAAAACGAAAAATAAAAGAGTAAATTATGGACATCTCAAAAAGATGGCATAGTATAGAATGAGAGGTTTTTCATATGGAATTTTTAGATGTAGTAGATGAAAACGGAAATCCTACCGGTGAAACTGTTGCTAGAGAAATTGCTCATAGAGAAGGAAAAAGACATAGAACAGCGCATGTTTGGATTGTTAGAAAAACTTGCGATAAAGTTGAAGTCTTATTGCAAAAAAGAGCGAGTAACAAGGACTCATTTCCGGGATGTTATGATATCTCAAGCGCAGGTCATGTACCAGCTGGTGCGGATTATATGCCATCTGCAATTAGAGAGTTAAAAGAAGAATTAGATTTAGAAATTAGAGAAAATCAACTTATTGACTTAGGATTGTACAAAAAAGATACATTTGATTCCTTTTATGGAGAAAAATACGTAGACAGACAGGTTAGCCGTGTTTACTTGCTTTGGCTTGATAATAATATAAAAGAGTTTAAGTTACAAAAAGAAGAGCTTGCGGGAATTCTTTGGCTTGAATTAAATGAATGTATTGAGGCGGTTGCAAATAATACTATAAAACATTGCATAGATATTGATGAGTTGAATATGGTAAAGGATTATGTTGATACACATAAGGATGAATAATTCGATAAAAAAGTTAAAAGTTAAATGCGCAGGCGCCAGGAGAGCGAGCTGATTTTTGACAGAATTTAATAATTTTAAAGGAAGTAGTAAGAGGATTAAAAATGATTTTTGAAACACATGCACATTATGATGACAAGAAATTTGATAAAGACAGAAAAAAACTAATAGAATCGATGCCTTCTAAAGGTATAGGAAGGATAATTAATGTAGGTTCATCAATTGAAACAACAAAAACAACTATTGAAATTGCTAAAGAATATGATTATGTATATGCAGCAGTTGGAGTACACCCAAGTGATGTTGATTGCTTAAATGAGGAAACATTTGCATGGCTTAAAGAACAGACTAAATGGGAAAAAACAGTAGCGATAGGTGAAATTGGACTTGATTATTACTGGGATAAGGAACCTGAAATTCAAAAAAATCAAAGATATTGGTTTAAACGACAAATGGAATTGGCTCGCGAAACAAGTCTACCTGTTATTATTCACTCAAGAGATGCAGCATCAGATACCTATGATTTGATGAAAGAAATTCATGCAGATGAGATACCAGGAGTGATCCATTGTTATTCTTATTCTCCGGAAATGGCAAAAGAATTTGTTAAAATGGGGTATTATATAGGTGTTGGTGGAGTTGTTACATTTAAAAATGGAAAAAAGCTAAAAGATACAGTAAAAGAGATTCCAATTGAGAAAATTTTGCTTGAAACAGATTGCCCTTATATGGCGCCTGAACCAAATCGAGGAACAAGAAATGATTCAGGCAATATTCCATATGTTGTAGAAGAAATCGCCAGAATAAAAGGTCTTTCAACAGATGAAGTTGAAAAAATCACCTGGGACAATGCAATGAAGTTGTTTAAATGTAGTTAAGATAATTCGATTATTCGGTTGCAATTTGAAATAACCTCAGAATCGTGAGAAACTAATAAAATGGTTTTACCTTCTTGGTTTAACTGTTTTAGGAGTTTCATCACAATTTGTGTGTTTTCAGGATCCAAACTGCCAGTAGGTTCATCGGCCAAAACTAATTTACATTTTTTAAGAATCAATCTAGCAATGGCTATTCGTTGTTGTTCACCTCCAGAACAAGTACATACTTTCTTGAATAGCATATCTTCATTTAATCCAACTTTATTTAACGCATCTATCATTAGTGGTTTTGCAGTTTTTTTCGATTTCTTTTCTAAGACGATTTTTAAGTTTTCGTATACAGTTAAATCGTCAACAAGTGCATAATTTTGGAAGAGATATCCAATTGTATTTTTAAGGATATTAAGCTTTTGCTTTTTGTTAGAAAAATTTACAGTTTCATCATATATTTTAATGTTGCCCTCTGCTTTTTCTAAAAGACCGATGATGTTTAGTAAAGTCGTTTTTCCGCGTCCGCTATTTCCTTTAATTCCAACGAAATCACCATCTTCAATTTCTAGGTTAAAATTATCTAAAATTACATGTTCGTTATAATTCTTTTTTATATTTTTTAAAACAATAGCTTTCATCTTGTTATTCTCCTTTTAAAATTAGTGCGGTATTTTTAAATGATTTATTTTGTAAAATCATAAAAAACACAATAGATTCAGGAATTATTAAAAGAATAAAGAAAGGATTGATTCCTAAACTTATAACTACAGTGATAATTCCGTTGGTTAATAAATAGTTACTGATATCTTTTAAGTTACTTTGCCCTAGAAGATTTTTGATTGCAAGTTTTTTCTTTATTATTTCATAATAAGAAAGAACGCTCACATAATTAACAACAGCAACAGTAACTAAGAGTATTATTAAAAATATTGTATTACTCAGTAAAGAATATTTAATATTTCCAGTAGTTTCGTTTAATTCATTGCTTAGAGGTCCTACCTTAATAGATGCTTGTTCAATTTTTAGCTTGGATATTTTTTTGCTTACTAACTTAGCATTTTCTTTTGTCATAAAGATTTTTAGCCCTGAAGCGGGAGAAAAATCTTTTTTTAATGGTGTTATTGATATTAATAAATTATACGAATAACTATCTGGAGATGTATAGTTTATAATCTTTTGATTATTTTTTATACATATGCATTTATAGTCTATCGTTGAATCATAGTTTCTTTTGATAGTGTTTTTGTTATTCCAATACTTTTCAGGAATTAAAATATAATTTTTTGAACTAGATAGATGTAGTTTTTTATTGTTTATATCTTTTATATTTAGTTTTGGTAACAAATTAGCAGATGCTTCAATACTATGAAGATACAAATCGTTACTATCATTAGTATTAATTATATAATCTTTATCAATATCCTCGTCAGGACAATACTTATATTTATAAACTCCAGATGATATATTTGAAATATAAGCGATTAATTCCTTGTTTACCTTTGAAGAGGTATAATTTGTTATGTTTAATTCGTATAAATCTAAGTTACTTATAGTATTGCTATTATCTAATGAAATATAGAGCTCTTTACTAGTATTAAAAACGTTAATAATGTTTATGAGTAAAGTTGCAGTTAATACTGTTTTAAATACGAGTAGTATTAGATATACAAGTACATTATTTCTATTATTTTTCACACTAGTTGTTACGTTAAGTAAATTTATATATATCAAACCAGGTAAAGCCATAATTGAATATATAAATAATGTTAGAGAAGAAATAATAAAAACTAATTCGAAATAATAAAAAAGTTGTGATGCATCTTTTAAAACTATATAAAAGGAGAATGGAACTATTATTATCAATAGTCCTTTGAATGTAGCTATAAGCTCTTTTTTATATAGCGCAAAGGAGATTGAAAATGCAGATTTACCATTTATTTTTAAAATAGATATTTCTTTGGTTCGAGAAATATAATGCATTAGAGTGGCAAAAACTGTAATCAATGATAATACAATGACAAAAATGATATTGGTTTGGAAAAATAAATTATAACCAAGATGGTAATTGTCACTATTAATATAAGATGCATTAATGCCATTAGAACTTAAAATGTGCTGCACATTATCTAAATCATTTTTGTTGTTAGGTTCTATAAAATATATATTTGTTTTTTGTTGATTCTCTTTTTTATATTCTGATACGTATACATTTTTGTTAGGTAAAAGAGAATTTTGTTTTCCCAATTTTATTTTAGATGTTGGATTAATTGTTTTTATTTTGATTGTTCTATCAAACAAATCTGAATTATAAAAATTGCGTATTTGAAAAGTTAAATTGTTTTCTTTAGCAATATCATACATTTTGTTTAGTGGTATTTCTTTATCAGTCATAATCATTAGACATTTATAGTTATTAGTGATTGAGACTTGTTGGCAATTGATGCTAAATATAAAAAATATTGACAATATGCCTATCGATATTCCAACAAATGTTAGTATTTTTTTCATAAAGCTGCCTCCTTAAAATGTTATAATTATCATAAAAATTATATATATATATATATATATATAATGTCAAGTAACTAATTAAAATTTTGTCATTCATATCAAATAGTATTATAAAAGACGGATAATAGTTGATTTTATTGGAAAAATTTTTATGATTAGCCGATTTATATTTTAAAAAGAACTAAAATATTTTAAAAATACTTGAAAAAGTATTGAATAGGGGTTATTATAAAATCAGGTAAAGGAAGGAGAGGAGAAGAGAGACATGTTAGAAGAATTAAAGGAGAAAGTTTATAAAGCAAATATGCTTTTGCCTAAATATCATTTAGTAACATTCACATGGGGAAATGTGAGTGGAATTGACAGAGAAAAAGGACTAGTTGTTATTAAACCAAGTGGTGTTGACTACGACAAGTTAACGCCAGAAGATATGGTTGTTGTGGATCTTTTTGGAAATAAGGTGGAAGGTCGATATAATCCTTCATCAGATACACCTACGCATGTTGTTTTGTATAACCGATTTAAAGATATTGGTGGAATAGTACATACACATTCCCCATGGGCCACAAGCTGGGCTCAGGCTGGGCGTGACATTCCTTGCTATGGCACGACACATGCTGATTATATATATGGGGAAGTTCCATGTGTTAGAAATCTAACGAAAAAAGAAATTGACGAGGATTATGAGAAAAATACAGGAATATTAATTGCAGATGAATTCGAAAGAAGAGTAAAGGATTATGAGGCTACTCCGGCAGTGTTATGTAAGAATCATGGACCATTTACGTGGGGAAAAGATGCAAATGAGGCTGTTCACAATGCTGTAGTTTTAGAAGAAGTAGCTAAAATGGCGGCACAAAGCGAATGGATTAATCCGAATGAGAAGGAAGCACCTAAAGAACTTCAGGATAAGCATTATTACCGTAAGCATGGGGCGAATGCATATTATGGACAAAAAGATCTTAAGGTTACTGTAAATGACACTATTAAAGTGTGATAATTAATAAAGAAAATAATAATTAAATTTAGGAATGGGAGGAAACTTACAATGAAATTTTTTATCGACACAGCGAATGTAGAAGATATCAAAAAAGCAAATGATATGGGGGTAATTAGTGGAGTGACAACTAATCCATCATTAATTGCTAAAGAAGGAAGAGATTTTAATGAAGTAATCAAGGAAATAGCATCAATTGTTGATGGACCTATCAGTGGCGAAGTAAAGGCAACTACAACAGATGCTAAAGGAATGATAGCAGAAGGACGTGAGATTGCTAAAATTCATCCAAACATGGTCGTAAAAATTCCAATGACAAGTGAAGGTTTAAAAGCAATTAAAGCATTAACAGCAGAAGGTATAAAAACAAACTGTACTTTGATTTTTACAGCTAATCAGGCGCTATTAGCAGCAGAAGCAGGTGCAACTTACGTATCACCATTTTTAGGAAGATTAGATGATATTAATACTCCTGGAATTGATTTAATCAGACAAATTTCAGAAATATTTGCCATTTATGATTACAAAACTCAGATAATCGCTGCATCAGTTAGAAATCCTATTCATGTAACTGATTGCGCGTTAGCGGGAGCAGATATTGCGACGGTTCCATATAAAGTAATTGATCAAATGACAAAACATCCTTTAACTGATCAGGGAATAGAAAAATTTCAGAAGGATTATATAGCTGTTTTTGGAGAATAGTATAAAAAAATGGATATAGTAATAATTTTATAGTGAATAAATTATATTTATCTGTTAAACTAAGAATGTGGCAATGATTGATTGACAAGAAGGTATATTATGAGTTAGAGTAGAAGTAACTATGCATTAAAACATTTTTGTTAATATTTGTTATAACCTAAAAGTACATAAGGAGAGAAAAAATGACAGATTTAGAACTTCAAAAAATCGCTGTTGAAGTCCGTAAGAGTATTCTTACAGGAGTTCATGCTGCAAAATCTGGACATCCAGGTGGATCATTATCTGCAGCGGACTTATTTACATATCTTTATTTTGAAGAGATGAACATTGATCCTAAAGAACCTAAGAAAGCAGATAGAGATAGATTCGTTCTATCTAAAGGTCACACTGCACCTGGTTTATACGGAGCATTAGCTGAGAGAGGATTTTTCCCAAAAAGTGAGATGGAAACATTAAGACACATTGGGTCTGATTTACAAGGACATCCTGCAATTCAGCACACTCCAGGACTTGATATGTCAAGTGGATCATTAGGACAGGGTATTTCAGCAGCAGTTGGTATGGCCCTTTCAGCTAAATTATCAAATGATAAATATAGAGTATATACTCTTTTAGGTGATGGAGAAATTCAAGAGGGACAAGTTTGGGAAGCAGCTATGCTTGCAGGTTTCCGTAAATTGGATAATCTTTGTGTAATCGTTGATAATAACGGTTTACAGATTGATGGTTCCGTTGATGAAGTATGTTCGCCATATCCAATCGATAAAAAATTTGAAGCTTTTAATTTCCACGTAATTAATGTAGAAGATGGGAATGATTTTTCACAGTTACGTGCTGCATTTAAAGAGGCTAAAGAAGTTAAAGGACAGCCTACAGCAATCGTAATGAAGACTGTAAAAGGTAAAGGTGTTTCATTTATGGAAAACCAGGTTGGCTGGCATGGAAAAGCGCCAAATGATGAACAGTTTGAAATTGCTATGGAAGAATTAAAGAAAGCAGGTGAAGCATTATGTCAGAAGTAAAAAAAATAGCAACTAGAGAAAGTTATGGTAATGCTTTAGTAGAATTAGGTAAAGAGCACGACAACCTAGTTGTCTTAGATGCAGATCTTGCTGCAGCTACTAAAACTGGCATTTTTAAAGATGCTTTTCCTGAAAGACATATAGATTGTGGTATTGCTGAAAGCAATATGGTTGGCGTTGCAGCTGGTATCGCAACAACAGGTAAAGTTCCATTTTGTTCCACTTTTGCAATGTTTGCAGCAGGACGTGCATTTGAACAGGTACGTAACTCTGTAGGCTACCCACATTTAAATGTTAAAATTGGAGCAACACACGCAGGAATTTCTGTAGGTGAAGATGGAGCAACACATCAGTGTAATGAAGATATCGCATTAATGCGTACAATTCCTGGAATGACAATTATTAATCCATCAGATGATGTTGAAGCAAGAGCTGCTGTTAAAGCTGCTTATGAGATGGATGGTCCTGTTTATTTAAGATTTGGACGTTTAGCTGTCCCTGTAATTAATGACAATGCTGATTATAAATTTGAAATTGGTAAAGGAATTGTTTTAAAAGAAGGAACAGATTTAACTATTTTTGCAACAGGATTAGAAGTAAATGAATCACTTCAGGCTGCTGAAATGCTTGAGAAGGATGGTGTTTCTGTAGAAGTTATAAATATCCACACTATTAAACCTTTAGATGTTGATTTGGTTGTTAAATCAGCTAGAAAGACAAAGAAAGTTGTTACAGTAGAAGAACATTCTGTAATCGGAGGTCTTGGTGGAGCTGTAGCTGAAGCTTTAATGGAGAATGAACCAGTTCCAATGAAGAGAATTGGCGTATATGACACATTTGGAGAGTCAGGTCCAGCAGTTGAATTATTGAAAAAATACCGTTTAGATGCACAAGGCATTTACGAACAGGTTAAAGAATTTTTAAACAAATAAAAAATAAGTAGAATAGGCCCTAGGTGAGGATATGGATATTGTGAAGTCTTGCAATATACATAGTTAGTGCATCTAGGGCTTTTTAATTGTTTGGGGCTTTGTAGTTATTTAAAGTTTATTTAGAATTAAGTTCTGAGGATGTGAGAAAAATGATAAAAACTGTTATTTTTGATATAGATAATACTATTTATAGTTTTAAAGATTGCGATAATATTGCAGCAGATAAGGTTGCAGAATATTTGAAAAATAAATTTGATATAGATAAGGAAAAAACGAATGTAACTTTAGAAAAATTAAAGAAAGAACAAAAAAATCGAGTAGGATTAGATATTGGCGCAATTCATAGTAGGGTGATTAGATATCAGATGCTTTTGGAAAAATTTAATTTGCCGGTTTTTCCACATACGAGTATTTTGACGAGAATGTACTGGGATACTATGTTAGAAAATATGAAATTAGAGAATAATTTGATTGAAAGTATTGATTTTCTGAGAAAAAACAAAATCAAAGTAGGTATTTGTACTGATATGACGGCTTTGATACAACATGACAAAATTGAACGCTTGGGTCTATCAGAAAAAATTGATTTTATCGTCTCGAGTGAAGAAAGCGGCGCGGAGAAGCCAAGTGAGAAAATACTTGATTTAGTTATAAAAAAAGCAAAATCATGTCCAAATGAATGTCTATTTATTGGAGATTCTATCAAAAAAGATGTAAAAGGACCAATGGATTATGGAATGTATGCGCTATGGTATAGCAAATATACTCGCGAAAAAGAAATAAATTCCACATATTTTAAAGAAAATCAACTTGAAATTGTGGATTATACTTCGTTGATTCCAAAAGATTGTGGAATAGTAGAAAGTGCGATAAATATTAAGGAAATTTTAAAAAACAGTAAGCAAATTTGCAAAAACATAGAAAGCGACAACATGAAAAACAATAAAGAAAATAATGGTGCCTCAAAAATATTTGAAATAGATAGATTTTAAGAAAGAAACATATTTTATTACAAAAAAAAAAAAACGTATCAAAAATACAGCAGAGTTATCCGATGTAGGCTAACATCTGCTGTATTAAGCTTGAGTATTTAGTTTAAAATTGATTTATTTTCCAGGAATATAGTGACTAATTGTTGAAGCCATTTGAGAAATTGGCATACTCTGTAACCAAACACGTCCAGGACCTGTGATTACAGTGTTGAAGATACCTTCTCCGCCGAATAACATATTTTTAACGCCTGGAACAGATTGAATATCCATTGTACAAGTGCTGTCCATTGCAGCAAGGTATCCAGTGTCGATGATAATCTGTTGTCCAGGTTGAAGATTATATTCTTTGATATAACCATCAAATTCAACAAATGCAGTACCATTTCCTGAGAGTCTTTGCATGATAAAGCCTTCTCCACCGAAAAATCCGCTTCCTAATTTACGTTGGAAAGCAATAGAGAATTCAACACCTTCTGTAGAGGCTAAAAAGGCACTCTTTTGACATATTAAATCATTTCCTGGTGTGATTTCAAATGCTCTAATTGAGCCAGGAAAACTTGATGCAAATGCGATAAAACCGTTTCCGCCCATTGCAGTATAACGATTGACAAACATTGCTTCGCCGGAAAAAGCTCGACCTAACATTTTTCCAAGTCCACCACCTAATGTTTCCATTTTCATATTTGGTGACATCCAAGACATGGCACCTTTTTCTGTAATCATAGCTTCCCCTGGCGCTAGTGAAACAGAAACAACTGGTAATGGTTCACCCTCGATTTGATAATTCATAATTCGTCCTCCATATTTTCATAGTTTTTTATACTTAATTTTTATAAATAAGCTATATAGAAATTTTATCATATAAAAATATGGAATAAAAGAAAAAAGACAAAAAAAGAGAGTCCTAAGGACTCTCTAAGGGGAGTATTATGAAAAAAATTACTAGCTACAGTAATTAAACAGTAACTGTTGCTCAACTATGTATATAATATAACGTACTAATGTGTCTATAATGTGTTTAATTTTTGAAAGAAGTATTAAAATATGTATATATTTTGTTTATAATTCGATTTCTTTGTTCACAATTAGATCTTTTTTTATATAATTAACCAAAAAGTCTGAATTAAATGCATCTGGTGTGAAGAGATCAATTGCTTTTAAATCTAAACCATTGTGGTATGAACAAAATAGAGCATATTTAATTCTAAAATCAGCAGCTATACGAATCTCGTCAAGAACTTCTTCTTTTGTTTCGACTCCCCAAAAGTCCAAGCAATCTTCAGTTGTCAATTCATCAAAAGATATACCTTCGGTTTCTTCGATAGAAGTAATAGTCTCATCTAGCTCTGCCTGGTATGCAGCTTCTTTTTCTTTGTCATCTAAAAACCATTCAGTTTGTTCCATTACAATTTCAAGAATCTTGTTAGCGACATCTTCTATGTATGAATCGATTTCAGAGGCAAAAAAAGCCTTTGCAACGATTTCTTCGTTTAAATCCTTTCGGATATTAAGTGCTTCGTTAATATAGTCTCTAGAACAAAACAAAACTATTTCTTTTTCAAAGGGTACTAATTGATAATTATATAAATTTTTAAAATATGATTTCATATGCTTCATCCTTTTCTATGTGTAATAAAATATTATAGTCTATATATCGTTGAACGTAAGTTGAAACAACCTATGACACTATAATTATATTAAAAAAAGAAAACTTTATCAATTAAAATATATGTTCTATTAGTTATGGTTTAAACGTATTATAACTCTCACAAAAGGGCAAAAAAATTCAAAAATCATTCAAAAACAATCAAAACATGGTCAAATTTGACAATCAAAAATACTACCTTGAAGATAAAAAAAAACCATGATATTATATACGTGTTGAAGCGATAGATTAGTAAACGAATTATATATTTTTTCCCCCCCGTAATTCGTTTGACTATATATTGTAAACCATTTCCTTAAATTCCTTTATTAATTATATTACCTTATGTTCTGTTAGGAATCAGAACGATGCACCAGAAATGCTAATGCATTTGTGGTGTTTTTTTTATGCATTAAACGAAGCAAATTTTTAGAAAAAAGAAACTTGTAATAGAAATATAGCATTAATATAAAGAAATAAGCCACCAATTACGGTGGCTTATTTAATACATGGAGAAAATTCCATGAAAAAATTATGAAAAGGAAAACAGAGAAAAATGTGTTAATAAAAAATATTATTTAATAACTACAAAACTCTGTGGTTCTAGAGTAATGCCTTCGTTGTTTAGGGTGCCATTCCCAATGGAATAAATGATTTTTGATCCTGTTTTAACATTAGCAGTTACTGTTTTAGCTGAAGGGTTGATTGCTATATATAGTTCTCCGCGTTTATAAATGAAAGGTAATTCGTTTTCTTTAGCGTATATTACTTCAAAATCTCCATCAGCATTTAAGTCTGTGTATTCATGTCTTAAATTTATAATGTTTCTAACTGTATTAAGAAGAGAGTTTGGATCTTTTTCTTGGGCTTCAACTGTAGGTGCATCAGAAGATGAATCTACAGGAAGGTAAATATCTTCTTCGTGAGCATCTGAAAAACCAAGATTTTTATTTCTATTCCACTGCATAGGAGTACGGCTTCCGGTTCTGCCGTATCCACCTTCTTTGGTTGGAATATCGAGATATTTCATACCAATTTCATCACCATAATAAAGGAATGGCACACCTGGCATGGTAAAAATAAAAGCATATGCTAGTTTTAATTCATCGTAATCAAGAGTTCTTCTTGCACGAGGAGTATCGTGGTTACAAGTAACGATACTTACATAGCCCCCTTTTTCTTTTGATTCTTTATACATAGGCAAATAATCATTCAAGAATCGCATGATATCACCATTACCATCTTTTTTAAAGAAGCTTCTGTCGCTGGTGACGTCCACTTTTTTGTTGTTGACACCACTTGTATTAGCATTTGACTTAGCATTGCTGTAATCACGCATAAGAGTGCTATATCCGGTTCCAGGGTTATTCAAAAGAAAATCCATATGGAAGCCGGCACCAATCGACTGTGGTGGATTTGCCCATTCTGAAACAAGGGCTGCATCAGGATAATCTTTTTCTAGCATTTTTCGAACATCTTTCCATATTGCACATGTACCTGTACGATTCTCATCTTCCCCTTTAACGAGATAGTTTGCCATATCAACTCTAAAGCCATCGCATCCGCGATCTAACCAAAAACGCATTACATCTTTTAATGCTTCTTTTGTTTTTTGGCAAGCAGGGTCTTTATAAGACATCTGCCAAGGTTCAGTTGGATTGAAGAATCCGTAATTAAGTGCAGGTTGGCATTTGTAAAAATTTAACATATAAATTCCATCACGTTCGCTTTCTCCAGCAACGTAAGGATAGTTTTCAATTCTAAAAGTATGATCGGCCCATACATAACGGTCAGAATATTCGTTACGTTCTTGTTTTTGACTAGCCTTAAACCAAGCGTGTTCTTCAGAAGTATGACCAGGAATAAGATCTAATAAAACGTGTATACCTCTTTTGTGGGCTTCTCCAAATAAGCGATATAAATCTGCGTTTGTTCCGTATCTAGGTGCTACTTTTTTATAGTCTCTTACGTCATATCCAGCATCTTTGAAAGGTGAATCATAGCATGGATTAATCCAAAGAGCATTGCATCCTAGAGATTTAATGTAATCAAGTTTTTCGACTATTCCATCGAGATCTCCGATACCATCCCCGTTAGTATCATTAAAAGACTGTGGATATATTTCATAAAAAACCGCATCTTGTAACCATTTTGGCATAATTAAATTCCTCCATTAAATATAAGTGTTTTAAAAGTGTAATAATTTTTGTAAAGAAGAACAATAAAACATTATTTTTCGAAAAAAAACGAAAAGGTTCTTCTATAAAAAGTATAACACATTTGTGAAAAAAATAAATAGTGAATTATAAAAAAGAATAGAAATGATAATGAAATATAAAAAAGGAATTATAAATAAAGAATTATAAAAAAGAATAAAATTAGAATAATGTTTTTGGGTATAAAAAAAGCACATCCTCTGATGTGCTATAGCAGTTCGTACGGGAATCGAACCCGTGATTCCGCCTTGAGAGGGCGGCGTCTTAACCGCTTGACCAACGAACCGTTTATTATAATATCACAGTAAATAAAAAAAATCAATAGATTTTTTTGAAAAACATGAAAAAATTATTGATAACTTTTTGAAAGTTCTACGTAAAAATTAGCATTTCTTTGGTTAGATTCAATTTCTTCTGGTGTAAGCTCTCTTTTTATTCTGCAAGGATTTCCAAAAGCCATTGTGTTGTCTGGAATTATTGTGTTTTGAGTTATAAGAGAACCGGCTCCGATTATGCAGTTGTTACCGATTTGGGCTCCGTTTAGGATGATTGCTCCCATACCAATTAAACTGTTGTCGCCAATAGAACAGCCGTGTATAATTGCTCCGTGACCAATTGTAACATTATGACCAATTGTAACAGGATAACCTTTGTCACAGTGAATCACGGTATTATCCTGTATGTTTGTGCAGGACCTAATGTAGATAGAGTCTTCATCGCCACGAAGTGTTGCATTAAACCAAACGCTACAATCTTTTTCTAGTGTTACATCTTGTCTTACAATACATCCATCGGCAAGAAAGCACGAATTATCAATATTTGGGGTGTTTTTTTGCATCATAGTAGTTCTCCTTTGTGGATAGAATTTATATAGTTTTATTTTTTGATATTTAATTAAAGCTTTATTTATTAACTTTTAAACACTATTTAATTATAACGCAAAAAAGAAATTATTCATAATTTTATTTAATCCGTTGACAATAGCAACTGAAAAAGTATAATTATGGTAAATGAAACTTGTAATAGATCTACAAAAAAATTTAGAAAATGAGGTATAAAATATGATTAATCCAGCATCACTAATGAAAGTAATGGGAATGCGCAATAAATTTATAAATAATCATCCAAAAGTGGCTGAGTTTTTTAGAAGAGTTGTAGTTAACGGAATGCCAGAAGGAACAATTATTGAGGTTACAGTAACAAAACCTGGGGAAGATCCTATAACTACAAACATGAAGGTTCTTGCTTCAGATTTAGAAATTATGAATGAATTGAAAAATTTAAAATAGTTAAGTAATAAAAAGTATAATAAAAAGTATAATAAAAAGTATAATAAAAAGTATAATAAAAAGACGATAGTGATAAATAATGTTTTATTTGCCATTATCGTCTTTTTTATTTAAATTTCACCTTTGTACCCAAGGTATATCTTAATATGGGATTTTATCGAAAATAGAAATTATTTGTTTTGGCAATATGATGAATTTGCCTTTTGTGCATAAGAATCATTATGTGTATTTGTCAAATTAGGTGCATGAGTAGCAATTACTAATAATAAAGTGATTGAAACCAATGCTTTTACTGAGTTAATAATTAGTTTTTTCTTTTTTGGGGTAATGTTTTTCATTTTCTTCTCCTCTTTTGTGTTTGATTAATAAAGTGTATAGTTTAGTAATAAGTTGTCTACAAAATAGCTTGATTTAATTTTTTAAAAAATATAAATTACATAATATATAGTTTAAAGTCGTATCTATAAATAGTAAAAAATTAAATAAAATTAGGGATTTAAAAAGCTATTTTCTTTACAGCCAAATTAGATTATAATCATTTTCGATTCTGTTGTAAAGAGCATTTTTGTGAAAAGTGTACAAAAAACTTAATGTTCTCTAAAAAATACAAAAGAAAACTGTTTTTGAACAAAAACGAATTGTTTCCTAAAAAGTTTCGTAGAAAAAAATGGTATTAAAAATAAAAAAAAGAGCAAAAATTATAGAAAATGTTGTATTTCCAACAATAAAAAGTAATAGTGAAATTCATATAAATAAAAAAAATTGCCACTGAGCCCGAATTGTCATGGACAAAAATGGAAACGGGATTGTCGAAATGTTAAAAAATGTTAAAAGTTAGTCTATACAAATAGTAGAAAATATCAAAAATGATAATAAAAGATGGATTTTATTTGGGTAATTTGCTATAATATAACCATACCTGATAAATAATGAAACAAGGAGGGAGTAGTTGTTAATAGGTAGGTATACAAAAATTGAATTATCAGGGCGTATAAAATAGTTATAAAAGTTGATCACGGTGAGGCTTTGGACTATTAATAAGGAGTATTGAGTATAGTTAATGAATGAATATTTGATACCTTAAGTGCTGGGGAGCGCGATAAGGAAGAGAATATGGGAATTGGAATGTATATATAGGAATAAAGGAATGGAAAAACAGTATATGGTATATACAAAAAGGTAATTAAAGTTTGAGATATATGTTTGGGGAAGCGTATATCGAAGACAGGTTTTACAAAAAGAGAAGAGCTATTTTGGTTGGGGGACTAAGAGAGCGTAAAAGAAGAAGTGTCGATGATTATGCGAGAGTCATTGGCACTTCTTTTTTGTGTATTTATATGTATTTAGTTTTTAATAGATTTCTCTAATTTAACGAATTGATTTTTTCTTAGTATTTCGATGAATGTGGCTAGTCGTTCATATAGAGGTTCAACGGATTCGCCATATTCTTTTTTTATTTCTTTTCCGATTTCGTATATGGTCTTTTTACCATCTACTTTTAGCCATACAAAGCTTCCAAATTTATCAAGGTCAACATTTGTTACTTTTGGTTTTTTGAAAAATCTTTGAGCAAATTTATCGGACAAATTTTTTCTTTCAATATAGATTGTAACTAGTTCATTTGAGTCTTTTTCTTTTTTATCCCATTTGTATTTTGGATTGTGAGATGGGATGTAATCAACATAGTTGAAAGATGATTTGTGCTTTTTGAACATTTTATGTCCCCTTTCGTGGATAAAACAAATCCCTATCTAATTTATGAGCACAAACTAGATAGGGATGATTTATTTAGTTATTGATAAACAAACATTAGTTGTTTTTATGTTTTCTATAGCAGAAGCGTAGTAATGATAATGTTAATAGTAAGAATGTTACTAAACCAAGAATATCGCTTGCTAAAATGTTAGAAAGACCTTTTAATGCTGCATTGCTTGAACCAGCTAATCGTGGTTGAACAGCAATAAATTCAGCAAGGTTTGTATAGTTCTTAACTGGAATAATCTGGAATATTGCAAGGATGATACCGATTAAACCTTCACCTGCAATTAAACCTGAAGAGTAAAGAATACCATTTGTAACTATTGTTTCTTTATCTTCTGAATTTTTCTTTTCTGCACGTTTTTCTACAAAGTATCTAACAAGTCCACCAAGAAGGATTGGTGTTGATGTAGTAATTGGTAAATATAAACCAATAGCAATTGGTAAAACAGGAAGTTGTAATACTTCAAATACGATTGCAATGGCAACACCAGCGAAAACTAATGTCCAAGGAAGGTTGTTACTCATAACACCTTCTACCACTACTTTCATTAAGCCAGCCTGTGGAGCAGGAAGTTCTTTGGAACCAAATCCCCAAGCTTTATCTAAAAGATATAATACACCAGTGATGGTTAAACCTGATGCAATTACACCAATAAATTCACCAATTTGCTGAGTTTTTGGAGTTGCACCTACAAGATAACCAGTTTTTAAATCTTGTGATGTATCGCCTGCGATAGCAGCAATGATACATACAACAGTACCAATCATGATAGCAGCAACCATTCCAGTAACACCGGCATTTCCAGTTTCTTTTAAAGCGAATGAAGAAATAAGTAAAGTTGCAATTGCCATACCAGATACTGGGTTGTTTGAGCTTCCTACTAATCCAACCATTCTTGAAGAAACAGTTGCAAAGAAGAAACCAAAAATTAGAATTAATAATAATGTTGGAATGTTAAATGGTAATCCAGGAGTTAATAATAAAACTGCGCAGATTACAACTATTGAAATTCCAATAAATCTAACAGATAAGTCTTTGCTTGTTCTGAGTGATTTATCTGTAGATGATTTATCTTTTAATGATGCGATATTATCAACGAATGTACGGATAATAAGTGGAGTAGATTTAGCAAGTGAAATAATACCACCGGCAGCTACTGCACCAGCACCAATGTATTTAATGTAGTTTTTCCAAAGAGTAAATGAATCACATTTGCTGATTGGAATAGAACCAGGAGCGATGACTGCGTTACCACCAAATAAAGAAATAAGAGGCATAAGAACGAACCATGCCAAAACACCACCGGCAAACATAAATGATGCAATTCTAAGACCACAAATGTAACCTACACCTAATAAAGCTGGTAGAAGGTCACCGCCGATTGCTGCACCTTTATATTTTTTGAGTTCAAAATTAATTGATCCTGGCCAAAGGTGAAGACCTTCAGAGAAGAACTTATATACTGAAGCAAGTCCTAAACCTGAGAAAACAATTGATGCGGCAGAGCCACCTGTTTCACCAGCGATAAGTACTTCGGCACATGCTGTTCCTTCTGGATAAGGGATAGTTTCATGTTCTTTTACGATAAGTGCTGTACGTAATGGAATCATGAATAAAATACCTAATAAACCACCTGCAATTGATACTACTGCGATAGCAAGGAAAGAAATGTGAGCTCCCTTTCCTTCTTTAATCCACATAAATATTGCAGGTAAAGTAAAGATTGCACCAGCAGCAAGGGATTCACCGGCTGATCCGATTGTTTGTACTAAGTTATTTTCGAGAATTGAGTCACGTCTTAAAATAACGCGAATAATTCCCATTGAGATTACTGCAGCAGGGATAGATGCGGATACTGTCATACCTACTTTTAATCCAAGGTAAGCATTAGCAGCACCGAATACAACTGCAAGGATTATGCCAAGAAGAATTGAAGTAAACGTCATTTCAGGGATAACTTGATTAGATGAAATGAATGGTTTGAATTCATTGGCATTTGAATTTGCTTTTTTCATTTTTTTCTCCTTTATAGTTATGATTGGTTTTATAGTTATGTGCATCGGATTAAACAAATGTATTAATTAGTCGATACTTTATATATTATTCGTCTAGCAAAGACATTTGTTTTTCGCACAGATAACAATTATAGCATAGAATGAATAAAAATAAAAGATTATTCATAGTGTATACATTGTTTATACAATTGAAAAAATGACAAAAATTGTATTGTAAAACTTATTCGTTTAGTGTACTATAACACATGAAGTAATTAACAAACGCAATAGGTGCCTAGTTTTTATTAGGTGAAAAGGGAAATAGGTGTAAGTCCTATACGAACTCGTCACTGTAAATAGATATTTTTTACGAAGCCACTGAGCAATTGGGAAGGTGTAAAAAGCAAATCTATAAGTCAGGAGACCTGCCTATTGTTATACAAAAGCGAAATGCTTAAACCACGAGTAATTGGTTGTATAATAAAATTATAAGTTTGTTAAATAATTTTATAACTTGATCAATACGTGGCATTAGGTAATTTCAAGGAAAGAAAAGGAGATTATAAAATGTCAAAAAAAATTCTAAAAAAACTAGTAGTTGCATGTTGTGTGTCAGTTATGACTGCTTCTATATTAGGGGGATGCGGTAAAACTGTTTCCGAGGATAAGAAAGCAACTTCTAGCGAGTCAAAAAAAGAGCAAAAATCTGCAATCTTAGTTGTAAGTTTTGGTACAAGCTATAATGATAGTAGAAATATCACTATTGGTGGTATCGAATCTGCAATTAGAGAAGCTCATCCAGGTTGTGACGTTCGAAGAGCATTTACATCTCAAATAATTATCGACAAGTTAAAAAAGAGAGATGGAATTGAAATTGATAATGTTAAACAGGCACTTCAAAGAGCTCAAAAAGATGGTGTAACAGATTTAACAATTGTTCCTACTCATTTAATGTCAGGATTTGAATACTCAGATGTAAAAAAAGATGTTAAAAAATATGGAAAAGGTATTAAAAGCGTAGTTGTAGGTGAGCCACTTTTATCAAAGGATGAGGATTATACAAAACTTGCTAATATTTTGAGTGAAAAATATAAAAAATATGATGATGGCGAAACCGCTATTTGCTTTATGGGACATGGTACAGAAGCAAAATCAAATGAAACTTATGCAAAATTCCAAAATGTCTTTACAAGTTTAGGTAAGGAAAACTTCTTCGTTGGAACTGTTGAAGCTAAACCATCTGTTGATGATTTGATTGCAAAAATCAAGGCAAATCCAAAGTACAAAAAAGTTGTTATTATGCCACTTATGGTTGTAGCTGGAGATCATGCTAATAATGATATGGCAGGAGATGAGCCAGATTCATGGAAATCAAAATTTACAGCTCAAGGCTATGAAGTTACATGTGTTTTAGAAGGCTTAGGACAGGATTACAACGTACAACAGATGTATGTAAATAAAATTAAATAGAATAAGATAAAGTATCAATGTTTGCAGGAGTAATAACAATGAATAAATTAAAAAAATTTACAATCTCATTAATAATGGGAGCTATGTTTTTGGCATCAGCTGTACCAACTTACGCATCAGCAAATAATCAGGTTGCAACGCAAAGTGAAAGAATAAAGCAAAGTGATGTAGAAGAAAAGGGTATGTACCCTATCAAAGCTTCAGATGTAGTTGAAGGAAAATATGATGTCAAAGTAGAGTCTAGTTCTTCAATGTTTAGAGTCATTAAGGCAAAATTATCTGTAAAACCAGAAGGTATGACTGCGGTCATTACACTTGGTGGAAAAGGATATGAAAAGCTATATATGGGAACAGGCGAAGAAGCTGTAATTAAAGGCGAGGATGCCTATTCTAAATATGTCGAGGATACTAAGGGAGCTTACACATATGAAGTTAAAGTTGATGCTTTAGATCAAAGCTTAGAATGCACTGGATTTAGTAAGAGAAAACAAAAATGGTATGATCATCAAATTTTGTTTAGAGCAGATTCATTACCAGCTGGTGCAATTAAGACATCTGCTTCTAAAGCACGTCATAAATCAAATGTTGCTCCAATAGATTTAAAAAATGGTAAGTATTTAATGAAAGTTTCATTAAAAGGTGGTTCAGGAAGAGCTAAAATTACTTCACCAGCAGAAGTTGTAGTAAAAAATAAAAAAGCAACAGCAAAAATTCAGTGGAGTAGTAAACACTATGATTATATGATTGTGAATGGTAAAAAATATACTCCTGTAAATAAAAAAGGTAATTCAGTTTTTGAAATACCGGTTTTAGTTTTGGATAAAGAAATGATAGTAATTGGTGATACTACAGCAATGAGCAAACCTCATGAAATCGAGTATCGTATGACATTTGACAAAAAAAGTGCTAAATTTGCAAATGAAAAAGAGCAAATTGGTCATAACAAAGCTACTAATATAGCCGTAGTTGCCATTATTGGAGCATGTGTAGCTGTATTAGGTGGTATTTTAGTATGGAAAAAGAAAAATGAGAAAAAATAATTATCTAACAGAAAAAATAAAATTAGCAACAGTAATAAGCATACTTTTTAGTATGCTTTTTGCTGTTATGGGATGCTCTAATACTTATCATAATGATAATATGGGGATAAAAAAAGAAGTAAAAAAGGAAGAAAACTTAAATAAGATTCCAAATTTGACAGGGTTAAAAAAAGATAAATTAATGGAATCAGAAAAGATAAAATATGCAAGTGGCTTTAGAATATATTATTATGAAAACAAAAAATACAAAATGATTAAGACAGTTAATGGAAGAGATTATTTAATTGTTCCAAAAACAGATTATATGAAGTATATGGAGTATAAAACAAAAAGCTCAAAGAACAGTCTTAGTAAATCAGATTTGAGTATATATAAGGCTTGGAAAAATTATACTGTTATAAATCAGGAGAGCCACAATATTTACCTAGTCGCCTCATCGGTAATGTCCCTGTTTAAGTCAATAGATGCTCTTGATGTTATAAGATTTAGTGGAACAAATACAGATGGATGGTATATAGATGAAGCTAAAGAAGCAATGAAATCAGGAAAAATAGAATATGCTGGAAAGTATTCACAGCCAGATTATGAAAGTCTTGTTGAGAATGAATGCGATTTATCAATACAGTCGACAATGATTTTACACACTCCAAAGGTAAAAGAAAAACTAGAGAAGCTAAATATTCCGGTTTTAATAGATGAATCAAGTTATGAAAGTAATCCATTAGGCAGACTTGAATGGATAAAAATTTATGGCGAACTAACAAATAAAAGGGATAAGGCAGATGATTTTTTTAAAGAAAAAATAAAGATAGTAAATAATATAAAACGTCAGGTTGTGGACTCTGAAAAGAGTATTGAAAAAAGTGGAGCACAAAATAAAACACATAATAAAAAAAACAACAAAGTTGCTTATTTTTTTATAAATTCTACAGGGAAAGTTGTGGTAAGAAAGAGTGATGATTATATACCGAATATGATAAAATTGGGTGGAGGAGAATATATTTTTAAAGGTTTAAAAAATTCAAATCCAGAGAATAAAAGTGGTTCAGTAACTATCTCTATGGAAGAATTTTATTCGAAGGCTAAAGATTGTGATTATCTGATCTATAATTCTACAATTGATTTGCCAATAAAAAGCATTGATGATTTGATACAAAAGAATAAGCTGTTTAAGAAATTTAAGGCAGTAAAAAATGGTCATGTTTTTAATACTGATAAATATATGTATCAGGCGAGTGACTGTGTAGCAGAATTTATTGTGGATATAAATATGATATTAAAATCGGATTATAAAAATTTAGTCTTCATTAAACATATTGAATAGATGCAAAATATTATGGATGAAATGAAAAAAAGTGAGGATGTGTAATGAAAACTGAAAATATGAAAAAGAAAAAAACAGACTATAATGCAAGACAAAGAATTAGGTGTTTTTTTGTTTTTGTAGGCCTGATTTTATTGCTAACAGGCTTAGCACTGTTAAATATATGTGTTGGATCAACTGAAATTTCAACTAAAAATATAATTGATATTTTATTTGGGTTAAAAAAAGTCAGTGAAACGCAAAAAAGTATAATTTTAGATATCAGAATTCCTAGAATGTTAGAGGCGCTACTTTTGGGAGGAGCATTATCAGTATCTGGTTTTTTATTGCAGACATTTTTTCATAATCCAATAGCAGGCCCTTACGTTTTGGGAATTTCGTCCGGAGCAAAAATGTTTGTTGCATTTACTTTAATTGTTTTTTTAAAAAAATTTGCTTATGTGAATTCAATTACACTTGTAATGGCAGCTTTTTTAGGATCCCTTACAGTTATATTTTTTATTTTACTTGTATCAAATCGTGTAAAAAATATGTCATCACTTTTAGTTGCAGGCATTATGATAGGTTATATTTGTTCAGCGATAACAGATTTTTTGACAACATTTGCTGCTGATGAAGATATAGTTAATTTACATGGTTGGTCTCAGGGAAGTTTTTCAGGAAGTAATCTTGATAGCGTCAGTTTTATTGCAATTCTAGTTGGAATTGTTTTTGTTATAGTATGGTTTTTGTCAAAACCAATTGGTGCACTTCAATTAGGCGAAGAATACGCACAGACAATGGGTGTAGATGTAAGAAAATTTAAAGTAGTTATAATTTTACTGTCTAGCCTTTTATCTGCTTGTGTTACAGCGTTTGCAGGACCAATTTCGTTTGTAGGAATTGCTGTCCCATATTTGATTAAGTTTCTGTTAAAAACAGTTAAACCAATTTTGATTTTGCCGGCGATATTTTTAGGCGGAGGAGTATTTTGTATGGGGTGTGATTTTGTTTCAAGAGTTGCACTTGCACCATCAGAAATAAACATAAGTACAGTTACTTCTATTTTTGGTGCGCCAGTTGTAATTGTAATGTTAATTTCAAGAAACGCGAGGAGAGGGTAGATGAGTACAGAAAAAGTATGTTGCATTAAATTAGATAATGTTGATGTTGGATATGGCTCTAAAGTGATTGTTCAAAAAATAAATATAGATATAACAAAAGGAAAAATAACTGCAATAATCGGACCTAACGGAGCAGGGAAGTCAACAATCTTAAAGAGTATAATTCGACAACTTAAGACGATTAAAGGCGGAATTTATGTACAGGATGAGAATGAATACAAAAAATTGGAAACTATTCCCAAGAATGATTTTGCAAAGAAGGTTTCGGTCATGTTGACGAATAAAGTGTCGACAGAGCTTATGACTGTTAAAGAGGTGATTGAAATGGGGCGCTATCCATATACTGGACAGTTTGGAATGTTAAAGGATAGTGATAAAGAAATAGTTCAACAGACTATAAGGAATTTTGAATTAGAAGATTTAGAATATATGGACTTTAATAAAATCAGTGACGGCCAAAAACAAAGAGTATTATTAGCGCGAGCACTTTGCCAAAACCCAGAAATTTTAATTTTAGATGAACCAACGTCCTTTTTAGATATTAAGCATAAGATTTCATTGTTGCAAACATTAAGGAGTTTGGCTAAGAAGAGAGGAATAACAATAATTATGACATTACATGAAGTCGAGCTCGCGCAAAAAATTTCAGACGAAGTAATTTGCGTAAAAAATAAATCTATATTTAAGTATGGTAAAACTAACGAAGTTTTCAGTGAGGATACAATTAATAGGTTGTATGATATTAATGAGAATGAAATTGGCTATGATCCCGTTTTTTCAACGGTGGAATTTTCTAGAGTTACGGGAGAACCAAAGATTATGGTGCTTTCGAATTGCGGAAAAGGAATAGATATTTATAGACAGCTTCAGAAGGAAGGTGTTCCTTTTCATGCAGGAATAGTCTATAAAAATGATATTGATTATAATCTAGCACAAAAGCTGGCGGTAGATTACATCGAGATTGCCCCATTTGAAAAAATAACAGATGAGGACGTTTTGTGTGCAAAAAAAAAGATAGATAAAATGGACAAAATAATACTACTTCCGTTAACTTATGGTGATTCAAATGCTAAGCTAAAAGAAGTAGTAGAATATGCAAAAAACAAAGCGAAGAAACTCATTTGTGTACCCTAGCCAGATGTTTTTGTGGCTTACATGAATGCAGATACGCAGGTACAAGAGTTCTTGATTAGATGAGAATCTTAGTTGCTTTTTCTAATCTCAGATGGAGTACAATGGTATTTTTGCAAAAAGCTTTTAGAAAAATAACTAAGATGCTTAAAACCGCATAAAACAGAAATATCTGTAATAGATTTATCTGTTGTTTTTAAAAGATTATAACTTACATCGAGGCGGTAAAAATTTAAAAAATCATTTGGAGATTCGTGCAAAAAATCAGCAAAAATATTGCAACACTTACTCCTGCTGATGCCACCTGAGGCAGCAATATCATTTAGTGAAATTTTTTTTGAATAATTGTTATGTATAAAAGAGATCATGGTTTGTAATATTTTTAAATCAGTTCTCTTTTTTTTGCGCCTGTTAATGTAATTTAAGCTTATTGCTTCGTCAGGAAGTTTTCCGTAGAAATTGACAAACAATATATTTATAAAACCAACGATGCTCAACTCATATGCTTTTGGTTTATTCCGTTCAAGCTCGAATATTTTATCAATAAATTGTTGAATAACGAAGTTATCCTTGTTGTAGTGTGGATAATAAATATAATTTTGTGCTTTTTCGTTAAAAAAAGGCATAATAAATTCATCATACAAAGATACTATACCTGTTATCAAAGATGGATGGATATTTATGCATTTATAAACGCATTCAGTATTGTTTGAATGGAAAAAATGCATCTGTGAAGAGTTAATAAACAAACAATCCCCTGGGTGTAAATGTAATACTTTGGTGTTGACTTTACAGTGCATTTCACCGGAGTCAATTCTTATTAATTCAAAATCTTCATGCCAATGGGGTATGGTATGTTTTGAGGGAAAAGAGGAAATATTCTGTTCGCTGATATAAAGTGGAACTTCAGGACGGTTATAGTGTACTTGGGTTATAGAATCAAGGTTATTAGTTGGTTGAATCTGATTAGCTTCTGGGGAAGAAAGTACAGTTGAATCAAGATCAGAACCAACATTTGAATCAATATTAGAGTCAACATCTAATTCATATGTAATATCTACTTTACCCTGAGATATCATTCATTTTCCTCCTTTGTGTATGAAAAAGTGTGGATTGAAACTATTTATAATTTAATTATACTAAAAATGGTGAATTGTTCAAATGATATTTAATGGCTCCGTAAAAAAATATTACGGAGCCTAATAGAGTATAAAATAAATATAACAAAACAATAATTAAAGGAGAATAGTAATTATTGAAAGTTATTCAATTGTTTTAAAAATGCTCAAAGCACTATTAATCTTACTAGAAGACTCAGTTACAGTATTAGCACTTGCGGCAACCTCTTCGCTTTCAGCAGCAACTTGTTGTGCGCTTTCGGCTAATTTATCAACTGTTGCAGAAACTTCCTGGCTACTAGCAGATTGTTCTTCTGAAATAGCAGCAACAGAAGAAGCTATACTATCAACTGTGTTCATCATTTCAATCATTTCTTTTATTGTGGTATTGGTTTCTTCTACACCATCAAATATCTGAGCAAATGTATCCCCAGCAATATGAACTGCTTCGGTGCTGTTTGCAATCTCTTCAACATTTGTTTTTGCTTTATTAGATAATAGCTCTATCTGGTTAGTTATGTCTTTAATAATTGCGGCAATTTGTGTAGTTGAATCAGCAGAATCTGAAGCTAAAGTTCCGATTTCGCTTGCAACAACTGCGAAACCTTTTCCAGCTTCACCAGCTCTAGCTGCTTCAATAGATGCATTAAGAGAAAGTAAGTTGGTCTGTTCTGCTATTGAGTTAATCATTTCAATAATAGAATTGATTTTTTGTGTAGATTCACCAACAGCTGAAACAACTTCGTTCATTTCGTTCATAGAAGCAGATATTCCTTGCATTCCATTTTTGACATTTGCCATATCTTTTTGTCCATTTTTGGCTTTAGTAACGAGTGAATTCATTGTATCGTTAGCGGTATTACCTTTATCAACAAGACCATTAACTTCTCCAGCTAAATCGGTAGCATTATTTGCCAATTCGGTTACAGCATCGGTCATTCCATCCATTGCAAGTTTAATCTGATCCATCGATGATGATTGTTCAGTTGCCTGAGTGCTAAGAGATTCTGAAGCTTGTCGGCTACTATCTGCTTGTAGAGTAAGGTCTGATGATACTGTAAGTACATTTTTCAAAGCACCATTCATTTGTTTCATAAAAGTTTTCAAGTATTGTCCCATTACTCCAATTTCATCTTTTGAATTTATATTAATATCTACTGTGAAGTCATTTCCTGTGATTACGCGAATAACTTCTGTAATATTTTGAATAGGCTTAGAAACAATAGTTCTAATTAAAGCTAACATTAATACAGTAAGAGCAATTACTCCTAAAACAAGGAATATATATGCAATATTTTTGAATTTATGTAATGTACTTAAAACCACATTTTCGGAAACGCAACTTACAACAGTCCATCCGGTTGAGCCAACAACAGCCGGTGAGGCATAATAACCTTGTCCATCATCACTAGTTATTACAGTTGTAGGATTATCTTCTCCATATACAATTTTATTTGTGGCTTTTTTGGAAATTGTTTGCATATATGAAGCAAACGAGTCGTTTGTAAGTTCAGATAGTTTCTTTCCGTTTTGTTTAGAATCAATATATGAGATAATGTCATCGCCACTTAATAAAACCATGACACCTGAATCCATAGGTTTAATTTGTGAAATTTCTTTTACAAGTGGATTTAGATATATGTCAGCAGCTGCAACACCGGTTCTGCCATCTTTCAATTTAATTTTTCGTGCCATAGAAATTACAGTATCACCTGTTGTATTATCAATATAAGGAGAGCCAACAAATTTAAAGGTCTCATTGTCTTTTCCACCAGAATACCAGCCACGTTCGGCAGGTACATAACCATCTTTATAACAAGGATCAGTTTCTACAGAATAATCAGATTTATCAAATTCATTGTAGTATAAAAAATCCTTGTTTGAAAAACCTAGATATACCCCAGAAGAGCAAAGTTCATCATACTTACGTGTAGGTTTTAAAATTCTTAAAATATCCGCATTATTACAATCATCCAATGATTCAATCGATGCAACAACTCCATCAAAGTTAGTAGCTATACGCTCTAATTTAAGAGCTATTTTTTCGGCCTGATAGTGAGATTCATTATCAAGAGAGTCTTTGGTCGCTGTAACAATTACGCTTTCTGCTTTAGATAAAATAAATGCCATTAAAGTGATAGTAATTATTGTGATTAAAGGAATAAGAATTACAATAAGTTTTCCACTTATGGATTTAAAAAAAGAAACCTCTTTTTTTGCATTCACCGGTTTAGTGTTTTTCATTACAAATAGCCTCCTTGCATAGAATTATTCTAAGATTAAATTTTATATATGTATTTGAAAAATAAAGTAGTACTGGGATTATTTAAGAGTGAGACTACCGCTCTAGAATCCGAATTCTACATATGATTTGTTGGAATTTACATTATAGTTATCGGAATATTTGAAAAAAATTTTATAAAAAAATAAATGTCCCACCAAAGGCATGAATGGTGAGACATTTATTTTGCTATAAATCATTTGGCTTAATTTCAAAATTAGCTTCCTTATATATCATAATGTCCTTGAGGATTATATGCAAGTGAAAAATTAAAAAATGTTCTCTTTTTTTGATATTTATTATTTTGTCTAGAAAAAACAAACAAAAGAAACAAAAATTTTGCCGCTTTTATGGAATTTATAAATAAAAATATACTGATATTTTTTGAATTGTAAAAGTTTTTGAGCAAAACAATAGAAAAAATAGACAAAAATAAAAAAGTATTGATAAAAAAAATATTGAAAATAGTACAATAATAAGTTGAAAGGTTACTTCTTATTAAATAGGTGAAAAGTGTTGACTTTGTGCAAAATAGTGTTAAAATCGGTTAATAAGTACAGATTGTTCATTAAAAACATATGATAGATTATACTGGTATACAATCATTGGTTATTATACTTGCCCAATTATTTGTTTTTTTTTGTGCATATTGAATATATGCTGATGAAAAAAAATAAACGATAGTATTCTCGATGAGAGTGTATGCGTTTGTATTGACTATCAAGTAATGACGTTGTATTCAGAAAGGAAGTGACTCAATGTATGGATGCTCTTGTTAAGGATTTATTAGAACAGTTAGAGTGTCGAAATGTTTTTGAAATTCCCATTTTTGGTGGAATTTCCATTTCTGAATCAGTGGTAGTTACCTGGATTATAATGGCAGTGCTTTTTGTATTGTGTTTTTTCCTAGGGCGAAATCTGAGCGTTGAAAATCCAAGTAGAAAGCAACTTGTAATTGAGATGATTGTAAAAGGTCTTTACGATACGGTTGCAGAAAGTGTTGGTAAGAATGGTGTCAGATATATTTTTTATTTGATGACCGTTATGATTTATATAGGATTTGCCAACATAATCGGTGTAATTGGATTTAAACCACCAACAAAGGATATGAGTGTTACTGTGGCGCTAGCATTGATGAGTATTATATTGATTCATCTAAGCGGTATTATTCAAAAAGGAGTTGGAGGATGGCTAAAGGGATTTATGCAGCCAGTACCGGTTTTATTACCACTTAACATTCTAGAAATTTTTATTAAACCCTTATCGCTTTGTATGCGATTGTTTGGTAATGTGCTAGGCGCATTTATCATCATGGAGCTTCTAAAAATAGTAGCACCTGTTGTAGTCCCTGGATTATTTAGTCTTTATTTTGATTTATTTGACGGAGGAATCCAGGCATATGTTTTTGTATTCTTGACATCGCTATTTATAGCTGAGGAAACAGAAACAGAAGAATAAAAATAAAAAGTGTAAAGGAGATTATCATTATGTCATTAATAGCAATTGGAGCAGGAGTAGCAGCATTAGCAGGAATCGGAGCAGGAATCGGAATTGGTAAAGCAACATCATCAGCAGTAGATGCGATTGCAAGACAGCCAGAAGCTGCAGGTAAAATCAGAAGTAACTTAATTTTAGGTTGTGCGTTAGCAGAAGCAACTGCTGTATACGGTTTCGTAATCGGTGTATTAATTATTTTATTCTTAAAGTAATCATTGATTTAACGAAATCTCGTGAGTGAAGGTGGTTATAGATGTTAAACATTCAATTAAGTACAATCATTTTGACTATCATTAACGTCCTGATTATGTATGTTGTAATTAAAAAACTTTTTTTACAGCAGGTAATGGACACAATTAATGCAAGAGACGAATTGATAAAAAAACAATTCGAGGATGCAAGAGTGGCAAATGAAGACGCTGATAGAAAAAAGGAAGAATACTCAAAAAAATTAGAAAGTGCAAGAACAGAAGCAGAGAAAATTGTTTCGGAAGCTAAAGATAATGCACAAAAAGAAAAAGAATTAATCATAAAAGATGCTAAAAATGAAAGTCAGCAAATTATTGCAAAAGCTAAAGAAAATATTGTTGCAGAGCAAAAGAAAGCTAAGGATGAGGTTTCTGCAGAAGTTGCCAGACTTGCAATTATAGCAGCAAGAAAAATTATAAAAACAGGTGAACAAAATGACGCAAGAAGCAATTAATCAGGCAAAGGTTTTGTTTGGTTTGTGTCAGAGCCGTTCTGATGTTGAAGGTTTTAAAAAAATGTATTTTGCAACACCTGCATTAAACATGGTTTTAAATAATCCTATAGTATCTATGATAAAAAAATATAAAATCATAGATGAAGTTTCAAACAGAACTAATCAGCCTGAAATAATCAAAAATTTTTTGAGAAAGTCATGTCAAAACGATGCGTTATCAGAGATGGCGGATGTGTTTGAATATTATTTTTATTTATGTGACATGGCTGAAGGTATTGTTAGAGCCAAGGCTATTTTTGCTAAGAATCCAGAGAATGTAGAGGTCGATAAGACAAGAGCATCGTTGGAAGAAAAATATCCTGGTAAGAAAATAGTTTTAGATATAGCCGTAGATGAGTCACTTCTAGGTGGCCGACTTGTTAAAGTTGGAAATACAGAATATGATGAAAGCTATGAAGGTTATTTAAAAGAACTTGAAAGAAAATTAACTTAGGAGGTGAGTCCTGTGGGCGCAATTAGTGCGACAGATATAATCTCTATTATCCAAGAAGAAATAGAAAATTTTTCATGGGAAGCAACAGATCGTGAAACAGGTGAAGTAATATATGTTGGCGATGGTATTGCAACTATTTACGGTATCGATCATGCAATGTATGGAGAAATCGTAGTCTTTGATAATGGAGTTAAAGGTATGGTTCAGGATATCCGCCGTAATGAGATAGGTGTTATCTTATTTGGAAGGGACACAGGAATCAAAGAAGGAACAAAAGTAACAAGAACAAAGAAAAAAGCAGGTATACCAGTAGGTGATGCGTTTGTTGGAAGAATTATTAATGCATTAGGTGAACCAATTGATGGAAAAGGTGCAATTGAATCTAATGGATATAATCCAATTGAGCGTGAAGCAGCAGGTATCATTGATAGAAAGTCGGTTGATACACCTCTTGAGACAGGTATTCTCGCAATAGATTCAATGTTTCCAATTGGTAGAGGTCAAAGAGAGTTAATTATCGGAGATCGTCAGACAGGTAAAACTTCAATTGCAACAGATACAATAATTAATCAAAAGGGCAAAGATGTAATTTGTGTATATGTTGCAATTGGACAGAAGGCTTCTACAGTTGCAAAAGTTGTATCTACTTTGGAAAAAAATGGTGCTATGGATTATTCAATTGTATTATCATCAACTGCAAGTGATCCAGCATCACTTCAGTATATCGCACCATATTCAGGAACAGCTCTTGCTGAATATTTTATGGCGCAGGGAAAAGATGTTTTAATAGTATATGATGATTTATCAAAACATGCGGTTGCATATAGAGCAATTTCACTTTTATTAGAACGTTCACCAGGCCGTGAAGCTTATCCAGGTGATGTATTCTATTTACATTCAAGATTGTTAGAGCGTTCTAGTCGATTGTCAGATGAATTAGGAGGAGGCTCAATTACAGCACTTCCAATTATTGAAACACAGGCTGGAGATGTATCAGCGTACATTCCAACAAACGTTATTTCAATTACTGATGGACAGATTTTCTTAGAGTCTAACTTATTTTTTGAAGGTATGAGACCAGCTGTAAACGTTGGTTTGTCAGTATCTCGTGTAGGTGGAGCTGCGCAGACAAAAGCGATGAAAAAAGCATCAGGAAGTATACGTATTGATTTAGCACAGTATCGTGAAATGGAAGTCTTTACACAGTTTGCTTCAGATCTTGATGAGCAGACAAAGAATCAGTTGGCACACGGAAGTGCTTTGATGCAGTTGTTAAAACAACCTTTGAATCATCCATTGTCTCTTCATGAGCAGGTAATTACACTTACATTAGCTAACGAAGGATTCTTTGATATTGTAGATGTTAAAAAGGTAAAAAGTACACAATTAGATGTGTTATCATTCATGGATGCTACTCATCCAGAAATTGGACAACAGATTGAAACAAACAAAAAAATAGATGATGAACTTATTAGTTCTTTACTTAAAGCAGCAGAGGAATACAAAGTAAGTAGGAACTTATTAAGTAGTCAAGAATAAAAGTAGGTGCTTAAATGGCAAATACAAAGGAAATAAAAGACAGAATGAGTAGTATACAGGATACATTAAAAATAACTAATGCGATGTATATGATCTCATCATCTAAATTAAAAAAAGCAAGAAAAAGTTTGGAAAAAACTGAAAATTATTTTTACACTTTGCAATCGGCTATGGCTCGTATATTAAGACATATTCCTGACATGGAAAGTATATATTTTAAGTCTAATGAAGGAAAAAAACGAGAAGATGTAAAAGTTGGATATATTGTAATAACAGCAGATAAGGGACTTGCTGGTGCATACAATCATAATGTTTTAAAGTTGGCTGAAGAACATTTAAAACATTGTCCAAATTATGAGCTTTTTGTTTTAGGAGAGCTAGGTAGACATTATTTCGAGCATAGAAATATTGATATTGATAGACAGTTTCAATATACAGTTCAGAATCCATCATTAAACAGAGCACGTAATATTTCAGAAACTGTTCTTGAGTTATATTTAAAAGGTGAGTTAGATGAGGTACACATTGTATTTACTAAGATGGAGAATGCAATGCAGGAAGAGGCAGTAATAACTCAGTTATTACCTTTAAAGAAACATGAATTTAATGCTTCAGATATTCCGGTAGATGTTCAGATGGAAGAATTGAAGTTTGATCCATCTCCAGAAAAAGTAATGGAGCAGATTGTACCAGATTATGTTGTGGGATTCATTTATGGTGCACTCATCGAATCGTTCTCTAGTGAACAAAATGCTAGAATGATGGCAATGGAGGCTGCTACAAAAAGTGCAAAGGATATGCTTCATAATTTAGATATTTTATATAATAGAGCAAGACAGGCGGCGATTACTCAAGAGATTACAGAAGTAATAGCAGGTGCTAAGTCTCAGAAAAAGAAAAAAAAGAAAAAATAACATTTGAAATTATAGAAGAAAGGGAGGTGTTTTCCAAGTGAATACAGGAAGAATAGTGCAAGTTTTAGGTCCTGTAGTAGACGTTGAATTTGAAGAAGGAATAGAGTTACCAAATATTAAGGATGCTCTTGAAGTAACAGTTGAAGGAAAACGTCTTGTTATGGAAGTAGCTCAGCATATTGGAAATAACACCGTTCGCTGCATTATGCTTGCAGCATCAGAAGGCTTACATAGAGACATGGAAGTTGTAGCTACAGGTGATGGAATTAAGGTTCCTGTAGGTGAGCAGACTCTAGGTAGATTGTTCAATGTTTTAGGTGAAACATTAGATAACGGAAAAAAATTAGATGATGGTGAAAAATGGGTTATTCATAGAGAACCACCATCTTTTGAAAATCAAAAACCAGCAGTTGAAATACTTGAAACGGGTATCAAAGTAATAGATTTATTAGCACCATATGCAAAGGGTGGTAAGATTGGTTTGTTTGGTGGTGCCGGTGTAGGTAAAACAGTATTGATTCAAGAATTAATTCGTAACGTAGCAACAGAGCACGGCGGATATTCTATTTTTACTGGAGTAGGAGAGAGATCAAGAGAAGGAAACGATCTTTGGACTGAAATGGGTGAGTCAGGAGTTTTGGAAAAAACAGCATTAGTGTTTGGACAAATGAATGAACCACCAGGAGCTCGTATGAGAGTTGCAGAAACAGGTCTTACAATGGCTGAATATTTCAGAGATGAAAGAAACCAGGATGTGTTATTATTTATTGATAATATTTTCCGTTTTACACAAGCAGGATCAGAAGTATCTGCATTGTTAGGACGTATGCCATCAGCCGTAGGTTATCAGCCAACACTTGCCACAGAAATGGGTGAGTTACAAGAAAGGATTGCATCAACAAAGAGTGGTTCAATTACATCAGTACAGGCAGTATATGTACCAGCTGATGATTTAACTGATCCAGCTCCTGCAACAACATTTGCTCATTTAGATGCAACAACAGTTTTATCAAGAAAAATTGTAGAACAAGGTATTTATCCAGCTGTAGATCCACTAGAGTCAAGTTCTCGTATTCTTGAAGCTGATGTTGTTGGAGAAGAACACTATGAAGTTGCAAGACGAGTGCAGGAAACATTACAAAAATATAAAGAATTACAAGATATTATAGCAATCTTAGGTATGGAAGAATTAGGTGATGAGGATAAATTAGTTGTATATAGAGCAAGAAAAATACAAAGATTCTTATCTCAACCTTTCCACGTTGCAGAGAACTTTACCGGTGTTAAGGGTGTGTATGTTCCACTTGAAGAAACTATAAAAGGATTCAAAGCTATTCTTAATGGCGAAATGGATGAATATCCAGAAGCTGCATTCTTTAACGTTGGTACTATAGAAGATGTAAAAGCAAAAGCAGAGGCAATGAAAGAAAGTGGGGCTTAATGTATGAGTTCATATTATTTGAAAATTATTGCAGCCACAGGAGATTTTTTCAGCGGAAGGGTACGTTCTATTATAGTGCCCCAATTTGATGGAGAAAAAGAAATCTTAGCTTACCATGAAGATATGGTTATTGCCGTAAAAGGTGGAGAAGTCAGATTCCAAGAAGAAGGATCTACTGAATGGAGAGTTGCTTTAGTTGGAAAAGGATTTGTCCAAATTGCAAATAACCGTGTGGTTTTATTAGTTGAAACAGCGGAACGTCCAGAAGATATAGATAGAGCTCGAGCTGAAGAGGCGAAAGAAAGAGCAGAAGAACAATTACGTCAAAAACAAAGTATTCAAGAATATTATCATTCTAGAGCTTCACTTCAAAGAGCTATGGCAAGACTAAAATTTACAAGTGGAAGACGTAATTCTTAAAATGAATATATAAAAATATTATATAGTAATAAGTGCAATAGATTAGTTTATAAACTGATTTATTGCACTTTTTTTATTATGATGTTGTTTTGAAAAATGAAAGTTAAATTAAAAACAAAAAGGAAACAAAAAGTAATGTTTAAGTAATGATAAGGGAGTATAATGTACGCAAAAAGCTTATTGTTAAAAAGGAGCATATGATGGAGAAAACAATTATTGAAGTAAAAGATTTATGCAAAGAATATGGAAGCCATGAAAATAAGGTGGAGGCCTTATCTCATATATCTTTTGATATAAAAAAAGGAGAATTTGTAGCAGTAGTAGGAACATCAGGTTCTGGTAAAAGTACTCTTTTAAATTTGTTGGGAGGTTTAGATGTCCCAACATCAGGAAAAATAAAAATTGCAGATAAAGATATGACTGCATTGAAAAATGATAAATTAACTAGATTTAGAAGTAAACATATTGGATTTGTTTTTCAGAATTATAGCTTAATTCCAGTGTTAAATGTATATGACAATGTAGTTTTAGGTGCAACGATAAACGGTAAATGTAAAATAGACCATGAAAAAGCAAAATCATTAATGGAATCTTTACAGATTTGGAATAAGAGAAAAAATTATCCAAACGAATTATCGGGAGGTCAGCAACAAAGGGTTGCAATAGCAAGAGCCCTATTTGTAGAACCAGACATTATTTTGGCAGATGAGCCTACAGGAAATCTTGATCAAAAAAATACATTAGAAGTAATGAATCTATTAGGTGAATGCTCAAAAAAATATAATCAGACAATCATTATGGTTACTCATGAAAATGATATGGCTGCAAAATGTGATAGACAGATTCGTATTAGTGATGGAAAACTAGAAGAGGTGACAGCAAATGTATAAAATTTCGTGGCAGTATATAAAGAAAAATATAAATAATACTTTTGCTTTATTGTTATGTATTGTTGTATCAACAATTTTGTTGGTGGGTGTCACATCAACTTTAAAAAGTATGCAGATTAATAAAAGCCAATATTATGCCAAACAAACAGGAAATTATCAATATAAATACCGAATTGAAAATGAAAATTATAAAAACATTGAAAAAAAGATAGAGAATTCCAAAGCAGATGTAGACTCTTGGAGTATTTTGAGTAGAATGTATTCTATAGATAAGCCAAAATATTTTGATTTATATTTATGCGATAGAAATTTTTTTAAGCAAAATAATATTAAATTACTTAAGGGAAGATATCCAAATAAAAAAGGTGAAATGCTAATTGAAGAGTGGAGTATTTCTAATATGTCTTTGAAAAAAGCAATAAATTCATCTATGAAATTTCAAGGTAAAAAATATAAAATAGTTGGTATAGTTTCGGATTCATACATGAAAACATCAAATACAAATGTAGGTTATACATTTGTAGATGTTGAGGAACCGATTAGTCCTAAGTATGAGGTAAATGTAAATTTTGATTATCAATCAGATATTTTAAAAGAAAGTAAAACGTTAAAAGATGAGTTTAAAGTTTCTTCAAAAAATTATCTAGTTAACAGAGATACGACAGAAGCTTTAGGTTATTATGCTGCATCTGAAGATGAAAGCACTTTTGCACAAATTGTAGAGCAGATTGTATCAAATGAAAAGGTTATTGCGATATTATTTGCAGTGTTTGGATGCTTTATTACATATAGTGTATTAAATATTATTTTGACACAAAGAATGAGACAATATGGAATACTAGTAACATTAGGCGCGACTAAATATAAATTGTTTAGAATCATATTTAATGAGTTATTAACTCTTTTAATAGCAGGTTATACGCTAGGTGCAGTAGTAGGATTTTATGGCTCAAAAATCTTGTTTAAATTACGACCAAATGATTAATATAGTATCACAGTCTAATATTTTCATATTAAGCAAAAATGCTATAAGCATTGGGTTTGCGATATACCTTATTTTAATTGTAGTGATGTCATATATTATAACTTACAAAATAAATAAGAAAACTTTGCTTAACTCATTCGGAGAAATAAGTAAACATTTAAAGAAAAAAAGAATTATTTTATCTAGTAAAAAAAGAGATTTGATTCCTTCTATTTTTTTAAGATATCGTAAAATGAGACCGGTATCTTTTGCATGCACTATTATTTCTTTAGCTCTTTGCGGAGTTATACTTTGCGGATCTAATTATTATTTTTCTACTATAAAAGAAGAAAATAAAATGAGAGTTGCAGGTGGAGATGAAGGGTTAGCTTATGACTATGCTTTTAAATCAGAAAATAACGTTTTTGATTCAGGACTAAAAAATAGCGATTTAGATAGACTTAAAAAGGTTGATGGAATTAAAAACATATATGCGTTTAAGCAATTTATGGGAGAAACTAAACTTCATAAGAAGCAAATGGTATCAGATGCATCATATAAAGAAGCAAATAAAGATAAGCGATTAAAGGGCTATTTCAACGGAATATTAAATAAAGATTTAAATAATAACTATTTAATAAAAGGTGACATAAATGGTTATGATGAAGATATGCTTGAAAAAGAGAAGATGTATCTTGAAACAGGAAAAATAGATAAAGCAAAACTCGATACGGGAAAATATGTAATAGTGATTATTCCAGTTGATGGCGCAACAGGAGCAACTAATACCATTTTAAATATTAAAGCTGGAGACACATTAGAAGTTAAAACACCAAAATTACAAAATCAAAATGAGCTAGATATTTTAACATTCAAAGGCGATGAAGCAAGATATGAAACTAAAAAGTTTACTGTATTAGCAACAGTTCGTATGGGATTAGTATCTAGCGATTATTGGACAGCTGGTAATGGCTTAGATTTGATTATGTCAAATAAAGAAATGGAAAATTTATATGGTATTTCAAAATACGATATAGCTTGTGCTGATAAAACAGAAGATGTAGATAGCGCAAAGTTAGCAAATGATGTACAAGAAGTTGTTAAGGATGTTCCAAGAATGAATTTCCAAGATAACAGAACACAGTTAGAAGAACAAAACGCAAGTTTACGTCGCCAAGAAAATTTAATAGATGTTTTGGCAATTTCCGTTATTTTAATTAGCATTTTTAATATGCTTAATAGTATGCGACATATGTTTTCATCAAGGAAAAAAGAAATTGGAATAATTCGAGCAATTGGAACAAACGAGAAAAAAATATTGAGAGTAATGGCCAAAGAAGGGGCAATATATGGTATTTATACAAATTTGTGTATGTTTTTAGGAATATATATTGTTACTAATTTAATGTGTCAACACCTTAAAAGTGTATGTTTTCTTTATCATCCAGTTGTAAAATACGATTTAAAGGCAATAGTTTTCATTGTAATTATAAACTTAGTTGTAAGCATTTTTACAGCTATAGTATCAATTAAAAAAGTACTTTCAGAACATGTTGTTACAAATATGTTATAATAATGGAAATGTAAGGATTGGTTACTAGAGGACAAATTGGACATTGCAGTTCAGTTTGTCCTTGAAATGTTATTATAGACAGGAAGGCAAAGACATGAAGGCAATTTATTAGAACTTTTTTCTTATGTTAAGGAGATGAATAAAGAAAGTTTATTTTTTATAGTTTCTAATAAATATAGTGCAAAATTAGAAAAGAAAATTTTAAAATATGAAAAAGCGGAGTATACATCGAGACTGGATATATCAGATGTAGTAGAGATGAGGTTAAAAAAACTATTAGAGTATCATAGAAATCGTGTACTGGTGGTAAAGGATATTGTATTTGATTTAGATAACAATACAGTTAACAAGGGTGGAAAAAATTTAGAGTTAACAAAAAATCAAATGGTGATTTTACAAATCTTTATGGAAAATCCTAACAAAATAGTACCGAGGGAATATATAATCGATAGAATATGGGATTGTGATATAGAAAAAACTAATACCCTTAATGTAGAAATGCGCAGACTTAGAAAAAAATTTGGGGAAGGGAATACGTATTTCGTAAATGTAAAGGGAATCGGATATAAATTTTATAAAGACTAAAAAGTGAAAAGTGATATAATACTATTTATTATTGTGTTTTCTTAGATTTTTAAATCACATTTCATACTAGAAAGAGGGTTCTACTATTATGAAATAATAGTTCGTCCCATCATAGTTAACATGTTTTTATCTTTTTGGATAGTGGAACCGGTTGTTGTGAGCATATTACCAGTTATAGTTGAACTAATTCCAGACAGAAAGGCATCTCTACCATTATCAGGCAAAAGTTTTCGTCCACCGGCTAATCTTATATCAGCATCAGGATTGATAAATTTGAAAATTGCTATAGTCCTGAGGATTTCCTCGCGTCCTAAAGTTGGTTGATTTTCTAAAGGTGTACCTGGTATTGCCATTAAAACATTAATTGGAATTGAAGTGATTCCAAGTTCAAAAAGAGTAAAGGCCATATCAATTCTATCTTGCCATGTCTCTCCCATTCCTATTATCCCGCCAGAACAAACATTAAATCCTATTGATTGAGCAAGTTTAATAGTTTCTATTTTCTCTTCAAAGCTGTGTGTTGTACAAATATGAGAAAAGAATCTTCTAGAAGTTTCAATGTTGTCATGATAGTTCCTTACCCCGACGGCATAAAGTCTTTTGAGTTGCTCCTCGTTTAGAAAACCTAATGAAGCACAGAGTTTTATTGGTAGTTCTTCGCTCATTTTTTTATAAATCTGTAGAGCTTTTTCAAAATCATCCCCTGTCAAACTTTTTCCTGAAGTTACAATGGCAAAACGGTTAACGCCTTCTTCAGAATTGTTTTTTGCCTCTTCAAAAATTGTATCTGAGTCAAGAAAATCATAGATTTCACAATTGGTATTGTGGTGAATTGATTGAGCACAGTATCTACAGTTTTCACCACATTTGCCACTTTTTCCATTAATTATGGCACATAAATCCACAGTGTCTCCGTTTAAATTCTTTCGTATGTTATCTGCGGCAGAAGTTAATTCATCTAAATCAGCTTCGAGTAGAAAAGATAAATCGTCCTCTTTTTTCAAACGTTCCCCTTTAATAATTTCATTTGATAATTTCCATAAATTCATAACTTTCCTCCAAAATATTATTTATGGTTAAACATTTTTAAATTATATCTAAAACAAATACTTGTATTTCTGCAATAAAAGAGTGAAAAACTATTTAAAAATGTAAATTAATTAAGATTATATTATAAAGTATAACAGGTAAAAAATAATTGTCAAGGAAAAATAAAAAGAGGTTGACAATTAAAATAGATATGTTTATAATGTGAAACTGTAAAAATTAAAAAAATTTAGAATAAAAAAGGGAGAATTAACAATGGACAACACAAGAAAAGAAAAAAGTTATACAAAAAGAGGAGAAGTTCTATCAGTAAAGAATATGGCATTAATTGCTATGATGACAGCAATTACATGTATTATGGGACCATTTTCTATTAAGGTAGGTGCAATACCATATTCACTTACACCATTAGCAATATTTTTTACTGCATATCTTTTGGGGGCTATTAGATCAACCATTTCATGCTGTTTATATTTGTTAATGGGTTTCATTGGATTGCCAGTATTTTCGGGATTTTCTGGAGGAGCACAAGTGTTAGCTGGTCCAACAGGAGGATATTTGATAGGATTTATTTTTATGGCTTTTATAAGTGGTTTATTCGTCAATCTTTTTGAAAAAAATGTTGTTTTACAGGGATTTGGAATGATTGTTGGACTTTCTGTTACATATTTATTTGGTACAATATGGTTTATGAATTTTATGAAAACATCATTGATTTCTGCGTTAGCGCAGTGCGTTATTCCGTTCTTAATTGGTGATTTTATAAAAATAGTGTTAGCGGTTGCTGGTGGAAAAATCATAAAAAATGCAGTAAAAAAAGCTAATCTATTATAAGATAATTATCAGAAAAGTGAGTATATTGGTGCAATTTACCAATAATTGAAAAAATATAAAATAAATCATAAGAAAAGACTTGAAATTTTAAAAAAATAAGAGTATAGTTTGCATATAAACTGATTAATCAAGAAATCGAAAATGTAATACAAAACTATAATTAAAACGATAACAAAGGTGTTAGGAAAGCTAACAATGATAGGGAACCTCTTAAGTGGTAGCATTAAAAACTATCTGCTTGAGAGGTTTTTTATATAGGAAAATATAGAGTATTCTATGAAATATAAGACATACTTATTATAGTTATAGTAATAATTTATAAAAATAGTTAAAGATTGAAATAATAAAAAAAATTATGTTATATTAATGTGGGTTATATAAGTCTGTAATTGGTCAGACGTTTCTACAACTACCGTAAATAGTTCACTATAACTCATAAAAAAGGAGGTAATTTTTTATGAATTATGATGTTATTATTATTGGAGCTGGACCTGGAGGCATTTTTTCAGCATATGAATTAATGAAAAAAAATCCGGATTTAAAAGTTGCAGTCTTTGAAGAAGGCGCTTCATTAGAGCAAAGACATTGTCCAATTGATGGAGACAAGATTAAAAGTTGTGTCAAATGTAAGACTTGTTCTATAATGAGTGGATTTGGTGGAGCAGGTGCATTTTCGGATGGTAAGTATAATATCACGAATGATTTTGGCGGTACGTTATATGAGCATATAGGTAAAGATAAGGCAATATCGTTAATGAAATACGTTGATGAAATTAATGTTGCACATGGTGGAGAAGGTACTAAAATGTATTCGACAGCTGGTACAAATTTAAAGAAACTTTGTATTCAGAACAAGTTGAATTTATTAGATGCATCAGTAAGACACCTTGGAACAGATAAGAATTATATTGTTTTAGGCAATATTTATAATGAACTTAAAGATAAAGTTGATTTTTATTTCTTTACACCAATTAAGACTATTAAGGCATTAGAGAATAATACTTACAGAGTTATATACGAGAAAAATGGAAATGAAGAATACTATGATTGTAAACAATGTATCGTTTCAGTAGGACGAAGTGGAAGTAAATGGATGCAGCAGGTTTGTAATGAATTAAACATTCCAACTAAGTCTAACAGAGTTGACATAGGTGTAAGAGTTGAACTTCCAGCGGTTGTCTTTTCTCATCTTACAGATGAATTGTATGAAAGCAAAATTGTTTACCGAACAGAAAAATTTGAAGATAAAGTTAGAACGTTTTGTATGAATCCTTACGGAAGTGTTGTAAATGAAAATACAAATGGTATTATCACTGTTAATGGACATAGTTTTGAGGATCCTAAAATGAGAACTGATAACACTAATTTTGCTCTTTTAGTATCTAAACATTTTACTGCACCATTTAAAGATAGTAATGGATATGGTGAAAGCATCGCGAGATTATCCAATATGTTAGGTGGAGGAGTAATTGTTCAGCGTTTTGGTGATTTAATACGAGGACGTAGGAGTAATATAAAACGAATCGAAGAGGGGACTGTCAGACCAACTCTTGCAGCAACACCAGGTGATTTGAGCCTTGTTTTGCCAAAGAGAATTTTAGATGGAATTATCGAGATGATAAATGCACTTGATAAAATCGCACCAGGAACAGCTAATGATGATACACTTTTATATGGCGTTGAGGTTAAGTTCTATAATATGGAAGTTGAAATTGATGATAATCTAGAAAGTAAGTATAAGGGATTATATATTATTGGTGATGGTAGTGGAGTGACACATTCGCTTTCACACGCATCAGCTAGTGGAGTCTATGTGGCTGATAGAATAGTGGAAAATAATTAAAATTTATATACCCTCTTTATTGGATAACGTAAAATTCAGTAAGGAGGGTTATTTTTATTGATAAGACTTGTTTTTGGGACAAGAGTACTTTTTGTACTTACAATATATAAGATTTACAAGAGAAGGTGCTTAGAATTAAAAATATTGTATTGTAAATACATAATATTATCATATGAAAAATGTGTTTTTTTTGACAAAAAAGCCTTGAAAAAATTTTTTAAAGTGCTATGCTAAAAGCAGAGGTTGTAGTAGAGATAGGCCGTAGGTGTTTGATAAACACCTAAAACATTCAAATTATAGAGGAGGAAATATAAATGAAACAAGAAACAAGAAAAAAACTAATTTCAACAGTAGCTACAACAGTAGCATTAGGTGTATTTGGTTGTAGTACAGTATTTGGAGCATCTTTTGGAAGCTCAAAATGTGGAGCATCCAGTGTTGAAATAGCGCAATTTATTTATAAAGGTTCTGCGTGGAACTATAAGGGGTCAGGTTATAAGTACGCAGAGTTTAAGTACACTAGGAATGGAAAAGTATTGATGCATAAGGTTGCTCATAATGGAAAAGTGACAGGATATGTAACAGATGATTTAAGATGGGGAGATAAATATGTTACTCATTTTAAATGGAATAGAAAAAAATAAGATAAATTACTAAATAGATGAGATAAAGGGGCAGTTATGAAACAGTCATTATTTAGAAAAAAAGATGTTATTGAGTTGTGTATTTTATATATTGTTTGTTTTATGTTAGAGTTTATGCTTGAAAATATAAAGAACATTAAAATAAATATAGAAATAGTTGAATATTTTTTATCAGGGTTTGCAAGATATAAGATACCAATAGTATTATTGTTTTCTATTGTAGTGGTCGTTTATCACTATCAATTTGTATTTCGCAAAAAGAAGGAAATCTATTGTAGAATATTGGTTGGTGATACTTTACAGGACATTAAAAAAAGATATATATTAGAAAACGTTACTATTTTGTTACTTAATTATCTATTATTTAACGTAATAAGTATATATTTGGATATAGATGTCTTTAAAAATTCATATCTGTTCTTTTGTCTTTTGATGTATATATTAGTTAGTACAAGTGGGATGAAAAACTATGAGAGCATTTAAATTTTTTGTAAATAAAATTTTTTTAAGAAAAATAGTACTTTGTATTAGTGTGATATTTTTGATGCTTTTTGTAAATTATACGGTGTTTTCTTCATCTAGAACTTTAATTTCCTCTTATCAGGGGAGTAAACAGATGCAGAGTATGAATCCAGAAAATAGTTATGTTGGAATGGAAAATGTGTCTGATGATGAACAAGATATTAGTGAGGAGAAAGTACAAGAAGTATACAAATATCTAGAAAAAAATTGTCAATATTCAATGTATCACGAGGGAGAAATGATACATATTCCAATAAATAATGAAATTACTGAGATCCCAATTACTTATATTAATGAAGAATATTATAAATTGAGCAATATTGAACTTTCTAAGGGCAAGAAATTGAATTTTGATTTTAAATTTTCAAAAAATGCTGAAATACCAGTACTAGTAGGTAATGAGTTAGCTAAAGATTATCCTATTGGATCGAAAATAAAAATCAAGACAGGATCATTTGATAAAAAAATTGTCCTTAAAGTTTCAGGTGTGTTGAAGAAGGATTTTTGTTATACTAATAATCGTTTGTTTTGTTCACAAGAGTATCAAAATTTTTCAATTATATTTCCGGTAAATAGAAGTGTAATTAAAAATGCCGATTTGGATTTACTTGAAAATGGACTATATAATTTAATTATTTTAAACACTAACAAGGAAAGTGCTAATAAAGTAAGCAAGGTCATTAAAGATAAACTTAATATTAACATAGAGTTTATGAGTAGAGAGCAAAACAAAGCATTTTTTGATGATTATTTATATAGTGCAATTAGATTTATAGGTATAATTGTAGGAATTATACTATTGATTACAATGGGTATATCTATCTGGAACGTAATCGTAAGTGTACGACTTATGAAAAAAGATTTTACAATAAGCTTATTGACGGGACTAAGTTATTCAAAGTTGAGAAAAATATTATATAGCTTCTATACATTGATGTTTTCTGCAGATACTATGATTGTTTTTTTGATTATATTTTTTGACCGAAAGAGAGCATGGCATGAAAAAAATTCATATGGATGTATATATGGAGTTTTAGGACTTGCGGACAAGGATTGGATGGCTCTTTTAATTGTTATCGTAGTAGATGTTATAGTTGGAACAATACTTGTAGAAAGCATGATGTATAAAATAAAAAAGATTCCAATTTCATTAGGAGTGTTACAATGAAAAATATTATAGAAATTAACATTAACGAAAAGGTGTATAGTAAAAAAAAAGAAGAAAGCTTGTCAATATTGAATAAATTCAATCTAGAGGTAAAAGAGGGTGAGAAGCTGTCTATTGTAGGAGAGTCAGGAGTAGGAAAAACTTCTTTGCTTAATATATTGGGATTGATTGATAGTGATTTTGATGGGACATATAGATTATTTGGTGAAGATACTTTAAAACTGAATGAGAAGGAGAAGGCAAAATTGAGAAATAAAAAAATAGGTTTTGCACTCCAAGAGTCAGCTCTTATAGATTCATTATCTATTGAGGAAAATATTAAATTACCACTAATGTATATTGATTCAAAAGATCAAAGTTTTGATCAGAAGGAATATAACGAAATGATACATACAATTGGTATAGAATCTATTTTAAAGAAAAAACCCAATCAATGTTCTGGTGGACAAAGATCGAGAGCAGTTTTTGCGAGAAGCATCATAATGAAGCCAAACATTATACTATCAGATGAGCCTACATCATCGTTAGATGTTGAGAATAAAGAAAAAATAATGAATTTACTTTTTAAAATGAATGAAAAGTATAATACAACGATAATTACTGTTACGCATGATTTGGAAGTTGCCAATCAACATGACAGAGTAATACGTCTTGAAAGGAGTAAGTAGAATGGGATTTTATGTAATGCTATTAGCATTTTTTGTGGGAGTTGCTTTAATTGCGACAGGAGCAACTAAAAAAACAAATAAGGTTATACGTATAGTACTTATAGTTTTAGGTGTTGTATCATTAGGAGCAGCAGTATATATGGGACTACCAAAATAAAAGCATATACAGTTCATAAGACCACCAAATGTTAGAAAAGTTATAGCTAACATTTGGTGTTTTTTTTTACGATAAATTTAGAAAGAGAAATATACATTAGGGAAGTTAATTAACTAATCATGTGTAGAATAATTCTGGGGGGAATGTAAATGAATAAAAAAGCGAGTATTGCATATTTAATTAAACAGCTGTTAAAAAGAATACTGATTTTAGTGACAGTTGTATCAGTAATAATTATAGTAAGCTTATATGTTTTTACAAGATATACTGGCGTTGTTAATGAGGCTGGAGTTGTACGAGGAGGAAGCCAAAGAGCCGTAAAACAGGTGTTGGCTGGTGCAGATGAGACAGAGATGGTTTCTAAAGTGTCTGCTAATATTGAAGATTTAGATGGAAAAATGCATTTTGGTAAATTTCCTTCGAGCAGAGATGAAGTTGAAAAATACTGGAATTCGAAACTGTCAGAGGCCATTGAAAATTATAAAAATTCTGATAAAAAGGATGCTAGTGAACTTCTAGAGGAAAGTGAAAAATTTTTTACAATGACTAACACGATGGTTAATGATGCTCAAAATTTAGTAGATGTTATAGCTGTAATTTTATATATCATGTTAGTTGCCTTTGTTATTACAACATTTGCTGTACTTAAGAGCATAAACAGAATTTTTAAATTTAGAGTTGTTGATCCGATTATGTCGCTAGAGGGTAATCTAAACAAGCTTTCTGAAGGACATTTGAGCGAGGAACTTGTTTATACAAGGGATGATGAGATTGGAATATTATATAAACTGTTAAATAATATGAGATTAGGACTTGTTGATTATGTGGCTGACATTGACGATAATTTGAACGTTATGGCTTCGGGAGATTTGGTGACAGATACCGGTATGCAATACGTTGGCGACTATGTTTCTATACAAGAAAATATTAATCATATTAGAAAATCGTTGAGTACAGAAATTTCAAAGATGGGAGAACTGGCAAACAGTGTAGCTCTTAGTGCAGAAGAAGTTTCTAAAGTGTCTCAGAGTTTAGCTGAAGGTGCAGTAAATCAAACAGACAGCATACAAACGTTGCAGGATAAGATTGGTGTTACTATGCGAGAAAATGAAAAAGTTGAAAGTTATGTAGAGGATGCTTTAAAATCAAGTGGAAACACGAAGGACAGCGTTGAGGAAAGTAAAGAGCAAATGAATAATGTTGTAAATGCTATTAATGAGATTTCTAAAGCGTCAGAAGAGATTAAATCTATTTTGGTAGCACTAGAAGGAATCACAAATCAGACTAGTTTACTTTCACTTAATGCATCAATAGAAGCTGCAAGAGCTGGAGAAGCTGGTAAAGGCTTTGCAGTTGTAGCAGAGGAAGTTAGACAGCTTGCAGAGCAATCAGCTAAATCTACGCAAAACATTAGTGCTTTGATTTCTAATACTTTAGAGAGTATTGAAAATGGAACAAAGGTTGTAAATGTTGCAGCAGAGTCTTTAAATGGAATTATTGAAAACACGGATGCAGTAGACAGTATTATTGAAAAACTTAAAGAACAAAGTTATTCACAATTAGTTATGATGAAGGAGATTGATGAGCTGTCTACAGAAATACTTGGAGTTGTAACTGATAATTCGGCTGTTTCTCAAGAGTGTGCGGCTTCTAGTAATGAACTTTCTTTGTCTTCTGATTCACTTAAAGAAAGTGTTAATAAGTTTGTCACAGAGTAGGATTTATGTAAATTATTGCAAATTATATTGAGCTAAAATGTGTTTGAACCAGAATATAGATGCAAAAATAAGATAGGTAGAGAAAAAATCGATAAAATATAAGAAAATATAAAATAAAGACTAAGTATCACATTTATAGTAATAAATCATTATCATAAATTTTATTTATGACTAGATAATGAAAAAAATAATTTGACTATTTATGTTTTAATTTATAGAATTAAAGTATAAAAGTAGGAGCAGTGCGTGATAATGGATGTGAAATTGATAAGTAGTGATATTAAAGAAATTTTAAGATACTTAGCATACAATAATCAAGCACTTGATGAAGGAATTAAACAGCAAGTGCTTGATTCTATTACAAGGGTTAATGAAGCTTCAGAAGCTAAATATATTTATAAAGTTTTTGAGATGGAAGAAAACAGTTTTCCCAAGGAGCTCATTTTTTTAAAGGGAGATGGAATAAAAAATCATCTTAAAGGTTGTCACAAAGTTGTTTTGATGGCTGCAACAATAGGTATAAATGTTGAAAGGTTAATCAGAAGAGAACAAATCAGGAATATGTCTAATGCCGTTATTATGGATGCTTGTGCAAGTGTCTTAATAGAGGCTGTTTGTGATACGGTTGAATCCAATTTGAGGAAAGAGGTAGCGAGAGAAGGTTTATTTTTAACGACTCGTTTTTCACCAGGTTATGGTGATTTACCAATTGAAATTCAAAATCAGTTTTGCGATACATTAAATACTGCAAAAACAATAGGACTTACAGTTAGTGATAGTGGAATCTTGATTCCAAGAAAGTCAGTAACTGCAATTATGGGGATATCTAAAAGTTCAGTAAAAAAGAATAAAAGAAGTTGTAATGATTGCAATTTGAAAGAAAATTGTAGATTTAGAAGAAATGGAGTAAGTTGTAGTGAATAGTATTATTTTTTTAGACGGTGGAATGGGAACAATGCTTCAGGAGGCTGGTTTAAAGCCTGGTGAGCATCCTGAAGAATACGGTTATTATAATCCAGAGGTTGTATGTGAAGTACATGAAAAGTATCTAAAGGCAGGAAGCGATGTGATTTATGCTAATACATTTGGAGCAAATTCACATAAATTAAAGGGTTGTAAAATCGATACAAAATGTGCAATTGATTCTGCAATAAAGACAGCCAAAAAAGCAATTGATAAATTTGAAAGTCAAAATGATGTAAAAATAAAAAAAAGAGTTGCACTTGATGTTGGACCAATTGGAGAATTACTAGAACCGTTAGGAACGTTAAGTTTTGAAGAGGCCTATGACGTTTATAAGGAAGTAATGATAGAAGGAGAAAAAGCAGGAGCAGATTTGGTTGTTATCGAAACATTTACAGATTTACTTGATGCAAAGGCAGCAGTTTTAGCTGCAAAAGAAAACACAAAATTACCAGTGTGGGTGACTATGACCTTTGAAAAAAATGGTAGAACTTTTACGGGGACTACTGTTGAGTCAATGGCGCTTACTATGTCGGGCTTGGGTGTTGATGCACTTGGAGTTAACTGTTCGTTAGGACCTAAAGAGATTTTGAAATTTGCTAAAATTTTAAAAGAATGGACTATTTTACCTATTATTGTTAAGCCAAATGCGGGATTGCCTGATCCAGCGACTGGATTATATGATTTGAAAGATGTCGATTTTGCAAAGGAGATGTTAGAGTATATTCCACTTGGTGTGGATATTATGGGAGGATGTTGTGGAACAAACCCTTCATACATCAAGAAACTTGTGGATAACGTAAATAAATCTTTAAAAGAAAACAAAGATAATCAAGAAGTTTTAGGCACAGTTGAAGAAAATAAAATCGGAGCAATTAAAAACGGTGTTTGCTCAACAACAAACGTTGTTACATTTGGAGGAGTAAGAGTAATTGGAGAACGTTTAAATCCTACTGGTAAAAAAAGATTTAAACAGGCTTTAGAAGAATGTGATTATGAATACGTTTGTAAAGTGGCACTTGAAGAAGAGGAAGCAGGTGCTGATATTTTGGATGTAAATGTAGGAATTCCTGGTGGTGAAGAAATTAAACTGATGAAAGATGCAATTAAGGAATTGCAGGGAGTTGTTTCAGTTCCACTTCAAATTGATTCATCAAATCCAAAGGTTATTGAGGAAGCATTAAGGGTTTATGCGGGTAAACCTATAATTAATTCAGTTAGCGCTGACGATGAAAAACTTGATGCAGTATTGCCTTTGGTAAAAAAATATGGGGCAGCAGTTATAGGACTCGCATTAGATGAGAATGGAATACCTGATACGGCAGAAGGGCGTTTTGAAAAAGCAAAATATATTTATGATAGAGCAAGAGAATATGGAATTCCTAAAGATGATATTTTGATAGATTGTCTGACTCTTACAGTTTCGGCTCAGCAGGAACAGGCTGTTGAAACACTTAAAGCTGTACGAATGGTAAAAGAAAAACTGGGATTACATTGTACGCTTGGAGTTAGTAATATTTCATTTGGATTACCAGCAAGAAAACATATAACAGAAAATTTTTTGATTCAGGCAATGCACTGTGGACTCGATTTTCCAATCATTAATCCAAATGTTTTAAGCTTGATGGATGCAGTGTCTTCTTTTAAGGTACTATCTGGAGAAGATGTTAACTGTGATAATTATATAGAACGTTTTACAGGACGTATAGAGACAACAACTGTTAGTTCGGCAGAAAAAGATAAATCAAATAAATCAGATGCAAGTGGAGAAACAAATGAAATATCAACTGCAGTTCTAAAAGGTCTTGGGGAAGAGACAAAAAAATTGGCAAAGGATTTAATTGAATCAGGGAGCAAAACGGAGATAGAAGTTATTAATGAATTTCTAATTCCGGCACTTGATGAAGTTGGTCAGCTTTATGAAAAGCAAAAAATATTTTTGCCTCAGCTTATTAATTCAGCAAATGCAGCTTGTGCAGCGTTTGATATGATTAAAGAAAGAATTGCAAATCGCGGAGGCGAGAGTGTATCCAAGGGAAAAATAATAGTTGCAACGGTAAAAGGTGACATTCATGATATTGGAAAGAATATTGTTAAAGTTATTTTGGAAAACTATGGATATAAAATAATAGATTTAGGAAGAGATGTTCCAGTAGAAAAAGTTGTGGATACAGTATTAAGTGAAAATGTTACACTAGTTGGACTTTCAGCCTTAATGACAACAACATTGCCAGCAATGAAGGAAACTATTATAGAAGTAAAAAAGGTAGCACCAGAGTGTAAAATCTGGGTAGGAGGTGCTGTGTTGACTCCGGATTATGCAATGGAAATAGGCGCTGATTTTTATGCGAGAGATGCAAGAGATTCAGTAGATATAGCTAAGAAGGTGTTGGGTTAAAATATCACTTAAAAGATTATGAAAAATAAAACAAAATAAAATTTTTCTATACTGCAGGTGATATCTTAGGTCAAATTTAAGAAAAAGTTTAGTGAAAGATGGAGATAGAAATGTTTAAAGAAAAAGAGATTTATTTGTTTGATGGAGGATTCGGAACATATTATAGCCAAAAATATGAAGAAGCTAGCCATAGATGTGAAATTGTAAATATAAAATATCCGCAAAGAGTTGTAGATATTCATAAGGAATATATTTGCGCAGGTGCGGATGCAATAAAAACTAATACATTCGGAGCATTTTTTGAAAACTATGGAAATGATTATGTAAATATTATTAAAACAGGATATAATTTAGCAATCAAAGCAAAAGAAGAGTGTAATTCGCAAGTTGATATTTTTGCTGATTTGGGACCAGTAGTTGGGGATGAGATAGAAAATCAGGTAGAAGAATATATAAAAACTATAGATGTTTTTTTGAAATTAGGAGCAAAGAATTTCCTTTTTGAAACATTAGGCGATGCAAGAGCATTATCTGAGGTAACTAGTTATATTAGAGAAAGGGAAAAAGAGGCAACAATTGTTGTTTCTTTTGGTGTAATGCCTGACGGATATTCTGCTGATGGATTTTTCATAAAGGATTTATTAGAAGAAGCATCAAATGATGAAAATATTGATGCGATTGGTTTAAATTGTATTTCTAGTGCAATTCATTTGAATAGTTTATTATTACGATTGATTAATAATTATAGATTTGATATAAAAAAGAAACCATGTTCTTTTATGCCTAATGCAGGTTATCCAGTGGTAAGAGGATATAGGACATTTTTTGAAGGCAATATTGATTTCTTTGGAAAACAAATTGAACATGCAATAGAGCTAGGGGTAGCTATTGTAGGTGGTTGTTGTGGAACAACTCCAAAGTATATTAAACAAATTAAAGATAGAATTAATAATTTAAAAGAAAACAATAAAAAAAGCAATTCTGAATCTATAAAGGAAACAATAAATAGTGAGATAAAAGATGAGCTTTATAGGGATGAAATCCAATTAGATAAGGAAAAAAAATATACGTCTAATAATGGCTACAATAGTAGCGATAAAAAAAACAACGATAAAAATGAATCTTTTAAGTTCAAAAAGAAATTATTTGCGGTTGAGTTAGACTCTCCTAAAGATGATGACCTGTCTGTTTTTATGGAGAACGCAAAAAAACTACAAAACGCCGGAGTGGATAAAATTACAATTGCAGATTGCCCTATTGCCAGACCAAGAATGGATTCGAGTTTATTGGCATGCAAAGTCAAACGAGAACTAGGTTTAGATGTTATTCCACATATGACATGCAGAGATAGAAATATTAATGCTACAAAAGCCTTGTTGTTAGGAATTTCAGCAGAAGGTATTAGAAATGTTTTGCTTATAACAGGAGATCCTATTCCTTCGGCACAAAGAGATGAAGTTAAGAGTGTTTATCAATTTAATTCTCGAAAATTAGCAAGATATGTTAGTTCATTAAATCAGGAATTACTAAATGGAAAAATCAACATATTTGGGGCATTAAATGTTAATGCGGTAAATTTTCATGTTGAATTAGATAGGGCAAAACAAAAGATGCAAGAAGGTATGTGTGGATTTTTAACTCAGCCTATTTTAACAGAGATGGGATTAGAGAATCTTAGGAAGGCTAAGCAAGAATTAAATGATGCTATAATTTTAGGTGGAATAATACCAGTTGTAAGCGAGAGAAATGCTAGATTTATGCAGAGTGAGATTAACGGTATAGATGTGGATGAGAAAATTATAGAACGATATGTCGGAAAAACTAAGGAAGAATCAAGACAACTTGCGGTAGAAATATCAGTAGATATTGCAAAAAAAATAGAAGATTATGTTGAGGGATATTATTTGATGACTCCGTTTAACAGGACAGATATTATTATCGATATTATCGAAGAAATTAAGGCACAACTGTAAAAAAAATATATATAGTGATAAAAAAGCAGCATCACAATTTTCATATGAAAATTACAATGCTGCTTTTAGTTTTGCTATGTTAAGTATGGCAGTTAACAGTTAGCTTTTTGTTAAATAATGTTTTAATTTCTGAATTAGTGTACATCATTGATTTATTTATTTCGTAGGTTTATATTTTTTATTGATAAATATTTGTTTTCCAATAGTAAAATTCTATCTGTATGTTGATAATATTTCTGCATTAATCTCAAATGGATAATTCTTTAATTTCGCAGGATTGTCTAAAACAGATTTTTTATCAGTTTCCCAAATTTCAATTGGAATTTCTACTGAACCAATAATAGTTCTGATATAATTCTCAAATGAATTTATTGAAGAAAAACCAAGTAATTCAAGCACATCGTGTACTTCAGATAGGTTTTCATAATTTCTTAAAAAGCCAGGTAAGAATATTCCTACAGCTTTTCCATGTGGTACTCCTAGTTCATAAGTTATTGGATAACTTAATCCATGTGGAAGGCTTGTACCTGTGTGAGTAATAGCCATTCCAGCAACTAACGATGCATGCATAAATGTTTCGTATTCTTCATCTGTTAATTCAATTGATTCAGTATCGTTCTCGTTTTTATTCATACATGGAACTAATGCGTTTTTAACGGAACCCCATAAGCGGAATCCTTCGCGAGCATATATTCTGTTATAGTCATTTGCATTTGTGTTTAAATATGCTTCGATTAAGTGCGCTAATGTGTCAACGCATGTATTTATAAATCCAGAGCGTTTAGCTGTTTTTAGATAAGTGTAATCAACTAAAGCAACTGCTGGGTATATTTCATGAGAGATACTTTGTTTTGTGTGTTTTTCGTGCAAAGTTAAAATCGCATAAGGTGTAACCTCTGAACCTGTGCCAGATGTCGTTGGAACTTCAGCGATTGGATAGTATTCAAGAGTTGTATTTTCGAATAATACGCTTGAGTCCTTATCTGGGTTTTTAGCTAAAAGAGAAATGGCTTTAGCTGCATCCATTGGTGAGCCACCACCTATACCTATAAAAAAGTCCACCCCTTCAGTTTGTGCTATTTTTGAAGCTTTCACAACTGTTTCTACAGAAGGATTAGCTTCAACATCATCATAAATAATATATGGAATATTTTGTGATTTTAAAGCATCTTCTACGTTGTTTAGTGATCCATTGAATCGAGATGAGTGTTTTCCTGTAACAATCATTCCCTTAGTTCCTAGTTTTGTTAATTCGTCTGAGTGTAAGCGAACACAATCTTTTTCGCAAAACACTGCTGTTGGCATATATAGTTTCATATAAAAATCCTCCATTCCTAATTCCAATTATGATTATAGCACAAAAATAGCATATATTTAACATGACTTTATCGGTAAACTAACCAAAAATTATAGCAACTTTTCGACTATTTACAATGAAAGTAAAAAGTAAATAGAAAATTATTGTCTATTTTCCACAAATCGAATCGAATTCTTTTGTAACATCATCAGAAGGGGCAGTTGTTAGAAAACTTACTAAAATATTGGTAAGTAGTGCAACAACAAAAGCGGGTAATAATTCATAGATTCCGAATAAGCCACCTAAAGTTGATATTACGAATTTCCATAAGAATACCATGATTCCACCAACTATCAATCCTGCTAGAGCTCCTTGCATATTTGAACGTCTCCAGAATAATGCAAGTAAAACAATAGGTCCAAATGTAGCACCAAAACCAGCCCAAGCAAACGATACTATACCAAAGACAGAGCTATTTGGATTCCATGCTAAAAAGATTCCGATTATTGCGATTAATAATAGAGTAATTCTTGATAGAATCATTAGTTTTTTATCGCTTACTTTTGCTTTGAAGAATCCGACATAAATGTCATTTGAAATAGCTGATGAAGCTGCAAGTAACTGCGAATCAGATGTTGACATTGTTGATGCAAGGATACCTGATAGTACAATACCTGCTATAACTGCAAAAAGAACACCATGTGTACTTAATAATGCAGAAATTTTTACAATAACTGTTTCAGAAGCTGATCCTTTTAAATGATCAATTTTTCCATATTTAGACATAGATAAACCGATTACACCAATTACAATTGATACGGCCATAGAGATAAATGCCCAAATTGAAGCAACCCTTCTAGAAAGAGCGATTTTGTTTTCGTTTTCAATAGCCATAAATCTTACAAGAATATGTGGCATACCAAAGTATCCAAGCCCCCATGCAAGATTTGAAAATATGGATAAAAGTGATATTGATGTTGAACTTTTGGTTACAGGATCATAAGCACTAGCTAGACCTAAGTATCCAGGCAATGCTTTTGCGTTATTGATTACGTTATCAATACCGCCAACAGTGTTAATTCCAAATAATAAAATGATAAATAATGCAACTGTCATAACAATACTTTGAATAAGGTCTGTTGTACTAGCTGCTAAAAATCCACCTAAAGTTGTATATAAAATAATTACAATAGCACTGATTATCATTGCAACGTGATAATTAATACCAAATAAACTGTTAAATAGTTTTCCACATGCTGCAAAACCTGATGCAGTGTATGGAATAAAGAATATTACAATTTCAATCGCAGCAACGAAAGCTAAGATATTCTTTTTATCGTGATAACGTCTTGAAAAGAATTGAGGCAATGTGATGCTGTGATTTATAGCTGTGTAGCGACGTAGGCGTTTGGCAACAATTAACCAGTTAACATATGTACCGATTGCAAGTCCTAGAGCAGTATAACCTGCACTAGATATACCGGCTAAATAGGCAACACCTGGAAGTCCCATAAGTAACCAACTACTCATATCTGAGGCTTCTGCACTCATGGCAGTAACTAACGGTCCAAGTTGTCTACCACCTAAGTAAAAATCATTAACTGTTTCGTTCTTGTTGGATAGTTTGATTCCAATTCCAACCATAGCGAGCAAATAAATTGACATCGCTGCGAGCATAGCAATTTGTGATATTGTCATAATTTCATGCTGCTAAAAAGCAGCGCCTCCTTTTATATTTTTTAAATTTTAGCTTGGTAAAGCGTAAAACTACTAGCCACAATAGAATACAATTAAATTAGTATATTGTCAAGAAAAGCCCATGCTATTGCATTTTAAAATATTGTGTTTTTTTTAAAAAACAGGGGTTGAAAAATGAAAAAATCAATGTTATTATTATTCCTAGTAAATTAGTAGGAATAAGAAAGGAAAACATTATGAACAATAATTCGTTATTACAGATAAGAAATTTAAAGGTAAATGTGGAAGAAAAAAATATTTTAAAAGGTATTAATTTAGATATAAAACCAGGAGAGACTCATGTTATTATGGGACCAAATGGAGCAGGCAAATCTACTCTTGGATACAGCATTATGGGAAATCCAAGATATGAAGTCGTTGAAGGAGATATTTCTTTAGAGGGGGAAGATATTACTAAAGATACAACTGATAAACGAGCTAAAAAAGGTATTTTTTTGTCATTTCAAAATCCACTCGAAGTAGCTGGAATATCATTAGGAAGCTTTATTAAAAATGCTATCCATGAAAAAACACAAAAGCCAATTAAACTTTTTGCAATGAGAAAAGAATTGAAAAAAAATATGGAACTTTTGAATATGGAAGAAAACTATGCGGATAGAGATTTGAATGTTGGATTTTCTGGAGGAGAAAAAAAGAAAGCGGAAATATTACAAATGCTGATGCTTAATCCTAAACTTGCAATTTTAGATGAAACAGATTCGGGATTAGACGTTGATGCAGTTAGAACAGTTTCAAATGGAATAAAAGAATTTCAGAATAAAGAAGATAGTGCATTACTTATAATAACACATAGTACAAAAATCCTTGAATCACTTCATGTTGATTATACACATATTTTAGTTGATGGAAAAATTGTTTACACAGGCGACGCAAGTTTAGTAGATGAAGTTAATGAAAACGGTTTTGAAAGATTCTTAACGGCGTAATTAACAAGTGATAACTGATAAATAATAAAAGTATTATAAGGTATCAAACACGATAAGAATTATATGGAGAAGAATATGGTAGAAAAAAAGATTTTATTTGAAAGAAATAGTGAAAATATTTATGATTTTAAAGATGAAGAATCATCATTAAATTTTATTAGAGAAAAAGAAGGGCTCGATGAGGAAGTAATTAGAAGGATTTCTAAAGAAAAAAATGAGCCAAAATGGATGCTTGATTTTCGCTTGAAATCATTAAAAATTTATAATGAATTGGAAATGCCTAACTGGGGACCTGCAATTGATGGCTTAGATATGGACAAGATTGTAACATATGTTAAATCTAAAACTCCTATGCAGGCACAATGGGAAGATGTGCCAGAGGATATTAAAAACACTTTTGAAAAATTGGGTATTCCTAAGGCCGAAAGAAAATCATTAGCGGGTGTTGGAGCTCAGTATGATTCGGAACTAGTGTACCACAATTTGAAAAAAGAAGTTGCTGAGACTGGTGTAGTTTATACAGATATGGAAAGTGCAGTAAATGGTCCTTATGCAGATATGGTAAAAGAGTATTTTATGTCATTAGTACCTCCTACTGATCATAAATATGCTGCTTTGCATGGTGCTGTTTGGTCAGGTGGATCTTTTGTATATGTTCCTAAGGGTGTTAAAGTTGAAGTACCATTGCAGTCATATTTTAGATTAAATGCAGCAGGTGCGGGTCAATTTGAACACACGCTTATAATTGTTGATGAAGGTGCTGATTTACATTTTATCGAAGGTTGTTCGGCTCCTAAATATAATGTAGCAAATCTTCATGCTGGTTGCGTTGAACTTTTTGTAAAAAAAGGGGCAAAGCTAAGATACTCAACCGTTGAAAACTGGTCAAAAAATATGTATAACTTGAATACTAAGAGAGCTAAAGTTGAGGAAGATGGTATTATGGAATGGGTTTCTGGATCTTTTGGATCAAAAGTTTCATATTTGTACCCAATGACTATTCTTAGTGGTAAGAATTCAAAAATGACTTACAATGGTATTACTTTTTCAGGAGAGGGACAGAATCTAGATACAGGTGCTAAAGTCGTACATGCTGCTCCGAATACATCTTCTTTATTGAATGCTAAATCTATTTCAAAAGATGGTGGAATTGGAACGTTTAGAAGTTCAATCAAGGTTTTAAAAAATGCAAAGAATGCGAAATCTACAGTAGACTGTCAATCTCTTATGTTAGATTCTATTTCTCGCTCTGATACTATTCCAGGAATGGATATTAGGACAAATGATGCTAAAGTAGGGCACGAAGCAAAAATTGGTAGGATTTCGGAAGAAGCTATTTTTTATTTAATGAGCCGTGGCATAAGTGAAGAAAATGCAAAAAGTATGATTGTAAGTGGCTTTGCAGAACCAATTTCGAAAGAACTTCCACTAGAGTATGCTGTTGAGATGAATAATTTAATTAAACTTGAAATGGATAAGAATATGTAGGGTTAGAATAATGTAGTAATCAAATGATTTATAACAATAGCATCGATTTGATAAGGAAAGTATGCAAATATTAGAGAAGGCTAAGGAGATGGAAAAATGGATATTAATTTTAGAATAAATAAATTGCCTGTTGCTACCTATAATTGGCTTAAAGTGAATAGCAATCAGGTAAATGAGAATGTTGAATTTTCATGTATAAATGAAAAGTTTGAATTAAATATAGACTCAGATAAAGTGTTAACTCGTGATTTAACAGATGATGATGTTATTAATCTCGCCAGCTCTTTCAATAAAGATATTTTAGAAAACAGTAGAGATATTGAGGCACCAAATGGAGAGTCTTATAGCGATAATAATCAGGTTATTAAAACTGGATTGGGAAAAGAATTTGATTCTTTTTTAAAAAAAGAAAATGTGGTTACAAAGTTAATAGAAGTTAAAGAAAATAGTGTTCTAGAAAGTCCAGTTGTAATAAAAGTTTCACATGAAAATCGAACAATAGGATTATATTCACAATTAATTCATGTTAAAGAAAACTCGAGAGCAACTGTGTTGATGATATATGATTCAGATATTGATGCAGAGGGCTTGAATGCAATAAGCACAAAAGTTTTGCTTGAGGATAATGCAAAGCTAAAATTAGTTAAGGTTCAGACTTTAGGCAATAAAGTATTGCATTTTGATGATATTGGATCAGTTTGTAGAGATAATGCAGAGTTTGATTTAGTACAAATTGAAGTCGGAGGTCAAAATAATTGGACAGGTGCTTTTGTAGAATTGGTTGGCGATGAAGCTGTTTTCGATAATAATATGGGATATTATATGCAAGATAAACAGAAGCTAGATATGAATTATGTAGTTTCGCATAGAGGCAAAAAAACTGATTCTAAAATGATTTTTAAAGGTGCGTTAAAAGATGAAGCACAAAAGGTATGGCGTGGCACAATTGATTTTCATAAAGGTTCAAGCGGATCAACAGGTGATGAACAAGAGGATGTTCTTTTAGTGAGTCCAGATATTGTCAACAAATCAATACCTATTATTCTATGTCATGAGGAAGATGTTGATGGAAGACATGGGACATCGATTGGACAGTTAGAGGAAGAAGAATTATTTTATTTTCAATCAAGAGGGATTTCGAGAGAGGAGGCACAAAAGATTATGATTAAAGCACAACTTAATTCAATTGCAGAATTGATACCAGTAGAGGATGAAAAGGGAAGAATTGAGAATTTCATTGATAAAAGAATTAATAGTGATTTTGATGTGTATAAGATTAGAGAAGATTTTCCAATTTTACAAGGAGATTATGTATACTTAGATAGTGCAGCAACAAGTCAAAAGCCAAAACAGGTTACAGACGCTGTTATTGATTTTTACAATAGATCAAATGCTAATCCACTTAGAGGCTTATATGATTTAAGTATTGATGCTACAGATCGTTATGAAGATGCAAGAGAAGCTGTCGCAGATTTTATTGGAGCAAGTAGTAAAAAAGAAATAGTTTTTACAAGAAATACTAGCGAATCATTAAATTTGGTAGCTTACAGTTATGGACTTAGCAATGTCAATGAGGGTGATGAAATTGTGACAACAATAATGGAACATCACAGTAATATGCTTCCATGGCAGATGGTTGCAAAAGCTAAAAAAGCGAAGTTGATCTATTTAGAGCCTAATAAAGAGGGAGTAATAGAAAAAAGCGAGTATGAGAGTAAGATAACAGACAAAACAAAAATTGTTGCAATTGGACATGTTTCTAATGTTTTAGGCGTAACAAATCCAGTTAAAGAAATAGCAGAGTATGCGCATAAAAAAGGTGCAATTGTTGTTGTAGATGGAGCTCAGTCTACTCCTCATATGGAGATTGATGTTAAGGATTTAGGAGCAGATTTCTTTGCATTTTCTGGTCACAAAATGCTTGCTCCTATGGGAATTGGAGTATTATATGGTAGATTGGAGCTCTTAGAACAAATGCCACCGTTTTTAGTCGGCGGAGAAATGATAGAGTATGTTACTAAAGAAGGCGCAACTTATGCTGAAGTTCCGCATAAATTTGAAGCGGGAACAGTTAATGCAGCAGATGCGGTTGGATTAGCTGAAGCAATCAAATACATAAAAAATGTTGGATTTAATGCAATAAAACAGCAAGAATTATTGTTGACAAAACGCGTACTAGAGGGCTTAAAGAAATATGAATTCATTAAAGTGTATGGCTCTAGTGATCCTGAGAAACATTGCGGAATTGTAACTTTTACTGTTGATGGCGTACATCCACATGATGTTTCTACAATTTTAAATGAGGATAAAATTTGTGTTAGAGCTGGAAATCACTGCGCTCAACCGCTAGTTGATTTCTTAGGAGCTCCTTCAACTGTAAGAGTTAGTTTGTATTTTTACAATACAGTAGAAGAAGTAGATGAATTCTTGGATAAAATTAAAAAAGTAAGAGAGGTAATGGGCTATGGAGCTTAAGCAATTATATAGAGAGATAGTTAATGATCATAATCTTACACCATCACATAAGGGAAAAATGGATAATCCGGATGTGATTTTGCAAGGGGTCAATCCGAGTTGTGGGGATAATATTTCATTATATTTGAAAATAGAAGAAGGTGTTATAGAGGATGGCTCTTTTACAGGAGTAGGATGTGCTATTTCTCAAGCATCTGTCGATATGATGCTTGATAATATAATTGGAAAAAGTGCTCCAGAAGCACTTGAAACTGCAGATAACTTTATGCGAATGATAAAAGGTGAGTCGTTAAATGAAGATGAGATGGAAGATTTAGATGAATGTGCTTTGTTATCGGATATTTCACACATGCCAGCAAGAGTAAAATGTGCAGTACTAGGTTGGAGAACACTAGAAGAAATGCTAAAATAATGAATTACAATCATAAAATTTTAAACTCGTAAATAAATACAATTTTTATAATAATAAAAATAAAGTAATCCACAATTAAATGTGGATAATTGTCCACCTAAACAGAGTTTTAGGTGGATTTTTTCAACAGTTGATAATGTGGATAAGTATTTTTTTTATGAAAATTATATAAAAATTTAAGATTGAATATACAAAATTAACAAAATTTTAAGAAATTAATGACATGAGTTTATAATTGTGTAATAATGATAAATGAAAAGAGAAATATTCATACTATTTAAGCTTGAGAGCCACACTCTAAAGTAAAAGAATTTATAACCGATAAATAAGTTAAATAAAAGCCGAACATATTTGGTGACGAATACGATTGAAAAGAGGAAGTCAAAGCGTTTAAGGTTTCGGATGTGTGAAGCTTCGGAAAGGAGATGCTAGATAGTGCGTATAGATGCTTATAATCAGATTGCACATATTTACAGTGCTCATTCAACGAACAAAGTTTATCAGTCAACGAGAGTCAATAAAGGTAATGATCAGTTTTTAATTTCAGCTTTTGGACGTGATTATACAGTTGCTAAAAAAGCTGTTTCTGAAAGTCAGGATGTAAGAGAAGATAAAGTTGAGTATCTTAGAAATCAGATTCAAACTGGAGAATACCATGTTGATCCAAGTGATTTTGCTTCAAAATTACTTGATAAAATTCAAAGTGTATAGAATTTTATGTATTAGATAGTTTATTAAAGTTAAAAGTAGAAACTATTTTTAAAGAAAAGAGAGGTTTAGGGTGTGGCTAGTTTAGTAGAAGAACTTGTAGCTATTTTAAAAAAAGAAGAAAAAATTTACAAAAAGATGCTTGGTTATGCGGAGAAGAAAGTACAGATATTAGTTGAAGCAAATATTGTAGAACTTGAAAAAATTACTAATGCAGAACAACAAAGTAGTGATGTACTTGTTTCCTGTAGTAATAAGCAAATTCAACTTTTGAAAGATATTGCCAATGTATTAGGTAAAGGCGAAAGTGAAATGACAGTCACAAAGTTAATAGATCTGCTAGATTCTCAACCTGAAATGCAAGAGAAGTTGACCATAGCCCGTAATCGTCTCATTGAAACTGCGAAAAAAGTAAACGAAGCAAACGAGCAAAATAAAATCTTGATTGAACAAGCTATTGAATTGAATAATTTTGAGATAGCGTTGTTTAAAAGTTTACGGCAGGCACCAGAGACTGCCAATTACGATGAACATGCCAATAACACGAGAAGTTTGTTAGGCACGAGCGGTTTCGACGCGAAACAATAGTAATAGTAAATGCGCAGACAGTTAGTGTGGGAGGTTTATATAGTATGGCTAATGGTTTTGGTAGTTTATATGTAGGGTCTTCAGGTCTTAGAGGTGCACAAAATGCAATTAATACGACCGCTAATAACTTGGCTAATATGGATACGATAGGTTATGTTAGGGAACAAGTTATTTTTGCAGATGAAACATATAATAAAATTAAGGACGTCACCCCTAGAACGAACATGCAGCAACACGGTTTGGGCGTATCTATTGGTGACGTTGTTCATATAAGAGATATTTTTTTAGATAAAGCTTACAGATTAGAAGAAGGAAGGTCTTCTTTTTATAATACATCATATGAAGTAGTCGAACAGATTGAAGATTTTTTACAAGAATTAAATGGAATGGAATTTAAAGAGAGTATTCTTGAATTATGGCAGTCATTCCAAGAATATGAAAAAGAACCGGAAAACTCAACAAATCAAAATTTAGTAGTAGAAAAAACAGAATTATTTTTAAGTAGGTGTGATGCGTTATACTCAGATCTTATTAGTTATCAGGATAATCTTAATGACCAGATAAAAGACTCAATTGATAATATTAATAAGTTAGCAAAAGATATATATAAATTAAATTTGGAGATTCAAAAGGTCGAAGCAGGAAAACTAGAGACAGCAATGACAGTTAGAGATATTAGAGATGCCAAGATTGATGAGTTGGCTTCATATGGAAAGATTAGTGTGGAAGAAGATGCAACAGGTTTTGCGTACATTTCATTTGAAAATATAGATCTGGTTGGATCAGATAGAGCATATGAGATTGAATTAAGAAAAGATGATCATACAGGATTTTACACTCCATATTGGAAACATTTATCGGATACTAGAGTTAAAAGATATCAGGATGTCTATAATCTAGATGCAGTTATTTCCCCAGAATTTGATTCAGATGTAGGTAAAGTAAAAGCGTTGATGTTATCTCGAGGAAGTGAATATGGAACTGCTGATTATTTAAATGGTGATGATAATGATGGTACGCCATATAAAGAGCTTAAGAAAAGTTCAATTATGGAGGTACAAGCTGAAATAGCAGTTTTATTTAGAAGAATTGTTAATACGGTAAATAACCATTTTTCACCATTAAAAGAATCTGGTTTAGATACAATAGAAGGAACACTTGATGATGGCACGCAAGCTTCTTTTACATATGACAATGGTGTTGTAACTTATCAACATACTAATCAAAATGGAGTAGTAGACACTTATATTTATAGGAACGAGGATGAATATTTAGATAAACAAAATGGTGTTGCAGGTAAGGAATATCGAAAAGCAAATTCTATTTTAATATTAGATGAAGAAAATGCTTCTTATGGAACTGATATGGAATTACCACCTCGTGAACTATTTTTAAGATATGGTTCTGAAAGATATACAAAATTAACTGCTTCTGATGGCAAAGTTTATTATGTATATAACGGAGAAAGAATAGATAATCCTTCAACACATTATGCTCTTAGTAGGGTAGAGATTAATCCTGAGATAAAAAATCAGGCAGGATTAATGCCTTGCTATACTAAAAATGGAGCAGTTGACAGGAAACTATCGGAGAATCTAGTTCTTGCATGGGAGGTTAAAGACATGATTATAGGACCGGATGATACAATACCATGTAATATTAGTGCTTTTTACGATAAAATCGTTGGAAGAACAGCTAACAGAGGTTCTACATATCATAGTGCAGGTCAAACATTAGAGCGCTCAGCAGCAGCTTTAGATAAAAAGAGACAGGAAGTTATTGGTGTTTCTTCAGATGAAGAATTAACTAAAATGATTAAATACCAATCAGCATATAATGCTTCTAGTAGGTTCATGACAGTTATCAGTGAGATGACAGAACTTATAGTGACGCAATTGAGATAAAGGAGGAAGCATATGCCATCAACATTTTTTGGATTAAATATAGGAGCATCCGGACTTAGTGCTTTTCAAGCGTCCGTTACAACTACAGCAAATAATGTTTCAAATACAACTACAAAAGGCTATACAAGACAAACAGCTACATTGCAGTCGACAGATGCTATAAGGGTCGCTGCAAAGTATGGTAGTGTTGGTACGGGTGTAGAAGTTACTTCAATAACACAAGAGAGAAATCTATTTTATGACATGAAGTATTGGGAGGCGAATTCTAAGCAGGGATTATATGATAAAAAGTTATATTATGCAGAGCAGGTTGAAACTTTGTTAAAAGATGATAAGGTTTTAAGTGGATTTGCTACGATTTTTAATCAAATGTTTAATAATCTAGATGATATAAGTAAAAGTAATGCGGATAGAACAATAAGAAATACGTTTATTAATCAAGCGCAGAGTTTGTGTACATATTTTAATAACTTTTCATCTAGTTTAAGAAGTATTCAGGATGATTGTAACGAAGAAGTCAAATCTTACACTGAAAATATCAATGTTATTTCCCAAAAGATTTCTATTTTAAATAAAGAAATCAATCAAATTGAGATGAATGGTGGAAGAGCTAACGAATTAAGAGACGAAAGAAATTTATTGATTGATGAATTATCTTTGATTTGTAATGTTACAACAAAAGAATACAAAATTTTAAATACAAACGATCCAGATAATTATTTGGGTGGAACAAATTATGAAGTTAGAATAAATGGTCAGCTATTGGTCGATGGAAATGACTATAGAACTTTAGAGTGTGTTTCTAGAAAAGTAAGAATGAATCAGTTAGATGCAGATGGACTTTATGACATAATATGGGAAGATACTAAGACAGATTTTGCTGTATCAACGTTAAATGCTGGGGGTATGCTAAAGGCATTGATTTTTGAAAGAGATGGAAATAACAATGAAAATCTTAAAGGAACAATTCGAGAGGCTGATACATATTCAGTTGTTATTGAAAACTTAAATACAGATTCAATTAATGGATTTTTAAACGATAAAGAAGGAATTTTATATATAAATAATAAAAAATATAATTATACTAGTTGGGAAGCTGAAGTGAAGGATGGAAAAGTTGATAGTGTTAAATTCAATCTTACAACAGAAGTAACGGACAGTGACAAAGATAAGATGACGACATACAATTCAAGAGTTGAGTGTGGTATAGGGGTAGCTAATTATGGAATCCCTTATTACCAAAAACAAGCTACAGAATTTGTAAGAGCTTTTTGTAGTATGTTTAATGCAATTGAACTTACAGGTGTTGATTTAGAAGGACAACCGATGACTACGTTTTTTACAGCTAACACTCTACAAGATATGAATTGTTTTTGCATGTCAGATAAGGTAAGTGATAGAGCTATTTATGCAGATGGAATATATACTTCGAATGATACAACTTATTATTGTATGACAGCGGATAACGTTAAGATTAATGATGAATGTTTAAGAAATCCGGTAAGATTTGCAACAGCTACAGAACTTGTGAATGGTGTTGATAGAAACGAAGTTGTTGAAGAACTTAAGAAATTGCAATCAGATGTTATTTTTTTCAGGGGTGAAAAAGCTAGTTCATTTTTGGAAACTGTATTATCGGATGCTGCAATTGATGCGCAAAGAACAAGCGTATTTAGGAAGAATTATTATAATTTAACAAATTCTATTTCAAGACAAAGAGAATCAATTTCAGGTGTGGATAGAGATGAAGAAGCAATGAATTTAATCAAATTCCAAAATGCGTATAATTTGTCTTCGAAAATAATTTCAGTTTTAGCTCAGATGTATGACAAGTTGATAAATGAAACTGGAGTTTAAAAGAGGAAGGAGGAATAGACTATGCGTGTTACTGATAATATGATTATGAATAAAACAAAATATAATATTAACTTAAATAAAATGTCAGTTGATAGATTAAATACACAGATGACAACCCAACAGAAGATAGAAAAAGCATCTGAGGATCCTGTAATTGCTATGAGATCATTGAGATTATCTACTAATTTAAGTCATATGGAACAGTTTGTAGATAATAATATTCCTGATGTAGAATCATGGTTGGATGTTACTAAAACTTCTCTTTTAAATATGAATAAGGTTTTGACAGATATAAGATCAAAATGTGTGGCAGGAGCGCATGATACCCTTCAACCAGAGGATAGAAATACTATTTGGAAAGAACTTACAGCACTAAGCGAGCAAGTTTATGCAGAAGGAAATGCAGATTATGCTGGAAGAACTGTTTTTACAGGTTATAGAACGAATTGTCAACTTGTTTTTACAAAAGCTACTCAGGATACAACATATGAAATTACTCAGAGATTTAAGGAAAGTGATATTGAACATAGACGTTATTACACAAAGGGTTCTGAGGTGCCAAATGATGCAAGTACTCAGTATAGTGGGACAATTTCGCAAGAACACAATTATGATAGGTTTAGATTAGCATATAATGGAGTAGAGAAAGATAATGAGCCTGAATTGAAGTTATATGATTCAGCGGATTCAACGTTAGATGTTACATCAAATATTAATCCTCAATATAGATATTATTCAAGCGAAGAAGAGTGGCAAAGAGATACAGGAACAAAATCTTTAGAAGATAATGATATAGTTGTAATCAGAAATACTGGCGAAATGATATTTGGGAAAAATATTTCTGATACGATAAAATCGAATGATTATATTGCCGAAATAACTTATGTTAAAAAAGGTTTTGCAAAGGGTGATGTAAGACCAGAGTATTATTTTGATTGCAAGGATATTACTGATTCAAGTAATCCGATTGAGTATACTAAGGAAGATCAGCAAATTAAGTATACGGTTGCAGTTAATACACATTTAACAATTAATACGCAGGCTAGTGATGTTTTTACAACAGATATTGCAAGAGATGTTGAGGAAATGATAGACATTATTAATTCAGCAATTGTTGCACATGACAAATATGACAAGATTGTTAATATGATGAAACAATCAAGATATTCTGATGAAGTAAGTCAAGCAAATTTGAAAACTTATTTAGACGCAGCTTCGAAAGAAGTTGCATATGCCGATGACAATCTTCAAAAGACATATAGTCAGTATATTACTAATTTTGATGAATATCAGCAGGACATCAACCTTGCAGTAACAAATTTAGGTAGTACACAAGTAAGATTAAGTTTAATAAAGACGCGTGTAGAAAACCAAAGAGTAACTGTTAATGAATTAAAGGTAAAAAATGATGACAGAGAATTATCGGATATTATTCTTGATTTTTATACTGCAAATAATGCGTATCAGTCTTCATTAACAGCAGCAGCACAAGTAGGTCGTCAATCGCTTTTGGACTATTTATAAAAAAAGGTTGTATAATTTTTAGTTTTCTTTTATTATGAATTATGGGTTTGCATGAATCGATGCTTATCAAGGAAAAGAGAAGTTTACTTTTTGATGCTTGGCATCGTTTCAAATACACGTCGTCGGAGACGAAGGAGGAAATTACCATGAAGGCAGAAACAAGAGTATTTGGAACAGTTGACATTGCAGATGAAAAAATTATTACTATGGAAACAGGAATGATTGGTCTACCATTATTTAAAAAGTTTGCTTTGATTTTTGACGAAGAAAAAGCAAAAGAGGAAGACCAGGAAACTACGAACATCATGTGGCTTCAGTCGTTAGATGATCCAGATACGGCTTTTCCTGTGATGGTTCCTCAAACCGTTATGCCTGATTATAATCCTAAGGTAAATGAAGAAATTCTAGCACCACTTGGAGAATTAAATGATGAGAATACTTATATTTTAGTTACGGTTACGGTACCTTCTAAGATCGAGGATTTATCTATTAATTTGAAAGCACCTATAATCATAAACGCAGATACTCATAAGGGGGTTCAAATAATAGTAGAGGATGATTTCCCTGTGAAATTTAAAATCTATGATCTTGTCAAAGGCAATAAAAAACGTGAAGACATCGAGGATGGAAAGGCAGGTGAGTAGATATGTTAGCATTAACACGAAAAAAAGGCGAGTCGTTAGTGATTAATAACAATATCGTAGTCACTATTTTAGAGGTTCGCGGAGATCAAGTTAAGGTTGGTATAACTGCACCGAAAGAGGTACCAATATACAGAGAGGAAGTATATGTGCAGATTAAAGAAGAAAACAAGGCAGCAGTTGATGCAGAAGGTATGAAGGCATTACAAAGTTTGATAGAAAGAAAAAGTACTAAAAAAGTAGAAGAAAAATAGTAAGTGTGAACCCTAGTAAAAGGATTTAATAAGATAGTTATAAAATGGAATTTATAGTAAAGAAACCAAGATATTATTATGTTTAGTAATATTTTGGTTTTTTTTATTGTTTTTTAATAATATAAGAATTAGTGATAGTCGATAGGTATTATAGTTAGATATGTCCTTTTGTAAAGCTTATTTTGTTACATTTCAGGGAAGATTTTTTCACATGGAGGTGTTATGTATGGCCCTAGAAGCTATAAAAGGAGCTGGAATGACGATACAGGGAAGTTCGTCTTCGGCGGTAAGGAAGGTGCAGATGCAGCCTAAAGAACAATTAGCATCTAATGAGGCCGTTTCAAAAGAGTTAGCTGTAAAAACTACAGATATTGCACAATTTGGTGGTCAGAATAGAGGAAACGGCGGGGAACAACAGGAATTATATAAAGACAAAGATAATCCGCAGATAAAAAAAATGATTGAAGAGCTAAAGAAACATACAGCTGAAAATCAAGAAGTTATTTATGGTGTGCATGAACAAACGAGAAGATCGACAATTAAAATTGTAGATAAAACTACAAGGGAAGTTGTTAGAGAATTTCCTCAAGAGGAAGTTCTAGATAAAATCGGACAAGTTCTTGAAAATGCAGGATTATTAGTAGATAAAAAATTATAATATAGTAATTTAGTTTTTTTATAAAGGAGTATAAAATATGGCAGTTAGGTTATCCGGTATGATATCTGGAATGGACACAGATTCCTTGGTTAAGGCCTTGGTTTCATCGTATAGTCAAAAGAAGGATACATATAAAAAAGAACAAACCAAGTTGTCTTGGAAACAAGATGCTTGGAAAACTTTGAATTCAAAAGTATATAAGCTCTATACCGATGTGGGAAATTTAAAATATCAGGGGGCTTATGTTGTTAAAAAGAGTACAGTTTCAGATTCAACTAAAGCGACTGTTTCTGCAACAAATAAGGCTATAAATGGTGTACAAAGCTTAGAAATAAGCAATTTGGCACAGACTGCGTATTTAACAGGAGATTTGCTTGGAGAGGACGTTAAAGAAGGAACGACGTTGGCTGAATTAGGTGTTTCAGGTCCAGAAACTATTACTGTAACTAAGGGAACAGGAGCTAATGCTAAGACAGAACAGATTGAGGTTACAGCTGATATGACAGTAAAGGATTTAACTCAAAAGTTATCATCTTCTGGACTTAAAGTAAACTTTGATACAGATAATAGAAGAATTTTCATTGGATCTGATAAGTCGGGTAAAGATAATGATTTTACTATTACTTCTACCAATGCAGGTGGGACTAGTGCATTAGATAAGCTTGGAATTAACAGTGGAACTAAGATTGAAGGAAAAGATGCTACCATTAAATTAAATGGAGTTGAGTATACAAATAGTTCTAATAATTTTAGTATTAATGGATTAAATATCACAGTTCAATCAACAACAGTAAATAGTGGTCCTATTACCATAAATACTAGTTCAGATTCACAAGGATTGTATGATAAAATCAAAGATTTTATTACACAGTATAATAGCTTGATTAATGAGATGACAAAACTTTATAATGCTCCTTCATCTAAGGGATATGATCCATTAACTGATGATGAAAAGGAACAAATGAGTGACAAGGAAGTTGAACAGTGGGAAACAAAGATAAAAGATTCGTTACTTAGAAATGATTCTTCGCTAAGCACAATAATGAGTGCTATGACTTCTGCTATGAATTCAGCATTTGAAATTGATGGAAAGAAGTATTCATTATCTAGTTTTGGAATTTCTACTGAAAGTATCTTGACAGCAGCAGAAAATGAGTATAATGCATTTCATATTGCAGGTGATGCAGATGATAGTATATCATCAGGAAAGACAGATAAATTGATGACAGCTATTAATTCTGATCCAGATAAAGTTATTGATTTTATGAAACAGCTTTCAAATAAGCTTTACGATAATATCGATAAACAGATGAAAAGCACAAAAATTAGGTCTGCATTTAAAGTTTATAATGATAAGCAATTGGCATCAGAGTACGACAATTACCAAAAACTTATTGCTGAATGGGAGACGAGAATTGCTGAGAAAGAAGATTATTATTATAATAAGTTTTCTGCAATGGAAACAGCACTTGCCAAACTACAAAATTCTAGCAGTTCACTGACAAATTTCTTTAAATAAAGTTTATAAGGTTACTAGCGGAGGCTTTTCTTCGCTAGTAACCATAAATAAACTAGTAATAAATATGAGGAGGCTTTTTTATGGTACAAAACCAGGGTTATGCGGCATATGCAAACAATAAAATTTTGACAGCATCTCCTGCTGAATTAGTTTTAATGCTTTATGAGGCAGCAATAAAATTTACAAATATAGCTATTTCAGCAGTAGAAATTACAGAAGAACACCCTAGTAAAGATATTGAGAAGGCTCATGAAAATATTTTAAAAGTTGAGAAAATTATCGAAGAGTTGCAATTAAGCTTAGATAAAAAATATCCGGTTGCACAGGATTTTGATAATGTATATCAATATATTCAACAAAGACTAATAGATGCGAATATAAGTAAGGATAAGGAAGTTTTAGAAGAAATATTAAAACATTTGAGGAAAATGAGAGATACATGGAAAGAGGTAATGAAGAGGGCACTCGCAGGTAAATAAATTGATTCGTAGTCAAACATAAGGAGCTTGATATGCAAGAGACATATATAGATGTTATGTTACAGAGTTTACGAAAAAAAGAATTGATATTAGATAGAATCATAGAATTAGATGAATTACAAAGGGCTGCTCTAATAGATCAAAGTATCAAGCCAGATGATTTTGATGTGATTGTTGAGCAGAAATCTAATTGTATAGATGAACTAAATTTGATAGATGAAGGTTTTCAGGAAATATTTAATAAGATAAGTGACGAAATAGATGCAAACAGAGATTTGTATGCACAGGAGATTCGTCAAATGCAGGATTGTATAAGACGTATTACAGATAAGAGCGTTCAAATACAAGCGCAAGAGGCAAGAAATAAAGATTTGATGAAGAAAAAATTTAGTACTATAAGGCGTCAAGTTAAAGATATTAGATCTAATCAAGGAGCATTAAAAAAATACAATCAGGCAATGAAAAAGGTGGAATATGTAGATCCGCATTTTTTAGATAATAAAAAATAAAATCGAAGGTTAAGTTTTAAAAACTTTTACCGATATACATAGTGAGAAAACAAAGTGATTTGTTTTTGAAGTAATGAAGTTTCACTGATTCGCGCGTAAGGTGAGGTGGATTTACAGTTACAACATTTTATTTTATTAGTAGCAAGGAAGCTACGGTGTTTTATTCAAGGAGGAAAAAATTATGGTAGTACAACACAACATGGCAGCTATGAACACAAATAGACAGTTAGGTCTTAGCACAACAGCATTAGCTGGACATACAGAGAAATTATCATCAGGATACAAAGTAAACCGTGCATCTGATGATGCAGCTGGATTGTCAATTTCTGAGAAAATGAGAAGCCAGATTAGAGGTTTAAAGAAAGCTTCTGAGAATGCTCAAAATGGTATTTCATTAATTCAAACAGCTGAAGGTGCTCTTAATGAGACACATGCAATCTTACAGCGTATGAATGAATTATCAACACAAGCTGCTACAGATACAAACACAAGCGATGACAGAAGTGCAATCAAGAATGAGCTTGATCAGTTAACATCTGAAATTAATAGAATTTATTCTACAACACAGTTTAATACAATGAATCTTATCGATGGTTCTTTCACAGGAAAGAAATTACAGGTTGGTTCATTATCAGGACAGGTTATTGATGTTTCTATTGGAAAAATGGATGCAACTTCATTAGGTGTTAGTGCATTGACTGTAAGTAAAAACACAACAGCTGGTGCGGCAATGTCTAAGGTTCAGGCAGCTATTAAGACAGTTTCATCTGAAAGATCAAAACTTGGTGCATTACAGAATCGTTTGAATCACACAATTAAGAATCTTGATACAGCAGCAGAGAATACTCAGGCAGCTGAATCACGTATTCGTGATACAAATATGGCTGAAGAGATGGTATCATACTCAGCTACAAGTATTATCCAACAAGCTGGTCAGGCTATGTTAGCTCAGGCAAACAGCCAGACTCAAGGTGTAATGTCATTAATTAGATAATAGTGTTTAAAGCTAGCGCTTACAATTAAAGGACTATCAGAGAGGTTGGTTTTTACCAACCTCTTTTTTTATGGGAATTTATCTTTATTAACGATTAATTAAAACAAATAAATTAATAGCAATTAGTATAAATAAAAAAGAAAAAAAGGATGAATTAATGGTTAATGAAAAATAAATAATTCCGATATAACTAGTGTATGTAAATATAGTTGTGTGTTTACGTACAAGAGTCTTTGTTAACTTAAAAGACAAGTGAAAAATAGTTGTGGCAAGGATGTCACATTTAGTTCAAGGAGGAAATTATCATGGTAGTACAACACAACATTGCGGCAATGAATACTAATAGGCAGTTAGGAATCAGTACAGCAGCACTTGCGGTGAATACCGAGAAATTATCTTCTGGATATAGAGTTAATAGAGCAGCTGATGATGCAGCAGGTCTTTCAATTTCAGAAAAGATGAGAAGCCAAATTAGAGGTTTAAAGAAAGCATCAACAAATGCTCAAGATGCAATTTCATTAATTCAAGTAGCTGAAGGTGCATTAAATGAAAGTCATGCAATTTTACAACGTATGAACGAGTTAGCAACTCAGGCGGCTACAGATACTAATACATCAGATGATCGTAAAGCTATTAAGCTTGAAATTGATCAATTAGTTTCAGAAATTGATAGAATTCAATGTACAACACAGTTTAATACAATGAATCTTATCGATGGTTCTTTCACAGGTAAGAAATTACAAGTTGGATCATTGAGTGGACAGATAATTGAAATTTCAATTGGTAACATGAATGCATCTACATTAGGCGTAAACAATTTAGCTGTATCGGATAATTCTAATGCGGGAGCAGCTATGTCTAGTGTACAATCAGCAATTCAACAAGTATCTGATCAAAGAGCCACGCTTGGTGCACTTCAAAACCGTTTGAGCCATACTATTAAGAACCTTGATACAACAGCTGAAAATACACAAGCAGCCGAATCTCGTATAAGAGACACAAATATGGCTGAAGAAATGGTACAATACTCAGCTACAAGTATTATCCAGCAGGCAGGTCAGGCAATGTTAGCACAGGCTAATACCCAGACGCAAGGAGTTCTTTCACTGATTAAATAATAACTGTAAAAAAATGTTGTCGCAAACACACAAGAAAGGCAAGTTTAGTACTTGCCTTTTTTGGCTAAAATAAGGAGCAGTGAAAATGAGATTGTTATATTGGAAATGGAATTCTTTTTTTAATGAATCGGTAGAAGATGCATTAAGGGAGCTAAAATTAGATTATATAGCATATGAAAAGAATATAACTGAGTGGGAAAATAATAAAGAATTTGAACTAGAATTTGAAAAAACAGTGGATATTAATTCAACGCAACAGAAAATAGATGTTATTTTTTCTATAAATTATAATCCAATAATAGCAAAGGTGGCAAAAGATAAAGATATAGTATACATTTCATGGATTTATGATTCGCCGATTCACATAAGGGATTTAAGTTCTATGAAATATAAAACAAATAGAATTTTTATATTTGATAGAGGACAAGTAGAAGTTTATAGAAAGCAAGGAATAGAAAGTTTTCATTTGCCACTTAGATGTGACTATAGTAGATTGCATCAGACTATAAACAACTCTACAAATATACAAAAGGAAGTTTATAAAACAGATATTTCGTTTGTCGGGAAGCTATATAATAATGATTATGGATCAATAATGACACCAATTTATGATTATGAAAAAGGATATATTGAAGGGATTATACGATCACAAAAACAATTGTATGGTGTGTACCTTTTAGAGGAAATGATAACAAATAATCTAGTAATGAAAATGAATAAAGCATATAGGGAAAGGTTGAAAGAAAAGTTTAGGGTAGATAGGAGAGAAATAGAATACCTAGTTGCGTGCGAAATAACTAGAAGAGAGAGAATAATAGCATTAAGTATTGTTTCGCATAAGAATAATACATTTTTGTATTCAAATGAAACAGATAAAGATTTAAAAAAGGTAGTTAATAAAGGTTACATTGATTATAATACACAACTGCCGCTAGCATTTAATAATTCCAAAATCAACCTTAATATAACACTTAAAACTATTAGAACAGGAATTCCTCTTAGAGTGTGGGAAATCATAGGATCAAATGGTTTTGTAATTTCAAATTTTCAAGAGGAAATAGCGGAATATTTTGATATAGGAAATGATATTGTGATGTATGATGATGTAGAACAATTAGCGGAGTTGACAGATTTTTATTTAAAAAATGATGCTGAAAGAAATAGGATTAGAGAAAATGGAATAAAAAGATTAAAGAGTTTAGGAACTATAAAAAACCAAATTGAGGTTATGTTAAAAAAAATAAAATGAAGGTGAATAAAATGAAAGATTTAATTTCTGTGATTGTTCCCGTATATAATGTTGAAAAATATATAGGAAAATGTGTGGAATCTATAGAGAGACAAACATATGATAATTTAGAAATAATACTTGTTGATGATGGATCAACAGATACATCAGGTTTAATTTGTGAAGAATTAGCAAGAAAGGATAAAAGGATTAGAGTGTTTCATCAGGATAATAAAGGTTTATCAGAAGCACGTAATAAAGGCTTAGAAAAAGCAAAGGGAGAATATATAGGTTTTGTAGACGCTGATGATGTGATTTATTCAAAAATGTATGAAAAACTTTACGAGACATTGATTATTAGTGAGGCAGATTTTTCCGTGACAGGTATTGTAAAATATTATGGAAAGAAGAAAAAAGAATTTGAGCCAGTGAAGAAATTTGAAGTTGTAGATGAACATGGTTTTTGGAGCTCAATGTTAAAAGAAAAGGGAGTTATATATAATGTGGCTTGTACGAAGTTGTATAGAAGGAGTTTACTAGATAATGTTAGATTTTTACCGGGACGAATACATGAGGATGAATTTTTTTTAAACGATATAATGCCAAGAGTTGATAAAATTGCTAAAGTAAGTGGAGTGTATTATGTATATAGAATCAGAGAGGATAGTATAACAAATATTGAAAAAACATCAACAGAAATAATGTGTGCTTTGATGGCTTTATTGGATAGATATTTGTATTTGAAACATAAAAAGTATTTAGACATACAGTCATATACTCTTATGCATATGATTTATATAATTCTTTTTTATGAAGAAAAACTAGACAAAAATATAGATTATAAAGTCCTAAAAAAAAGAGTTTTTTTGGAATATAGAAATAAGAAAAATAGATCTAAAGATTTAATAATTAGATTGAAAACATATTTATTAGTTAACCATTTTAAATTGTATTCTAAAGTGAAAAAATGGAGGAGTTATTGAGTGTATGAAGGCTTAAAAAAAAGCATAATAAAAGGGATAGGGTGGAAATTTGCTGAGAGAATAATTGCACAGGGAGTATCGTTTGTGGTCTCAATTCTTTTGGCTAGAATATTAATGCCAGAAGATTATGGTAAAGTCGCAATAATTTGTTTGTTTATCACATTGGCGGATGTGCTCGTTTCAAGTGGATTAGGTACGGCATTAATACAAGATCAAAATGCGAAAGACGAAGATTTTTCCACAATTTTTTATTGCAGTTTAATATTGTCTGTTATTATGTATTTTTTATTATTTAGTTTTGCACCATTAATTGCAAAATTTTATAAAATTAAAGAACTAAGTATTTTAATTAGAATTTTTTCCTTAAGAGTTATTTTAGGCGCATATAATACAGTTCAACATGCATATATTATAAAAAAGATGGAATTTCAAAAGTTCTTTTGGGGTACTTTAGTAGGAACAATAATTTCTGCATTGCTAGGTATAATTTTGGCTTTAAATGGGTTGGGAGTATGGGCATTAGTAGTTCAATACTTGTCTAATTCGGCAATAGATAGTTTCGTGCTATCGTTTATAATTAGTTGGCATCCCCAAAAAGTCTTCTCTATGGAAAGAGCAAAAGTTTTGGTTGGTTATGGCTGGAAAATAATGTGTGCAGATTTTTTAGGGACTTTTTTTAATCAAATTCAAACGGTTTTTATTGGAGGATATTATAATGCAACACAGTTAGCATTTTATAATAAAGGTAATCAAATTCCAAATGCCATTTTTAATAATATAACAGGTTCTATGAGTAGTGTATTATTTTCAGCATTTTCTAAATGTGTAAATAATGTACAAAAAAAAGAGTTAACAAGACAAGTCGTAAAAAAAATTGCATATATTTTTTTCCCGGCTGTTGCGGTGTTATTGACAGTGTCAGATGTAGTGATAATAGTGTTATTTACTTCAAAATGGAAAAGTTGTGTGAAGTTTATGAAGTATGGAGTTGTAGGGGTGGCTTTTTGTTTAATAGGGGAAATATGTATACAAGTAGTAAAGGCAACTGGTCGAAGTGATATAGTATTGAAGATAGAATTATTAAAAAAACCACTGTATTTAATAATGCTTATGATAGCGTTGAAAAAAGGAGTACTTGCAATTGCACAAATTACGTGTATATATAGCATTATTGTGGCACTTATAAATTTAGAGATTATGGGGAAAGTAATAAATTATAGCTTTATCGAGCAAGTTAAAGATTTGCTAATACCAGGACTGTTAAGTTTAGTATTGGTATTTAGTTTGTATGAATTAAATTGTTTACTAAAAATGGAAAATGAAAAAATAGTGTATAATCTTTTGGCGCTAGGTGCAATTTATTTAGTGTTTTATCTTATAGGAAAAAAAGATAAAAAAAGAAAAGTTGAAGGTAAAAAGTATGGAAATGGTGAGAATATTTAGTGTAAAGGTATATCATATAATCATTTTTTTGTTTTTGTCAAAATTTATGAGTTTACTACCAATAAAAAAAGGAAAAATAGTGTTCTCAAATTTTCAAGGTTCAGGGTTTGGGGATTCACCTGCAGAAATTGCTAAAAAACTAAAATACTATAAAGGATTAGATTTGGTATGGCTTGTAAAAGATTTAGATGAGCCAATGCCAAAATATATTAGAAAGGTAAAGTATAGATCGGTAAAAGCGTGTTATGAATTAGGTACTGCTAATGCGTGGGTGGATAATGTTAGAGATGAGCATCTAGTTTTAAAGAAAAAGAAACAGGTTTATTTGCAACTTTGGCATGGAAGTTTTTCAATTAAAAAAATAGAAAAAGATGCAAGTGATAAGTTAAATTTAAGATATTTATTAAATGCAATATATGATGGCAAAATTATCGATGGAATTACATGTGGAAATAGTAATCAGGAAAAGATTTTTAGAAGAGCATTTTATTTAAAAAACAAGAATCAGATTTTAAGATATGGAACACCGAGAAATGATGTCTTTTATGATAAAAATAGGGTAGATAATATTAGAAAAAATGTTAGAAAGATGTTAGGTATTGGAGAAAAGGATTTTGTTGTGTTATATGCACCAACATTTAGAAATACGCAAAATAAAGATGTATATTGTGTAGATTTTGAAAGTGTAGTTGATATATTTGAAAGAAAAACTCATCAAAAAGTTATAATTTTAATCAAATTACATCCAAATATAAAAAACATAGGCATAAGCTATTGTAAGGAATTGGTAAATAAAAAGGTTGCATTAGAAGTCTCCGATTTTTCAGATTCTGTGAAATTGGGTATTGGCGCGGATGCAATAATTACAGATTATTCAAGTTACATATATGATTTTGCTATTTTGGGAAAAATAGGTATCTTTTTTGCAAAAGATTATAAGGATTATACGAAAGAAAGAGGATTATATAAAAAATTAGAGGAGTATCCTTTTCCACTTGCTACAACTAATGAAAAATTAATAGAAGTAATAAATCGTTTTGATTTATTGAAGTATAGAAGAGATGTAAAAGAGTGGTTAGAAGAATTGAAAATATATGAAACAGGAAAATCGTCCGAAAAAATAACTGAATGGTTAATTGGAAAAATGTCAAAATAGTAAAGGAGTAAGCTATATGTTGTTTTTTGAAGAAAAGTTTTTCGAGGGAGAAACAAGGGAGGGCTTTTATATAGAGCCTATGATGAAACGAGCATGGGCTGCGCAATTGGAAGTGTTAAAAGAAATTGAACGAATTTGCAGAAAATATGAACTGGTATATTTTGCCAATTGGGGAACGTTATTAGGTGCAGTTAGGCATAAGGGTTTTGTTCCATGGGATGATGATATTGATATTATTTTTTTAAGGAAAGATTGGAACGAGTTCATTAAGCATGAAAATGAACTACCTGAGGGATATAAATTGCTTAGTTACTCAGATGAAACAGAATATAGGAATTTTTTTACAAGAATACTTAATAGTACAATAATTCCAATAACAGGAGAGAAGCTAAAAAGATATCATGGATTTCCATATATTGCAGGTATTGACATAGAAATTCTAGATAATGTAAGCGATAATAACGAAGATGATGAGATGCAAAAAATGGTAGTTGATATTATTGTTAAAACCGAAGGTTTGCTTAACAGATACAACAAAAATGAATTAAATGATAATGAAGAAATAACTCTAGATGAATTAAATGAATCAATAGCTAAAATAGAAGAAATATGTGCAATAACAATAGACAGAGGAAAAGATATAAATAACCAATTGTTTAAATTATGTGATAATGTTTCTCAGATATATAATGAAGATGAAACTAGTAGAGTGCAATGTGTGTTACAGAGAGCCACAAAAGAAAAAGATTTTATTTTTGATAAGAATTGTTTTTCAAAAGCAGTAGAGGTACCATTTGAAAACACTACGGTTTTAATTCCAAGTGGTTATGAAAGTATATTGAAGTTTTTGTACGGGGATGATTACATGATTCCGAAAAGAGGAACCGCTGAGCATGATTATCCTTATTATGAAAATCAACAAAGAGAATTAATGAAGATTAACGGGATTATTAGTTAAAGAAGGAGAAAAAAATGGTTAGTGTCGAAAAATTTATATCAATGTTAGGGGTTGATTTTTTTGTAGGAGTACCTGATTCAAAATTAAAAAAATTAGTTAATTATTTAATGTATAAATATGGAATAGATAACAAGCATCACTTGATAGCAGCAAATGAAGGAAATTGTGTTGCAATCGCAGCAGGTTATTATTTGGCAACGAAGAAGGTCCCTTTAGTATACTTACAAAACAGTGGAGAAGGCAACATTATTAATCCTATCGCTTCATTAATTTCTCCAGATGTATATAATATACCAATGATTTTTATTATAGGATGGAGAGGAGAAGACGGAATAAATGATGAACCACAACATAAATTTCAGGGTAAGATAACAAAAGATTTAATGGATTTAATGCAAATAGAGAATGTAACACTTACAAAGGATACAACTGAAGAAATGCTATCAAAGAATATAGAAGATTTGAAAAAAGATCTTGAAAAAGGAAAAAGTGTTGCATTTTTAGCAAAGGAAAATGCATTTTCGTTTGAAAAAATAATGGAATATAAAAATGATAATAAGCTAAAACGTGAAGAAATTATAGAAAAAATTGTTGAAGTGGCAAATGATAATGTTATAGTCTCGACTACAGGCAAGGCAAGTAGAGAGCTATTTGAAATTAGAAAAAATAAAAAGATGTCACATAAAAACGATTTTTTAACAGTAGGATCTATGGGACATTCATCTTCTATTGCTCTTGGGATAGCGATTAGTAAATCTGATGAAAAAATATGGTGCATAGATGGAGATGGCGCAGCTATTATGCATATGGGAGCTATACCTGTTATAGGGGCGGTAAAACCATCAAATTTTATTCATGTGATTATTAATAATGGAGCACATGAATCAGTCGGAGGAATGCCTACTGTTGCTCAGATAGGATGTGATTTTTCAGGAATTGCCCAAGCATGTGGATATAAATATGTGTATAAAGTTTCAAATATGTGGGAATTAGAAGAGGCATTGATAAAAGTTGAAAAAAACAAAGGATTAACAATGATTGAAGTTATGAGTGCAATAGGAGCAAGGAAAGATTTGGGACGTCCAACATTATCTCCAACTGAAAATAAAGAGAATTTTATGGAAAGATTAAAAGGATAGGTGGAAAATATGTATACAGTTGATATAGTGTCTCCTTGCGGTGGTGGAAAAAGTGGAATAGAGAAAGTATTAAAATCATGGAAAAAAAATAAAAAATATTAATATTAGATTTGTGCATTTAGGGCGAGGGATTGCATATTTAGATGGTTATAGAGAAGCGTATGAATTTGACGTTTATGATAGTAATAAAGATATGGTATCCCAAACGAGTAAAATGGCAGAAACTTATTCAAAGTTTGTCTTGAAATATGGCCCCCCTAATTTAAGTATTGCTTTAAATTATCCAATCATGTCAAAAATTATTAGAGTATCTCAGAAATTATTAACTAAAGAAAATAAAGATGAGTTTAAAATAGTTTCATTTGTGCATAATGATGTAAATATGTATGAAAAAGTTGGACTTGGAGGATTAATTGAACTTGCAGAAGCAGATTACCACTTATGTATAAATAAAACATTAATAAAACAACTAAAAGAGGTAGAAATTAACGAAAACAAAATATTTAATATTGGAAATCCTATTGAATTTCCAGAAGAAAAAATTTTTCTAAAAAGGAATTATGAAAATGGAAAAATAAGGAAAAAACAAAACAAGTTAATTTTCGTTGGAAGAGTATCTGCAGAAAAAAGATTAGATATTATATTAGAGGCGATGTATAGAGCAAAAAGTAATTGGAAACTAAAAATTATTGGAGATGGGGAATATAAAAAAGAATTATTTGATATAGTAGAATATTTGGAATTAAGAAATAATATTGAATATTTAGGGTGGAAAGACGAACCGTGGGATTATTTAGAAGATGAAGTGGCATTGGTATCGGCGTCAGATTACGAAGGTTTTTTATTGGTGGGGGCTGAAGCATTAGCAAATGGTATTATGGTGTTGACTACTCGAACTGTTATTGATTATATAAAAGAAGGTGTTAATGGGTATTTTTTTGATAATACAGATGGTATTCAGTTAGCACAACTTCTTGATAGAATTGCAAATGGAGAAATAAAAATTCCAGATCCTAAACTATGTAGAGATTCGGTATTAGAGTATGAAGAAGAAAATTATTTAAAGAAAGTGAAGGATATTTTGATGAGAATGATAGATAAAACAGCAAATATATCAGCTGATGACTATTTTAAACTAATTTCAGATTTGATAGAATATAAAAAAAATGAAGAATTAGATAGAGCGTTGTTTGAAGCATTAATAAAGTATCCGTATGATTATAGATGGTATTTTATTAAGAGTTTATTAGCTGAGGCAGAGGAAGATTATGAAGAACAATTGCTATGGATTTTGCTTATAAAGTTTTTGAAAGAAGACAAAAAAATTAAACTGACAAAAAAAGATGAAGATGATGTAGAAAATACTTATATTGATTTGAGAAACAATAGAATATTAAGAAAAACTAACATTAGAAAAAAAACAATAAAGTTGTTAAAAAAATTGATTGATCGTAAAGCGTATGAATTATCTGAAATGTATGTTTCATTTTTCCTTAAATCAGAGTGTTTGGAAATAGAGTTAGGAAAAGTTTTTATGGATCGAGAGCTTGTTACTATGTCTATGATGTTAGAGATTGGTTTGACAGAAATAAATAATGGGTGTGTTATTTTATCTAATAGAGAAGAAAGTATTGAAAAATATAATAGTATTATAAGATATAAAGATAATACTAAAAAATTTTTTGAAGTATTAAAGAAAGTTAGATTTTGTATAGAAAGAATTTGTTACGGGATTAAAGAAATAAGAAAAAGAACTTTAGTAGATGTCATAGTGGAAAATGATATTACGCCGGAGATGTTATTAGTATTTATAAGAGGAACTGTTCCACTTGATTGTAATAATTATTCTGTATATAAGAGAATTTTAAATTATTTAGAAAATGAAAGAGTTAGAGGAAAGACTATTAGTGAGAAATTTATCAAAAGATATGAAATGTTTCTACCTATTTTGAAGGAAATGGAACAAGGAAAAAAAGAAACGTTGTTTCAAGAAGTAAAAGAAGAGTTTGTTTTTAAAAAGACCATATTGAATTTAGATGTGTCAAAAAGAAGTGAAATAATAGAGTATGAAAAAAGCAAAATAGAAAAAGGGGATAAAGAGTGTGAAATCTTGAATTGCGCTATAAAAGAATGGGATGAAATAAAAAGGATAATAACTGATGGAAGCAAGAACGTAGATAACAAAAAAATAGCAATTATATTTTGCACAAATGATAATGAAATGCGTCTAGAATGTGAAACTTATTTGAGAACCTTGAAAGTCCCAGACGATTATTCATTAGAAGTAATTGAAGTTGTTAATGCAAAAAGCATGACAAGTGGATATAATGCAGCTATTATCAATACAGATGCAAAGTATAAACTATATATTCACCATGATGTATGGATTATAGAACCTAATGTTTTATTAGAGTTAATACAGACAGTTCAAAAATTTGATGATTTAAAGTTAGTTGGAGTTGTAGGTTCAGGAAATTTATATATAGGTGGTGGTTGGTTTGAAGGAGAAAATTTAGAAAAAAATTTTGTCAAAATATGTCAGAACTATGAAATAGAAACACATTTAACTGAATATATTGGAAAAGACGTAGATTGTGTCGGAACACTAAATGATAAAATAAAACTATACCGAGCAAAAGCAATAGATGGGGTTTTTATGTTTACTACAATAGATGTTCCTTGGAGAGAAGACATATTCACGAATTGGCACTTTTATGACATATCAGAATGTGTGGAATATGTAAAAAGAGGTTATGAGTGTGCATTTTTTGATAATGGAAAAATAAATATACACCACTATGTGACGGTAAATGGTGAAGCAGCAGTAGAATACTTAGAATGGAAGGATATTTTTTTGAATTATGTGAAAGAAATAGATGAAAAATTATTTGATTAAGGAAAAAAGCTACATTTACAAACAAAACGCTATATAAAAATATAAGTCCAGCGGTTAAAATGTTTGTAAATGTAGCTTTTGTATTTATTGATTGTCTAGTCGTTAATAAATCTTTTTTATAGTAATAATTAAAATACACACTCTATAATTTGCTCTATACGTTGGTTGTATGTAAAGTGTTTTTTAATTACTTCTAAGCCGTTTTCAATGATTTCTTTACGCTGTTTTTCGTGCTCCAAATAATACTCACTTAATATAACGAGATCGTTATAGTTTTCAAAGTAAACAATATCTTCACCATTTGTAAAATAATCTAATATTTCAGGAGAGTATGAAGTAATTAAAAATCCTTTGTCAGCTATTACATCAAGTGGCCGTTGAATAATTCCTGAAGGTATGCTGCGTGATGTAAAATTCAGATTTATTGATGATTGATTGAAAACCTGATGCATACTTGTATCATAGTCAACTGGTAGATGAGGTGTAATATGGTTCTTAAAATCATAAGGTGCATCAGAAAATAAGTGTACACTATAATTAAGATTACCCCGTAACATCTCAAGGGCATTAATACGTTCTATTTGAGATAATTTACATTGAATAAAATATACAATAAAATCTCTGTAGGTTAAAAATGAACCATCCGCATTAGGAATATCAATATACTCTTGAAATTTAGATAAAATATCATCTGTTATACAAGGAGTGATTAAATCATAACTCAAGAGATTGTGTTGAGAACTTATTAATCCATTTATGAATCCGTGTAAATAATCTGGTAAAGATTTTATTTCATCAAACGGAATGCCTAAATATAGACGACCCACAAAACTAATATCAGGTGTATAAGGCATAATTTGTTTCTCGTTCAAAAAATCAATATCAGTAATAGAAGTTGCAAGAGGCATGTGAAAAACGTTAGACGCGCCAAATTCTTTTAGTTTTTTACACTCCAATTTGTCAAAGTGAAAAATATATACCTCAGGATATAAAATCGTATCTGAATAAAGAGTAAAATGGGGACAATCAAAACTCCAACTAAGGTATAGAATTCCATTCTCGTGAGAATAATTAGCAATAAAAGGAAAATAATTGATGCTAAAAATAAAATCAATAGGATGTTTATTAATAATATCGTTAAAATCGGAATCAAGTTTTGCTACATTTTGTAGAGAGTAATGAGCAATGTAATCACCGTTATATACAATAACATTATGACCGTTTTCTTCTAATGCCTTTAATACAGGAGAAAAATTAATTTCAGACCATGTGAAATATAATATGTTCATCGTAATAGCCTCCCTTAAATAATATTCTAAGAGCCTTTCGCTCTAACGTTTCTACACTATATTTCGGATTTTTTTTGCTCAAAATTAGTTTTTGGAATTATCTTTTGGAAATATCCAAAAAAAGAGAAAATAAAAAAACTTTGAATAAATAAAATTGTACCTTTAAAAAGAGAAAACAAAAAATTTAATAAGATTCAAAATCAGAATACCATTATCAGAAAACTGAAGATATATAAAAGGGAGATACCACGCTAAGTGTGATATCTCCACCTAAATTGTTAAAATAAAACACCTGTAAAAGCCACGGCGGATCAAATATAATTATCAAGAAATAAACCAACAAATGAAGAAGGTAGGTAAGGAGTAGGAAAATTATTATATGGTGGCTTATATTCATAAATTATTCGATCCATATAGGCGAATGGATTAATGGAAATATCATCAGCTTTATTTCCAATAGAGTTTTTAAAATTGTTTAATGTAGCAAAAGTTGTTTCAATATTTTCTGAAGAAATTGCATCTTCTAACAAAATATCGTTTACAAAAACGTATCCATTATCATTAACTTCAAGCCCAATTGAATCAAGTTGAGACTTCATGCTGGTAGAAACACTAGCCATATTGATAAAAAACTGACTTCTATTTGTGTTTCGATTAGGAATAGTGGCATATTTTTGAGCCAAAGTTAGCATATTGTTGTATGCTGTAGTTAAATTTGTGACATTATCAAAAATAGCATCAAAATTTTTTTTGAATCCAATTTTTGATGTTGAATTTTTCCCTTCTTTAAGTAGTTCGATTTCTAATCCATTATCTAACGAAAAAGAGTTAGACGTAGTTGAGAATTCATCGTCATTAATTGTAAAATTTGCATTTGTTGGAGATTGTGTAACATTTGAAATCCCCAAAATATTCATTACAGCAATATCATTAGCCTTAGAAGAAGGAAAAATATTAAATTGGTTTGCGCCGGTTTCTGGTACTCCCGTGTTGATAGAAGAAATCCTAATAGCGTGTTTATTGTCGTCATCACTAACAAGAGATGCTTCAACACCAATATGGGCTGAATTAATCAAATTTACCAATTTACGTTGAACAGAGAGATTGTCTTCCCCAAGTTTAACGCTAAATTGAAATTCATATGTAGCAGATTGGGTTTTCAAGTCAAAAGAATAATTACCTATTGGAAGAGACATATTGTTGTCTTTTAAATAATTCCCAGTATTAATCTGAGGTTTAGCTAGCGAATTAACGCATAAATAAAAAGAATCGCCATTATCAAGCGATGATTCACCAGTAAATAAAGCTTTTGCAACAATCGGATTAGATGAGTAAGCGACATTTTTTTCAAAACAGCTATTAATATCTTCGTTTTCCGATAAGGAAGCTACAATATGTAAAAGATTTCTAGAGCTCTCCTTTATATCAATTGCAAATCGTTTTGCAGTAGAAGGTTCAGTAAGTTTGAAAAGAGGAGAGTTTTTATTTACCTGAATCATTTTGGTATAAACTTTTTTTAGGTCATTTTTAGAATGACTATCATACTTGGACGATTTCCTACTATTACTGGATTGTAAAAAATAAGTATACGCATTCTCGATTTTTGGCATCTTCTCCCCTCCTTTCTGAAACTTACTATGGAGAGTAAACGGCAAAAATACGCCATTTAAAAACTACTATTAAAATCCTATTGAAAATTAGCAAATAACACAATTATATGTTCAAATAATTAAACGTGAAAAATAACAAGTAAAAAGGGGTAACTCAGATGTAAAAAAGTATGTTCAGATAATTATGCGTGAAAAAAAATAAATAAATAAAAATAACAAGTGAAAATAGCAAGTGAAAAGAAGTAACTTAGATGAAAAAAAATAGTATGTTCAAAATGTAACATGTAAAAAAAATTAAAACTTCAACAAGTATTATAACATATCACATAAGGAAAAGTATTAAATATAGTACTTCTTATAAAGATAAGTATAATCTATAGAAACATTATATAACATATAAGTAAAAAAATCAATATATATTAATAATTATACTTGCTTTTTTTTGTAAAAAGTGGTAGAATCAAAAAAAATATATTGACGAGAAAATAATATTGTGTTATATTTAGAAGGCTTAAAAGTAGGTCTTTTTTTTATGCCCAAATAAATGGGTTAAGCAACAAAGAAATTAAACGGAGGTGGAAGTTGTGCGCACAAAGATTACATTAGCTTGCACAGAGTGCCAGCGTCGTAATTATAACATGACAAAGGACAAAAAAGCTCATCCGGACAGAATGGAAACAAAGAAGTACTGCAGATTCTGCAAGACACATACAGTACATAAAGAAACAAAATAGTCTGAATAGAGTGAAGGAGTGAGAAAATGGGAGAAACCGAAAAGTTAGAAAAAGCTCCAAAAACGAGCTGGTTTACCGGTCTTAAGACTGAGTTCAAAAAGATTATCTGGCCAGATCAAAAAACACTTACAAGACAGACTACAGCTGTTATTGTGATTTCTATCGTAGCAGGAGCAATCATCACTTTAATGGATAGAGCTATTCAATATGGCGTAGACTACATAGTAGGATTTACATTGTAATGGAGGAAGACGATTTATGTCAGAAACAAATTGGTATGTAGTTCATACATACTCAGGATATGAGAACAAGGTCAAAGCAAATATCGAAAAGACAATTGAAAACAGACATCTTGAAGATCAAATCTTAGAAGTACGAGTTCCTATGGAAGAAGTACTAGAAGTGAAGAACGGTACCAAGAAACAGGTTTCCAAGAAAATGTTTCCAGGATATGTTTTAGTTCATATGATTATGAATGATGACACATGGTACGTGGTAAGAAACACTCGTGGCGTGACTGGATTCGTTGGACCGGGAAGTAAACCCGTTCCTCTCACTGAAGCTGAAATGAAACCATTAGGTATCAAATCAGAAAGCGTTGTTATTGATTTTGAAGTCGGTGATACAATTGTTGTTATCGGTGGCGTTTGGAAAGATACAGTAGGAGTTATCCAAACAATCAATGAACACAAACAAACAGTTACAATTAAGGTTGAACTGTTCGGTCGCGAAACACCGGTTGAAGTAAGTTTCGCAGATGTTAAGAAAATGAATTAAGGAGGCAATTCCAATGGCAAAAAAAGTTGAAGGATATATTAAATTGCAGATCCCTGCAGGTAAAGCAACTCCAGCTCCTCCAGTTGGACCTGCACTTGGACAGCATGGTGTAAATATCGTAGAGTTTACAAAACAATTTAACGCAAAAACAGCAGACCAGGGAGATTTATTAATTCCTGTAGTTATTACTGTATATGCAGATAGAAGTTTCAGTTTTGTAACTAAAACTCCACCAGCACCAGTATTAATTAAAAAAGCATGCAACATTAAGAGTGGTTCAGGTGAACCAAACAAAACAAAAGTTGCAAAGATTACAAGAGCTCAGCTTCAAGAAATCGCTGAGTTGAAAATGCCAGATTTAAATGCAGCTAACATTGATTCAGCTATTAGCATGATCGCTGGTACTGCTAGATCTATGGGTGTTGAAGTAGTAGACTAATTTTGTAATCGATTAGTAATATTTCTTTCTGCTTGGTTTTATAAACTCTGAGAGAAATAAAACATAAAGCAGATAGGCATTGATAGATGACAAATTAAAGGGCATTAAAAATAATAACAAGTGGGAGGGCCCTCTCCCGATAATACCACCAGGAGGTTATTTTTCATGAAAAGAGGAAAGAAATATCAAGACGCTGTAAAAAGTTTTGACAAGAAAGCTCTTTACGAGATTAAAGATGCTATCGATATTGTTAAGAAAAATGCTACAGCAAAATTTGACGAAACAATCGAACTTCATCTTAGAACTGGTTGTGATGGACGTCATGCAGATCAGCAGGTTCGTGGAGCAGTAGTTTTACCACACGGAACTGGTAAGAGTGTTAAAGTTTTAGTTTTCGCTAAAGGTGCTAAAGCTGATGAAGCTCAGGCTGCAGGTGCTGATTTTGTTGGCGGTGAGGAATTAATTCCTAAGATCCAAAACGATGGTTGGTTAGACTTTGATGTTGTAGTAGCTACACCTGATATGATGGGTGTTGTAGGACGTTTAGGACGTGTACTTGGACCAAAAGGTTTAATGCCAAACCCTAAAGCTGGTACAGTTACAATGGACGTTACAAAAGCTGTTAATGATATCAAAGCTGGTAAGATTGAATATAGATTAGATAAAGCAAATATCATTCACGTGCCAGTTGGAAAAGCTTCTTTCACAGAAGATCAATTAAGCGACAACTTCCGCGCTCTTATGGGTGCAGTTAACAAAGCAAGACCTGCTAGCGTGAAAGGTCAGTACATTAAGAGTGCAGTAATCACTTCTACAATGGGACCTGGAGTGAAGTTAAACGTTACAAAGATTACTGAGTAATAATTACAATAGACCTATTTGAGCAGACATGTTTTGCGGAAAATTTTTTATTGACATCCGTGATATATAATGTTATAATAGCAATGCATATTGCCGAAGACAGTAGGTGCCGAAAGGCGTAAACGTAGTGCCTACCGAGGAAGTTTTAAGATGGGATAACCATCGCTTAAAATGACTTATACCTCTCTGTCTAGGCAGAGAGGTTTCTTTGATTTATAGAAATATAAATCTTATACCTCATGTCTTTTATGCAAATAATAAAAGGAGGTGCACGATTCGTGGCAAAAGTAGAACTTAAACAGCCTATAGTACAGGAAATTTCAGAAACAATCAAAGATGCTCAGTCAGTAGTAGTTGTTGATTATAGTGGACTTACTGTTGCAGAAGATACACAGTTACGTAAACAGTTAAGAGAAGCTGGTGTGACTTATAAAGTATATAAAAATACTTTAGTTAAGAGAGCAATCGAAGGTACTGAGTTTGAAGGATTAAATGAATCTCTTGAAGGTCCTAATGCTTTCGCAATTTCAAAAGATGATGCAACAGCACCAGCTAGAATTATTGCAAAATTTGCTAAGACAGCACCAGCATTAGAGATTAAAGCTGGTATCGTAGAAGGTACACTTTACGATACAGAAGGAATGAAAGCTATCTCAGAAATTCCAGGAAGAGAAGAGTTACTTTCAAGATTACTTGGAAGCTTACAGTCACCAATTGCAAACTTTGCTCGTGTTATCAAGCAGATTGCAGAAAAAGGTGATGCTTCAGATGTAGCTGAAGAGGCTGCACCAGCAGAGACACCAGCTGAATAATAGGTGTTGAAAAAGTAATAATGACAATAGTCATAAATATTTATATTTCAAAATGGAGGAAATAATAATGGCAAAATTAACTACAGAAGAATTTATCGATGCTATCAAAGAGTTAAGCGTATTAGAATTAAATGATTTAGTAAAAGCTTGCGAAGAAGAATTCGGCGTTTCTGCAGCAGCAGGTGTTGTAGCAGTAGCAGGTGGAGCAGCAGGCGGAGCAGCAGAAGAAAAAACTGAATTTGATGTTGAATTAACAGAAGTTGGTTCTCAGAAAGTTAAAGTTATCAAAGTTGTTCGTGAAGTAACAGGATTAGGCTTAAAAGAAGCTAAAGATGTTGTAGATAACGCTCCAAAGGTTATCAAAGAGCAGGCTGACAAAGCTTCAGCTGATGAAATCAAAGCTAAACTTGAAGAAGTAGGAGCTAAAGTTACTCTTAAATAATTTTAGTATATAGCTTATTCTATCAAAAAGGCAAGAACTATTCATTAGTTCTTGCCTTTTTTAATTAATAAACAAGTAAAAAGATGTGAGTTAAAAAATATTAAAAAAATTCGTAGAGATATAAAGAAATAGTTTTATAGGACGATAAACAAAAGGTATGGTACCTTAATGAACACAGGTTTTGATGTTAGAATTGATGAGGTTTGTTTGAGAAGCTAAAATGGTAAAAAAGGAGAAAACATTTTATGAAAATGCTATTTTACAGATATGGAAGTATTTGTGAAAAAGACATAATGAGAACGTTTGAAGAGTTTGGAATTGAGATTATAGTGTATGATAAAGAGGTTATAGACAAGAACTATCCGATTGAGCGTGCAGTAACTGAAGTGGCGGAACTTTTAGAAGAGAATAAAGTATTGTTTGTGTTTTCAATAAATTTTTTTCCTTTTTTATCAGAAATGACAAGAATATTTAATATTAGATATTTGACTTGGGTGGTTGATTCTCCGGTTTTAGAATTATATAGCAAGACTGTTGCAAATGATAATAACAGAATTTTTATATTTGACAGAACGCTAGCTATGGAAATTTCAAAATATAACAGTTCTAGAGTTTTTCATTTACCATTGGGAGCAAGGCTTGAAGAAAGAAATAAGATGCTTAATACAGAAGATGTGAGTAAGTATAAGCATAACGTTTCATTTGTAGGGTCGCTTTATACAGAAAAAAATCCACTTGCGAGTTATTTAAAAAATATGCCTGAGTTTTACAGAGGCTATTTAGAAGGACTAATAGATTGTCAAGAATGGTGCTATGGAGCCTATTTTTTAGATGAAGTTGTGGATGAAAGTTTTGTAAAAAAAATAAAACCATTTGTAAGGAATTTTGAAGATATAAATTCCTACGAAAATTTGTCAGACAAGGTAATCTTTAGCCAGTATTATTTAGGCGCGGCGGTTACTGCTAAGGAAAGAATTGATACATTTAGGCATTTGTCGGATAATTTTGAAATAGATATATATACATATAGCGATACGAGTGAAATAAAGAATATACATAATCATGGCAATGCAAAGACTGAGACGGAGATGCCGTTTATTTTTAGGAATTCTAGAATCAACATAAATACGACGTCAAAATCCATAAGGACGGGCGTTTCGCTTAGGGTATATGATGTTTTGAGTTGCAAGGGTTTTTTGATTTCAAACTATCAGCAAGAAATTGCGGAGATGTTTGAAGTAGGAAAGTGTCTGGAAACGTATTCAACTTTAGATGAATTGGATGAAAAAATAGAGTATTTTTTGTCGCATGAAAAAGAAAGAAGAGATATTTCAGAAGCTGGGTATGAATTTCTAGAAAAAAACTATACTATGAAAAAACAGTTGACGCGTATGCTAGAAATGGCGTTTGATAATTAAAAAAAGGGGGTTGGAATATGAATATTTTGTTTTTGGATTGGATGTGTTACGCTAAAGAGGGAACCATTAGGGCCTTAAAAAAAATGAATAACGAAGTGTTCGAATTTATGCACAAGGATTATCAAGAAGATAAAAGCGAAGCTTTTGATAGAGAGATAGACTCTTTTTGTAAACAGAATAATATCGATATTTGTTTTTCGTTTAACTTTTATCCAATATTGGCAGATTATTGCTACAAAAATAACATGAAATATGTTTCGTTTGTGTATGATTGTCCGTACGTTTTGTTGTATTCATATCAGCTGAAATATCCAACTAACTATGTGTTTTTGTTTGATAGTTATCAATATCGTGAACTTTATGAGGGTGGGTTGGAAAATGTGTATTATATGATACTTCCAACTGACCCAGATGTGATTGATGAAAAATTAAAGAGCGACTATGATGAAGAAAAATTGGTGAGTGATATTTCTTTTATGGGACAGTTATATGACGAACAACATAATTACTATGATATGATTCAGCAAAATAATAATGAATTTCTAAATGGATATATGGATGCTGTGGTAGCAGCACAGGAAAAGATTTATGGATACAGTTTTGTTAAGCAAGTTTTGACACCTGAAATAATTGAAATGTTAGAAAAAGAACTTAAATATGGGACCCCTCGTGGAGCGTTCGATTTAGAATACATATATGAAAATTATGTAATAAATAGAAAAATCACCCAGAAAGAACGACGAAGAATTTTAGAAAGAGTTGGAAAAGAGTTTCCACAAAAATGCAAATTGTTTACTTGGGAAAAAGATGCAATAATTTCTGGTATCAAAAATATGGGGGTTGCATTCTATGAGACGGAAATGAATCTTGCGTTTTACTTAAGTAAAATTAATTTAAATATAACGTTAAGAAGCATAAAAAATGGTATACCTCTACGCTGCATGGATATAATGGGAAGTGAAGGATTCTTATTAACAAATTATCAAAAAGATATGTATGATTTTTTTGAAGAGGGCAAAGATTTTGTGATGTATGAAGACGATGATGATTTGGTTAATAAAATTAAATACTATCTTGCAAATGAGGAAGAAAGAAAAGAAATAGCAAAAAATGCAAGAAAAAAAATAAGAGAAAATTATACATTTGATCATATTATGAATGAGATAATGGATATTGTAAAAAAATAAGAATGTAATAAGTGACTGGTGGTGCAGTTTTGTGTCGCTCGCGTGTATTACAATTTATATGTCGGATTTATTGTTATGTACATATTATATAGAAGAAAAAAATAATTATGAAAAAACAAGTGTTTTTTTACAGAGCGTATGGATTTTGTTGAATCAATTATTATAGATAATAATTGAAACAGAAAAGAAAAGCCATGCGCTTTATTTATGTTTTCTATATAAAATTGATAACAAAAATTGGATAATTATTATGAAAATATATAAATTATATAAAAAATGATAAGAGTACAAGATTCTAGTAAATTAAGCTTGCAATTAAGTTGTTTTGGTTGTATACTATAAATTGCACTATTATGGTGCAGTAGGCTTAAATGATAGAAAAAAGCCTCAAAAAACTAGTTAATAATTAATAATGAAAATAAAAACGAGAGGTGAAACGTCAATGGAGAAAAACAGATTACGTCCGGTCAAGGCTGGAAAAGGCATGCGTATGAGTTACTCGAGACAAAAAGAGGTATTAGAGATGCCAAATCTGATAGAAGTTCAAAAGGATTCCTATCAATGGTTTTTGGATGAAGGTTTAAAAGAAGCCTTTGCAGATATATCTCCAATAACTGATTATAGTGGACATCTTAGCTTGGATTTTGTAGGGTTTACATTATGCGAAGATGATGTTAAATATACAATTCCAGAATGTAAAGAAAGAGATGCTACATATGCTGCTCCTTTGAAGGTTAAGGTAAGACTTCATAATAAAGAGACAGATGAAATAAATGAGCATGAAATATTCATGGGAGATTTACCTTTAATGACAGAGACTGGTACCTTTGTTATCAATGGTGCAGAGCGAGTAATTGTAAGTCAATTAGTTCGTTCGCCAGGTATCTACTATGGAATAGATCATGATAAAGTTGGAAAAGAACTTTTTTCATGTACAGTAATTCCAAATCGCGGTGCATGGTTAGAATACGAAACTGATTCCAATGACGTTTTCAATGTTCGTGTAGATAGAACAAGAAAGGTACCTATTACAGTGTTCATCAGAGCTCTTGGAATTGGTACAAATCAGCAGATTGTTGAATTATTTGGTGAAGAACCAAAGATTTTAGCTTCTTTTGAAAAGGATCCAACTATTACTGAAAAAGATCCACAGGGAAGTTATGAAGGCGGATTATTGGAACTTTACAAGAAGATTCGTCCAGGTGAACCACTTTCTGTAGATAGTGCGGAAAGTTTAATTTCGTCAATGTTCTTTGATGCAAGAAGATATGATTTGGCTAAAGTAGGTAGATATAAATTCAATAAGAAGTTAGCACTTAAAAATAGAATTAGTGGTCAAGTTCTTGCTGAAAATGTTACAGATCCTTCAACTGGTGAATTTATCGCTGAAAAGGGAGATATAGTAACAAGAGAATTAGCAGATGAGATTCAAAATGCTGCTGTTCCTTATGTGTGGATTCAAACAGAAACAAGAAATGTAAAAATTTTATCATCTATGATGGTAGATATTACAAAATGGGTTCCTGAAATTGAAAATCCAGAAGAACTAGGAATTAAAGAGCTTGTATATTATCCTGCGTTAATTGAATTATTAGAGCAAGAAGATGATTCAATGAGTAAGATTGATAGGATTAAAGCTAATATTAATGATTTGATTCCAAAACATATTACAAAAGAAGATATTTTTGCCTCAATTAACTACAATATGCATTTAGAGTGGGGATGTGGAAAAGATGATGATATTGATCATTTAGGAAACAGACGTATTCGTGCAGTAGGTGAGTTGTTACAAAATCAATATCGAATTGGTTTATCAAGATTAGAAAGAGTTGTTCGTGAAAGAATGACAACACAAGATATTGAAACAATATCTCCACAATCATTGATTAATATTAAACCTGTTACAGCTGCTGTTAAAGAATTCTTTGGTTCATCACAACTTTCACAGTTCATGGATCAAAACAATCCTTTATCAGAAATTACACATAAAAGACGTTTATCAGCATTAGGACCAGGTGGTTTATCAAGAGATCGTGCTGGATTCGAGGTTCGAGATGTACATTATTCACATTATGGTAGAATGTGCCCTATCGAGACACCTGAAGGTCCTAACATTGGTTTGATTAACTCACTTGCTAGTTATGCAAGAATTAACGAGTATGGCTTTATAGAAGCACCATATCGTAAGATTGACAAAACTGATCCGGAAAATCCAAAAGTTACAGATGAAGTAGTTTATATGACTGCAGATGAAGAAGATAATTATCATGTAGCTCAGGCTAACGAAAAATTAGACGAAGAAGGACACTTCGTTAGAAATTCTGTATCAGGTCGTTATAGAGAAGAAACACAAGAATATGATAAATCAATGTTTGACTACATGGATGTATCACCTAAGATGGTATTTTCTGTTGCGACAGCGATGATTCCATTCTTACAGAATGATGATGCGAACCGTGCGTTAATGGGATCAAACATGCAGCGTCAGGCAGTACCATTGTTGACAACAGAAGCACCTGCAGTAGGTACAGGAATGGAAACAAAAGCATCTGTTGACTCTGGAGATTCTGTTGTAGCAAAAGCTGATGGTGTAGTTTTAAGTGCTGAATCAAATAGAATTGTTGTAAAAGAAGATGATGGAAACAGAAGAGAATATGTGTTGACAAAATTTGCACGTTCTAACCAATCTAACTGTTATAACCAGAGACCTATCGTATTTAAAGGAGATAGAATTAAAGCTGGAGAAGTTATTGCAGATGGTCCTTCTACATCAAATGGTGAATTAGGTTTAGGAAAGAACCCATTAATTGGATTCATGACTTGGGAAGGTTACAACTACGAGGATGCCGTTTTACTTAGTGAAAAACTTGTACAGAATGATGTTTACACATCAGTTCACTTAGAGGAATATGAATCTGAATCTAGAGACACTAAGTTAGGACCAGAAGAAATAACAAGAGATGTTCCTGGTGTTGGTGAAGATGCTCTTAAAGACCTTGATGAGAGAGGAATTATTCGTGTAGGTGCTGAGGTGCGTGCGGGTGATATCCTTGTAGGAAAAGTTACTCCAAAGGGAGAAACAGAATTAACTGCAGAAGAAAGATTATTAAGAGCTATTTTTGGTGAAAAAGCGCGTGAAGTAAGAGATACTTCATTAAAGGTTCCACATGGTGAATACGGTATTGTTGTAGATGCAAAAGTATTTACAAGAGAAAATGGAGACGAATTACCACCAGGAGTAAATCAATCTGTTAGAATTTATATAGCTCAGAAGAGAAAAATTTCAGTTGGTGATAAGATGGCCGGACGACATGGTAATAAGGGTGTAGTTTCACGTGTGTTACCAGTTGAAGATATGCCATTTTTACCAAATGGTAGACCATTAGATATTGTATTAAATCCTTTGGGTGTACCATCGCGTATGAATATTGGACAGGTCCTTGAAATCCACTTGTCACTTGCAGCAAAAGCACTTGGATTTAATATTGAAACGCCAGTATTTGACGGTGCAAACGAAGAAGATATCGGAGATATTCTTGAAGTAGCAAATGATTATGTTAATTGGCCATTCAATAGAGAAGAAGCCGAAACATGGGCTGCTAAAGAGGGCAAGAGTGTTGATGATTTCGATGGTATTTTTGAAGAAAAATATAAAGACATATTAAGACCAGAAGTTATTGATTACTTATATACTAATAGAGCTCATAGAGAAGAGTGGAGAGGTGTTCCACTTTCTAGAGATGGTAAAGTTCAGCTTAGAGATGGACGTACCGGAGAGTTCTTTGATGGAAAAGTAACAATTGGACACATGCATTACTTGAAATTGCATCACTTAGTAGATGACAAGATTCATGCACGTTCAACTGGACCATACTCATTAGTTACACAGCAGCCATTAGGTGGTAAAGCACAGTTCGGTGGACAGAGATTCGGAGAAATGGAGGTTTGGGCTCTTGAAGCGTATGGAGCAGCCTACACATTACAAGAAATCTTAACTGTAAAATCCGATGATGTTGTTGGTCGTGTTAAGACATATGAAGCTATTATTAAGGGCGACAATATTCCTGAACCAGGTATTCCAGAGTCATTCAAGGTGCTCCTTAAAGAGTTACAAGCGCTCGGACTTGATGTTAAATTATTGGATGAAAATCGTGATGAAGTACAACTTATGGAAACTAGCGAATATGGAAACACAGATCTTAATGCAATAATTGGAAATGATAAGAACTTTGCATTTGAGAATCAAGAATCATTTGAAGAGCACGGCTTTACAAAACAAGAATTTGATTCTGAAAAAGAAGAGTTAGTCAATATAGAAGATACTGATGATGAACAACTAGATGACGCGTTTGACGATTCACTAGATGTTTCAGACCTTGAGTAGAAGGGAGTATTATAAATGCCAGATATAAAAGAAGAAATGAATCAAGCAGTACAATTTGATGCAATTCAGATTGGTTTGGCTTCTCCAGAAAAGATTAGAGAATGGTCACATGGTGAAGTTAAAAAACCAGAGACAATTAACTATAGAACACTTAAACCAGAAAAAGATGGTCTTTATTGTGAAAAAATATTTGGACCAACTAAAGACTGGGAATGTCATTGTGGAAAATATAAGAAAATCAGATACAAGGGTGTAGTGTGTGATAGATGTGGAGTAGAAATTACAAAGGCCAGCGTTCGAAGAGAACGCATGGGCCACATTGAACTTGCTGCTCCAGTATCTCACATTTGGTATTTCAAAGGTATACCTTCAAGAATGGGACTTATCTTAGATTTATCACCTAGAGTTCTTGAAAGAGTATTATATTTTGCTGCATACGTTGTACTTGATCCAGGAGATACAAACCTTTCATATAAACAGATTTTAACAGAAGCTGATTTCCAGGAAGCAAGAGAACAGTATGGAAGTGCATTTAGAGCTGGAATGGGTGCAGAAGCAATTAGAGAATTACTAGAAGCAATTGATTTAGATGCGGAATCCGCAGAATTACAAGCTGAATTAGAGAATGCAACAGGTCAGAAGAGAGCTAGAATTATTAAGAGACTTGAAGTAATTGAAGCTTTCAGAGAATCTGGAAATCGTCCAGAATGGATGATTATGACAGTAATTCCTGTAATCCCACCTGATTTAAGACCAATGGTACAATTAGATGGTGGTAGATTTGCTACATCTGACTTAAATGACTTATATAGAAGAATTATTAATAGAAATAACCGTTTAAGAAGATTATTAGATCTTGGAGCACCTGATATTATTGTTAGAAATGAGAAAAGAATGCTTCAAGAAGCTGTTGATGCTTTAATTGATAACGGTAGAAGAGGACGCCCAGTTACAGGTCCAGGTAATAGAGCACTTAAATCTTTATCAGACATGTTAAAAGGTAAAGGTGGACGTTTCCGTCAGAACTTATTAGGAAAACGTGTTGACTATTCAGGACGTTCCGTAATTTGTGTAGAACCAAAATTGAAAATTTATCAATGTGGTTTACCAAAAGAAATGGCAATTGAATTATTTAAACCTTTCGTTATGAAAGAATTAGTAGCCAATGGTACAGCACATAATATTAAATCAGCCAAGAAAATGGTAGAAAGATTACAAACAGAAGTATGGGATGTCTTAGAAGATGTAATTAAAGAGCATCCAGTAATGTTAAACCGTGCTCCTACACTTCATAGATTAGGTATTCAAGCATTTGAGCCAGTTTTGGTAGAAGGTAAGGCTATTAAACTTCATCCATTAGTTTGTACAGCTTTTAATGCCGATTTCGATGGTGATCAGATGGCTGTGCATTTACCATTATCTGTAGAGGCACAATCAGAATGTAGATTTATGTTATTGTCACCAAACAACTTATTGAAACCATCAGATGGTGGTTTGGTTGCTGTTCCATCTCAAGATATGATTTTAGGATTATATTACTTAACAATGCGTAAATTGGCTGATTATTCAGATGACAAGTCAATTAATGCTGTATCAGATAAGGTTTATACTGATATTGAAGAAATCAAGAATCTTGTAGAACCTAAAAACGCGAATGATGAAGCAGAATTAGGTTTATATGATTATATTTGGTTCGAAGATGTTGAAGATAACAATAGAAAAGTATTATGTAAACCAATCGATTTAATTGGATACAGATATGGTAGCATGAATCAAGCTTATCTTGCTTATGAGAACAAGGAGATTACTTTACACCAGAAGATTTATGTATATAGAACAGTTGAAATGACAAATGGTGAAAAGATTTCAGGTTTTGTTGAAACAACATTAGGTTTATTGATTTTCAATGAAGTAATTCCTCAGGATTTAGGTTTCGTTGATAGATCAAATCCAGATGAAGCTCTTAAGTTAGAGGTTGATTTCCATGTTGGTAAAAAACAGATTAAGAAAATTCTTGAAAAAGTTATTAATATTCATGGTTCGACAAAGACAGCAGAAGTATTAGATGCGGTTAAAGCTATGGGATATGGTTATTCGACAAGAGCGGCTATGACAGTATCAGTTTCAGATATGACTGTACCACCTCAGAAGCCTCAAATGATTGAGAATGCTCAGAATACAGTAGATAAGATTTCTAGACAATATAAACGTGGTTTAATAACTGAAGAAGAAAGATATAAAGAAGTTGTTGAAACATGGAAAGAAACTGATGATGAGTTAACAAAAGCCCTATTAACAGGCCTTGATAAATATAATAATATCTTCATGATGGCTGATTCCGGAGCCCGTGGTTCTGATAAACAGATCAAACAGCTTGCAGGTATGCGTGGTTTGATGGCTGATACAACAGGTAAGACAATTGAGTTGCCTATTAAATCAAACTTCCGTGAAGGTCTTGATGTATTGGAGTATTTCATGTCTGCGCATGGTGCTCGTAAAGGACTTTCAGATACAGCTTTACGTACAGCCGATTCAGGATACTTAACACGTCGAATGGTTGATGTATCACAGCATATGATAGTACGTGAATCAGATTGCTGCGAAGGAACAGGAAGAGAGATTCCTGGTATGTATGTTTCGGCGTTTATGGACGGAAAAGAGGAGATTGAGTCACTTCAAGATCGTATTACAGGTAGATTTGCATGCGAAAATATTGTAGATAAAGATGGAAACATTATAGTAAAAGCTAACCATATGATTACACCTCTTAGAGCTCAAGAAGTTATTTCGAGAGGAGTAGGAAAAGATGGTCAACCTATCAAAGAAGTAAAGATTCGTACTATTTTAACATGTAGATCACACATGGGAGTATGTGCTAAGTGTTATGGTGCAAACATGGCAACAGGTCAGGCTGTACAAGTTGGTGAAGCAATAGGTATTATTGCTGCTCAGTCAATTGGTGAGCCTGGTACACAGCTTACAATGCGTACGTTCCATACTGGTGGTGTAGCCGGAAACGATATTACACAAGGTCTTCCTCGTGTTGAGGAAATTTTTGAAGCTCGTAAACCAAAAGGTTTAGCAATTATTACAGAAATTGCTGGTATTGCGACAATTAAAGATACAAAGAAAAAACGTGAAGTAATTGTAACAAATTCAGAGACGGGCGATACAAAAACATATTTGATTCCATATGGTTCACACATTAAGATTACAGATGGTCAGAAGCTTGAAGCTGGTGATGAACTTACAGAAGGTTCAGTAAATCCACATGACATTCTTAAGATTAAAGGTGTTAGAGCTGTTCAAGATTATATGTTACGAGAAGTTCAAAGAGTTTACCGTTTACAAGGTGTAGACATCAATGATAAGCATATTGAAGTATTAGTTCGTCAAATGTTACAGAAGGTTAGAATCGAAAATCCAGGAGATTCAGATTTATTACCAGGAATTATGGTTGATTCTCTTGATTTCTTAGAGTTAAATGAAAAACTAGAAGAAGAAGGAAAAGAGTTAGCTGAAGGATCACAGGTATTACTTGGTATTACGAAAGCTTCTTTAGCAACAAATTCGTTCTTGTCAGCTGCTTCATTCCAAGAGACTACAAAAGTTCTTACAGATGCAGCTATTAAAGGTAAAATTGATCCATTAATAGGTATGAAAGAAAATGTATTAATTGGTAAACTTGTTCCAGCTGGTACAGGTATGAAGAGATACAGAGACGTAAGATTAGATAGTGAAATAATTGAAGATGAAGAGATTTCGTTTGATGATCAAGAAATAGTTTCATTTGATACAACATCAGAAGAATAATTGATGATTTGATGAGATTAGGTGCATTTTGCACCTAATCTTTTTGTTATAAAACAACAAAATTATTAAAAAAATATAAAAAGAAATACTAATAGTATAAATATGCTTGACTTTTTTAATGTCTAAATATATACTATACTAGTGTGTATAAAATTACACATTGATAAGATTATAGGAGGTGAAAATAATGCCAACATTTAACCAGTTAGTAAGAAAAGGACGTAAGACTACAACTAAAAAGTCTACTGCACCAGCACTTCAGAGAAGTTACAACTCATTACAGAAAAAATCTGTAGCTAATTCTTCTCCACAAAAACGTGGTGTATGTACAGCTGTTAAAACAGCTACTCCTAAAAAACCTAACTCAGCTCTTAGAAAAATTGCCAGAGTTCGTCTTTCAAACGGTATTGAAGTTACTTCATATATTCCAGGTGAGGGACACAACTTACAGGAACATAGCGTTGTTTTAATTCGTGGTGGTAGAGTAAAGGATTTACCTGGTACACGTTATCACGTAATCAGAGGTACACTTGATACTGCAGGTGTTGCTGATAGAAGACAGGCTCGTTCTAAATATGGTGCTAAGAGACCAAAAGCTTCTAAATAATTTTATTTAAGAAAGCAATAATTTATTTATTATTTACAAGCAATAGTCTCACAAACAGAACTAAAGGTTTAGTGTTGGGATTGCCCGAGAGGGATTTTCACTAGAAGATAAATATTCCGCACGAACACATTAGAAAGACACATGTGAGTACCGTTGAATTAATCGAAAAACAGACTTGCAAATGCAAGAAATACATGATTAAGGAGGGAAGTACCGTGCCACGTAAAGGACATATTCAGAAAAGAGATGTTTTAGCAGATCCAATGTACAATAACAAAGTAGTAACTAAGCTTATTAACAACATCATGTTAGATGGAAAAAAAGGAGTTGCTCAGAAAATTGTATACGGAGCTTTCGCTAGAGTAGAAGAAAAAACTGGTAAACCAGCCCTTGAGGTTTTTGAAGAGGCAATGAACAATGTTATGCCTCAACTTGAAGTAAAAGCTAGACGTATCGGTGGTGCTACATATCAGGTACCTATCGAGGTTCGTCCAGATCGTCGTCAAGCATTAGGTTTACGTTGGTTAACAAATTTCTCACGTGCTAGAGGAGAAAAAACTCAAGAAGAAAGACTTGCAAACGAAATTATGGATGCAGCTAACAATACAGGTGCATCAGTTAAACGTAAAGAAGATATGCACAAAATGGCTGAGGCTAATAAAGCTTTTGCACATTATAGATTCTAGTTTTGAGTCGTTTGTTGATTACTTTTTGAAGTTAATCAGTAATTCTGTGATTAAATCATGTATGGTTTAATCACAGGCTTTGTGTTATATAAAGCAGTTCAATAACATTAGGAGGAAAGAATCTTGGCAGGAAGAGAGTATCCACTTGACAGAACCAGAAATATTGGTATCATGGCTCATATTGATGCTGGTAAGACAACATTAACAGAGCGTATCCTTTATTATACTGGTGTAAATTATAAAATTGGTGAAACTCACGAAGGTACAGCTACTATGGACTGGATGGAACAGGAACAAGAAAGAGGTATCACAATTACTTCTGCAGCTACAACTTGTCACTGGACATTACAGGATCATGCTAAGCTTAAACCAGGAGCTTTAGAGAATCGTATCAATATCATTGATACACCAGGACACGTTGACTTTACAGTTGAAGTAGAGCGTTCACTTCGTGTACTTGATGGTGCTATTGGTGTATTTGATGCTAAAGGTGGTGTTGAACCACAGTCTGAGAATGTATGGCGTCAAGCTGACACATATAATGTACCTCGTATGGCGTTCGTTAACAAGATGGACATTTTAGGTGCAGATTTCTACAACACAGTTGATGAAATTGGTACTAAACTTGGTAAAAACGCTGTTGTAATCCAATTACCAATTGGTAAAGAAGATTACTTTGAAGGAATTATTGATTTATTTGAAATGGAAGCCTATATCTATAATGATGCTAAGGGTGAAGATATTTCAATTGTTGAAATTCCTGAAAACATGAAAGAAGAAGCTGAAGCTTATCATTTAGAATTAGTAGAGAAGATTTGCGAATTTGATGATGATTTGATGATGAAATATCTAGATGGTGAAGAACCAACAATTGATGAATTAAAGGCTGCACTTCGTCAGGCTACAATTGATAACAAAGGTGTGCCTGTATGTTGTGGATCAGCTCATCAGAATAAAGGTATTCAGAAATTAATCGATGCGATCGTTGAATATATGCCAGCTCCAACAGATATTCCAGATATCAAAGGTGTTGATATGGATGGTAACGAAATCGAAAGACATTCATCAGATGATGAACCTTTCTCAGCATTAGCATTTAAGATTATGACAGATCCTTTCGTTGGAAAATTAGCATTCTTCCGTGTATATTCAGGAACAATGAACTCAGGTTCATATGTTCTTAATGCAACAAAAGATAAAAAAGAGCGTGTAGGTCGTATCTTACAGATGCATGCTAATAAGAGACAGGAAATTGATAAAGTTTATGCTGGTGATATCGCAGCTGCAGTTGGATTTAAGACAACAACAACTGGTGATACAATTTGTGATGAAAAGCACCCAGTAATTCTTGAATCAATGGAATTCCCAGAACCAGTTATTGAGTTAGCTATTGAGCCTAAGACAAAAGCTGGACAGCAGAAGATGGGTGAAGCTCTTGCTAAATTAGCAGAAGAGGATCCTACATTCCGTGCACATACTGATGAAGAAACAGGACAAACAATTATCGCAGGTATGGGTGAGTTACACTTAGATATCATCGTTGATCGTTTGTTACGTGAATTCAAAGTAGAAGCAAACGTAGGTGCTCCACAGGTTTCTTACAAAGAAACATTTACTAAACCAGTTGATCAAGAGTATAAATATGCTAAACAGTCAGGTGGTCGTGGACAATACGGACATTGTAAAGTTAAATTTGAGCCAATGGATCCTAACGGTGAAGACTTATTCAAGTTTGAATCAGCTATCGTTGGTGGTGCTATTCCTAAGGAATATATTCCATCAGTTGGTGCTGGTATTGAAGAAGCTGCTCAGTCAGGTATCCTTGCTGGATTCCCAGTACTTGGTATTAAAGCTACAGTTTATGATGGATCATACCATGAAGTCGATTCTTCAGAAATGGCATTCCACATTGCAGGTTCAATGTGTTTCAAAGAGGCTATGACAAAAGCTGAACCAGCTATTTTAGAGCCAATTATGAAAGTTGAAGTAACAATGCCAGAAGAATACATGGGTGATGTTATCGGCGATATCAACTCTCGTCGTGGACGTATCGAAGGTATGGAAGATGTTGGTAATGGTAAGATTGTTAAAGCATATGTTCCTTTAGCAGAAATGTTCGGATATGCTACAGATCTTCGTTCATCAACTCAGGGTCGTGGTAACTACTCTATGTTCTTTGAAAGATATGAACAAGTACCTAAGAGTGTTCAAGAAAAAATTATTAATTCTAAAGCAAATTAATTGTTTTGAGTATTGAAAAGCTAATAATTATTTACTATAATCACTTATAGTCGAGTAAATAAAAACTATGCTCTTTTTGAGCAGACAAATTAAGGAGGACGTTTAAAATGGCAAAAGCTAAGTTCGAAAGAAGAAAACCACATTGTAACATTGGTACTATTGGTCACGTAGATCATGGTAAAACAACATTAACAGCTGCAATTACAAAAGTATTATCTGCAAGAGTAGAAGGTAATGCTGCTGTAGATTTCGCAAATATTGATAAAGCTCCAGAAGAAAGAGAAAGAGGTATCACAATCTCTACAGCTCACGTTGAGTACGAAACAGATAACAGACACTATGCTCACGTTGACTGTCCTGGACATGCTGATTACGTTAAAAACATGATCACAGGTGCTGCTCAGATGGATGGTGCTATCCTTGTAGTAGCTGCTACTGACGGTGTAATGGCTCAGACTAAAGAGCACATCTTACTTTCTCGTCAGGTAGGTGTACCATATATCGTTGTATTCTTAAACAAATGTGATATGGTTGATGATCCAGAACTTATCGAATTAGTAGAAATGGAAGTAACAGAGCAGTTAGAGGAATATGGTTTCGAAGATTGCCCAATCATCCAAGGATCAGCTTTAAAAGCTCTTGAAGATCCAAACGGAGAATGGGGAGATAAAATCATGGAACTTATGTCAACAGTTGATGAGTATATCCCAGATCCAGAACGTGAAACAGATAAACCATTCTTAATGCCTGTAGAAGATATCTTCACAATCACAGGTCGTGGTACTGTTGCTACTGGTAGAGTAGAGCGTGGTACATTACACCTTAACGATGAACTTGAAATCTTAGGTGTTAAAGAAGAAGTTGGTAAAACTGTTGTAACTGGTATCGAAATGTTCCGTAAACAGTTAGACGAAGCTATGGCTGGTGATAACATCGGTGCTTTACTTCGTGGTGTAAACCGTGACCAAATCGTTAGAGGTCAAGTTTTAGCTAAACCAGGTACTGTAACTTGCCACAAGAAATTTACAGCTCAGGTTTACGTATTAACAAAAGACGAAGGTGGACGTCATACTCCATTCTTCAACAACTACCGTCCACAGTTCTATTTCAGAACAACTGACGTTACTGGTGTAATCCAATTACCAGAAGGAACAGAAATGTGCATGCCTGGTGATAACGTTGAAATGACAATCGAATTAATTCACCCAGTAGCTATGGAACAAGGTCTTACATTCGCTATTCGTGAAGGTGGACGTACAGTAGGTTCTGGTAGAGTTGCATCTGTTATCGAATAATTTTAATCGTTAATAGTTATAATTTATGAATTAAGCTTCCGAGGATATCCTCGGAAGCTTTTTTATATATACACATATCTTTCGGGAAGATAAAACCTAATAAGTGAATTTTCAGCAAAAATTTATAATAGATATAGATGTTGTAGAACACGAATAATAAATGAATAATAGAATAGAAATTTTAATATCTATGCTATTATTCATGAAGGCAATTTTGGAAGAGAAGGTAGAAAAAGAAATATTCTATTATACTAGAAAAGAGAATTTAATGAAACTACATTTATGTGTGTGCCAGAATACTTTTTAATAAATAAGTACATGAAATTTTGAGAATATTTAAGAAAACATTAGAGGGAAAAAGATGTATAGAAGTGTGGAAAATGAAGTAACAAATATTTACCCAGATAATAGAGAAAGATAGATGAAATATAAAAATTTATTATTGAGTAGATATATCAAAGAATAGGATTAGACAAAGAGTAGCTGGTTGATTAAAGTAAATATGCTAACAATAAAGAACATTTAAAAGGCACTATAAAGGAACTAAATTTGTGATTATATATGTTCATTCATGAAGTATATCATGAGTATGGATGCACTATACACAGGATAATAATGTCAAGTGATAAAAAAGTTATTGAAATTGATATAAATAGAAGGTTGAATATGCTCTAACAAGTTATAATTGTTCAAATGTGATAATGATTTATATTAAAAAATAATTATAAGGCATATTATTTTTAAGCATACTTATAATCGATTAAGCAGTAGTGGTTAATTGTATTAAGAGTAAAGTTTTGAAGTAAAATATAATTATTAGATCCTGAGATTCAAAAAATAAAATTAAGCTTTTTATAAATAATAAGGTTACAATATTCGGAATTCTATTTTCTTTTCTGATGTATTTAATACGCGCAGTATAAAAAATATATATGAGTATTTGATAATTTATATGCTTAAATACCATTCAGAATATTCTGAACAAAGAAAGAAAAAGAACAAATAAACTTTTAATAAAAAAAACCTCTTTAAGTGTTGACGAGCGGCAAAAAAGATGATATTATAATTGAGCTGACAGCGAAGAGCTCACAAGCAAAAGAAACATAAGCATAAAAGCTAAAGTAGATATACGGAAGTAGATATATATGGAAGCATGTGCTTGGGTTTGTGAGAAAAACTTCGACGGTCATCTTTCGTCAATTGTTTATATAAACATTAATAAGCGATTGGTAATCATTTGTTTTGATTTTAATATTCGATTATTAGCACCTTGATTGGTGGCCACGAATTAAAAAAAATAAAAACAAAAAAGTGTTGACAAACACAAAGAAAGATGATAAGATATAGAAGTTGTCGCTGATAAGCGAAACAAAAACTTTGATAACTAAATAGTGAAAAACCTTGAAAGATTCTAAAGA
>Ga0256405_10000647_pt1 | contig 111156 bp, 99 predicted proteins | sample RumenRJG_02DNA_FD_189096 | JGI IMG/M metagenome (GOLD analysis project Ga0256405, IMG submission 189096) | Bovine rumen microbial communities from Lethbridge, Alberta, Canada - RJG_02 | ecosystem: Host-associated > Mammals > Digestive system > Stomach > Rumen | place: Canada: Alberta...
CGTCGGGAATCGGACACACATTCTGTCCACCCTCAAAGTTGGGCGGAATCAACTTTGAGAGGGTCGTTTATGCAGGTAGATGGGGCTAAACAGGGGTCAAACGGACACACATTTTGTCCTATAACCCGAAACTCATCTCCTCAGCGTGGCGCGTCCCTCAAACGAACCCCCCGCGCTGTCCGCAGACATGAAAAAGGCACCTCGCTTGAAGGTGCCCGTAGAAGTTGGTGGAGATGAAGGGGCTCGCCGCGCCGCCTGCGGCGGCGCTCGACGGCTCCGCGGCTGCGCCGCTCCGCCCGGAAGTGGCCACAGGCCACTTCCGCCCTCACGGGTTCGAACCCCCGCGCTGTCCGCAGACATGAAAAAAGGCACCTCGCTTGAAGGTGCCCGTAGAAGTTGGTGGAGATGAAGGGGTTCGAACCCTCGGCCTCAGCGTTGCGAACGCTGCGCTCTCCCAGCTGAGCTACATCCCCGGATGATGAACGCGCAAGCAATTGTGGCAGCACCTTGTCTTTCTGTCAAGCGAAATCTTGATGGGCATGCTATGTTTGAGCGCGTGAACGTGCGAGAGGGGAGCGCAGATGGACCTTTCAATGGCAGCCTACGAGCGGTGCGAGCTCTGTCCAAGGCGCTGCGGTGCGCGGCGTGCTTCGGGCAAGGCGGGCATCTGTGGCGCAACGTCCACCTTGCGCGTCGCGCGCTCGGCGCTTCATTTTTGGGAAGAGCCGCCCATCTCGGGAGAGCGGGGCTCGGGAACCATCTTCTTCACGGGATGTCCACTCCGCTGCGTCTTTTGCCAAAACCACGAGATCTCGCAGGAGGGGTTCGGGCTCGAGGTTACGACGGAGCGCCTCTCGCAGATGATGCTTGAGCTCGAGGGGCAAGGGGCCCTCAACATCAACCTCGTGACCCCGCTCCACTACGCACCGCACATAGTAGAGGCCGTCAAGATGGCTTGCGCGGATGGCCTCGCCATCCCCATCGTATGCAACACCTCAGGCTACGAGCTGCCAGAGGTCGTGGCCGCGTTGGACGGGGTGGTTGACGTCTGGCTGACCGACTTCAAGTACGCGTCCTCCGAGCTGGCCGCACGCCTCTCCGCCGCGCCAGACTACCCGCAGCGCGCCGAGGAATCCCTCCTAGAGATGCTTCGCTTGCTCAGAAAGGCGGGCGGCAGGGCGGCGGATGCCGACGGGGAGGACGGGCTGCCCGGACGCATGACGCGCGGCATCATCGTGCGCCATCTGGTCCTTCCCGGAGAGGTGGCCGATTCGTGCGCAGTTCTCGACAAGGTGTGGGAGATGTGCGGAAACGAGGTCGACCTCTCCGTCATGAACCAGTACACTCCCAACGAGACGTGCAAGAGGCGCGGGGGCAACCTTTCCCGCCCCCTTTCGGAAGAGGAGTACGAAGCGGTTCTCGACCACGCTGACGAGCTGGGCTTTGAGCGCATGTGGTGGCAGCAGGGCGGCACGGTCTCGGAGAGCTTCGTTCCCGCATTTGACGCAACGGGAGTCCTTGCTCCGAGCGCGTCGTGACGGGTGGGGTAAACTAGGAAAGGTCGCCACCAGGCTGTGGCCATCCCCTGTTTGCACACGCGAGGTGTCCCCGCGTTTGTTTGAGGAGTATCAATGGCAGAAAACGATGCACCACTGACCGACGAGGAACGTGCGGAGCTCGAGGCGCTGCGTGCGGAACGAGCCGAGCGCGAGGCTCAGGAGCGGGCGCGCCGCGAGCGCGCCGAGCTCGCGCGGCTCAAGGCGGAGCGCGAGCGCCAGCAGCGCGAGAGCGACCTTGACGCGCGCGATCGCGCCATCCGCGAGCGCAACGCAAAGCTGATGGAGCCCGACGAGGACCTGAACATGCCCGTGGGGCAGAAGATCGTGCTTGCCGGGATCGCCCTTCTCGTCGTGGTGGTCATCTTGATGAGCGTGTTTGGCGGCTAGTCCCCCCATGGGTTCCTCCGTCATCGACACGCTGGTAAAGGGCACGGCGGACGGGCAGTTCGTGTGTGTCGACGCGCAACCGCTCCTGCATGGGTGCGTTCGGAGTGCGAGGGAGCGCGACGGCTGGGTGCGGCCCTGGCGCTTCTCGAGCGAGCAGGTGCGCACCATGGGTTCGTGCCTCGCCTGGCATCCTGGGCTTTTCCGCCAGATGGCCCGCACGACCGCCGGCGTGACGATGGAGCTCGAGACCGACTCGACCGAGCTCGCCCTCGAGGTTCTCCTTGACGGCGAGCCCTCGGGCACGCGCGCCGTCCTCGATCCCATCCGAGGGGAGAATGATGACGCCCTTGACGGCATCTCCGTCGACGTCGATGGTCGCCACCTTCCCTGCAGCATGCCTACCGAGTCCGAATCCGTGCTCCGGTTTTCGCTCGACGACCCTGAGGAGGCCCCGCTCCCAGGGCTCGTGATGCTCCCCGGGCTTGGGGAGACGCACCACGTGCGCATATGGCTTCCCGCCCTGCGTGGGTGTGCGGTCAGAAGGGTCTGGGGCAACGGGACCTTCGTCCAGCCCGTGGACCAGCGCAGCCAGCTGCTTGTCATTGGGGACTCCATCGCACAGGGCTTCGTGACGGGAGATCCAGCGACCGCGTGGCCCCACCTCCTTGCCGATTCCTTTGGCTTCGACATCGTCAACCAGGGCTTGGGAGGACAGGTCTTCCAGACGGGGACGCTCCTTGGGCTCGCCTCGCTCGTCGATCCCGTGGCCGTGGTCATCGCGCTGGGCGAGAACTACCGCTACGAGCCCTGCCGCGCACGTCCCACGGCACGAGACGTGCGCAACTACTTCGTTGAGGTCGCACGCATCTGGCCGGAGGTCCCCACCTTCGTCTGCACCCCGCTGTGGCACGACGAGGACGCCTCTCCCTCCCACGCGATGAGCTGCTGGGAGCGCGTTCCCTCGATGATCGCCGCAAACGTGTCGGTCCATGACGAGATGATGCTCGTGGACGGGCTGCGCCTGCTTGACCACGATAGTTCGCTGCTCGCCGATGGCTACGAGCATCCCAGCGAGCTGGGGTCGCGACAGGTCGCCCGTCGCCTGCAGGTGCTCATGGGCTCCACGATGCAAGACCCCACGCAGCTTTGCGCCCGCGCGGCCGAGCTGCTCGACGGCGCGCCTCGTGCCGCCTTCCCCCTGGTCGAGACCATCCGTCGCGGCATCGGCCAGGTGCGCTATGCCGACGAGGGATGCGTGCTCCTTGACGTCGACGGTAGCCAGTCTCTGCTCTATGCACCTGACCATGAGCTGGGAGAGGCGGTGCTCGCGCTCTTCGTCGACACGCCCATGGTCGCCCTTTTGGGGCCGGGGCTTCGTGACGCGGCGTCGCGTGTGGCGGGGCTCACGGGCCACCTGTCCTGCCATGTCGCAATCTATCGTCGTCGTGCCAGGCTGCACCTGCCCGTCGGGAAGGATGCGCGGGTGCTCGACGAGACGTTCTTTGACGTCGTTCGCGGCCATTGCGATCACAACGTGTTCCTTTCGGACGAGCAGCTCAAGAGCTCGCTTAAAAGGGGCGACTTCCTGGGCGCATTTGTGGACGACGAGCTGGTGGGGTTCATCGGAGAGCGGCCTGATGGCTCGTTTGGCCTGCTCACGGTCTTTGAGGGGCATAGGCGCGAGGGCTGGGCGAGGACGCTCGAGTCGGCAAAGATCAACCAGATGCTCGACCGCGGGCAGACTCCTTGGTGCGAGGTCTTTCCTGACAACGAGGCGTCCCTATCCCTGCAGCGAGCGCTCGGGCTCGCCATCTGTGATCCGGGTGACCTCTGCTTTGCCTTCGCACCCCACGCAGGAGAGGGTGACTTTTCGTCCGATGCGAAGGATACGATGAGGCTCGACTGAAGGGAGAACACCCATGCCTGACCTTGTGAATCCCCTTGCGCCCGACATGCGCGCAGAGCTCAGTCCCGAAGCGCTCCAGATGGTGGAGCGTCATCGCAGGGGCGAGGTGAGCCCCTTTGCCTGCCTTGACATCGCGGCCATACGCCGGGAGCCGGATCGCGACCGAGACACGCCGCTTCGACCCGCGTTCGTCCGCGACGTCGAAAAGATCATGCACATGCCCCAGTACAACCGTCTTTCGGGCAAGACCCAGGTCTTTTCCTTCCGCGCCAACGACGACCTCTGCCGTCGCGGCCTGCATGTGCAGCTGGTGAGCCGCGTCGCACGTGACATCGGCCGTGCGCTGGGCCTCAACCTCGACCTCATCGACGCGATCGCGTTGGGGCACGACATCGGACACACCCCCTTCGGGCACGTGGGGGAGCGCTACCTCAACGAGTGCTACCACGAACGCACGGGGCGGTGGTTCTTCCACAACGTGCAGAGCGTGCGGGTGCTCGACGTGCTCGGGTGGCGCAACCTCTCGCTGCAGACGCTCGACGGCGTCATCTGCCACAACGGGGAGTTCGAGCGGCAGCGCTTCGAGACGAGCGGCCTCAAGGGGTTCGACACGTTCGACCGTGTGGTGCAGCGCTGCTGGGAGCAGGGCGACGACGCGATCAGGCACCTTCGCCCGATGACGCTCGAGGGCTGTGCCGTGCGCGTGGCAGACATCATCGCGTATGTGGGCAAAGACCGCCAGGACGCCATCAGGGCGGGCATCTGCTCCCCGGATGCCTTCGCCGACGGGCTTGGCGGCGCCTATAACGCCTGGGCGCTCTCCTCCTTCATTGCCGACATCGTCGAGCACAGCGTGGGCAAGTCGTGCCTGCAGATGGGCGAGCCGGCGTTTAGGGAGATGGTCCGCGCCAAGCGCGAGAACTACGAGCTGATCTACGGGGCCTCCGAGGTCAATGGGGATTTCTCCTCAGGAGTGCATGACGTGTTCAGGGGGATGTACGAGCACGTCCGCGAGGACCTGGCCGCGGGGAGGGAGGACTCGGCAGTCTTCCGTCACCACATTCGCGTCGTCTCCGACCGGCTTGCCCACTACGGCAAGCGCTATGCATGGGAGGACGACCTCGACCTCACGACAGTCGACTACCTCTCGTCCATGACGGATGACTACTTTGTGGCGTATGCCAACGTGCTCTTTCCCGAATCGGCCGCGATCTTTCCCACGTACAGCCATTTCTAGGGGAAGCGGTTGCCGTAAGGCTCCTTATGCCATCATGTCGTGCGCGGCATCGACAAAGGCGTTAAAGAGCTGAGGGGTGTTGCGGATCTGCTCGGGGTGCCATTGGACGCCGACAAAGAAATTCCTGCTGGGAAACTCAAGCCCCTCGGGCGTTCCGTCGGGAGCCCAGGCGGTGATCTGCGCGCCGCGGGCGACGTCACGCACCGCCTGATGGTGCATCGAGTTCACGCTGAGCTCCTCGGTGCCGATGATGTCCCACAGCTGCGTGCCACGCTCGATTCGCACCTGGTGGATCTCCTCGGTCCCGCGTGCAAAGCAGGCGTGGTTTATGCGGTTTCCACCAAGCTCGGAGATGTCGCGGACCAACGTGCCGCCAAATGAGACGTTCATGACCTGCATCCCGCGGCAGATTCCCAGGCAGGGGATGTCGAGCTCCCAGGCGGCGCGCACGGCAGCCCATTCAAACACGTCACGTTCCGCGCTCATGAACGAGATCTTCGCGACGCAGCCCTCGGCATACGGGCTGCCGCCAAAGGCGTCGGGTGAGATGTCGCCGCCCCCCGTGAGCAACAGCCCGTCGATGCGGTCGATGATCTCTCCCGCGATGGCGGCGACCCCAAAGCCGTAGGGGAGTGCCACGGGAATCCCGCCTGCCTCCTGGACGGCGTCGGCATACTGCGTTCCGATGGCGGAGATGTCTCCGCCCTCGTATCCGGGACGAGAGCAGATGCCTATGAGCGGACGTGGTTGGACCTTGCGCGTCTGCCTCTTGTCGGCTAAGTGCGTCATGCGTCTCTCCCAGAATAAAAACTCATACCAAGAGTATAGGATAACCTAACCTGCCCATCCGTCGCCCGTCGTTTTGGCCCAAGTGACAGCGCCTGTGAAGGAATTGCCAAGAGCTGCTCCCCTTGGGCATGCGCATCTCGGCTACAATGGCCGTCACGTGCTCTTTATTCAGATTGTGGCATGGCCGCACGTGGAATGGGGATATGATGCGCTTTCACTATGCAGGCACATACGACGGCCCGGACTCGCTGCCCAGGCGCGAGCCCCTTCCCGCGGGGGCGGTCGCCTTTCGCGAGCCGGAGTCCGCAGGTGCGATGGGGCTCATCGGCAACGGGCTTGCCCTCGCCATCTTTGCGGTGCTGTATGGGCTTCTGGTGATGCGCTGCGGCATGGCCGCGTTTGGATACGAGGCGTTCTTGTACGGAAGTCTTCTTACCCTGTTGACGATGGTGCCTCACGAGTTCATCCACGCCCTGTGCTTCCGTGGGGACGTCTATATGTACCAGGCACTCTCCAAGGGACTCCTCTTTGTGGTGGGAACCGAGGACATGACGCTCGCTCACTTCTGCTCATGTCGCTTCTGCCCGCGACCGTGCTGGGGCTCATCCCGTACCTTGCCTGCATGATCGTCCCAAACCTCACCACGCTCGGCGTATTCGGTGCGATGGCGCTGGCGTCTGCCGCGGGCGACTTCCTCAACGTGTTCAACGCCGTGACGCAGATGCCTCGTGGGGCGCTCACGTTCCTTTCGGGCTTCCACTCCTACTGGTATCTGCCTGGAAGTGACGAGGGGCGTGGCGCCTAGGCGGACCCTGCGCCTTGTCCCGCCTGCCGCCTGTGCGCGTAAGTGATACCCTCTTTTACCAACAGGCAGGCACACACACGAAGGAGCGTGCTCCATGGCACTGACCGACCAGACAAAGCCGACTGACGTCGCGCTCAACACCGACCTCTACGAACTCACCATGGCCCAGGGATTCTGGGAGTCTGGGCTTGCTGACGAGGAGGGATGCTTCAACGTCTTCTTCCGCGACAGCCCGTTTGGCAGCGGATACGCCATTGCGTGCGGCATGGGGCAGATTGCGGACCTCATCGAGAACTTCCGTTTTGACAGCGAGGCGCTCGAATACCTCGCCTCCATCCAGGCGCCAGGCGGGGGACCCATGTTCAAGAAGGGCTTCCTGGACTACCTGCGCGACTTCCGCATGCGCGTGTCGGTGAGCGCCATCCCCGAGGGCGAGCTCGTGTTTCCCCGCGAGCCCATGGTTCGTGTCATCGGCCCCGTCATCGACTGCCAGCTGCTCGAGACGGCCCTGCTCAACCTCGTGAACTTCCAGACGCTCGTGGCCACCAAGACGGCTCGCGTCGTCTTCGCGGCGGAGGGCCATCCCGTATCCGACTTTGGCCTCAGGCGCGCTCAGGGGCCGGATGGCGGGCTCGCCGTGGCGCGTGCGTCCTTCATCGGAGGGGCGACCAACACCTCCAACGTGCTCGCCGGCCGCATCTACGGCATTCCCGTCTTTGGCACCCATGCCCACTCGTGGGTCATGGCCTTCCCGACGGAGGTCGAGGCGTTTCGCGCCTTTGCCCAGTCGAGCCCCAAGAACTGCGTGTTTCTGCTCGACACCTACGACGTCCACCAGGGCATCAAGAACGCCATCACCGTCGCGAAGGAGATGGAGGAGCGAGGCGAGCGTCTCGCGGCCATCCGCATCGACTCGGGTGACCTGGCCAAGCTCTCTAAGGAGACGCGTGCCGCCTTTGACGAGGCGGGGCTTCCCTATGTGAAGATCTCGGTCTCGAACGACCTGGACGAGTACACGATTCAGTCGCTCTTTGCCCAGGGCGCGCCCATCGACTCGTTTGGCGTCGGCACGAAGCTCGCGACCTGTGACCCGCAGCCCTCGCTGGGAGGCGTCTACAAGCTCTCAGCCACGCGTGCCCGGGGGGAGAGCTCGTGGCGTCCCGTCATGAAGCTCTCGGAGCAGCTCTACAAGCGCACCATTCCCGGCATCCAGCACATCCGCCGCTACTATGACGAGGTCGGCTGCCCCGTCGGAGACATGATCGTGGTCGATGACGTCGCGCAGGACGGTGCCACCAAGATGGTGGACGTGCTCGACCCCCTGACCACCTACGACCTGTCGGGGAGAGACTACGCCGAGATGCTCGTGCCCCTCGTGGAGGAAGGCCATCGGGTGAGCGAGCCCGAGAGCATCCATGCCGCCAAGGCACGCTGCCGCGACGCGGTGATGCACCTCGACCTCGCCTTCAGGCGCTTCCTGAACCCGCAGGTCTATCCCGTGGGCCTCGAGCCGGGGCTGGCGGACCTTCGCCAGAACCTGGCGCGCAACGCCATGGTGTAGAAGAAGCCTTTCCCGCGCTCCGTCCTCCTGGGTAATGGCAGCACGGGGTATGCAAAGAATAGGTGTGTGGCAGGGATGCACCCGTGAGCGGTGTGCAACTCTGCTACACTCGTGACCGCGTACGCGGGCATTCTCTTGCGCCGCGCCCGCCCGTCATGCCATAGGAAGAAGGAGTATCCGCATGCCCGACACGATCGAGGAGCTCGTAAAGCAAGCAATCGCAGCCGCGCAGGCCGTTGGCGACCTGCCCGCGTTTGAGGTGGCAGATTGCGGAATCGAGCGACCTGCAGACTCCGGCAACGGTGACTGGACCTCGACGGTCGCCATGCGCTCCGCCCGCCTTGCCCACATGGCTCCCGCAAAGATCGCGGCAGCCATCGTCGCCCACGTTCCTTCAGACCCGTCAATCGAACGCGTGGAGGTGGCTGGCCCGGGCTTCATCAACTTCTATCTGAGCCATGCCGCCAGCAATGAGGTCATCAACACCATTCGGCAGACGGGCGACGAGTGGGGCAAGAGCGACTTTGGGGGTGGCGAGCGCGTGCAGGTCGAGTTTGTCTCGGCCAACCCCACGGGGCCCTTGCATGTTGGCCATGGTCGCTGGGCGGCCATCGGCGACTCGCTCTGCAACGTCATGGAGCATGCGGGCTACGACATCCAGCGAGAGTATTACGTGAACGACCACGGCAGCCAGATGGATGTGTTTGGTCGCTCGGTCGCCATGCGCTACCTGCAGATCGACGAGCTCGTCAAGCAGGGCTCGACGCTCGAGCAGGCAGCGGCGACCCTGCTCGCCGACCGCGATGCCTACGTGGACGACGAGGATGACTCCCGTCCCGAGACGCATCCCTACATGGATGCGTTCAACGAGGCTCTGGGAGGCAACTCCTACGGTGGCGACTACGTCATAAAGATCGCCGAGCGCTTCTACCAGGCGGATGGTGACCAATGGGTCAACGTGGACGCCGAGGAGCGCGACCCGGCGTTCCGCGAGCGCGCCTATCAGGACATGCTCGGCCAGATCCGCGCGACCTGCCACCAGGTGCGCTGCGACTTTGACGAATGGCGCAGCGAGCGCTCGTTCTACGAGAAAGACGCCGAGGGCCTCTCGTACATCGATAGGACCTTCAAGATCCTGGACGACAAGGGCCTGCTGTACCGCGACGACGAGGGTGCCCTCTGGTTCCGCTCCACGGCGTACGGGGACGACAAGGACCGCGTGCTCATCAAGACCAACGGCGAGTACACCTACTTTGCCTCAGACGTTGCCTATTGCTGGAAGAAGTTTGAGGTCGCCGACTACGAGATCAACATCTGGGGCGCCGATCACCACGGCTACATCAAGCGCGTGCAGTCCGTTGCGGACGCCATGGGCTTCCCGGGCAAGTATGAGGTGCTGCTGGGCCAGTTCGTCAACCTGCTGCGCAATGGCGTGCCGGTGCGCATGTCCAAGCGCAAGGGGACGATGGTCGCCTTCCAGGAGCTGGTGGACGAGGCCGGCGTCGATGCCACGCGATATACCCTCATCTCGAAGTCGTCCAACCAGACCATCGATTTCGACATCGAGAAGGTCAAGGAGCAGAACAACACCAACCCGGTGTATTACGTCCAGTACGCACACGCGCGCATCTGCTCCATCCTGCGCCGCGCCGCCGGCGTGAGCGAGGCCGAGGCGACCGACATGGGCATGGAGGCCGTGGCAACGCGCGCGATCGGCGAAGACTACGACCTGTCCCTGCTCACCGACCCGAGCGAGCTGGCGCTCTCCCGCAAGCTCTCCGAGTTCCCCGAACTCATCGCGAGCTGCGCGCGAGACCGTGCCCCGTTCCGCATCACTCACTTCTGCGAGGAGCTTGCCGGCCTGTATCACGGCTTCTACCACGACTGCCAAGTGCTGCCGAGTGACGGAAGGCCGATGGAGGAGGGCCTGTCCCATGCGCGCCTTGCCCTGTGCGATGCGGTGCGCATCAACTTGGAGGTCGCCTTGAGGTTGATAGGCGTTTCTGCCCCGAGCGTCATGTGATGATTTCGCCGCCACCCTCGTGGCGGCGTTTTTTGTTTTCTTACATCATCGTGAACTATTTGTCAGGCACCAAGCGCTAGCTATAATGTTGTATTACCTTTTATTCGCATTATTAATTGGCCGTTATTACCGCATTCAACTGACCATTTGAGGGGGCGCCATGGAGCTACGAGAGTACCTATCGATCCGTCGTGCTTACAATCTCGTGCGCCAGGAAGCTGACGCGCCCGAGAGGCTCACCTTCTCCGAGTTTGCCATCTTGTGCCGACTCGACGTTTCGGGTGGGTCCCTGCGCACCTCGGACATCGCTGAGTACCAAGGCTCCCTTCGCCCCACGATGACGCATCGGACCAAGCACCTCTCGACCCTCGGCTTCATCGAGCGCCTCAAGGGCGATGTTGACAAGCGCAATGTCGTCTGCCAGATAACCGACGAGGGGCGTGCTGCCGTCCAGGCGCTCTGCTCAAGGACCTGCGCCATGATCCCGACGGGCCAGGCACTTTCCCGCGTGGCGCCAGACCGCATGCGTCGCTATGTCGACGCGATGGGCTCGATCAACTGCATGTCGGGCGAGCTCATCCTCATCGGGCTGCTTGGCTATGGCTTCGAGAACTGCTCCGTGACCGACCTGGTCGGTGGCCTCGGGCTTCTGCAGCCCACGGTTTCGATGTCGGTGTCCTCGCTTGTCGAGGAGGGTTTTCTCAGGCGTGTGCAGCTTGACAGCGCACCGCGCTCTGCGCGGGTAGCCCTGACCGACAAGGGGCTCGAGGTGGCGCGCACGCTGGGGAGCCAGATCGAGGCGCTGGTCATTCGCAGGAAGCCACGCCAGGGGTAAGCGCCGCAACGAGACGTTGCAGGTTACGAGATGGCGACACATCCAGGTGCGTTTGCTGACGTCGGTTGGATGTGCTATATTTCTTTCTGGTCAAAGCGCATGTGTGCACGTGACCGAATCCCCTTCCCCAAACGACATCACAACGGAAGAGACTATGTCTTTGGCGCCTGTCAGGCTGCCAGAACATGACGAGAACGGTTTTGCTACGTCTTGCCAGGAAGCCCTTGTCGCTTCTTGGACAGGCATGGAAAGGTGGGGTGCATGGCAGAGGAAGCCGTCGAAACCCAAGAAACGTTGCCCATCTCGGTAGAGCAGGGTGCCCCCGAGGCCAAGCCTGCCAGAACCACAAGGCGTCGCCGCACGACGGCGGCGGCAGAGGCCCCGGCCTCTGACCCCGCGCCTGAGGAACAGGCCCCTGGTGGGGATGAGGAGGCTCCCGCATCGCCCAAGCGCCGCCGTGGACGCCCCCGCAAGGCGGACGCGGAGGCGGGAGAGGGCGTCGCCGAGCCCTCGACGGCTCCTGTGCAAGACGCCGCCTCCGCCAACCAGGGCGAGGAGCCTGCTCCTGCCGAGCAGACCGCCGAGGCGGAGAACAAGACGCGCCGTCGGCGCGGGCGCACACGCAAGGATGGCGCGGAGGCTCCAGACGTCGACGAGATGACCAAGATGACGCAGAACGCCACCGTGGCGTCGGCGCAGATCACAGAGCCTCCTGCCGCCACGCTTGCCGAGGCGGATGCCCGTGCCGCGGGGGAGCAGCCCCCGGCAGAGACCCAGACCCGTCGCAGGCGGAGGGGCTCTCAGAACAACCAGCAGGCACAGGCCCAGCAGCAGGCCCCCAAGTCCCAGGGCAACCAGCAGCAGGGACAGGGCAAGCGCAGCCAGAGCAAGCGCCGCAACCGCAGGGGGCAGGAGGCCAGCGCAGAACCGACGCTCACACGCGAGGAGCTCGAGGCCATGAAGGTCGCAGAGCTGCGGGCAAAGGCGGCGGAGCTGGGCGTCGACTATGTCGGCGTGCGCAAGAAGGAGCTCGTCGAGGGCATCTACCATGCCGCCGCGCGTGCGGAGGGCTTCCGTCCCGTCACGGGAGTCCTCGAGATGCAAAGCGATGGCTACGCCTTCCTTCGCACGGGCAACTACATGCCTGGCGAGCAGGACGCCTTCGTGCACCAGCAGATCATACGCAACTACGGCCTTCGCCCTGGCGACAAGATCGTGGGACAGGTCGCGCCCTCTCGGACGGGCAACAAGTACCCACCGCTTCACCGGATCGACACGGTCAACGGAAGGTCACCCGAAGGCCTCAAGGAGCGCCCGCGCTTCCGCGACCTCACGCCCATCTATCCTGACGAGCGCCTGGTCATGGAGCATGGCAAGGACTCGACCACGGGCCGCGCGATCGACCTCGTGGCGCCCATCGGCAAGGGCCAGCGCGGACTTATCGTGAGCCCTCCCAAGGCGGGCAAGACCACGGTCCTCAAGCGCATCTGCCAGTCCATCGCCGCAAACAATCCCGAGGTTCACCTCTTCTGCCTGCTCGTCGACGAGCGCCCCGAGGAGGTCACCGACATGGAGCGCTCTATCCGCGGCGAGGTCGTCGCCTCCACCTTTGACATGCCCGCCGACAACCACACCGCCGTTGCCGAGCTCGTCATCGAGCATGCAAAGCGCCTGGTCGAGCAGGGCGAGGACGTCGTGGTGGTGCTCGACTCCATCACGAGGCTGGCGCGCGCCTACAACCTCGCCGCGCCTGCCAGCGGCCGCATCCTCTCCGGCGGCGTGGACTCCGCCGCGCTCTATCCGCCCAAGAAGTTCCTGGGAGCCGCCCGCAACATCGAAAACGGCGGGTCCTTGACCATCCTGGCCTCCGCGCTCATCGACACCGGATCGAAGATGGACGAGGTCATCTTCGAGGAGTTCAAGGGAACGGGCAACATGGAGCTCAAGCTCGACCGTGACCTGGCGGACAAGCGCATCTTCCCGGCGATCGACCCGGTCGCATCGGGCACGCGCAACGAAGACCTGCTCATCGATGCCGAGATGCAGCCGTTTGTGTGGGGCATCAGGAGGGTGCTTGCCAACATGAACAGCGTCGAGCGCGCCGCGACGGCGCTCGTGAAGGGCCTCAAGGCGACCAACACCAACCAGGAGTTCCTCATCCGCTCGGCCAAGAAGGCGCAGCAGAGCGGGGACTATCTGGGGTAGCGCGAAAAGGCGCTGCTCAGGGGTGTGCACCCCCTCGGGCCAAAAGGTTTTGCATGCCGGGCGATGCGGGCTTCTCCGCGTCGCCCGGATTTTTGCCTACGTCGTGCGAGGGGCTGGCGGGAGATTTTGAACGCTGTCCGAGCGGGTTGGGTACCGCGTGCCTTTACCTCGTCCTTTTCGCCGAAATTGCAATTGTCGCTTGCATCATCAGGCAACCTGTGTGTATATTGCTTTTATCTGGCCTTTTGGTTGGACCTATTCAGATGTGCGGCATATGGACCTCAAACGCAGCTCGCCGTGATCGCCAAAGGGAAAGAGATCCCCCATATGCGGGGAGACTGTTTCCACAAGCCTTTGCCTTGAGGTTCTCTGCCGGGAAGCGGGCTCTATGCCCAGGAGGTGTGAGGACATGAGTGCAGGCGGCAGGACCCCAGCCATCTATGCAGGACTCCTCGGTGCGTCGATGGGGACGATTCCCACCATTGCTTACGGGGTTTCCCTCGAGGAGCTGTCGGGTACCGTGGCTCCGTATGTGTACTTCACGCTTGGCTGTGTGGCGGGAGCGGCGCTGTCCACAAGCGTCCACATGATCGTTTCATCCATCGCGAAGTCGCGTGCCGCCCGCGCGGAAGAGAAGGACGTCGACCCCATCAGGCAGGTTATGGCCATGAGCGCCGAACCCGTCCAGCAGCCTGCCTCGCTGTCCTCCAGCCAGCCCGTTGCCGCCTCGATGCCCGGCGGCCGCCATATGGCGGCGCGTGACTGGGAGGCGTCTGGCGTCATCCGTGTCCAGGCTCCCGTCGAGGACGAGCCTGTCGCTCAGAGCAAGCCGGCAACAAGGGGCGGAGCCCACGTCGCGACCGACTACTCTGACATCGCGGAGAAGTACGTCAGCAAGAAGACGCAGCGCGAGCGCAGGTCGAGACGCGCGGGTGGCGTCGCAAGCGCCCTTGCCGAGCGCCTTGGGGTGAACCCCTTCGAGGGGCTCCCCATCATCGAGCGTGCCGACGGCACCGTGGGCGACGTGGGCACCCCTTGGTGGAACGATGCGCTCAGTTCCTCCATCAGGACGATAGAGGACATCTCGGACGAGCGCCTCGAGCCCGTGACGGGCTCGCTCGAGTCGTCCGTCCCGTCCGCCGCCTCGCACTTTGAGGAGGACACCGAGGCATCTCGTCGCTCCGCCTATATCTCGAGGAACGTTGCCGAGGTCAACGTGGGAATCTATCCCGAGCACCGCTCTGCTGCGGAACTCGACCGAGACGACATCTGGGAGCGGGCGCTCGAGGCAATGGACGAGCGCCTTCCGCACGTCAACGCGAACCCGGTCTTCATGGATGCCATCGGCACCATCGAGACCATCGACGAGCCTGACGGGCTTGAGGGGTCCACAGGGTTCATCCCGTTCAAGCTCCACGCGGGACACCCGGAGGTCGTCGACGCGAGCTCGTATGTCGACTACCTCATAGACGACGAGTTCTCCCGCAACCCCTCAAAGGCCGCGCGAAAGAGCTCCCGCGACTTCCTGACCGTCATTCAGGGCGGAAGCCAGAGGATGCGTCAGCTGCCGGCAAAAAGCGAGCAGGGCACCTATCGGCCCAAGCACTTTGCGCCCGACCGCGCGCCGCTGGCCAAGGAGGCTTAGTTTTCCTACGCATTGTTTCGCAATTGAAAAGAGTTGTTTCCTTGCTGAAAACCTTGGGCCACTCCCAAGGTTTTCAGCCGTTTCTCTACCTATCGTGGTACCACTGTCATTGCTTTGAAGGGAGAGAGCTATGAAGAACTTTGATATTTCCCGCCGTAGCTTCGTAAAGCTGTCCGGTGCTCTTGCAGGCTCCACGCTGCTCGTTGGCTGCGGTGGCGGCTCGAGCGAGTCCGAGGCTCCTGCAGCCGACCTGTCTGATGCTGGCATCTTCAAGATCGGTGGCATCGGCCCCACCACGGGTGCCGCCGCCATCTACGGCACCGCGACCAAGTTCGGCGCCCAGGTCGCCGTCAACGAATGCAACGCCGAGGGCAGCGTCTTGATGGAGCTCAACTGGCAGGACGACGAGCATGACCCCGAGAAGGCGGGCAACGCCTACAACAACCTCAAGGACTGGGGGATGCAGATCCTCGTGGGCACCACCACAACCAAGCCCTGCGTCGCCGTCTCTGCCCTGACCAACGCCGACCGCATCTTCGAGCTCACCCCGTCCGCGTCCTCCGTCGACGTCATCGGTGGCGTCGAGGGCACCAACGAGCCTGCCAAGGACAACGTCTTCCAGATGTGCTTCACCGACCCCAACCAGGGAATCGCCTCTGCGCAGTACATCTCCCAGCAGGGTCTCGGCAGCAAGATCGCCGTCATCTACAACAACGCCGACGCCTACTCCACGGGCATCTACAACAAGTTCATGGAGGAGGCCAAGACGCTCAACCTCGAGGTCGTCTCCGAGACCACCTTCACCGATGACACGGTCGACTTCTCCGTGCAGGTGGGCGACGCCAAGACCAAGGGAGCCGACCTCCTGTTCCTCCCGATGTACTACACGCCCGCCTCGCTCATTCTGGCCGAGGCCAAGAAGCAGTCCTACACTCCCAAGTTCTTCGGTGTCGACGGCATGGACGGCATCCTCACGCTCGAGGGCTTTGACACCTCCCTTGCCGAGGGCGTCATGCTGCTGACCCCCTTCGTCGCCTCTGCGGAGGACGACGCCACCAAGCAGTTCGTGGCTGCGTACAAGGAGGTCTCCGGATCCTCGGAGGATCCCAACCAGTTTGCCGCCGACGCGTATGACTGCATCAAGGCCATCGCCGCCGCCATCGAGGCTGCCGGCCTCACCGCCGATATGTCCGCCCAGGATCTCTGCGAGGCGCTCATCAAGCAGTTTACCGACCCGAGCTTCTCCGTCGAGGGCCTGACGGGCACGGCGTCGTGGTCTGCCACGGGCGAGGTCTCCAAGTCCCCCAAGGGCATGATCATCCAGAACGGCGTCTACGTGTCGATGGACTAGAATCACTTTTGTTCGAACGTCTTGGGAGGCCGTCGCTCCGCCTGCGGCGGCCTTCCTTTTGGTAAGAGAGGGGGGGGCCATGGGGTTTCTGACCAACCTGATCAACGGAATCAGCCTGGGCAGCGTGTACGCCATCATCGCGTTGGGGTACACCATGGTCTACGGCATCGCAAAGATGCTGAACTTTGCTCATGGTGACGTCATCATGGTGGGCGGATACATCTGCTTCTGCTGCATGCAGTATCTGGGCCTGCCACCTATCGTGGGCATTCTGCTCGCCGTGGTGGGCTGTACCTGCCTCGGCGTCGTCATCGAGCGCTTGGCCTACAAGCCGCTGCGCGAGGCACCGAGCCTCGCCGTGCTCATCACGGCCATCGGCATGAGCTACTTCCTGCAGAACTCGGCATTGCTCATATGGAAGTCCGACCCCAAGGTCTTCCCCAGCGTTGTGAGCCTCCCCAACATCACGCTGTTTGGCGGCCAGCTGGTCGTGAGCCCCATCTCGATCGTCACGGTGCTGGCCTGCGTGGTGGTCATGGTGTGCCTGACGCTCTTCACGCAGCGCACCAAGATGGGTAAGGCCATGCGTGCCTGCTCGGAGGACAAGGCTGCCGCCCAGCTGATGGGCATCGACGTGAATGCGACCATCTCTATGGTCTTCGCCATCGGCTCCGGCCTCGCGGCCATTGCGGGCGTGCTGCTGTGCTCTGCCTATCCGGTGCTCATGCCCACGACGGGCTCGATGCCGGGCATCAAGGCCTTCACGGCGGCCGTGTTCGGCGGCATCGGCTCCATTCCGGGAGCCGCGCTGGGCGGCATCCTGCTGGGCGTCATCGAGATCTTCGCGCGCGCCTACATCGGCACGCAGCTCGCTGACGCGATCGTCTTTGCGGTGCTCATCGTGGTGCTGCTCGTAAGACCGGCGGGACTCCTCGGCAAAGAGATGCACGAGAAGGTGTAGCCATGAACATGCTTAAGAATATGGACAAGACCACACGCTCGCACCTCATCACCTACGCGATGGTCATCGTTGCCTACCTGGTGATGCAGGGGCTCGGTTCCATCGGCGCGCTGTCGAGCTCCATGGCGGGACAGCTGGTTCCCATCACGACCTACATCTGCCTTGCCATCTCGCTCAACCTCGTCGTGGGCATCTCGGGCGAGCTCTCGCTGGGTCACGCGGGCTTCATGAGCGTGGGGGCGTTCACGAGCGTCGTGGCCGTGAGCATGATGCAGGGCGCCGTGGGTTCTCCCATCGCGCGGTTCTTCCTGGGATGCCTGGTCGCGGGCGCGGCTGCCGCGTGCGCAGGCTTTCTCGTCGGCGTCCCGGTCATGCGCCTGCAGGGCGACTACCTGGCGATCGTCACCCTCGCCTTTGGCGAGATCATCAAGAACCTGCTCAACAACCTGTGGCTCGGCCTCGACTCGAATGGCCTGCACGTGTCCATGAGCAACGCCGCGGCGCTCGGTCTGGGAGAGGGAGGCAAGATCCTCATCAACGGACCGCAGGGAGCCTCGGGCATCGAGCGCATCTCGAACTTCACGCTCGGCTTCATCCTGGTGATCTTCACGCTCTTCGTGGTGTTCAACCTGGTGAACAGTCGCTCGGGCCGCGCCATCATGGCCGTGCGCGACAACCGCATCGCTGCCGAGAGCGTGGGCATCTCGACCACCAAGTACCGCCTGATGGCGTTCGTGGTCTCTGCGGGGCTCGCGGGCATGGCGGGTGCCCTCTATGCCATGAACTTCAATTCCATCGTGCCGAGCAAGTTCGACTTCAACAACTCGATCAACATCCTCGTCTTCGTCGTGCTGGGCGGCATGGGCAACATCCGGGGCGGCATCATATCTGCCACGCTGCTCACGGTGCTTCCCGAAAAGCTGCGCTTCCTGGGCAACTTCCGCATGCTCATCTACGCCGTGGTGTTGATTCTGGTCATGCTGGTGTCCAACAATCGCCAGATCAACAACGCGTTTGACATGCTGAAGGAGAAGCTCCTGAAGCGACGTGGGGACGACGATGACGACGCGCCCACTCAGGCTGCCGAGGGAGGTGCTGCGTAATGGCTCGCGAAGAGGGAACCTACCGTGCCCAGAGCGCTGCCGCCACGGGTCAGGACCGCAAGAGGCCGCAGGCGGAGGAGAGGGGCTCGCGGCTGGTGCCGCTGCCCACCGACTCGCTCATCCCTGAGCGCGATGCCGGCCAGACCATCTTGGAATGTCGCCATCTGGGCATCGACTTTGGTGGCCTGCATGCGGTCGAGGACTTCAACTTCATGGTGGGAAAGACCGAGATCGCGGGGCTCATCGGCCCCAACGGTGCGGGCAAGACCACGGTGTTCAACCTGCTCACCAAGGTGTACCAGCCCACGCGTGGCGCCATCATCCTGGACGGCATCGACACGGCCAACATGACCACGCCGCAGGTCAGCCAGGCGGGCATCGCGCGCACGTTCCAGAACATCCGCCTCTTTGACTCCCTCACGGTCGAGGATAACGTCAAGATCGGCCTGCACAACCAGGTCGACTGTGGCATGTGGAGCGGCATCTTCCGCCTTCCCAAGTATTGGCTTGCCGAAAAGGAGTTCCACGACCGCGCCATCGAGCTGCTCGACGTGTTCAACATGGCCGACCAGGCAGGTGTGCTGGCGGGCTCGCTGCCCTACGGCGCACAGCGCAGGCTCGAGATCGTGCGCGCGCTTGCCACCTCGCCCAAGCTCCTGCTGCTTGACGAGCCCGCCGCGGGCATGAATCCCTCCGAGACGGCGGAGCTCATGGAGAACATCCGCAAGATCCGCGACGAGTTCCAGATCGCCATCATGCTCATCGAGCATGACATGGACCTCGTGATGGGCATCTGCGAGGGCATCGCCGTGCTCAACTTTGGCAAGATCATCGCCAAGGGCACGCCTTCCGACATTCAGTCAAACCCGCAGGTGATCGAGGCCTACCTCGGCACCCAGGAGGCTGAGGACAATGCCTTGCGAGGCAAGGGCAGGAGGTCCCAATGAGCATGCTTGAGGTCCACGACCTTCATGTCTATTACGGCAGCATCCATGCCGTGAAGGGCGTCTCGTTCAACGTCGAGGCGGGAGAGATCGTCACACTCATTGGCGCTAACGGCGCCGGCAAGTCCACTACGCTCAACACCGTGTCGGGCATCCTGCGCCCGCGCACGGGCACGATCGAGTTCGAGGGCGAGAGCCTCGTGGGTGTCCCGGCACACAAGATGGTGTCGCGCGGCATCGCGCTGTGCCCTGAGGGGCGGCGCGTCTTTGGCAACCTCACGGTGCGCGAGAACCTCGAGATGGGTGCCTTCACCCGTCCTGACGACGAGGCAAGGGAGACGCGCCGCGAGGTCTACGAGCGCTTCCCGCGCCTCAAGGAGCGTCGCAACCAGCTTGCCGCCACGCTTTCCGGCGGTGAGCAGCAGATGCTCGCCATGGGCCGCGCTCTCATGTCCAAGCCCAAGCTCCTCATGCTCGACGAGCCGTCCATGGGCCTCGCACCCATCTTGGTGCAGGAGATCTTCGACATCATCAAGGCGCTCAACGAGGACGGCACGACCGTGCTACTCGTCGAACAGAACGCAAGCAAGGCGCTTGCCATCGCCGACCGTGGCTACGTGCTCGAGGTCGGCCGCGTGTCAAAGGAAGGCACGGGCAAGGACCTGCTCCACGACGATGACGTGAGGAAAGCCTACCTCGGCGGCTAGGTCTGGTCCTGGCCCCACTCCCGAAAGGAGCCCCGCATGAACGTTTGTTGCCTAGACATGGAAGGCGTCGTCGTCCCCGAGATCTGGATTGCGTTTTCGGAGGCGAGCGGCATCCCCGAACTGCGCCGTACCACGCGTGACGAGCCAGACTACGACAAGCTCATGAAGTGGCGCATGGGCATCCTGCGCGAGCACGGCCTTGGGCTGAAGGAGATCCAGGACGTCATCGCCACCATCGACCCGCTTCCTGGCGCGCGCGAGTTCCTTGACGAGCTGCGGTCCATCTCGCAGGTCATCATCATCTCTGACACCTTCGAGCAGTTCGCTAAGCCCCTCATGCAGAAGCTTGGCTGGCCGACGCTCTTCTGCAACACCTTGGAGATTGACGATGACGGCATGGTCGCCGGCGTGCACATGCGCTGCGAGCAGTCAAAGCTCACGACGGTCCGTGGCCTGCAGGCCATGGGCTTCGACACGATCGCAACGGGTGACTCCTACAACGACCTCGCCATGATCCGCGCGAGCAAGGCGGGCTTCCTCTTCCGCTCGACCGAGCAGATCAAGGCGGACAACCCCGACCTGCACGCATACGAGGAGTTTGACGAGCTGCTCGCCGCCTTCAAGGCCGCGCTGTAGCCCTCTGCCAGCACCTCCGTTGGGTCTCACGCTGCGACACAAAGGGGATACTCCCTTTTGTGTCGCAGCGTTCCTTCTGACACAAAAGGGAGTATCCCCTTTGTGTCATGAGCAATGACTCATCAGAGGCGGCTTGCGCTTACCCCTCGCTCGCTGGCACACATGGTCCTTACCCAGAGCTCGGGCATGAGGGCGACAGCCGCATCCGAGACCTGCCGTGCCGAAGCGTCCCCATCGCAGATGGCGAGCATGGTGGCTCCAGAGCCAGAGATGAGAAACGTTATGGCGCCTGCCTGCAGGGATGCCTCCTGGAGGCGTTCGTAGTCGGGGATGAGCGGTGCCCGGTACGGTTCGTGGATGCGGTCGTGGCAGCAGGCGCGGATGTCCTTGCCCCTTCCCGAGGCAAGAGCGCTCACCATGGCGAGGCAGCGCCCGACCTGCCACGAGACCGAGCTCATGGGGACCATGGAGGGGAGCGCCATCCGCGCGTCCGAAGTGAGGACGCGGTAGGGGGGAGCCATGCACACAAAGCGCAGGTTGGGGGCCACGGGCCACCGCGTGGTGATGGTGTCCCCTCCCTCTATGTAGGAGCTGACGAGCCCGCCCATGACGGCGGGCGCGACGTTGTCGGGATGGCCTTCGATCGTCGTGGCGAGGGACAGGGTCTTCTGCCGGTCTATGGGACGTCCGGCGAGGGCCTGCGCGGCAACGATGCCCGCCACGACGCAGGTGGAGCTCGATCCCAGGCCACCGGAGGCGGGGATGGGGGAGTCCTCGTGTATGTGCAGGGGCTGGCTCGCGAGGCCAAGCTCCTGGCAGGCCATGAGGTACGACCTCCAGACGAGGTTGTCGGGGGTGTTGAAGCTCTCGTCGCAGCCGCTTACGATGAGCCGCTCCGAGGGCTCAAAGGTAAACGTCGCGTCGAGGTCGAGGGCAAGCCCCAACACGTCAAATCCCACCCCGAGGTTTGCCGATGTGGCGGGCACGCGGACGATGACGCGCGTTGTCGACGGCTCGCCGATCACGCAAACACCCGGGCGCAGGCCGCCTCGACAAACCCAGCCATCTCGGCCTGGTCGCAGACGCTCGTGTGCAGCTCCGGTGCGTGTCGCAGGGACGAGAGCTGCGTCGGGGCGCCGATCCCGGTCAGTTCCTCGAGCCTGTCCATGCAGGCAAAGCCGTCAAGACCAGAGACGTCATGCCCGAGCGCCGCGAGCACGTCTGCCGAGAACTTGTACGGGTTTGCCGTCGAAAGGCAGACCCTCTGGCGGCCAGTGCGCTCGGTCCTGTCCAGCACGCACTTGCCCACCGCCGTGTGCGGGTCGATGAGCACGTGCTCGCGCTCCCAGGTGGTGCGGATGGCGTCGCGCGTGTCGTCATCGGTGGCAAAGCCGCACGAGAAGGTCGCGCGCATGCGCTCCATGATGTCGGCGGGCAGCGTATAGACGCCCGTGCTCGAAAGGTCGGACATCCAAGCGCTGACGCGCTCGCAGTCCCCGTCGGTGAGGTAGTACAGCAGGCGCTCCAGGTTGGAGGACACGAGGATGTCCATGGAGGGGGAGATGGTCTTCACGAAGTCGCGGCGCCGGTCGTAGGTGCCCGTCTCGATGAAGTCCGTGAGCACCTTGTTGGTGTTTGAGGCAACGATGAGCTGGCCCACGGGAAGGCCGAGGCACTTTGCGTAGTAGCCTGCCAGCACGTCGCCAAAGTTGCCCGTCGGCACGCAGTAGTCCACGGCGTCTCCGCAGGAAATAGCGCCGGACTTCACGAGCTGCGCATAGGCGTCAAAGTAGTAGGTGACCTGAGGGACCAGGCGACCGACGTTGATGGAGTTGGCGGAGCTGAGCACGATGTCGCGCTCGGCAAGGCGCTCCGCGAGATCCCTGTCGGCAAAGATGCGCTTTACCTGCGTCTGCGCGTCGTCAAAGGTGCCGCGGATGCCGGCGACGGCAACGTTGGAGCCCCTCTGGGTGACCATCTGCAGGCGCTGCACGTCAGAGACCTTCCCGTCGGGGTAGAAGACGGTGACGCCCGTTCCGGGCACGTCGGCAAAGCCGTCAAGCGCGGCCTTGCCGGTGTCTCCCGACGTGGCGGTGACTATCATGACGCCGCCCGAGGCGTTGGCGCCACCGCGAGCCGCGGACATGAGACGCGGCAGCATCTGGAGCGCGACGTCCTTGAAGGCGCAGGTCGGCCCGTGCCATAGCTCGAGGAGCCAGTCGGCACCCACCGCGGACAATGGCGTGACCGCCTGCGTGTCAAAGTTGTCGGCGTAGGCGCCGTCAACGCATGAGGAGATTTCGTCTGCCGTGTAGTCGGGAAGAAGCGTGCCCAGGACGTCACGGGCGATTCCGTGATAGGTCTTCTTGACGACCGAGGCAAGGTCGAGGGTCTCGTCGCCAAGCTGGTCGCTCACGAAAAGACCACCATCGGGGGCGATGCCGGTCAGGATTGCTTGCTTGCTTGTTACGGAATCGTCAGCCGAGCGCGTGCTGTGATAGAACGTTTTCACCGTGGTGCTCCTTGCGTCCTCGCGTGGATGAGGTAATTGCAAGTATCATAACCTCTGCGTGCGCGGGCGCAGGCCTGTGTCACAGTATCGAAAGATTGGAACCACATGAAGATTGCCCTTCTCGGACATGGTGTCGTGGGTCGCGGCGTGGACGAGATCATCTCGACGCGTGTAGACGGCATGGAGGTCTCCCGGATCCTCGAGCTGCCCGACCGCCTCACCGACCCAAGGATGACCTCGCGCTTTGAGGACATTGTCGAAGACCCCACGATCGATGCCGTGGTTGAGTGCATGGGCGGCATCGAGCCTGCCCACACCTTCATCATGGGCGCCCTCACTTCGGGGAAGTCCGTCGTCACGTCCAACAAGGCCGTGGTTGCCGCGCACTTCGAGGAGTTTGCGCGTGCCGCCGACGAGCATGGCGTCTCGCTGCTCATCGAGGCCACGTGCGGCGGCGGCATCCCGTGGATCGCGAGCATCGAGAAGGCCCGTCGCATCGACGACATCACCTCCTTTTCCGGCATCATGAACGGAACCACCAACTACATGGTCGACACCATGGCAAAGACGGGGGAGGACTTCTCCACGGTGCTCGCCCGCGCCCAGGTCCTAGGCTATGCGGAGCGTGACCCGTCCGCCGACATCGACGGCATCGACGTCATGAACAAGACCATCATCGCTGCCTGCGTCGCCTTCCAGACGAGCTGCATCCGCAAGCTTCCCGTCACGGGCATCAGGACGCTCACCAAGTCCGACATGCGTCTGTTTGCTGGCAAGGGCCGCGTCGTGAAGCTGCTTGGCCGCGCCGTCCAGCGCGACGGGCGCTATGCGGTCGCGGTCGAGCCGGTCGCGCTTCCCTCGAGCTCGCTCGAGGCAAACGTGCCCGCCAACTTCAACCTCGTCTCGCTCGAGGGCGCCACGGTCGGCCCGCTCAAGTTCTACGGTCAGGGCGCCGGCAGCCTCCCCACGGGCAACGCCATGGTGCAGGACCTGCTTGACCTGCGCGAGGGGCGCAGGCCAACCTACGACTTCTCTCACGGCCTCAGCTACGACCCAACCCTGCTTGCGGGTGACTACGTGCTTCGAACTAAGGGCGCGGTGCCTGCGGATGCAATCCCCTTCGCCAAGGGGGCCTGGATCATGCGCAGCCGCACCGCAACCGAGGCGCGCGCCATCTTTGAGACGGCGCTTGCCGAGGACAGCACCTCGTTCATCGCCCAGTACCCACAGGAGGATTAGCAACATGATAAAAGTCGCCAAGTTCGGAGGGTCGAGCGTCGCTGACGCCGACCAGTTCAAGAAGGTCAAGGAGATCGTCAAGGCCGATCCCGATCGACGCTTCGTGGTCGTTTCTGCGGCTGGAAAGCGCTTTGCCGAGGACAACAAGATCACCGACCTGCTGCTCCTCGTGAATGCCCACATCAACTATCACGTGGACTGCACGTCGCTGCTTGCCGACATCGAGGCGCGCTTCGTTGATCTCGCGCGCGAGCTCGGGCTCAAGTACCCCATTGCCGAGAAGTTCGAGGAGTTCTCCTCGGTCATCAAGAGCCTTTCGCCCGAATACATCGTGAGCCGTGGCGAGTGGTTCACCGCCCGTCTCATGGCGGAGTACCTGGGCCTGCCGTTTTTGGACGCCGCTGACGCGATGGTCTTCCACCACGACGGCACCATCGACAAGGAGCGCACCGCGACGCAGGTCAAAGATGCGGTCCAGCGTCTCGGCTCCTTCGTCTTGCCGGGATTCTACGGATCGACGGTCGACGGCACGATCAAGCTCTTTGACCGCGGCGGTGGTGACATCACGGGTGCCATCCTCGCGCGCTGCCTCGACGCCGACGTCTATGAGAACTGGACGGACGTCTCGGGCTTCCTCTCCGCCGACCCGCGCATCGTGGAGAACCCGCGCACCATCCACCGCATCACCTTTGACGAGATGCGCGAGCTTTCCTACATGGGCGCCTCGGTGCTTCAGGAGGAGGCCATCTTCCCCGTGCGCGAGGTAGGCATTCCCATCCAGATCAAGAACACGAACCGTCCCGACAAGCGTGGCACCATCATTCGCGAGACGGCCGAGGAGGGTGCCCAGGAGCACCTGATCACCGGTATCGCCGGCAAGAAGGACTTCCTTGCCGTGCACGTCCAGAAGGCCCACATGTCCAACGCGGTCGGCGTCATCCGTCGCGCCCTGGGCATCTTCGAGCGCTACGGCGTGTCGGTCGAGCACATTCCCACGGGCGTCGACTCGTTTGGCGTCGTGGTCAACGGCGCCGACGTCAAGGACACCATCTACTCGATCATCAACGACATGCAGCAGGAGCTCAAGCCGGACTCCATCAACCTGGTTGACAAGCTCGCGCTCATCTCGGTCGTCGGTCGTAACATGAGCCGCCGCCCCGGCACGTCGGGACGCGTCTTTGGCGTCCTGGGCGAGGCCGGCATCAACATCCGCATGATCACCCAGAGCTCGCAGGAGATCAGCATCATCGTGGGCGTCAACAATGAGGACTTCGAAAGGGCAATCAACGTCATCTACAGCAAGTTCGTGTCGGACGAAATGGTCGACATGGTGAGGGGAGAGGTGCAATGAGCGAGAAGGTCGTAGGAATCCTCGGCGCCACGGGCGTCGTGGGACAGCAGATGCTTGAGTGTCTTGAGGAGCGCAACTTTCCGGTGAGCCGTCTCGTCCCTCTGGCGAGTGCCCGTTCGGCAGGCAAGACCATCACGTTTAGGGGAGAGGCCGTCGAGGTCCTCGAGGCGCGTGCGGAGGCGTTTGAGGGCATCGACATCGTGCTGGGTGCCGCGGGAGACGCACAGGCGCGCGAGCTCCTGCCCGAGGCCGTGAAGCGTGGCGCGGTGTGCGTTGACAACAGCCATGCGTTTCGCATGGATGCCGACGTTCCCCTCGTCATCCCTGAGATCAACGCCGATGACGTGACGTGGCACCACGGCATCATCTCCAACCCCAACTGCGCGACCATCATCGGTCTCGTTCCGCTTTGGCCGCTTCACCAGGCCTTTGGGCTCAAGAGGATCATCGCGAGCACCTACCAGGCCGCTTCCGGTGCGGGCAAGCCCGGGCTTGACGAGCTCCAGCGCGAGATGGCCGCCATAGGCGCGGGCGAGGAGATAGGGGACACCAAGCCCTTTGCCTATCAGCTTGCCGCGAACCTCATTCCCCAGATCAGCAGCTTCAAGGACGATGACTACACCGACGAGGAGCTCAAGATGGGTCGTGAGGGGCGCAAGATCATGCACCTTCCTGACTTGCGCGTGAACTGCACCTGCGTGCGCGTGCCCATCATGCGCTCTCACTCGGAGTCCATCACGGCCGAGTTTGAGAAGCCTGTCTCTCCCGATGAGGCGCGTGCCATCCTGGAGAAGGCGCCTGGCGTCAAGGTCGTGGATGACCCTGCAAACCTGCGCTATCCCATGCCTCTCGAGACGTCCGATCAGGACCTCATCTTCGTGGGCCGCATTCGCAAGGACACGTCCGCGCCTGACGGGGTGAATTCGCTTACCTTCTTCTGCTGCGGCGACCAGATCCGCAAGGGTGCCGCGACCAATGCCGTCCAGATTGCGGAGCTGCTGGTGTAGGACAAGACGATTGACAACGGTGACTTGGAAGGGGAACTCCCCTTTGAGTAAGTCCAGGGACTGGCTCAAAGGGGAGTTCCCCTTTTGAGTCGAATCGATTTCACGGAGACTGTGCAGTCTCTAGACTGCACAGATGGGCTTGAAGAACCCGTTTTTGCATGAAATCGCACGATTGTGCAAGCCCCAGATTGCACAAATGAGAGGGCGTTGCACATGAGGGGCTGCACATGAAAAACGCCTCCGGTTGGAGGCGTCTGAGAATTCGTGGTGGACCGGCAGGGGTTCGCCGCGTTGCCTGCGGCAACGCTCCACGGCTCCGCGCCTGGCGGCGCTCCGCCCGGCACAAGCCACAAGGGCTTGTGCCGCCCTCGCGGGTTCGAACCCCCGAGAATGTCGCCACACATAAAAAACGCCTCCGGTTGGAGGCGTCTGAGAATTCGTGGTGGACCGGCAGGGGTTCGAACCCTGGACCTTGGGATTAAGAGTCCCCTGCTCTACCAGCTGAGCTACCGGTCCATATTCAATTATGGGGTGGGTACAGGGGCTCGAACCCTGGACCTCCTGAGCCACAGTCAGGCGCTCTGCCAACTGAGCTACACCCACCGTGTTGGCAACTGCGTCACGCAGCTAGATAATCTTAGCGTAACCAGAGGCCAATGCAAGCGAGATTTTTTAAAAAGTGAAGGATGTGTCTGCTTGCTCCATCTTTGCTGTGCGCCTCTAGGGGGAATCACCTATTTCCGACGGTATGACGGCACGTTGTCGGTGAGGTCGGCCTCGGTGGGGATCTTGTTGAAGATGACGCTCTTCAGAAGGCCAATGCGCTTGTCGTCAATCGGCGTCGCGAAGGTGTTGCCATCCTGGTCCCAATCGATTCCGCAGACGAGGAAGTCCCCGTAGATCGGTGTCGTGCCGAGCAGACGGTTGAGCTGACCGCCCGCCTGCTTTCCCGCGGGGTCGTGGATGACGCAGAGCATGAGCATGCGGACGGTCATCCATTCATATTGGTCGGTTCCCAGGATGGGGGAGAGGGACTCCACGTTTGGCTCCACATCCTTCTCCACGGGCTCTTTTCCGGGCTGATACAGCAGCATTCTCATGGGTCGCGACCTTCCTCGACGTAGTTGCTCAATCGAGACGTATGATGTTCACGTTCTGATTATGCCCAAGAAAGGACGAGCCATGCCCTCTTTTCCCGAAGGGACCCCGACAAGCATCGTCACGGCGCTCTCCTCGCCAGACGAGAACCTACGCGAGCGCGTGATTGCGGACAACCCCCGGTGGGAGGGGAACATCTTTCGCGTCTCGCAGCTTGACGTGGAGCAGCCCGATGGCACGCCGGGCGTGCGCGACATCGTGTGGCACAACGGCGGCGCGGGCGTGGCGGCCGTGCGTGACGGCAAGCTCTGCCTCGTCAAGCAGTGGCGCGTCGCCCTCGATCGCATGACGCTCGAGATCCCAGCCGGAAAGATCGATGCGGGAGAAGACCCTGCAGTCTGTGCGGCCCGCGAGCTTGCCGAGGAGACGGGCCTCGTCGCCGAGCGGCTCGAGTTCGTTGCCTCGTCCGCTGGCGCCCCGGGCTTCACCAACGAGCGTACGCGCATCTTCCTCGCCCATGGCCTCTCTACGCACCCTGCGCACCCCGATCCCGACGAGTTTGTCGACGTCCTCTGGGTGCCCCTCGAGGACGTCATCGCGGCCTCGCGCCTCGGCGTGATCATGGATGCCAAGACGATTATCGGAGCCTATGCCGCGCTCGCCGCAGGAATGTAAGATATCAAGTTGTCATTTGCACAATGTGGTATCCTCGCACGTGTCTGTATGTCCCCAAACGTGAGGAGATGATCCTTGATGGCAGCACGTATCGGAGCACTTGAGGCAGGCGGCACCAAGATGGTTCTCGCGGTCGGCACTGCTGACGGCCATATCGAAGAGCAGGTCTCCATGCCGACGGTCGAGCCCGAGAACGTCGTCCCCGACATGGCGAAGTGGTTCGCCGACAAGAAGGTCGACGCCATCGGCATCGGCGCCTTTGGCCCCACGGTCGTCAACCCGCACAACCCTGACTACGGCAAGATCTGCTTCACCCCCAAGCCGGGCTGGAGCTATTACGACTTCCTGGGCAACATGAAGGCTGGCTGCGACGTGCCCATGGGATACGACACCGACGTCAACGTCGCATGCCTGGGCGAGGCCACGTTTGGCTGCGCAAAGGGCCTTGATTCCGTGTGCTACTTCACGGTGGGCACGGGCATCGGCGCAGGCGTCATGGTGGGAGGCCAGCTGCTGCACGGCATGCTGCATCCCGAGGCCGGCCACATCCTGCTGAACAAGCTTCCCTACGATCCGGGCAACAGCGTCTGCCCCAAGCACACGTGCTGCTTTGAGGGCCTTGCGTCCGGTCCGTCCATCGAGGCCCGCTGGGGCGCCAAGGCCGTTGACCTTGCCGACCGCGACGAGGTTTGGGAGCTTGAGGCCGACTACATCGCCCAGGCCTGCGAGATCTACGTCACGTGCTACTCTCCCGAGAAGATCATCATCGGTGGCGGCGTTGCCCATCAGGAGCAGATCTTCCCGATGATCCGCAAGAAGTTCCTCACCTACCTCAACGGCTACCTCTCCACCAAGGAGCTTGACGACATCGACAACTACATCGTTCCCAACAGCCTGAACGAGAAGCAGGGCATCATGGGCTGCCTGGAGCTTGGCCGTCGCGCGCTCGAGGGGTAAATCCGCCCAAGGAGTGATAAGATAGTCCGGCATATGCGCCAGTAGCTCAGCAGGATAGAGCACCGGACTTCTAATCCGATGGTCGGGGGTTCGAATCCCTCCTGGCGCACCATAGGTAAGTCGAGGCCCCCAGCGATGGGGGCCTTGCTCGTTCGGGCCCCTTGCGGGGATTCGAACCCGCAAGGGCGCCGCAAGCCCTCTGGCTTGCGGCGGGCGGAGCGGCGCAGCCGCGGAGCCGTGGAGCGTTGCCGCAGGCAACGCGGCGAATCCCTCCTGGCGCACCAACAAAACAGCAGGTCAGACGTAGTGTTTGCGTCTGGCCTGCTTCTTTTTCCGCAAAGTGCACCACGACTGCGCACCACGAAATGATGGGGTCTCGGCGACGGGGCCCCTTCTCGTTCGGGCCCCTTGCGGGGATTCGAACCCGCCTGCCTGACATGAGCCGCTCATGCCCGCCTCAACCATTGCGCGTTCGTTTCGCCTTGTTGTGGGGGCTGTGCATCTCGGCTAGGCTACTGTAGTACGCTAAAGTGCCGCAAAGCCTGGCCAATACGTGGGACAGGTTCGGAAAAGGAGGACACATGCTCGACCGTCGCGACTTCCTGAAGGGTTCCGCATTCCTGTTTGCCGCCCCGGCCATCTTTGGCCTTGCGGGCTGCGGCTCTTCCTCTGGCTCTGAGGCCGCTGCCGTCACCTGGGATGGCAAGACCTTCAAGCATGGCTTTGACCTTGACTATCGTCCGTATTCCTACCTGGATGACAATGGCGAGATCGGCGGCTTTGACGTCGAGCTGGCTCAGGCCCTGTGTGCCATGAATGGCTGGGAGTACGTTTCCGTTCCCTTCAACTGGGATGCCAAGGACGCCGAGCTCACCGCCGGAAGCTGCGATTGCATCTGGTCGGGCTTCACCATCAACGGCCGCGAAGACGACTATCTGTGGAGCAACCCCTATTCCGACAACACCCAGATGATCATGGTGAAGGCCGATTCCGGCATCGCCACGCTCGACGACCTTGCCGGCAAGAAGGTCGGCGTCCAGACCGCGACTTCCGCCTATGACCTGCTCAACGACGAGGAGGGGCAGAAGGCGCTTGCGGACACCTTCGCTTCCCTCGAGGTCTACGACACCTACACGACCGCCATCACCGACCTCAAGGCGGGCGCGGTTGAGGCTCTCGCAATTGACGTCACCCGTGCGAACGAGGCCATCGCAAACGACAGCTCCCTGGTGCTGCTTGGTGAGGCCCTGGGCTCCGAGCAGTACGGCATCGGCTTCCGCAAGAGCGACACCGAGCTCCGCGACCTCGTGAACGCCGGACTCGAAGCGCTGGCCGCCGATGGCACCGTGGCCACCATCGCCGCAAAGTACCCCGAGATCGAGGAGTACATAACCCTCGGCAAGTAAACCCGAGGTTTGACCGTAGCTTTGATGGCTGGCGTGCAAGAGGCTCTCTGCACGCCAGCCAGCTTCCATGTTTCACCCGATAAACGAGGACGAACGCCATGACGCTTTCTACCATGCTCTCGACGATGGCCATCGGTATGCTCAGAACCTTTGGCGTCTTTTCGCTGACGCTCATAGGCTCTCTGCCCCTTGGCATGGTGGTGGCCCTGCTCAAGAAGTCCCGCTTTGCCGTGGTGCGCGGTTTCATCAGCGCCTACATCTCGATCATCCGAGGCACGCCGCTCATGCTGCAGCTGCTGGTCTGGTACTTTGGTCCGTTCTACCTCTTTGGCATGAACATCGGCGGATGGCGCTTCCCCGCGGTCATCCTGGGCTTTGTCCTCAACTATGCCGCCTACTTTGCGGAGATCTACCGCGGCGGAATCGAGTCGATGCCCGTCGGGCAGTACGAGGCCGCGGAGGTCTTGGGCTACACGCATACGCAGACCTTCATGCGCATCATCCTCCCGCAGGTCATCAAGCGCATCATGCCCTCCATCACAAACGAGGTCATCACGCTGGTCAAGGACACCTCGCTGGCCTTCACCCTGGCCTACCAGGAGGTCTTTAGCCTCGCCAAGCAGATCAGCGCCTCGCAGACGTCGTTTATGCCCTTCGTCATCGCAGGCGTGTTCTACTTCGTGGCAAACTACGCGGTCGAGTTCGCCATGAGCCGCATCGAGAAGGCGCTGGATTACTACAAGTAGGGCCGACGGCAGCAAGCGGTCATTGCTCCAGGTGGGCTAGACGAAAGACGAGAGCGACATGATCCTCGAGATGAACAACATCCGCAAATCCTTTGGTGCGCACGAGGTGCTCAAGGACATCAGCATAGGTGTGGATAGGGGAGAGGTCGTCAGCATCATCGGCCCCTCGGGCTCTGGCAAGTCCACGCTCCTGCGCTGCGCCACCTTCCTCGAGACCATAGACGGCGGCGACATCAGCTACATGGGAGAGCGTGCCGTGCACACCGACGATGCCGGAAAGGCAGTCTATGTCTCGCCGCAGAAGCTCCGCCACTTCCGCAGCTACTACGGTCTGGTCTTTCAGCAGTTCAACCTCTTTCCGCACTACAGCATCCTGAAGAACCTCATAGATGCGCCCATGCACGTCCAAGGCAAGAGCAAGGAGGAGGCCACGGACCTCGCCATGGCGCTCCTCTACAAGATGGGGCTCTCCGAGAGGGCGGATGCCTACCCCTACCAGCTTTCGGGCGGCCAGCAGCAGCGTGTGGCCATCGCGCGGGCCCTGGCCATGAGCCCCGAGATCCTCTTCTTTGACGAGCCGACCTCGGCGCTTGACCCCGAGCTCACGGGAGAGGTGCTCAAGGTCATCCGCGAGCTTGCCGAGGAACACATGACCATGGTCGTGGTCACGCATGAGATGCCCTTTGCCAAGGCGGTGAGCAACCGCGTGGTCTTCATGGCCGACGGCGTCATCGTCGAGCAGGGAGACCCACAAGACGTCTTCGACAACCCGCAGGAGGAACGCACCAAGCAGTTCCTGCGCGTGTTCGAGCGGTAGGCACCCATGGGCATGGCCCCCGATCCGCAGGGCGGACTGCGCTACAGCATCCTCGACCCGACGGGAAACATCACCGCGCTGGTCGAGTCGGAGGTGGCGATACCCGACCAGCCCCTGGTTGCGGCATCCATCATGGAGCGTCACCCCGAGGTCGAGCAGGTGGGCTTTGTGGCCTCGACGGCCGAGGGGGATGCGCGCGTGGGGACCTCCCTCAGGATGGCGGGAGGGGAGTTCTGCGGCAACGCGTCCATGTGCGCGGCTGCCCTCCACTGTGCGCGCACGGGCCTTGACACGCATGAGGAACGACAGGTCTGGCTTCGCGTGTCGGGGGCTGGCGACCCCGTTGAGGTGCGCCTTCGCGAGGAGGACGGCCGCTTCCTTGCGTGCATACGGATGCCCAATGCGCTTGCCATCGAATGTGTTGGGCTGAGCTTTGAGGGGACGTCGGAAGACCTGCCTGTGGTCACCTTGGAGGGCATATCCCACGTGGTCATCGAGCGGTCTTCAGCCTTCCATGCCCTTCGCGACGTGCCGCAAGTGGCGGCGCGTGCAATCAGGCAGTGGTGCGAGGAGCTCTCTGCAGACGGGCTCGGCCTCTTGTTCCTTGAGCGTGACGGTGACCATTTCAGGCTCGATCCCCTGGTCTTTGTGAGTGGTGGCGAGACGCTCTTCTGGGAGCGCTCGTGCGCCAGCGGTAGCTCGGCCGTGGGCATGTTCCTTGCAAAGAGGTCAGGCCATCCCGTAGACCTGGCGCTTCATGAGCCAGGCGGCGTGTTGCGCGTGACGAGTGACCCAGAAAAAGGGGAGACGTGGCTCTTTGGAAGCGTGCGTTTTGTAGGGGAGTACGCAAAGGTGTGAGGTTGGCCTAGGCGTTGTCTGCGTCCTCTTCCTGCAGGCCCCCGATGATCTTATACAGGAGCATGCCGAGCTGCATGCCTTCCTCGGGGGTGAGCGCGACCTTGCAGGCCATTTGGCCGGGCACGTCGGCGACCATGTCTTCGAGCGCGAGGCCCTCCTGGGTGAGCGAGACCACGAGGCGGCGCTCGTCGGCCGTGTCGCGCGTGCGCTCCACAAGCCCGCGCGCCTCGAGCTTCTTGAGAAGTGGGGTGAGGGTTCCCGAGTCAAGCAGGAGGCATTTGCCGAGTTCCTTGACGCTCATCGCCCCGTGTTCCCAGAGGGCCATCATGGTGATGTACTGCGTATAGGTGAGGTCGGCCTTTTCCAACAGCGGCCCATAGGCACGCGTGATGGCCCTCGAGCAAGCGTAGAGGGGAAAACAGAGTTGGTTTTCCAGCTTGAGTTCTTCGCGGGCCATCACGCGCTCCTTATGGCACATTGTGCAACTATGTATCCCAGAACCAGTATGACTATATCAGCTTGGCGATCTGCTCGTCGATGTCCTTTGGCTCCCTGTTTGGGGCAAAGCGGGCCACGACGTTACCCTCGCGGTCGACGAGGAACTTGGTGAAATTCCACTTGATTGCCTTGCCGCCGATGCCGCCCTTCTGGGACTTGAGCCACGTGTAGAGGGGGTCCTCCTCCTTGCCGTTGACGTCGATCTTGGAGAACTGCGGGAAGGTCATGGAGAAGCGACCGACGCAGAACTCGTGGATCTCGTCGTCAGAGCCGGGTGCCTGGTTGCCAAACTGGTTGCAGGGGAAGTCAAGGATCTCGAATCCCTGATCGCGGTACTTGTCATAGAGTTGCTGCAGGCCTACGTACTGGGGCGTGAAGCCGCAGCCCGTGGCGGTGTTGACGATGAGAAGGACCTTGCCGCGATAGTCGCCCAGGCTCTTCTTGGTGCCATCCTGCGCGGTGACGGTGAAGTCGTAGATTGACGGGGCCATGGCGTCTCCTTTCTGTCTGTTGATGAGTTAATAATAGAGCAAAATTAAATTGTGTGCAAACTAAATTTGCGTCACAGTCTCTACTTATGCATCTCCCACATATCCGCCATTCCGGGTACGTTTGCCGCCTGCCCGACCAATCTTGCGCAAATCGGTGACTTCTTTCGGCATAATCTGAAGCATTGTTGGTTGAGAGGAGCCTACGTTGATTTACACCGTGACATTGAACCCGGCAATTGACTACGTCATGCACCCCCTAACGCTGGACATGGGATTCACCAACAGATCATCGAGCGAGGAGATTCACTGTGGTGGCAACGGCATCAACGTTTCCACCCTGCTGAACGAGCTTGGTGTCAGCAACGTTGCCTTTGGCATCGCTGCGGGCTTTACGGGTGACTACCTGATCAGCCGACTCCAGGAGAAGGGCGTCACCTGCAGCTTCGTGAAGCTTGACAAGGGCTTCACGCGCATTAACGTGAAGCTGAACGGCATCGTCATGACCATCGTCAACGGCATGGGCCCGAAGATTCCCGAAAAGAAGGTCGACGAGCTGCTCGAGCGTCTCGACGGCATCAAGCCTGGCGACACCCTGGTGCTTACCGGCTCCATTCCGTCGTCTCTGCCCGAGAACATGTATGACATCATCATGCGCCGCATGGCCGGCCGTGGCATCCGCTTCGTGGTCGACGCTCCCGGCTCGCTGCTGATGGAGTCGCTCTCCGCGCGCCCGTTCATGATCAAGCCCAACAACCACGAGGTCGGGCGCATCTTTGGTGCCAATCCCGAGACTCCCGAGGAGTGCATCCCCTTCGCGAAGGAGCTTCACGAGCGCGGCGCCTCCAACGTCATCGTCTCCTGTGGCGGCCACGGTTCGCTGCTCTATGACGAGTACGGCGAGATTCACTGCTGCCCGACGGCACGCATCAAGCTCGTCAACGCCACGGGCGCAGGCGACTCCATGGTCGCGGGCTTCATCGCCAAGACCGATGCCGGCGCCGATTACGAGACCGCCATCCGCTTCGCCTCTGCCTGCGGCACCGCCACCGCTGCGAGCAAGGGCATCGCAAAGCGCTCCACCATCGACCGTGTCGTCGAGCGCCTGGACAAGATCATCGCGGATCGCGAAGCAGAAAAGTAAGGCACATAGTTTGGCTCCCATGGGGCGCCGCCACTGGCGGCGCCCTTTTGAAGCGGTTAAGGTTGTTATTCTGATAGGAGGACCCACATGTTTGAAGGCGTCAACGCATCTGACGGCATCGGTATCGGCGTCGCTCGCGTCGCGGTAGAGCCCGACCTTTCCTTCACCCCCAAGCCCGTTGACGACCCTGTTGCCGAGAAGGGCCGCTATGAGGATGCCCGCAACAGGTTTGTCGAGATGACCAACAAGCAGATCGAGTCCATGCAGGCTCGCGGCCTTGTTGCCGAGGCGGGCATCATGGGTGCCCACAACGAGTTTGCTCAGGATGACGGCATCATCGAGCAGGTCATTGCCGACATCGAGAGCGGCAAGTGCGCCGAGCAGGCCGTCAAGGATGCCTACGACATGTACTACGACATGTTCTCCGCCATGGAGGATGAGCTGTTCCGTGAGCGCGCGGCCGACATCGCCGACGTCCGCACGGGCCTCCTCGCCTTCCTGCTTGGCCAGGAGCTCGTCGACCTCTCCTCGCTGCCCGAGAACTCGATCGTCGTCGTTTCCGAGCTCACCCCCTCGATGACCGCCGACATCGACAAGGACAACGTCGCAGCCATCGTTACCGAGACCGGTGGCCGCACCTCCCACGCCGCCATCATCTGCCGCGCTCTCGAGATTCCTGCCGTCCTCTCCGTTGAGGGCGCAACCTCCAACATCGCCAACGGCAACCTCTGCATCGTCGACGGCGCCAAGGGCATCGTCATCGTCGATCCTTCCGACGATGAGCTCACCACCTATCGCGAGAACGCCAAGAAGCTCGCCGAGGAGAAGGCCGCCCTCGAGGCGTTCCGCGGCGTCCCGACCAAGACCGCTGACGGCATCGAGAAGCTCCTCGTCGCCAACATCGGCAACCCCAACGACGCCAATGCTGCCGTCGAGCATGACGCCGAGGGCGTCGGCCTCTTCCGCTCCGAGTTCCTGTTCATGGACGCCACCGAGCTTCCCTCCGAGGAGGAGCAGTTCCAGGCCTACCAGAAGGTCGCGCTGCGCATGAAGGACCAGCCGGTCATCATCCGCACCCTCGACGTGGGCGGCGACAAGGAGATCCCCTACATGGACCTTCCCAAGGAGGAGAACCCCTTCCTTGGCTACCGCGCCATCCGTTACTGCCTCAACAACCCCGAGGAGTACAAGGTCCAGCTGCGCGCCCTGCTCCGCGCCTCCGCGTTTGGTGACGTCAAGATCATGGTCCCGCTGGTGACCTGCATCGACGAGATCCGCAAGGTCAAGGCTCTGGTCGAGGAGTGCAAGAAGGAGCTCGACCAGCGCGGCATCGCCTACAACCCCAACATCGAGGTCGGCACCATGGTCGAGACGCCTGCCGCCTCCCTCATCGCTGACGTGCTCGCCGCCGAGTGCGACTTCTTCTCCATCGGCACCAACGACCTCATCGGCTACACCATGTGCGCCGACCGTGGCCAGGACAAGGTCGCCTACCTCTACAACCCGTATCAGCCCGCAGTCCTGCGCTCGCTGCAGCGCATCATCTCCGAGGGCAACAAGGCTGGCATCATGGTCGGCATGTGCGGCGAGGCCGCTGCCGATCCTCTGTTCATCCCGGTCCTCATCGGCTTCGGTCTGGACGAGTTCTCCGTGTCCGCTCCGTCCATCCTCAAGGCCCGCCGCATCATCTCCCAGTGGACCAAGGAAGAGGCTGACGCCCTCGTCGAGAAGATCATGCAGTTCAAGACCGACGCTGAGGTCAAGGCTGCCCTTCAGGCTGCTGCCAAGTAGTCTTCGCTTTGCTCGATGCGAAGGGAGGGGATCTTTTGGATCCCCTCCCTTTTTGTGTCTGGACACCTTGTTGAGCGCGGCAGGTGGAAGCGCACCCCAAGAAAAGCTACCCTACCACTGACAGGTTGCCGGAACGATGACGTTGAGCGCCTGCGGAACAATGCGCATCTCAAAGTGGTTGCCTAGGTACTCCTCGCCGTCAATCTGGCAGGGACAGGCTCTCTCGGTGAAATCCACACTCACGGTCCGGGCGTCCCGCAGCCTGACCACGCGCGAATGCGTGTGCCTTCCCAGCCTTGCCAGGGCAAGCAGGAAGAGCAAGCGGGGGACCGAAGGCTTCTTCACGTTGAAGCACAGCTCGAGCTTGCCGTCGTTGGGCGTGGCTGTGGGGCAGATCCTGAAGCCCCCGCCATACGTTGGCCCGTTCTGTATGGTGAACACGAGCGTGTTCAGGTCGAGTGGCTCCTCGCCGTCGATGACTGCCCGGCAGGGATATCCTGCCGACCCAGCGGCAACGACCTTTATGCTCGAGGTGAGGAAGAGGGCCGACCCCTCCGTGTTAGTGCCCTCGGCCCGTCGCCTGGTCGTGTCTATGGCGATGGCGGCGTCGATGCCAAAGGAAAGCGTCTCCATGAAGTAGGTCCCAGGAGAGCCGGGTACGGGCCCCTCGGGCGTGAGATCGCTTGAGACGAGGCCGAGGTCAATGGTTCTGGTAGACGATCCAAGCAGTTCCGCGAGCGCGGCGTCGGGGTTGTTGAACGTCATTCCGAGCGTGCGCGCAAAGTCGTTGCCCGATCCCATGGGAATGATTCCCAGGCGCGGCCGGCGCTCCTTCTCGATGGCCATGAGCCCGTTGACCACCTCGTGGATGACGCCGTCTCCGCCAAGCGCGATGACCGTGTCCCTGTCCGATGCCTGGGAGGCAATCCTTACGGCATCGAGGGGCTCCTTCGTGAGGACGAGCTCGAATGACTCGGTTGCGTTTTCGTAGGACTCGAAGAAACGTTTCACGCGCGCTGCCGCAGCGGCACCCTTCCCGCTGTGCGATGCGGGATTGGCGATGACGAGGGTGCTTCCGAGGCCTTGCGATGGCATGGTGGTTCCTTTCTTCAGTGCTTGAAACAAAAGTATATGGCAAGCACGGGCGCCCTCCTTGACGCTCACGGTGGGCGGTTGTCGTGCGGTACAATTTGTCTGACGTAGTTGCTCTGCTCGTGCTTTGTTTTCTTTTCTGATTGGAGAACGTGATGGATAAAGGCCTGGCAGCCCTTCGAAACGGCAGCGACATACGCGGGGTCGCCCTCGAGGGCATTGAGGGTGAGGAAGTCAACCTTACGTCCGATGCGGTGAGGCTGCTCGCACGCGGCTTTCTGCGCTGGGCCTCGCAGCGCCTCTCTCGCCCGGTCGAGACGCTCACGATTGCCGTGGGGCGAGACTCACGTCTCTCCGGACCCGCCATTGTCGAGGTCCTGACCAACGAGTTGGTCCAGCATGGCGCACGCGTGCTTGACTGCGGGCTTGCCACGACTCCGGCCATGTTCATGAGCTGCGTGTTTGAGGAGGTGTCAGCCGACGCTTCCGTCATGGTCACCGCGAGCCACCTTCCCTGGAATCGCAACGGGCTCAAGTTCTTTACGGCTGACGGGGGAGTGGAGAGCTCCGACATCGTCGCCATCACCGAGCTTGCCGAGTCCGACGAGCCTCTGCTCCCCGAGACCGAAGGGTCGGTCGAGAAGGTTGACCTCATCGACCTCTATGCTGCCCACCTGCGCACCCTCATCTGCGATCAGCTGGGCGAGGTCGACCCGCTGGCGGGGCTGTCCGTCGTCGTGGACGCGGGGAACGGGGCGGGAGGCTTCTATGCCACACAGGTGCTCGAGCCCTTGGGGGCGGACGTCTCTGCCAGCCAGTTCCTCGAGCCCGACGGGACCTTCCCCAACCACATTCCCAACCCGGAAAACAAGGATGCCATGGCCTCGATCACCTCTGCCGTCAGGGAGGCCGATGCGGACCTGGGCATCATCTTCGACACGGACGTTGACCGCTCGTCTGCCGTTGACGAGCATGCGCGCGAGATCAACCGCAACGCCATCGTCGCGCTTGCCGCGGTGCTGGTCGCCCAGGACCACCCGGGAACTACCGTCGTCACGGACTCCGTCACGAGCGACGAGCTCACGAGCTACCTGGAGGGCGTCCTTGGGCTTCACCACCTGCGCTACAAGCGCGGCTACCGTAACGTCATCAACAAGATGGTCGAGCTCAACCAGGAAGGCGTCGACTGCCACCTTGCCATCGAGACCTCGGGTCACGCCGCATATCTGGACAACTACTCGCTCGACGACGGGGCGTACCTCGGGACCCTCATCGTGTGCGCCGCAGCTCGTTTGAAGCGCGAGGGAAAGGGCATCTCGGAGCTCATCGCAGAGCTGAGGGAGCCTGCGGAGTCGCGCGAGGTCCGCATGCGCATCACGGAGGATGAGTTCCGCGCGAAGGGTACCGAGGTGCTGGCGAAGTGCGAGGCGTGGGTGGACGAGCAGGCGCAGTACGTGGCGGGGGACGACGTCGTCGTGACGCTTGCCAGGCCCAACTACGAGGGTGTGCGCGCCAATTTTGACGGTGCCGTCAAGGGTTGGTTCCTGCTGCGCATGTCGCTGCACGACCCCATCTTGCCCCTCAACATCGAGTCGTCGAACCCGGGTGGCGTTGAAAGGATCAGCGCGGTGCTCCGCTCGTTCTTCTCTGGAATAGAGGGAGTTGACTCTTCCGCGCTGTAGCGTGAGCTGCCCTGAGACCAAAGCGGTCGCCCATGCGTATAAGCAATAGCAAGTGGATGCACGCATGACCGCGTCGCTCAATGAGTGGCGGCTAGAGTGAAAGGAAGACCACAATGGGAGTCTTTTCGAACGTTCATCGTTTCAGGGAGGCCGGAGAGGCTGCCAACGTGAATAACGTCGAGGAGTTTGGCGAGCCGGTCCGTTCGCTGCTCACCTCCACTGAGGTCTTCACCCTCCACCACAAGATCGAGATCACCGATGCCAACGAGAACATGGTCTATCGCGCCCAGACCAAGTTCCCCTCGCTCCATGACAAGACGACTATCATTGACGCTAGGGGCAACGAAGTCGCGTACATAGAGCGGAAGGTCTTCTCCATGCACGGGCGCCACTTCGTCACCATGGCCGATGGGACGGACTTCGAGATTTCGAATGAGCTCTTCCACCTGGTCAAGGACGTCATAAACATCGAAGGTCTTGGCTGGCAGCTGAGGGGCAACATCCTTGCCCTCAACTTCGGGCTCTATGACGAGAACGACAATATCATTGCTGTCGTCGCGCAGAAGATGTTCTCCGTTCACGACAAGTATTGCGTTGACATCTACAAGCCGGAGTATGAGAAGGAGGTCGTCGCGATTCTGGTGACGCTCCAGCACATGATCAGGGACAGGCAGGCTGCTTCAGGTGCTGTCGGATCGTCTAGCAGCGCGGATTAGGCGGTCAGCTTTACAATCCCCGATGGGCAAGACTCAGGCCAGAGCACGTTTGCTCTGGCCTGTTGTTTTACTGGTCGGGGCGACTGGATTCGAACCAGCGACCCTCTGCTCCCAAAGCAGATGCGCTACCAAGCTGCGCCACGCCCCGAATGTGCGCTACCCAGTATAGCCGAAAGAATCGTTCGCTGCACCGTTTCTGGTGACAAGTAGACGACTGGGGTCCTAGATGAGCCCGTAGTGGGACAGCGCGTTCTTGATGCCGTCCTTGTCGATGTCAGTGGTCACGAACTCCGCCGCCACCTTGACCTCGTCAACGGCATTGCCCATGGCGACGCCGTGACCCGCGGCCCTAATCATGGAGAGGTCGTTGATGCCGTCGCCAAAGGCAAAGGTGTCCTCGATTGCCATGCCGAGAGCTTCTGCCACGCCGCGGACGGCGTCACCCTTGTCGCAGCCCACAACCGTGACGTCTGCGCTGGGGTGCGGGCCGTGCGGGTTGACGAGGCAGGCATTGCCCAGCGCTGCGGCAATGCGCTCGCGATGCGCGGCATCCTTGAAGTAGATGTCAAAGTTGAAGGCGTGGATGGTCTGCGGGTCGACTCCGTCTTTGAGCATGCCTGGGTCCCACACGCTTTCGGCGATGGCGCGATACGCCTCGTTACCGCCGTAATAGCCACACCACTCCTCGAGAAAGGCGTAGCCAGAGCCCTCCGCGTCAAGCGCCTGAACAAAGGTGCTGATCTGCTCTGCGGTGAGCGCGCGATTGTGGAGCTTCTGGTCTCCCATGAAGGCGAGTCTCCCGTTGTTGCAGACGAAGCCGTCGGCATACGTGCCAAAGTGCTTCTCGGCATAGGCACGAGGGCGTCCGGTGCAGATGAAGACACGGTGGCCGTTTGCACGCATCTGCGCGACTGCCTGCGCGGCGCTTTCAGGAACGTCGTGGCCGATGGCGAGGGTGCCGTCGATGTCGAAGAATGCGATGCTCATGGGCTCTCCTTGTGTGATGTGACTACTGGTATGACAACATCATAGCCTGTGGAGATGTCAGTCCGGGACGAAAGTGTCCCAAGCGTCCCCGCCCGTGACGATATGGGACACTTTGGGCAGGGGAGAAGTCCCAAGCGTCCCCGCCCGTGACGGTTTGGGACACTTTGGGCGGGTGAGGCGTCCCAAGCGTCCCCGGCGGTGACGGTTTGGGACATATATTTGCACCGAGGTGACTCAAGCGTCCCCGGCAGTGACGGTTTGGGACACTTGCACGCCCTCAGTCATCCCAAGCGTCCCCACTCGTGACGGATTGGGACAATCACAGATGAAAAAGAGCCCCTGGCTCGGGGCTCGTGGAAATCATGGAGCGTCTGTTTGGGAATCGCCGCGTTGCCTTCGGCAACGCTCGACGGCTCCGCGCCTGCCGGCGCTCCGCCCGGCACATGCCGCTGGCATGTGCCGCCCTTACGGGTTCGATTCCCCGTGGCGTCCCCGGACATGAAAAGAGCCCCATAGTTGGGGCTCGTTGGAATCATGGAGCGGGTGACGGGAATCGCCGCGTTGCCTTCGGCAACGCTCGTCGGCTACGCGCCTGTCGGCGCTCCGCCCGGCACATGCCGCTGGCATGTGCCGCCCTTGCGGGTTCGATTCCCCGCGATGCCCCCGGACATGAAAAAGAGCCCCATAGTTGGGGCTCGTGGAAATCATGGAGCGGGTGACGGGAATCGAACCCGCGTGGTCAGCTTGGAAGGCTGAAATTCTACCATTGAACTACACCCGCATGTGAATTGCGAATGCTTACTTTAGCACAGTTGTCGACAGATTTCAGGCGACAAGCAATAATGCGCCATCTTTGAGTGTTTTGAGTTGAGGAGTTCAAATGGCGGGCTAATGGGTATTACAGAAAAATGCAACGGCCCTGAGATGCTGTCATCGCTTGGCCGTACCAAGAGTTACCTGTTACCTAGCGAGCAAGGGAGAACACCATCATGAAGGTATCCAAGATTGCATCCGTGGCAGCTGCCTCGCTGCTTGCCTTTACGCTCATGGCGTGCAGCGGAGGTTCGTCCTCCTACGCGCAGTACAGCCTCGATGCCGTCTCGGGTGTCAAGGTCGAGGCGGAGAATGCCGACTCCGACAACGAGGCAACCTCGGAGGGAGCGATCGAGGTCAAGGAGGGTGACGTCATCGTCATCAGCCCGGTTACGGATAAGGGCAGCTTCCACCTGACCATCACCTCCGATGCCGATAAGTCCGTCATCTATGACGAGGACGTCGAGGGCAGGGTGCTGTACACCATCGAGGCCAAGCCGGGAACCTACACCGTCACGACCAACGGCAACAACGTCACGGGCGAGATGAACGTCTTTGCCCAGAGCCAGGACGAGCTTGCTGCCCAGGATGCGTCTCTTGACGAGGCGCTCGAGGAAGCAGAGTCCGATGCCCAGGCAACCGAGGACGCTGGCAAGTAGGCTGTCGGATCGCAAGTTTTTTACATGCTGTGGGAAGGGGGCTTCGTGCCCCCTTCCTTTTTATGCAGCGGCTTCCTTTACGCAAGCTGTCCTTCCGCCAGCTCGCTTGGGGTGTTTCAAAAACATGCGCTTCGCGTAACCAGTGGATTTCGATTCGTTCACAGTTAATTTCTAAGCGCGGCAAAGTCCGAGACTCGCGCTATTCTTTCTCCGTCAGTTGTAAGGCCGTGCGGCTATGATGCTGAAAGGAGACATCATGACGTATTCTGAGCGAGTGCTTGCCGACCTCAAGGAGCGCTATCCCGAGCAGCCCCAGTTCATCCAGGCTGCTACCGAGGTCCTCGAGACCATCCAGCCTGCGCTTGACGCGCACCCCGAGTATGAGGAGGCCGCCCTTCTCGAGCGCCTCGTCGAGCCCGAGCGCGTCATCATCTTCCGTGTTCCCTGGATCGATGACGAGGGCAAGGTCCAGGTCAACCGTGGCTACCGCGTGCAGTTCAACTCCGCCATCGGTCCCTACAAAGGTGGCCTGCGCTTCAACCCGACCGTCACGCTGGGCATGCTGAAGTTCCTGGGCTTCGAGCAGACCTTCAAGAACTCCCTCACCACGCTCCCCATGGGCGGCGGCAAGGGCGGCTCCGACTTCGACCCCAAGGGCAAGTCCAACAACGAGATCATGCGCTTCTGCCAGTCCTTCATCACCGAGCTCTATCGCCACATCGGCGAGGACACCGACGTCCCTGCGGGTGACCTGGGCGTCGGCGGCCGCGAGGTCGCGTACATGTTCGGTCAGTACAAGCGCCTCACCAACACCTTCACCGGCGTCCTGACCGGCAAGGGCCTCACCTTCGGCGGCTCGCTCGCCCGCACCGAGGCCACCGGCTACGGCCTCGTCTACTACGTCGACGAGTACCTCAAGTGCCACGACGACTCCTTCGAGGGCAAGACCGTGGTCGTCCATGGCTCCGGCAACGTCGCCACCTACGCGATCCAGAAGGTCGAGCAGCTGGGCGGCAAGGTCGTGGCCTGCTCCGACACCAAGGGTTGGGTCTACGACACCGACGGCATCGACGTCTCCGCGCTCGAGGCCATCTACAACCGCAAGCGTTCCGGCAACGACAAGGGCGTCTCCCTTGCCATGTACACCGAGTTCCGTCCGAACGCCGAGTGGCACGCCGAGGACGGCCGTGGCGTCTGGGGCGTCCCCTGCGACATCGCTCTCCCGTGCGCTCGCGAGAACACCCTGCTGCTTGAGGACGCCGAGAAGCTCGTCGCCAACGGCTGCAAGGTCGTGGGCGAGGGCGCCAACATGCCCACCACGCTTGACGCCACCAAGTACCTGCAGGACAACGGCGTCGCCTTCTTCCCGGGCAAGGCTGCCAACGCCGGTGGCGTGGCAACCTCGGGCCTCGAGATGAGCCAGAACGCCGGCCACATCTCCTGGACCTTCGAGGAGGTCGACTCCCGTCTCGAGTCCATCATGCGCGGAATCTACCATGCATGCGACGACGCCGCCAAGGAGTTTGGCCTTGAGGGCAACTACGTTGCAGGTGCCAACATCGCCGGCTTCCTCAAGGTTGCCGAGGCCATGATGGCTCAGGGCGTCATCTAACGACACGCTCAACGATCTAGCCTGCGCGGGGCATCGGGCATCCGGTGCTCCGCGCATTTTGCGTACCAAAAGGGCGACACCCTTATGGTACGTCGTTAGGTGTTCTGTCTTTCTTGCGAAGGGCGGATGCCTTGACGGACAATACAAGCCTGACCGACATGGCCCTGGTGCCGCGCTGCTTTGCCGCGCGTGTCCTGTTACCGCCTCGAGCAGGGAGGTTCTGACCATGAAGCAAGCATGTCCTCTGTTCTTTGTGGGGCTCCTGACCCTTGCGCTCTCCATGGGAGGATGTGGAGGCAATGCCCCCTCAGCCCCCGCCGATGCCGAAGAGCCTGCCGAGACTGAGGCGTTGGTCGAAGGGGATGGCTCCTCGGTGAGGGGCGCGGGCTGGCAGGTTCTCTCTGGTGCCGAGCCCATGCTTTCAGACGACGAACGTGACCTCTTCGAGCGTTGCTCGCAGACGCTCGAAGAGAGGGCCTTCTCTCCCGTTGCCGTCCTTGCGACGCAGCTGGTCTCGGGGACAAACTATGCCTTCCTGTGCGAAGGGGAGGATGCCTCCGGCTGGCATGTGGTTGTGGTCTATGAAAGCCTCGACGGCGAGGCGCACGTTACGAGCAGCCAGGAGCTGAAGGTGGACGACCTTCGCGTCGGCACGGGCGCGCCCATGGGTGCCCTGCTCGGCTCATGGCAGGTGAAGGACCAGACGGGGACGCAGCTTGTTCCGAGCGACCTTAAAGATGCGTTTGACAAGGTTAAAGACTCCTATGCGGAAGCCAGCCTCGACCCCATTGCCGCGCTTGCCTCGCGCGAGAACGACGGTCTTGACTACCTGGTCCTCTGCGAGGGAGAGGCGCGGGAGGGAGACGCGCCGCGCTCGCTCTTTGTCGTGGTAGTCCACATGGAAAGCGGTGGAGCCGCTCAACTGCAAGATGTCGCGCAGCTTGAGTTTTTGAGCTGCGTGAGCGCCTCGGCTTAGCTTGGCGTTGCCTTTTGCTGGCGTTGCTTGGGAAGGGGGTGTGCCATGGGAAAAAGGAAGCGGGTTGTTTGGCTCATAGTGCTTGTCGCGCTTCTGGCGGTCTGCGTCGTCGCGTCGGCCTTTCTTGTGGTGCGCGTCGCCTCGACATCGCAGCAGTCGCAGAGCCCTGCGGTGGCCAGCAGCGCCTCGGATCGCATGCAGGAGCCGCTTTCTGAGAGCTCCCGCACGGAGGCTTCATCTGAAGACGTTTCTCAGGAGACCCAGGATGCCTCCCTGGCAGATGGGCAGGACGCACCGACTGCCGACGAAGGCTTTGGTGACGACTCCTATGTGATTCCCAGCGATGCCGAGTATGATCCGGACGTCGTGCTCGTGTCCATTCCGAGCGGCATGTCGGCGGCAGAGGTCGAGGCCATGCTTCTCGAGACGGGGGTCGTGGGCGAGGTTCACGTGAGCGACGACGACATCGCCTCGGGCGTCGTTGCGGTCGAGGTCTCGGAGGGCGTCTTGGTGGAGGACGCCATAACCGAGATCCGCAGCGAGCATCCCGAACTCGAGGCGCAGCCCAACTTCTACTACCACGCCATGTTGGGTGACGAGGGGGACTTCCGCACACTGCTGGAGGAATCCTCCGAGCCCATCGAAGCCTCCGGGCAGGGCGCCGAGGAAGATCAGCAGGTGGCCGATGGGGAGGCGGAGGCCCCCGAGGACGTCCAGGCAGATTCCGAGGAGACGCCGCAGGATGTGCAGGCCGAGACGTCGGAAGATGACGTGCCGGTGGAGCCCGCCGAGGACGCCTCGGCCGAAGAGGCCGCTTCAGCCGACCAAAACGAGACGCTGTCCGAAGAGCCCGAGGCAGAACCAGTGTCCGAGGCAGAACCGAAGCCCGAGGAACAAAGCCAGGAGACCCTCATGGAGGCGCTCTCCGTAACGACCAATGACCCCTATGCCGACAAGCAATGGGCGCTCGCGAGCATGCGAGTTTTTGAGGCATGGTCCGTGGCGCGCTGCGAGGGAAAGGTGGCCATAGCCGTCCTCGACCAGTACCCCGATGTGAATCATATTGATATCGCCGATAACGTAGCCTACTACTACGATTTGTATCATGATACAAATATTGTTACAAGTACTGATTCACACGGTACTCATGTTTCGGGTATTGCTTCTGCAGTTACAGATAATGATATTGGTGTTGCAGGTGTTTCATATAATGCCAGGCTTCTTGTGATAAATATATTTGATATAACTGGGACGCAGGGTAGAACTTCGACCGAATATCTCTGTAAGGCGTATTCAAAACTCATGGATATGGCGGAAGAGCACAATCTTCATGTCATCAACCTCAGTATCGGATCACCTAACTATACCGACAATACGTTCTTGGCAATGGTGGACAAGGCGTATGAGGAGTACGACATAGTGACCGTTGCCGCTGCGGGGAACTCCTCAAGCGCTGCCGTTCCCTACTACGAATACCCGGGGGATGCCGAGCACGTCGTGAGCGTGATGAACCTCAGACAAGATGGGGAGGGCGTCGAGCGGAGCTCGACCTCCAACTACAACGTCCCCGGCCAGCGCGGCAAAGACATCTGCGCACCCGGCTCGTCCATCTACAGCACCGTGCTCAACAACTCCTACGGCTACGAGTCGGGAACCTCCATGGCTGCTCCCATGGTTTCTGGTGTGCTTGCGCTCATATTTGCGGCCAATCCAAGCCTTACGGCTGCGGAAGCGGTGAACATCCTGTACGACAGCGCTACCGACCTTGGCGACCCCGGCTGGGACGAAGGGTATGGCTATGGCGAGGTGAACGCCCACGCCGCCGTGCTTACCGCCAACCCGCTGCAAGGGGCCGACATCGTCGTGAGTCCCGCCCGCTTCTCCTATACCGGTGCTGCCCACACGCCCGACGTGACTGTCACCGTTGGCGGAAAGGCCCTGGTGGAAGGGGAGGACTACAGCGTCTCGTTTGCCAACAACGTCAATGCCGGCACGGCCACGGTGACGGTGGTGAGCGAGACGTATGGGGGGAGTGCGTCGGCCACGTTCGTCATCGACCCCGTACAGCTCGAGGATGCGGGCGTCACCCTCTCCGCGACGTCGTTTTCCTATACGGGCAGTGCCATCAAGTCCGGCGTGAAGGTTGTGCTGGGCGGCAAGACCTTGGCTAACGGGACCGACTACACCGTGAGCTATCGCAACAATGTCGCGGTTGGCACGGCGACTGCCGTGGTCACAGGCAAGGGCAACTATGCCGGCACGATAGAGAAGACCTTCGAGATCACCGCAAACCCCTGTGTCGAGTATTGCGCCCATGTGCAGAACGTCGGATGGCAAGGCTGGATAAGCGATGGCGGCCTTGCAGGGACCTCCGGGCAAAGTCTGCGGCTCGAGGCGATTCGCGTGCGCGTGCCAAAGGATGTGGGGCTCTCCGGCTCGATCCTCTACCGCACCCACATTCAAAACGTTGGCTGGGAGACGTCCTGGAAGGCGGACGGGGAGCTGTCGGGAACGTCGGGACGCGGCCTGCGCCTTGAGGCGTTGCAGATAAAGCTGTCAGGCGACCTTGCCGCAGCCTATGACGTGTACTACCGCGTCCACGCCCAGAACTTTGGGTGGCTCGGATGGGCAAAGAACGGCGAAAGCGCCGGAACCGCCGGCTACTCCTACCGTCTCGAGGCGCTCCAGGTCGTCTTGGTCAAGAAGGGCGCCGCTGCCCCTGGGTCAACCAACAATGCCTTTGCCGCCAAGCTGGTAAGCTACCGCACGCACGTGCAGAACGTGGGATGGCAAGGATATGTGAGCGATGGCGCGACGTCGGGAACGAGCGGGCGCTCGCTTCGACTGGAGGGAATCAACATTCAGCTCGGCAGCTTGGGCTACGGGGGTTCGATTCGCTACCGCACGCATGTCCAGAACATCGGTTGGCAGGGGTGGAGAAGCGATGGTGCCATGGCGGGCACGAGCGGCCAATCGCTTCGACTGGAAGCCATCCAGATCCAGCTGACGGGGGACATGGCCCAGCGCTACGACGTCTACTATCGCGTCCATTGCCAAAACATTGGCTGGATGGGCTGGGCCAAGAACGGCTCGTCTGCCGGAACGGCGGGCTATGCCTACCGGCTCGAGGCCATTCAGATTCGCCTGGTCCCCAAGGGCGGCGCTGCTCCCGGCCCGACTTCGGGAAGCTTCCGTGAGCGATAGCATTCCTTCGCATCTCTCGTGAAATACCGCGTTGTGGGCGGGGTATAAGCAAAACGTTTGCTATTATTCATAGGCTGTGGCCAAATGCGGGCGTGGTGGAATTGGCAGACACGCTGGATTTAGGTTCCAGTGGGGCAACCCGTGAAGGTTCGAGTCCTTTCGCCCGCACCATGGTCACGTCGTCAAAACCGCACGGAGCGCGGCAGCCGCCGCTAGCCGCGCATGAGAACACTGGAGGAACGTTGAATATCACCGTCACTGCCGAGAGGACCGAGGCCGATAAGGTCGTCGCGCAGATCACCGTCGCCGCCGCAGACGTCGACAAGGCAATCGACAAGACCTACAAGGACATCGCTTACCGCTACAACTTCCAGGGCTTCCGTCGCGGCCGCACGCCTCGTCCCGTCATCGACGGCATCATTGGCAAGGAGGCCGTGCTCGCGCAGGCCACCAACGACCTTCTGAACGACCTCCAGCCGCAGGTTCTTGACGAGCTCGACCTCGTCCCCATGGACCAGCCGAGCTTTGGCGACGACCCCGCGCTTCTCGTCCAGGGTACCGACTACCAGGTCGAGATGACCGTCGACGTCATGCCTGAGTGCGAGCTGGACGACTATGACGCCCCCGCCATCAACATGCCTCCCGAGGAGGCCACCGAGGCAGAGATCGACCAGCAGATCGAGCAGCTGCTTTCGTACCAGACCACCTTTGAGGATGACGACACCGACCGTCCCTGCGAGGAGGGAGACGTCGTCGCATGCGACATCGCCGACAAGGAGGGTGCCGCCCACCTTGCGGGCAAGAACCGCACGCTGAGCCTGAACCCCATGGGCGCGGGCGTTCCCGAGGAGCTCGTCCAGGGCATCGTGGGCATGAAGGCCGGCGAGACCAAGGAGATCAGCTGGACCCACTCCCACACGCACGAGGACGAGGTTCACGAGCACACCTTCACCGTCGAGGTCACCCTCAACTCCATCAAGAAGGCCGTCACCCCCGAGCTCACCGACGAGCTTGCCAAGAACAGCTTTGGCTTTGACACCATCGCCGAGCTCCGTGACGCCGTCAAGGAGGAGATCGAGGAGGACAAGGTCCGCTCCCTTCCGCGCCTCAAGGAGGATCGCGCCGTCGAGGCACTCGGTGAGCGCCTGCAGCTCGAGGAGGTCCCCGAGCCCTTCCTCAATCAGGTCATGAACGAGCTTGCCAACGAGTTCCTCCAGCAGCTGCAGCGTCAGGGCATGTCGCTCGACATGTACCTGGGTGCCCGCGGCATGAAGACGGAGGATTTCATGGGCGACCTGCGCAGGCAGGCCATGGACCGTGCCCGCCAGTCCGTCGCCCTGGACGCGCTCGCCAAGAAGCTCGGCCTGGTTGCCACGAGCGATGACGTTCGCGCCGAGGTCGAGAAGGCCGGCGTCGAGGATGTCGACGGCATGGTCGAGCAGCTTACCACCGAAGGCCGCCTGCCCTCCATCCGTGAGGCCATCCGTCGCTCCAAGGCCGTCGACTGGCTGGTCGAGCACGCGCCAGTGACCATTGTCGACGAGATCGCCGAGCGCCGCGGGGCTTCCGACGCCGACGAGGCCGCTCCCGAGGCGAAGGCAGCTGAGGCCGAGGAAGCCGACGCCGAGTAAGGACACTGCCGCATTCAGTTGCGTGCCCCGGGCGGCCCTTGGCCCCTGGGGCACGTTCTCAAAAAAGGAGAAACCATGGCATTCCATAACCCCACCAACATCCCCCTCATTCCCTATGTCGTCGAGCAGACCCCGCGTGGAGAGCGTAGCTACGACATCTACTCGCGCCTGCTCAACGACCGCATCGTCTTCATCGGCGAGCCCATCACGCGCGAGAGCGCAAACCTTGTCATCGCGCAGCTCCTGCATCTCGAGAGCCAAGATCCCGACAAGGACATCTCGCTCTACATCGACTCGCCCGGCGGCGAGGTCTACGCGGGCCTCGGCATCCTCGACACGATGAACTTCATCAAGCCCGAGGTCTCCACCATCTGCGTGGGCATGGCCGCTTCCATGGCCGCCGTCCTGCTCGCCGCAGGAGCCAAGGGCAAGCGCATGTGCCTGCCCAACTCCATGGTCCTCATCCATCAGCCGAGCTCCGGGGTCGAGGGACAGCAGACCGACATCCAGATCGTTGCCGAGGAGACCAAGTACATCCGCGAGCACCTCAACGAGCTTCTTGCCGAGTTCACGGGCCAGCCCATCGAGAAGATCAATGCCGACACCGAGCGCGACAACTACCTGCGTGCCCAGGAGGCACTCGAGTATGGTCTGGTTGACCGCGTGATCACCTCCCGCTCTGACAACGCTGACAACGAGGAGTAGCCGCATGGCCAAGGACGACCAGGAGCTCCACTGCTCATTCTGCGGAAAGCCACGAAGCGCCGTCGAGAAGCTCATCCGCTCGCCCAACGGCGTGTACATCTGCGATGAGTGCGTCGAGGCGTGCGGGCAGATCATTGCCGAGTCCGAGGCGGAGGAGGGCTATCTCGAGGACGTGATGGAGGATTCCTCCTTCCTCTCCGACCTTCCTACGCCGCACCAGATCTACGACGAGCTCTCCCAGTACGTCATGGGGCAGGAGTCGGCAAAGCGCGCCATGAGCGTGGCGGTCTACAACCACTATCGGCGCATCATCACCGGAAACGACCAGGTTTCCGAAGACGAGGAGGAAGTGGAGATCGCCAAGAGCAACATCTTGCTGCTCGGACCGACGGGCACGGGCAAGACGCTGCTCGCGCAGACGCTCGCGCGCTTCCTCCAGGTGCCCTTTGCCATCGCCGACGCGACCACGCTGACCGAGGCGGGATACGTGGGCGAGGACGTCGAGAACATCCTGCTCAAGCTCATCACGGCCGCCGACGGCGACGTCGAGCGCGCGCAGGTGGGCATCGTCTACGTGGACGAGATCGACAAGATCGCGCGCAAGGCCGAGAACCTCTCCATCACGCGCGACGTCTCGGGCGAGGGTGTGCAGCAGGCCCTGCTCAAGATCTTGGAGGGCACCGAGGCGAGCGTTCCTCCCCAGGGTGGCCGCAAGCACCCCCAGCAGGAGCTCATCCACATCGACACCACCAACATCCTGTTCATCTGTGCCGGAGCCTTCGTCGGGCTGGACAAGATCGTGGCGGACCGCATTGGCAAGAAGGGCGTCGGATTCACGGGCACGCTTGCCAAGAAGGTCGAGGACGACCAGGACAACCTCATGGAGCAGGTCATGCCCCAGGACCTGCACAGCTTTGGCATGATTCCCGAGTTCGTGGGCCGCATCCCCGTCATAACCTCGACCAAGGAGCTGACGGAGGAGGACCTGATGGACATCCTCACCAAGCCCAAGAACGCCCTGGTCAAGCAGTACACGCGCATGTTCGAGCTCGAGGGCGTTCGGCTCGAGTTCGAGCAGGACGCCCTGCGCGAGATCGCACGCAAGGCCATCGAGCGCGGCACGGGCGCGCGCGGCCTGCGCGCCATCTGCGAGGCAACGCTGCAGCAGGTCATGTTTGACCTACCGAGCGATCTCGACATCACGGGCGTCGTGGTCACGAAGGAAAGCGTGGGAGGGACGGCGACCCCCAAGATCCTCAAGGAGGGCGCGGCAAAGCACCGCCTCGTTGACGGGATGAGCGCATAGCCTCCCGTGACGTTGCAACTTGCCGAAAGAGGCCCCGCGAACGCACGCGTTGCGCTCGTGGGGCCTTATCATGTGAAAAGGCATGCTACGTTCTTGCGGTAACACGAAGGGGTTGATGAACATGGCCGAGGGCGAGAAGCGCAGGGTCAAGCGCGTCTTCATCGATGCAGACACGGGCAAGCAGATTTCCGAGCAGACCGTCGTGACGGATGCCAAGGATGTCGCTACCGAGGTGAAGGTCAAGAACGTCGAGGCGACGGGGGAGGTCGGCAACAAGCGCGTCATCGCCATCGTCTTGTGGGTGGTCGCCATCATCTTTGAGGCCCTTGCCCTCATGTCGCTCATGCAGTCGAGCCCCATCTACGGCAAGCTGCCCCTCTTTGAGCCCCTTGTCTGGATGTGCATCTTCCTGGCCCTCGACCTCGTCTGCGTGATCGTTGCCGGACAGCTCTGGAAGAAGGCAAACCACATCGATCCTCCCTCAGAGAAGAACGCCTTCGAGTTCTTTGTCAAGTCCCAGCTCGGAGCCATCCTCTCGGTCGTCGCCTTCCTGCCGTTCCTGGTCATGGCGCTGCTGGACAAGGACGCCGACAAGCGCACCAAGACCATTGCCGCCATCGTGGCCGCCATCGCGCTCGCCGTCGGCATGGGGACCTCTGCGGACTTCAACCCGGTCTCGTCCGAGGACCTGCAGGCCATGCAGCAAAACGCCATCGAGCTTGGTGACGGCACGGTGTACTGGGGTGAGACCAGCAAGGTATACCATCTCAATCCAAATTGCCGCACGCTGCTTAATTCCTCGACCATCTATTCTGGCGATGCCGCCGCGGCGTATGAGCACGGCCTCTCTCGTCCTTGCAAGTTCTGTGCTGCAGAATCTGGTAGTGACACGCTTAAGAAGATGTCCGAGGCAGGCACGGTGACGGATGCGGATGCCGAGCCCGAGGCGGATGCCGGCGCCGAGGCCGAAGTCGAGACGGACGAGGCCGCATAACCTCTTAGATGCACACGGGCGGCAGTCCCGTGGATGAAGAAATGATGGTACCCACGAGGCCAGGCAACGCACCTGTCCCCGTGGGTACCATCCCCATCGACGGTGGTTCCCGACCTAAAAGGAGGCACGAATGTTCTTCAGCTTTGGGGAGATCGTCAGCATAGTAATGAGCATCATCGTCCCCATCATCTTCGTCGTGGTCATACTGCGCATCGTTGTCAGCGCCATCGGGGGAGCGAATCGCCGTGGGGGCACGGTCAACGACTCCTACCAGGGATGGTTCTACGTCATCCAGCAGCAGCACGTCGGCGTCGTCGAGCGCTTGGGCAAGTTCCACCAGATCGTGGGGCCTGGCTTCCACGTGCGCGTCCCCTTCATCGACCGCGTGCGCGACGTGAGCCTCATGACCGAGGACGAGCACATCACCTTTGACGCGAAGACCGAGGACAACGTCACCATCGAGCTTGACGTGTCCGTTCAGTACCACGTCGACTACTCCCAGCCGGTCGAGGGTCCCTCGGGCATCTACAAGAGCCTCTACACCCTCACTGACCCCGTGGCACAGATGAAGGACTACTTTGCGGACGCGCTCCGTTCCCAGATCCCGAGCCGCACCCTCGACGAGGTGTTCACCGAGAAGGACACCATCGCCACGGCCATCGACGAGGTGGTTTCCGAGAAGATGCTCGAGTACGGCTACGTCATCGTGACCACGCTCATCACCTCGATCAAGCTGCCCCTAGACGTCCAGCAGTCGATGAACCGCATCATCGCCTCCAAGAACGACCTCGAGTCCGCCAAGAACGAGGCGGAGGCCGAACGCCAGAAGACGGTCATCGCCGCGCAGGCAAAGGCCGAGGCCATGGAGGCCGAGGGCCGCGGCATCGCCAGCCAGCGCGTCGCCATCGCCCAGGGCATCCGCGACTCCATCGACGTCATCCAGGGTGCGGAGCTCGACGCCGAGGAGGCGAACCGCCTCTTTGAGTTCACGCAGTACATCGGCATGATGGAGTCCTTCGCCAACCAAGGTGCCTCGACAGTCGTCCTGCCGTCCGAGTTCTCTCAGACGGCACCGATGCTGCGCGACCTTTTGGTGGCCGATGCGACAAAGAAGGCCGAGCAATAGTCTCTCAATGACATAGTTGGGAGTGGGCCACCGCGTCAGGCGCGTCGCGCTTGCCGCGGTGGCCCAAAAGGAAGGGGAGTGGCCGCATGAAGTTCTTCAATCTGTGCGTTCACCTGATCACGTCAGGCGTCTTTGCGGCCAGCGCGCTCCTGCTTTTGGTCTTTACGCTCATGCTTGGGGGCATAGGCGTCATGTTTGGCGGGAACCTCATCCACGTGCTCTTCTTTGCGGTCACCTTGCTTGTGGGCTACGCGAGCCTCCGTGTGGGGAGGGGCGCATTTGCAAGCGCCGCCCTCTATGGGGTGGACCTTGCCGCCTATCAGTCTGCCGAGGTCAAGCTTGCCCTCATCAGTTTGGCCGTCTGCGTGGTCCATGTCGTCTTTCTGCTGCTGTTCAACAGCTTCAGCTTTCAGGAGACCGTCAAGTATGGCTATGGCTTTGTCCTGTTCATAATGGTTGGATTGCTGGCGCTCAATATCGTTTCTCTTGTGTGGTCATCCTCCGCGCTGCGTTAGGGCGCATGAGAGGCATTCGGCCTGAGGCGTCGAGTCGCCAGCCCGCATAGCGGCCGTGGGCCGCGCCAGGCCCCTCAACAACCGAGCAACGCCGCTGAGTTTTGTCTGACGCCGTCACGCACGTCCTTGCCGCGAATCTCATGCAGCCCAGCGAGCGTGCGCTCGACGGAGTCGACGATTTCGCGGGCGGCGTAGACAACGCCTTCGCCAGGCGGCAGGTCTGTCTCGATCAGCAGGCGGTTTTCGGGTACCTGACGTGTGTACTCGCGGCCACGACGCGTGGCGAGCATCATCTCGTTTACCGAAAACCAGCAGCCAGCCTTCACGGCACGATGCAGCTCGTCGCTCGTCCCGCTGAACCAGTGGAAGATGCAGCGGCAGTTCTCAAGGCAGCCGGCAAGCTCAAGCGTGTCGAGCACGGCGGATGCGGACCGCACGGAATGGATCGAGATGACCTTGCGACCGTGCTCCTCCGCGCCCTCCGAGCAGGCCCGTGCAATCTTCTCGAAGGCACAGCGCTGCCGTGCAAACGATGCCGGGTCTGCATGGGAAGGCGAGAAGTCCAGGCCCACCTCTCCGACATAGGGAGCCTCAAACGCCAGCAGCTCGGCCTTCTCGATGACGTCCATGTCAGCTCGCCCGTCCGCGACCCACCAGGGGTGGAGGCCGACGCCTGCCCAGACATTGGGTGCATCGGTGAGTTCCTTTTGCAGGAATGTGTACTCTCGTGGCACCACCGTGTTGGCAAAGATGCCAAGCCCCAGAGCGTGCGCATCACGTGCGACCTGCGAAGCGTTATGCATGAAGCCAAGGTGGCAGTGCATGTCAAAGAGTTCGCAGCTTCCGCTCATGACAGGCCCGTCAGGTCGCGGATGACGTAGGAGGCAAGCATCTGGCCCATGATGGGCGGAAAGTAGCTCATGGTCCCCAGGATTGACTGGCCTTCGCGCACAAAGCCGCGCTCGTCGATGGCTTCGCGCTTGCCAAGGGCCTCGCGGGGCTCCTCGTCGCTCCAGAGCACGTTGAGCCCCTTGATGCCACGCTTTCGGCACTCCTTGCGCATGACGCGGGCGATGGGGTCGATGGAGGTCTTTTCGATGCGGGAGAAGCGCAGACGTGTTGGGTCCAGCTTGTTGGCGCCGCCCATGGCGGAGACGAGCCGCAGCCCCTCCTCCTGGCACCAGGCGGCAATGCGCAGCTTCTGCGAGATGGTGTCGATGGCGTCAACCACGTAGTCGGGATGGGGGAGCGCCCCCAGCTGCTCCGCGATGCGGTCCTTGTCGATGAAGGCCTGCACGGCGGTGACCTCGCAGGAGGGGTTGATGTCTCTTACCATGTCGCGCATGACCTCGGCCTTGGGGCGCCCGACGGTGCTCGCGAAGGCAAGTGCCTGGCGATTGATGTTGCTCGGCGCCACCACGTCACGGTCAACCAGCACGAGCGAGCCCACGCCGCCACGCGCCAGCGCCTCGGCGCAGCTCGAGCCCACGCCACCGAGGCCCAGCACCATCACGGTGCTGGCCTGTAGGGTGTCAAGCCCCTCATCGCCCAGGATAAGCCTCAGTCTGTCAGTTGCCGTCTCCATAGACCAACTGTAGCGCTTATTGCGCCTGCCTGCCCGTTGCGGTGTCAATGGTCATGTTCTGAAAGCGCGCGGCGATGAACTGGTCGGTGTAGTTCTCGTCGACCCATTCCTCAAAGCCGTTGCGCGGGGCAATGCCCTCGTCGCGGGCGACCATGCGGCCAAAGCATGCCACGGTCATGCCGACGTCTGCCGCAAGGTAGATTGCGAGCAGCGAGACGAACACCACCTGGCGCACGGTGGTCGGGTTCCCGATGCGAAAGAGCAGCTCGGGTATGATCAGCTTGGACCACATGAGCCCAAGGCCTCCCCAGAAGAAGAGGAATGGCCAGGCCACCCATTTGGTGATGCATCCGGGTACGCCCGTGTAGTCCCAGGAAACCGCGCCCAGAAACGTCTCCATGCCCCAGCCGGTGACTTGCTCAAGGAGTCCTCCGACGACCATGCCGGCCACGAATATCTGCCAGTCCTTGGCGCCACGCTCCCTAAGCTTCCAACATACGAGCGTGAGCAGAACAGCCCCAAACCCGTAGATGGGGGAGTATGGTCCCCAAACGAGCCCTACGCGGCTTTCGGTGAGTCCCGCGGTGACAAACATCCAGACCTGCTCGAGGACAAGGCCCAAGAAGGAGGCAACGAGAAAGATGACGACGATCTGATACCAGCCAAGGTGCAGATACTGGAGATATGCCTCGCGGGCCCGTCGCGACGCCCTGCCCAGTTCCCTGCGCTGGGTAGGGGTGAGCCTCGGCTGCTCTCCCACGATCTGCTTGCCGACCTGCTTGGGCGAGCGCCACATGTCAAGCAGCTTCACATAGGTGCGCAGCTGCTCGGCGTACTCGTCTTCCACGTAGCCGCCGTCCACAAGCTGGTCGACCCTCGTTCCGCGACCGAGCCATGCAATGAAGGACTGCGCCCCGTGAATGAAAAGACGAATGACAAAGAGAAGAGCAAAGAGCGAGATGATAGCGAGAAGCATGCGAGACCTTGCCTATTTTTGAGGGTGTCTTTGAGCTGATTACTCTACCCCATTATTTGGGTGGTATCCTATTGCAGTTGCATGTTTCTTACAGAATAGGGAGTTGAGCAGATCGTGGAAGAGATGCCCAAGACATACGATCCGCAAGAGGTCGAGCCCGAGCTCGTTGACAAGTGGATGGAAGCCGGATGCTACCGTCGCTCCAAGGGGGCGGAGGACCGCACCATCGTCATCCCGCCGCCCAACGTGACGGGCGTGCTGCACATGGGCCATGCCATGGATGACACCATCCAGGACACCCTCACGCGCTACTACCGCATGCGCGGCTTCAGCACCCGCTGGATTCTGGGTACCGACCATGCCGGCATCGCCACGCAGACCAAGGTCGACAAGAAGCTCAAGGAGGAGGGTATCTCGCGCCTCGAGATCGGCCGCGAGAAGTTCCTGGATGCCTGCTGGGACTGGCGCCGCGAGTACGGCGGCACCATCGTGAGCCAGATCAAGCGCATGGGCTGCTCGATCGACTTCGAGGACGAGCGCTTCACCATGGACGATGACTACGCCAAGGCCGTGCGCAAGGTCTTCTGCGACTGGTACCATGACGGACTCATCTACCGCGGCAAGCGCATCGTCAACTGGTGCCCCAGCTGCACCACGGCCATCTCGGACGACGAGGCGGAGTACCGTGACGAGAAGGGCCACCTCTGGCACCTGCGCTACCCGCTGACCGAGCCGGTTGACGGCGTGGAGTACATCGAGGTCGCCACCACGCGTCCCGAGACCATGCTGGGCGACACGGGCATCGCCGTGAGTCCGCAGGATCCCGACAAGGCCAAGTTCGTGGGCAAGACCGTCATGTTGCCCATCGTCAACCGCGAGATCCCCATCTTTGCCGACTGGCACGTCGACGCGGGCTTTGGCACGGGCTTCGTGAAGGTCACGCCTGCGCACGACCCCAACGACTACGCCATGGGCCAGACGCATGGCCTCGAGCAGATCAACATCTTTGATGAGCACGCGGTCGTGGTCGAGGGCTACGGTGAGTTCACGGGCATGGACCGCGACGAGTGCCGCGAGGCCGTCGTCAAGTGGTTTGACGAGCATGGCCTTCTGGGCGACGTCGACGAGCACCAGCACTCCGTCATGCACTGCTACCGCTGCGACTCCACGCTCGAGCCGTGGCTGTCCGAGCAGTGGTTCGTGGCGGTCGACCGCCTGAAGGAGCGTGCCATCGAGGTCGTCAAGAACGGCGAGGTCACCTTCCATCCGGCCCGCTGGACCGACACCTACCTCACCTGGATGGAGAACCTCAAGGATTGGTGCATCAGCCGCCAGCTCTGGTGGGGCCATCGCATCCCCGTCTTCACCTGCGAGGACTGCGGGTGGGAGGACGCCCTCATGGAAGACACGGATGTCTGCCCGCACTGCGGCGGTCACCACGTGCACCAGGACGAGGGTGTCCTCGACACGTGGTTCAGCTCGCAGCTCTGGACCTTCGCGACGCAGGGCTGGCCTGACCATCCCGAGCAGATGGTGGGCCACCATCCCACCAAGGTGCTCGTCACCGCTCGTGACATCATCGCCCTGTGGGTTGCCCGCATGGTCATGAGCTCGCTCTACTTCTGTGACGAGATTCCCTTCGAGGACGTCTACATCTACGCGACCATCCTGGCCAAGGACGGCAGCCGCATGTCCAAGTCCAAGGGCAACGGCGTCGACCCCATGGACCTCATGAACAAGTACGGCGCAGACGCCATGCGCTTCAACCTGCTCACGCTCATCACCAACAACCAGGACGTCAAGTTTGACGCCAATATCGACAAGAAGACCCACGAGCTCATCGACAGCCCGCGTACCGAGCAGGCGCGCGGCTTCGTGACCAAGATCTGGAACGCGAGCCGCTTTGTCCAGATGAACCTGGATGGTTACGAGCCCGGCGCTCCCAAGGCCGAGACGCCCGAGGACGCCTGGATGCTCTCGCGCCTGGCAAAGATGGTCGCCTCTGCCACTGCCGCCCTCGAGGGGTACTCCCTGGGTGACTATGCCCGCGACATCCAGGCCTTCTTCTGGAACGAGGTCTGTGACTGGTACATCGAGCTCTGCAAGGGCCGTCTGCTGGGCGGCAACGCCGAGGAGAAGCTTCAGGTGCAGCGCAACCTCGTGTACGTCCTCGACGTGTCGCTGCGCCTCCTGCACCCCGTCATGCCTTTCGTGACCGAGAAGGTCTGGGACGCGCTGCCGGCGAGTGGCCTGGACGCGCATGACGCGCAGTTCCTGATGCTCGCCGCCTGGCCTGAGCCTGACGCGCTGGCCAGCTTTGTGAATGACGCCGCCGAGCGCGAGTTCGAGCTTGCCCGCCGCGTGGTCTCCGCCGTGCGCGCCACGCGTGCCCGCTATCGCCTGTCTCCCAAGGCCGAGCTCGATGTGTGCGTGCGCTCCACCGCCGAGGACGCGGCTGTCCTCGAGCGCCAGCGTGGCTTCATCACGAGCGTCGGCCGTGTGGACCAGCTTGCCCTTGGCGCGCAGCAGGACAAGCCTGCCGGGTCCATCACGGTCCTCGATGGCGGTCTCGAGATCTTTGTCGTCGTCGGCGGTCTCGTCGACCTCGCGGCCGAGGCAAAGCGCATCGAGAAGGACCTCGCCAAGGCCGAGAAGGACCTTGCCGGCGTGACGCGCACCCTGGCCAACGAGGGGTTCGTGGCCAAGGCGGCCCCCGCCGTCATCGAGAAGAAGCGTGCCCAGGCTGCCGAGCTCGAGCAGACGATTTCCCAGCTGAAAGCCCAGATGGCTGATTTCTCATAGTACGCGCTCGCTCAGCGCTCACCTTTTACCGACGGGGCAAATGTCACATGGCATGTGCCCCGTCGGCTTGTATTATTTCGGCAAGCGAAGGTGAGGGGAGCGCACCATGAGGCTTGCACAGACGGGACTCGACATCGATCTTAACGAGGCTACCGGTGAGCTGACGTTTGGTGAGGTGGTCCTTTGCGAGGGGTGGTCCCACAAGACGCTCGGCCAGATGGCGGGGCTCTACGACTCCCTTGACGGCTGCAACTTGGAGCAGCGTGTCTACTGGGCCTATCGCAACATCCGCCGCGCCGAGGACGACGCCCTGTGGGTTCCTCGTGGGCTGCGCTATGACATCACGGTGCTCCTGCCCGGAGCCGCCAATGGAGAGCTCTTCAAGACCTCAGGCCACTACCATGGCTATGCTCAGGGGCAGCCGCTTCCGTATCCCGAGCTCTACGAGGTGCTCACGGGCTCGGTGGCCTTCGTGCTCCAGAGAAGCCCCTGGCTCAAGGCTGACGGGACGGGCGTTGAGCCCGTCGACGAGGTCTGCATCATGAACGCGAGCGCCGGCGAGGCGATCGTCATTCCGCCGCTGTGGGGCCATGCGTCAGTCAACCTCTCCGATGGTCCCTCTGCGTTCTCCAACATTGCCGTGGTTGACACTCCGCTGCTCTACGACCCCGTCCAGAGTCGCCACGGCCTCCTGCAGCGCGTCGTCGGCACGCCTGAGATCGTGTCAACACAAAGGAACCTAAGCTGGCAGTCGGATCCCTTCTCGATCGTTGACGTCCCCCTTGAGGTGCCCGACCTGGGCGTGGTCTTTGGAAGGCCCTGCTATCAGGCCTATGTGGACAACCCGGGACGCTTTGGCTACCTGCTCGATCCCGAACCGTATGTGGGCAGGATGGAGGAGCTGCTGGGCGCCTGACCCGACGCCTTGCGCATTCTTGCGAGAGATTTGTTGAAAAACGCCAACCATTAGGCGTTTTGCCTGCATACGCAAGGGTCGATTTGTGACAAAATTGAAACACGGTAGTTGATGTTTGGTGTAATAGAGCGGCGCACATTGCCGCCTCAACAGTCCATGCCCATGTTGACAGGTATCATTAATTGCTTTGAGTTTTCTTTGGGCTATCTGCGTGATAGGAGAGATGAGTATGAGTCGCGTAAGCCGTAAGGAAGATCAGTTCTACGACATGCTGCTCACGTTGAGCAAGGACGTCTACGCCTCCGTGGTCGCCTGGGACGAGATTACCCGTGGCTGGCCAGAGACAAGAAACAGCATCCATGAGGTCAAGGCGCTCGAGATCCGCTGCGACATGACCGAAAACGCCATCCTTGACGAGCTGAACACCAGCTTCATCACCCCGTTTGACCGCGAGGACCTCGATGCCATCGCGCGCGAGATGGGTGAGGTGGGCGACCTTGCCGAGGGAACCTCCGCACGCTACGACATCTTTGACGTGCACGTCATGATTCCCGAAGCCGCCCAGATGACGGGCCTCGTCGTGGACGCGATGAGGGAGATGGTCGTGCTCTTCGAGCACTTCCACGACTTCAAGAAGGATCCGATCGTCAAGGAGCAGGCAAAGAAGATCGGTGCCCTCGAGGACGAGGGTGACGTCGTCTATCGCAACGCCTTGGGCCGCATCTTCAACGAGCCGGACGACCCCATCCACGTCCTTAAGTGGAAGAGCCTCCTCGACCCGATGGAGCGTACGCTCGACTACTGCAAGACGGTCGCCAATGTGGTGCTTGCCGTCGTCATGAAGAACGCGTAGGCATCTTCATGACTGGACTACTTGTCTGCGTGCTCGTCGCCGCATTCGTCTTCGAGTTCATCAACGGTTTCCACGACACGGCCAACGCCATCGCAACCACGGTCTACACGCGCGCCCTGCCCGTTCGCGTGGCCATCATCTGCAGCGCAACGATGAACTTCATCGGTGCCCTGATGAGCGAAAACGTGGCGCTCACCATCTCAAAGGGCCTTGTCGATGTGCAGCTTGACCTCTACGTCATCCTTGCCGCACTGCTCGGCGCCATCATCTGGGACCTGCTCACCTGGTGGTTCGCCATTCCGTCGAGCTCGTCGCACGCCCTCATCGGCAGCCTCATCGGCGCCACCATCGTGCACACGCGCGGCTTCAAGGACGTGCTGTGGGGAGGCGTTGCCCGCAAGGTCATCATCCCCATCTTCACGTCGCCGCTCATCGGCTTCTGCCTTGGCTTCCTCATCATGCGGCTCGTGCATGAGATTTGCGCCAACGTGCAGCTCCACAAGGCCAACTCCTTCTTCCATAAGGCCCAGATCGCCAGCTCCATGTTCATGGCGTACAGCCACGGCAACAATGATGCGCAGAAGACCATGGGCATCATCACCATCGCCCTCGTCTCTGCCGGGCTGCTTGAGGGCGGGACGGGCATCCCCCTGTGGGTGAAGCTCTTCTGCGCCGGAACGATGGCGCTTGGCACCTCCATTGGCGGACAGCGCATCATGAAGACCGTCGGGTCGGGCGTCATCAAGCTCGAGCCGGTCATGGGCTTTGTCTCCGAGACGAGCTCGGCCATCGCCATCGAGGTCATGACGGCCCTGGGCGCGCCGGTGTCCACCACACAGGTCATCACCACCTCCATCATGGGTGCGGGAACCGCACGCGGCGCCAAGAAGGTCAAGTGGGGCATCGGCTACCAGATGTTCATCGCCTGGGTCATAACGCTTCCCATGACCATGCTGTTGGGTGGCACGGTCGCCTTCTTCATGGGCATGGTGCTCTAGGGATCGACATGCGTCATTGACGCGTTTGGCGGGCTGCCCCTGCAGTGTGTAGGGGCAGCCCGTTCTTTCTGCCGTCACTCAGCAGTATCCAACTGTCTTGCCCTTGGGTTCACAATGCATTCCTGACAGGCAAGCCCCGACAGAGGAGGAATCATGGGCTATTCGGTTGACGACAAGTGCAGGAAGCTCGCAAAGAACCCCGAGGCCGCGGCCATCATCGCGGAGTATTCGCCCGGATTTACCACCGATCCGCAGATGAAGATGGTCATGGGACTGACCCTCCGCAAGCTTGCCAGCTTCCCGCAGGCTAAGGAGCTTGCCGACGCCCTCGACGAGATTGACGCCCGCCTCAAGGCCATCGAGGACTAATCCCACTCCTGAAAGCGACATGTAGGGCCCGAAGCTCTGTGAGGCTTCGGGCCCTACGCTCTTGAGGGGCAATCCCGGCAGTCAAGGCCTCACTGCCGAAGGGTGTCGCGCACCTCCAGTGCCTTGAGGAGCAGGCGGAGCCTGAGCTGCGTGTTGGGATCTTCAAGGTCGAGCCCCAACATGCGCCTTATGCGGCCAAGGCGCTCGAGCAGCGTGCTGCGATGGACATAGAGGGCCGTCGCGGTCCTCGTCACGCTGAGGTTGTGCTCAAGGTAGGTGCGCAGCGTCTCGACATAGCTGGTGGGGGAATCGGCGTCGTGCTCGATGAGGGAGCGCATACCCTTTGGGCAGAGCATCTCCAAGGGAAGCTCGCCCAGGGAGTTTATCACCATGTCCTCGAGCACATGGTCCTGGAACTCGGAGAGCCCGCTGCCTGACCCAAAGAGCTCGCCGTTTTCGAGGGCGATGTTTGCCTCGAGGTAGTAAAGACGTGCCTGGAGTATGTCGTCCACGGGGTCGGAGAGGCCTGCCTGCATCTCCATGGTCCCCACAAAGGGGTCGATCCCCTGGGAGATGGCCTCCTGGTAGGAAAGGGAGGGGTCAAGCTCGTCAAGGTCGACAAACGCGACGATCGAGTTGCCGTGGTGCTCGAAGGCAATGCTTTTGGGGAAGGTGCTCTCCACCATGTTGCGAATGTAGCCAATGGGAAGGTTGGCGAGGCGGTTTCCCGCCTTGAGCCGCAGGCAGACGAAGCGCCTCCTGTGCGCGGCACGCTCAAAGGCCGCGCGCCCCATAGAATCGAGGGGTATGCCCTCGACAAGGTCCTGGACGGCCTGTCGCAGGGAGCCGTGCCCCACGGGCGCCTCGTGCGAAAGCCGCCGGATGGCCCGCAGCACCATCTGGCCCAAAAAGACGAGTGCGAGACGGTCGCTCTCCCTAAAGGGCCGCTCGCGGTAGTGAACGGTGAGGCAACCCCTGAACTGGTCCTCCTCATAGAGGTTGTAGCTAAGCGTCACCTGGTCACGAAGCTCGAGCAGGATGGGGTCGCGTTCGTCCATCGAGAGGTCGTGCAGGCTGAGGAACTCGTCAAATGCGGCGAGCCTCAGGTTCGTGCCGTCTGCCGACTCAAAGGAGTCCTGGCTCGGCAGGCTGTGCGACAGGTTCGAGGCGCCAAGGACGCGGAAGTCGGCGTCAAAGGCAGAAAGGGCGTTGCCAAAGATGCGCTCGCTGAGGTTGAGCATGCGCGATACGTTTGCATCCTCATCGATCACCTGCGCAAGCGACCGCTCCCACGCATCGTAGCGGTCAAAGATGCCCTGGATGGCATTGAAGGCTTGGTAGAAGTCGACCTCGTGGGGCAGCGTGATGACCTTGCAGCGTTTGCGGTAGCGCTCGAGACGGTCGGATTCCCCAAAGCAGACGAGTACCGCACCCTGCTCGGCATGGGCATAGCGCGGGAGGCGCTCGGGCCACGTGAGGTAGAGGTGGCCCTCCTCGAGCGGGCGCTCGCCACCTTCGTAAAACTCGGGGCGACCCAAGGCGAGGGCGCTTTTGCCTGGTCCCGAAGCCTTGGCGCCAAAGGCGACAGGTAGGTTGTCAAGGATTATCTCGGCGTTGAGCAGCATCGTTTGTCCTTGTCTTCGTTGGGTGACGTACCCCACAAATTGTAGGGGTCATGAGAGTCTTTCCGCAACGCGTTGCAGCGTGGATTCGGCAACCGTCTTGCGACATGCTCAGATTGGCATGGAACGGGCCTGTCGGCAGGCCCACTCAAACGGAGGGAGAGGACATGGCCCTGCTCGCACATGTCGACACGCATCGGGGCGTGGAGACGGCATTTGGCAAGATCATTCCCGAGAAGGAGGCGTACAGCTATTGCCTGAGGACGATCGCGGCCTTCTCGGCCAACATCTTCCAGGTGATGCGCGTCCTGAACGACAATTGGGAGGAGCGTACCGAGGCAATTACCGAGATTGCCAACATGATGAACTGCGCCGCCTGTGCAGGAGGCGAGGACGAGCTCTTCCAGTACCTCGACCAGTTCTATGACGAGTGGAACATTCCCGAGCTCGTGAAGCGCGCCGCATGGATCGGCGCTATCTGGGGCGACTATGGCGACGAGGCCGAGGACATGGCCGGGCGCGTGATCCAGTTCACCGAGAACCGCGTGGAGAAGGAGCTCGACACCTGCCCGTGGGACATCGTGGGCTCCGAGATGTGCAACATGACGACAGGCATGTTCACGGCAAACTTCGACATCGCTTCCGGTGCCGAGCACGGCGAGATTGCCAACGATGTTCAGCTCAACATGTGCGAGGCCCGCGGCTGCGGCAACCCGCACTGCCGCGTGGTGGCCGAGCGGCTCGACCATTTCAACCTCGAACACCAAGGCTGGCTCGACCACCGCGGGGCTGCGCACGCCCCCGTGCACGACACCCCGCCCGAGCGTCGCGTCAAGCATGGCCAGGGCCTGCGCAACGGCCAGTACGTGCAGGCCTTTGGCGAGGAGAACTCGCTCGAGTGGCAGTACAACTGGGTGGCGCAGATGGGCTGGGTGTGGTCCATCAGCTTCCCGCTCATCGCCATCCGCGACATGGCCGAGGACGACGACGAGTTTGAGCGCATCCTTCGCATCGTGTTTGCCACGGCTGGAAAGAATTCCTTCATCGACTTCTTTGCGCGCGAGGGCCTGCGCAACTGGCTCGACATCCCGCGCGAGATCGGTGACAACGACCCGCGCGTCATGGGTGCCTACATCGACGCCGTGCTCGGCTGCCAGCTCGTGCCGCACGAGTGGGAGGCCTTTGATGCCGAGGGCGTCGAGATCCGCGTGAGCCAGGAGGACTTTGAGGGCCGCTTTGAGATGGCCCCGCTCGAGGAGATCACGATGGGCTACGAGGCCCAGTGGAACGGCGCCTGCCACACGCTCGTCTCGCCCGAGTGGTCGGTCTGGATTGACGAGGACGATGACGACTACATCATCAACGTTGGCCGCAAGATCGATGACCGTGCGCTCTAAGGGAGGGGAGTGATTCACATGCTGTTCAAGGAAGATGAGGTCGCACGTGCCGAGGCCAAGGCCGTGCGCGAGAATGCCGGTTGGTACCGTTGGACGCATGACCTGGTTGAGGTCACGGGCCCTGATGCCGAGAGGTTCCTCGACTGGATGCTCGTGAACAAGATCGCCGGCACGCCTGAGGGTCGTGGCAAGTACACCACCATGCTGGACGAGAACGGCCAGATCATAGACGACCTGGTGGCCTTCAACCGGGGCGGCGGCACGTGGTGGCTCTCCACGCTGTACGGTCCGCATGCCGTGCGCTGGTTTGACGGCCACAAGGAGGGCTACGACGTCTCATACGAGGACCACACGCAGACGTGGGACATGTATGCCGTGCAGGGTCCCAACTCCGCAAAGGTGATGGCGGAGCTGCTCGACGAGCCCGTTGATGAGCTCAAGCGCTTCCAGATTGTGGAGCGCAAGGTTGGCGACGTCGCAGTCGTCGTGGACCGTGGCGGCTTCACTGGAGAGCTGGGGTTTGAGCTCTATTGCAAGCGCGATGACTCTGCGGCCGTAGCTGAGGCCATCGCTGCCGCGGCCGCCAAGTTTGATGTGCCACGCCTGACGACGCTTGAGGTCTACGTGCGTTCGCTTCCCATGGAGAAGGGCCTGGCGCTGCGCCAGGACTACAAGGGCCTCACGCCTTACGAGGCCAACCTTGGCTGGTCCGTCCACATGGACAAGGACTTCTTTGGGAAGGATGCCCTGGAGGCCGCGCATGCGGCAGGGGAGAGGCGCGCCTTCGTCGGCATCGAGATTGAGCGCGAGAGCTACGAGGACATCGCCCAGAAGGAGATCCTTTACAAGCGCGGCGTGCCCCGCGGCTACGTCACCCAGATGATCTATGGCTACACCGTGGACAAGAACATCGGCTTTGCCGTGGTGGATGCCAAGAGGTGTCCCGTTGGCACGCGTGTGACCATCGGCCCCAACGACAGCCCGGCCGTCATCGTCGAGCCGCGCTGGCTTTAAGGAGGGTGTGTCATGTCAACCAATAAGGACAAGGTCATCCTGGTCGTGGGCGGCGCCTGCGGCATGGGTGCGGCAACCGTCTGCGAGTTGTATCGCCAGGGCGCGAAGCTCGTGGTGCTCGACCTCAACGAGGAGGCCTGGGAGGAGCTCGTCGAGGACGAGGAGCTGACCGACGGCCCCGGTACCCTCGACTTCGTCGGCGGAGACGTGTGCGATGCCGCGGTGCGCCAGCGGGCCATCGACATTGTCAAGGAGAAGTACGGCACGCTCGACAGCCTGCTCTACATCGCAGGCGTGCTGGACCTCATGTGCCCTGCGCACAAGACCGACGACGAGCTCTACGACTACGTGATGGACGTCAACGTCAACAGCTGCTTCCGCATGTGCCGCGACTGCCTGCCGCTGCTCTGGGACCACGAGGGGCTGCCGGCCAACATCTGCATCGTGGGCTCCGTGGGCGGCCAGGTGGGCAGCTCTGCAGGCGCTGCCTACATCACATCCAAGCACGCGGTGCTCGGCCTCGCGCGCAACCTTGCGCACACCTATCGCTTCCGCAACGTGCGCACCAACGTGGTGAACCCCGGCGCCTGCGTGACGGACATCCTGGGCAACGCCATGGAGAAGTGGCCTGACCGCGACATCATGGACCTCGAGGGCAACGAGCTGTACAACGTGCGCGGTGCGGTGGCACTCGGCGTGGACTGGGATGGCAACAACATCACCGGCTTCCCCGAGGACATCGCCAACGCGATCCTGTACCTCATCTCCGACGAGGCGCACTACGTCAACGGCGCCCAGCTCAACGTGGATGGCGGCTGGACGAGCTTCTAGGAGGGCAATAATGGATCGAGCGGGCACCAAAAAGGCGCTTACAGGGATTCTTATCGTCTACGTTGCCCTAATGGCAGCGTTCACGTTCCTGGACTATCCCATAGCGCGGGCCATATACCATCCTGGAACAGCGTATGCCAAGTTCTTCGAGACGGTTGCCACTATCCCCATGCCCATCATGGGTATCTTTGCCACCATCTCGTTCTGGATTGCCATGGATAAGGCCAACAAGGTCAAGGCCGTGCTCATGACGGTTCTTCTCGCCATGAACCTCATGTATTTCTTCTTCATTGGTGCTTTCTCGATTCGCGATGCCATGCCCGGACTCTTCGTGCCGTTCACCGTGCTGTATGGCGTTTGGGCGTTGGTAAGCATCTTCATCGCGCGCCGGTGGCTTATGGGGGAGAAGCGCGAGGTATTCATCGCTGTGGTCAAGGTGCTGCTCATAACCTGCGCTGTGGGCGTAATAGGCGAGGACATCATCAAGTCCATCTTTGGTCGCATACGCTTCTACAGGCTCAAGGGTCTTGGCGTTGAGTTCCAGCCATGGTTCATAGTTCAGGGGGCCATGCCCTTCGGTGATCGCTTCAATTCCTCATTCCCGTCGGGCCATGCCGCCAAATCGATCATGCCCATAGCCTTGCTCGTCCTTCCGTACCTTACCGATAAGCTCCAAAAGCCCAAGACGCGCCGGATCGTTGTTATCTGCTGCTGTATGTTCATGGTGCTCACATGGGTCGCACGCATGTTGGATGGCATGCACTATGCCACGGACGTACTCACGGGCTCGAGCATCGTGGTGGTGACATTCCTGGCAGCTAAGCTGCGCTATCTTGATAAGGAGTAGCAATGGGTAAGAGAGTCTGCGTGCTTACAGGCGGCTGCGGCGGTATGGGGCATGCCATCAGCCTGCGGTTGGGCAAGGACCACACGATGCTTCTGGCGGATATCTCCGCGGAGCGCTTGGATGCCGAGAAGGCCGCGCTTTCGAAGCTGGGTATCGAAGCTGAGACACTGGTCGTTGATGTGGGCGACCGCGCGCAGGTTGATGCGCTTGCCGAACGCGCGTCCGGATTGGGTGTCGTCGACACGGTCCTTCACGCGGCTGGCCTTTCGCCCGCGGGCGCCTCTGCAGAGAAGATCATCGAGGTGAACGCGCTCGGAACCGTCAACATGGTCGAGGCCTTCCACGGCAAGATCGCGGAGGGCGGCGTGATGATCGTGTTCGGCTCTTCTGCGGCATGGACGCTCGATCCGCCTGAGGACTGGTACGAGTCGTATGCGCGTTGGAACGACCCCGACTTCTTCGATGTGCTGCTTTCCATCGTGGGCGAGAAGGACGAGGATGCCGACGAGGACGACGAGTTCTTCCGAGCGGGGCAGGCCTATGCCCTCACAAAACGTTTCGTCTGCGAGTTCGCACGCATGAATACGGTGCGTTTCGCTGAGCGCGGCGTTCGCATCCTGTCGTTCTCACCGGGAAGCTACCTCACACCCATGCACCAGCTCCTTATCGACAACCAGCCCGACATGGCCGAGGCGCAGATGGAGCTCACACCGCTTGGGCGATGGGGGAGGCCCGTGGAGGTTGCGGGATTCATCGAGTTCCTCTGCTCGCCTCTCGCGGGCTACGTGACTGGTGTGGATATCCTCGCCGACGGCGGCACCATCGCCATGCAGCGCGTGAAGCAGATCGGGTAGGGGAGATGGCCATGGAGCTCAACGATCTGTTCGGATTGAAGGGAAAGAACGTTGTCATCACGGGAACCGGTTCGGGTATGGGGCATGCAGCGGCCGAGCTTCTGGTGCAGCTTGGCGCCAACGTGTACGCCGCCACGCACCGCCGCCCGCTCGACCTTCCCGTCACGGCGTCCATCGCCTGCGACCTTTCTAACAAAGGGGGCTGCGACAAGCTCATCGATGCGGCGCCCGAGCACATCGATGCCCTGTTCGTCTGCCATGGCACGGCGGATGAGTTTGGCGGAGGCAATGCCCTCACGGTGCAGCTCACCAACTTCTGGAGCTTCAAATACCTTGCCGAGAGCCTGCTCGACCGCATTACAGACTGGGGTTCGGTCACCTTCATCTCGTCGAACGGCGGCAAGTTCTGGCGCGACAACGTGGAGGCGTGTCTGGAGCTCTGCGACTGCGAGTCGTGGGACGAGGCGCTCGCATGGTATGGTGAGCACCCCAGCTACACGGGCCTCGGCTACACCTTCTCCAAGGAGTGCCAACACGCCTACGTGATGAGCCGCGTGCACGAGCCGCTCTACATCGACCGCAAGATACGCATCAACGCCATCGCTCCGGGCCTCACGCGCACGGGACTCACCGACGCGTTCAACCGCCAGATCGACGGCGATCCCGAGCACGGTCGCGCTGTGATTGAGGGTCTGTATCTGGATTCTTGGAACGGCCGCTATGCGACGCCCGAGGAGATGGGCTGGCCGCTCGTAGCCATCGGCTCCAAGCTCTTCAGCTACATGAGCGGGCAGATTGTCTACATAGACTACGGCTGCGCGAGCGAGGATGAGATGAACATGCTGGTGGATTAGGCGCGCCCCTGTTCAACTGCAACACCCGCCTTCAAATAGCCTGCGGCAACTTCCGCGGGCTTTTTTGTCGGAGAAGGCAATAGAAATGCATCAACGAATTCCGCTGCACGGGCGTAGAAAAAACCGGTCAACCACATCGGCTACAACAACTACGCGCTCTTCATGAATGAGGTGCTGCCGCTTATAGGCGAGCCTGGCACGCTGGTGGTCACCGGATCCTCTGTGGGCGGTTTCGCCACGGCGCTTCTCACCGATGACGTGATGGCACGCATCCCCTCCGCCACCAACGTGACTGCCTGCGTTGACAGCGCCTTGCTCTACTACGATGGATGGCTGCAGACCGCGCGCGACCTCTGGCGCGCGCCGGATGCCATCTGCGAGCGCCTTACGGGGGACAACATCGTGCTTGACGCGCTTGTTGCCCTCCGCAGGAGCCATAACGGCGTGAAGATCCTCTTCACCGGATCGACGCGCGACCACGACCTGCAGATCTATCAGACCTACATCGATACGGGCGTCATGTCCTTTGAGACTACGCACGCGAGCAGCGCACTGTATCTGGATAACCTCAGGCGCATGTGCGCCGACGATCACGAGATATGGCATATTCTGGTGTATCCGGCTCCACGTGCGGGGTGAAGCTACATACGAGGTACATCTCTTGCCACATGGCATAGTCGTCCTGAGGCACTCCCGCAAGCAAGACATGCGTACAGTCGCGTTGTTGCCAAGAACCTACGAGCCTTCCTCTGAAGCGAGAGGTTCGAGGACGTCGCTGAGCAAGACAACGTTATCGACGACCATTCCCTCACGGGAACGAGGAAGATCCTGTTTGTTACCGTCGCCTTCCCGCTCAAGCTCACCGCCTATAGCGAAATCAGCACCATGCCGATTTCTGACGAGGTCCGCCACATCAACGGTGCCCAGCTCAATGCGGATGGTGGCTGGATCAGCTTCTAACGCTAGGCTTGCGTCATCGATCGAGGTTTGCAAGGGGTCCGGATTGTTCCGGGCCCCTTGCTAGCCGACAAAGCTCGTTATCTTCCATCGTCACCCGTTTGCTTATGCTCGCTGCCGTGCTGGAGGCGGAACAGCTCCTTCTGTGCCTCAATCTCTGCGCGTAGCTGGTCTTCCGTGGGCAGGTAGAGCCTATACTTGCTCGCGAAGAGCTGCTCGTTACCGTTAAGCACAGAATACCGAGCTATGTCCCTGCTCGTCTCAGAGCAGAGCACGATGCCGAGTGTGGGATTGTCGTCTTCCCCTCGCTTTAGCTCGTCGTACATGCGCACGTACATATCCATCTGGCCCACGTCCTGGTGGGTTATCTGTCCCACCTTGAGGTCAATGAGCACGTAGCACTTGAGGATGATGTTGTAAAACACAAGGTCGATGAAGTAATCCCCCGCGTCCGTGCGGATGTGCTGCTGGCGAGCCACAAACGCGTAACCCTTGCCGAGCTCAAGCAAGAACTGCTGCAGGTTTGCGATGATGGCACCCTCAAGCTCAGACTCGCGTACACTTGCGTCAGGCGGGAAGCCGAGGAACTCGGCAATGACGGGGTTCTTCACAAACTCGAGGCTGTCCGTCTGATAGTCGGCCGTGTTGTCGCGCATCTCCTGTACGACCTCAGCCTTGTGCTTGTCTGCCGTCATGAGCAGGCGGTGGTAGTACTGGGTGTTTATGTTGCGACGCAGGGTCTTGACAGCCCATCCCTGCTCGAACGCTTCCTTCTCGTACCAGCTCCTTGCGTCGGGGTCATCGACTCGCAGTAGTTCGGCATAGTGGCTCCAGCTCAACCGCGGCAGAGATTGTGCGGACGCCGTCTGCACAATCTCTGGGAACAGGCGGTAGAACTGAACGTACTGATAGAGGCTTCGCTTGGTGTAGCCTTTCCCGTACTGCTCTGTTAGCTTGACAGCAAGCTGCTCCACCACTTCTTGGCCATAAAGATCGTGGCGCGTGGTTTTACCAAGCTCCTCCTCCGCGATGCGACGGCCCAGGAGCCAGTTGCGTACTACCAGCGCAACGTTGACGGCCTGATGGGCACTGCGCTGTGCCGAGTCGATGATGAGTCTGGCATCCCTAACGATGTCGCCACTGTTGGTGTATTCGATCCTGTTGTTGAAGAGCATAATCTCGTCCAAGAGAGACCCCCTCCCAGATAAAAGCCGCAAGCGGCTACCCAATTGGAATGAGGATCTTGCAGGATGGACCATCGGTCACGTCATCGCGAGGGCGCCTGCACTGGCTCGTGAGATTATTATAAAGTACGAACACATGTTTGTAAAGAAGATAACTCGAGTGAGCTTAAGCGCTACTGCCGGGCATCATGCCATAAACGCCTCGATCTCTGCGGCAATGAGCCCAGGGTTGAGCAGAACCTCGCCGTGTCCAAGGCCCGGGAAGGGATGGTCCTCGAGCGCGGGGAACACCTTGCGAAGCTTGCGTAAGGCGCTCATCATGTTGGGTTCCTTGGCACCGCGCCATACGGCCACACGTGCAGTCGCATCGGGTGGGTATGAGCCAATTGTGTCGTAGAGCAGGAGTGCCTCTGACATTGCGTTTTTGAGCGTCTCGAGAGAGATGTTCTCTGCCATGGGTTGGAACATGCGTGCAAGCGAGGCGTCGCTGCTTCTCGTGTAGGCCTTGAGGAGCCAGGGGAAGCGGCCGGTCGCCCTGGCCTCGGCGACGTTGCCCACGAGACGGTGCTGGTTTCTGGGGATGTACCACGAGACCAGTGCGTTGAGAGGACCCAGGCTCATGTGCTGGGGTCCGTTGAGGATCATCGAGTGCGCTGTGACGCGCTGCCTCAGAAGCATCATGGCTGCGGTCGCGCTGCCGAACGACTCGCCGAAGACGAGGTCAACCGTTTCGATACCGTGGGCGAGCAGCCAGTCCTCGACGTGCTGCGCGGATTCCTCCGCGGTGGTGAACGTGGTGCGCCCGTCGTAGCCGTCGGTGCTCACGGCGATGACGTGGTGATTTGCCGCCAGAAGCGGTATCAGCTCGTCAAACTGGTGCCAGGTCATCATGTTGCCGGGGATGAGCAGAATGGTGTCCGTGCCTCCTGCACCAAACTCGACTGCCTCCACGACAGCCTCCCGTCACCTGGTCTATAGTTAGGTTAATCTAACACCAATGGAGGAGTTGACCAATGCTCAAAGTGGTGCTGGTGGCGCTGGGACTATGCCTCTTGGAGATAAGCGTCATCGTGGTGGCGAGCCCTCTGGCCAAACCCGCGCTCGTGCTGCGCTTCCTGCCCGAGGACGTGCGCTTGGCTGCCCAAGGTCACCCCGAGCCACCTCTCTGGAAACAGCTGATCGCGCACGCGCTTCTCGCCGGCTTTCTCGTTGCAATGCTTGCGGGCATGCTCTACGTGGGTAGGGAAGGCCTGCGCGATGGCTGCGGCTTCTGGGGTCTTACGCTGCGCTTTATCGTGCTCCTCTACGTCATGAAGGCCTTCGACATCATCGTGCAGGACCAGTGGCTCGTTATGACGGTGGGCTACTTCAAGCGCCTCTATCTCGAGACGGCAGAGTGTGCGGGTTGGCGCAACCGCGGCTTCAACACGCGGCAGCAGCTGGTGCGCATCGCTGCCTATCCCTTCCTTTGCATGCTCACAGCGGGGCTGTTCGTGCTCTTTGGATCATGAGAAAGGGTGCACTGTATTGTTCAATTCATGACGCCCGCACGCCCGCGCGTTCCAGCTTCCGTGCCTGAAGCGACAGCCACAGCGCCATGTTCACGTTGGGGTCGGTGAGGGGTGCCCCGATGAGCTCCTCGATGCGCTTGAGCCGGTAGTCGATGGTGTTGCGATGGGTAAAGAAGTCGCGGGCCGTCTGCGCTACGTTGTAGTTGTTGCGCATGTAGGCCTCAAGCGTGGCTACGAGCTCGGTGCCCTTGCGCTCGTCGTAGTCCTCAAGCACGTGTAGGTGGGGATGGATGAACGAGGCCATGGAGAAGTGTCCCGCCAGCACTGCTGAGAAGGGGTATACGCGCGGGTCGTCGTAGGCAAGCAGCGCTATGTCCAGGCCTAGGCCCTCGTCTAGGTCTGCCGTCACCTTGGCCTCGCGGCATCGACGCGCGATCTGATGCACGTCGTCAAAGCAGGGACTCATGCCGCATACGAGGCCCGATTCCGTAAGGGCCTGCGCAAAGCGGTCGCGTCTCTCATCCGTGAAGGCACGCGCGCGCCTCCCTGAAAGCATGAGCACAACGTCGTCCTGGATAGGTATGGAGAATCCCGCGTGACTCACGTTCTCCAGCTGATAGCGCACGGCGTCGGGTATCGCAGGCTCGTCCCGAGGGTCGCGCACAACAAGTACCACGTATGGGCTCTCCTCCTTTATGCGCGCGCGGGCCATGAGGTCGTGGAACTGCTCGGGGGAGGAGATGGCCTCGGTCACGGCCTCAAACAGGAAGTGTTCCCGCGCGCTGCGGAGCGTGTCGTTCTCGTAGCGTGCGTTGCGCAGCTCACAGGCAATGATGCGCGCCGCTAAGGAGAAGAGGGACATCCTCTCGTCATCGAGCGGTCCATTGACTTCGAGCATGCCGAAGTAGGCAAGGTGCTGCAAATCGTCTCCCACGGCAATGCTGAGCCATGGAAAACGCGACGAGGGAAAGGTGATGCGCTGGACGCCCCTGCCCACTTGCACGCGCCTGTCTACGCCTACCGACTCGAGCTCGCGCATGTGCTCGAGCGTGGCGTAACCGTGTGCCTGTACCTCTGCCCACACGGGGTCGAGCGCAGGGTCGACCGAGGTGATGGCAAGCACCTTGAAGCGGGAGTCTCCCACATAGCACGGGTTTCCCAGCAAATCTGAGGCTTTGTCCACTATCGTTTGCAGGCCCCTGTTTCCCAGCAATGCCTCGAGCAGTCTTTCTTGTCCGTCGTGAAGTGTCGTCATGGCATGCCCTCCTTGCCCTCTTCTGTAAATATTACAAAATGACAGGATGCAAGTTTGGATGACGTACAATCAGACGGACTAGCGGTGCCCATATTCTTGGTTCAAGGTAAGGCAAGCCTCGAAAGGAGCCACCATGGCAGACGCACCGCAGAAGGTCACCTCGCTCAATCTCAACCCCACCATCCCGTATGATCCCTTTGTCGTCGACTACATGAACTTCTTCTCGTTCGTCATTCCCGAGCAGTTCAACGGCTGGGTGCCTGAGACCATCGCCTGGCACAAGACCTGCTACATCTCGGCCAACCTGTCCTACGCCATGGCTGAGGTGACGGTGAAGGGCCCCGACGCCATCGCTTTCCTCAACCACGCCTGCGTCAACACCGACTTTGCCAAGATGCCCATGGACGGCCTGCGCCACGGCATCATGTGCACCGAGAAGGGCAACGTCATCATGCATGGCATCATTGTGCGCACGGGCGAGGATGCCTTTGCGACGTATGCCTTCGCGCCCTACATCGACTACCTTGTCGACTCGGGCGAGTGGGACATCGAGCTGCTGCGTAACGAAGGCGGCGACTTCATCTATCAGATTGGTGGCCCCACCAGCTTGCAGGTTCTCGAGAACGCGGCCAAGCGCGACCTGCACGACATCCGCTTCATGCGTTATGTCAACTGCGAGATTGCGGGCTGCCCGGTGCGCATCGCGCGCCAGGGCATGGCGGGCACGCTCTCGTACGAGGTCCATGGCCTGGCCAAGTACAGCGATGCGGTGTACAACACCATCGTCGAGGTCGGCAAGGACTTTGGTCTGGAGAAGCTGGGCATCGTTGCCTACCAGTGCAACCACACCGAGAACGGCTTCCCCAACATCGGCTCGCATTTCCCGTACCCCTTCAAGGATGACCCCAAGCTGCAGGCATACCTGCAGAGCATCGGCTTCTTTGCCGACCCCACGTTCATGCCCCTGGGCGGCAGCCTCTCAGACAGCATCGATGACTACTTCCGCAATCCATTCGAGCTTGGCTGGGGCCACATGGTCAAGTTCGACCACGACTTCATTGGCCGCGAGGCGCTTGAGAGGATTGCTCAGGACCACCGTGAGATGGTGACGCTCGTGTGGGATCCCGATGACGTGGCTGACATCTTCCGTTCCCAGATGAGTCACGAGGGACCGCACTACAAGAAGATGATCTTCCCGTATGACCGCATCCACTGCGGCTATGGCAACGTGCAGGATCGCGTGGTCGATGCCGAAGGCAACGTGATTGGCGCCTCCATGTGGCCGCTGCTCTCCGAGTGGTACCACGACTACATCTCGGTCTGCTCGCTTGACGCTGAGTACGCCCAGATCGGCACCGAAGTTACGGTGCTCTGGGGCGACGCGGCCGATGAGAAGAAGGCCGTGAAGGCCACGGTGGCGCGCTACCCGTACCTCGACCTTCCGAGCAACGCCAAGTATCCCATCGAGGAGATCCCGCACTACCAGAAGTAGAAGCGTAGAAGCGGGCAACCACTCAGACGCGCCTCGCATTACAGTACCCTTTACCTCAACTATTCGGTCTCTCGTTTTTGGAGGCCGAATAGTTTTGCTAAAGGGTACAGTTTTCGAAACCTTGGAGCGCAAGCGTCCCGGTCTGCGATACTGGGATGCAATTCCAAATGGACGCGACTAGGGAGGCAGCGCATGGACACCAGCTTCATCACCATCAACACCCACAGCTCCATTCGTCTGGAGAGCAAGCAGGGAACGGTCATCTACGTCGACCCGTACGGGTTCGAGACGGAGCCCCATGACGCTGACCTGATCCTTATCACGCACACGCACTTCGACCATTTCTCGCCTGAGGACATCGCGCGCGTGAGGACTCCGCACACGGTGTTCGTGCTTCCCGCAACGGCAATGGGGACCTTCATCAAGGCGGGCTTTACGAGCGAGACCGCCGCGTTCCTCGTCCCGAACGAGCATGCTACGCCGTTGCCTGGCGTCGAGATTGAGACCGTTCCCGCGTACAACATCGCCAAGCGCTTCCATCCTGAGGACGAGGCATGGATGGGCTATGTCGTGGTGATCGACGGCGTGCGCGTCTATGTGGCGGGCGACACCGACGACCTGCCCGAGAACCGCGAGATTGCCTGCGACGTGGCGCTGGTACCCGTGGGTGGCACGTACACCATGGACGCGCGTGAGGCGGCCGCGTTCGTCAATGCCCTGAGGCCCGCCATCGCCATCCCGGAGCACTACGGTACCGTGGCTGGCTCCGCCGATGACGGCAAGACCTTCGCAAGCCTCGTCGACCCGGGCATCGAGGTCGTGCTCAAGCTATAGCCTGCGAGGCGGACGCGCGGCACGGGCTCGCAACCCTTGTCTCGCCAGTACGAAACTGTACCCTTTGGCGCGATTATTCGGCCTTCTATTTCTCGGACCCGAATAGTTGCGCTAAAGGGTACAGTTCTGTAGTTGAATAAAGCTAACACTTGCGAGAGGGGCAGGCTCATGGACAACGCGCGGCTGGTACGGATGCTGGGCAACCACTATGGCAAGCGCCTGCAGCGCTGGTGGCGGGATCGTGGCTGTTCGCACGAGGAGGCTATAGCCCTTCGCAACGAGTACCGGCGGCGCTTCGCCTCCGCGATGGACGCAGCCGACTTCGGCCCCGACAACGGCCGCTTCTCCAGCTACCTCAACTGCCTCTCCGGTCTGACGGCCTACGCGATGGCGCGCGAGTGCGGGCTTTCCGTCGAGGAGGGCATCGCGTGCTACGACTATCTCGCGCAGCCCCTGCGGAGCTTCTCCGTGTGGCTTTGGAACACGGTTGACCTGCTGCCCAATGGCTTCGAGCTTGTGGTCAAGAACGTGCGGGACGACCTCGCCGGTCCCAAGGGCATCTGCTGGGCCAGCGAGGTCGTCCGCGACGACGCGGAGGCTTTCGAGTACCGCTGCTACACGTGCCTCTACTACGACATCTGCCGCGAGCAAGGCTACCCCGAGGCCATCCAGCTCTTCTGCGACCATGACCACCGTTCGTGGGACTCCCTTCGGCGCCACGTGCGCTTCGTGCGGTACGGCGGCGTGGGGGAGCGACGCGAGGACGGCTCGCTCTCGGACGGCCTCTCGTCCACCGAGCCCGGCAGCCTCTGCCACGACGCGTTCATCCGCGTGCGATAGCGCCACGCCGCTGGGACACGTGCTCCGGGCGCGTGTCCCAGCGGCGCGTGCCCCAAGTCCGCGTCCCACATTTGTGATAAGTTCACAATGAAAGGTGTCGTACGGCCAGGGGAGGCACGGTGGACTTCGACCAAGGCAAGGCGCGCATCATGGACGCGTTGCTCGCGCATGGCGGGCTGAGGCATCTGGTGGACGTGGGGGCCGACGTGTTGGGCAACTCGGTCTTCGTGTGCGACCTCGCGGCGCAGGTCATGGCGATGAGCCACGCCGAGGATGCCGACCGTGGATTCTGGGACGAGTTCTTCCCTGGGGGCAAGATGGTTCCCGAGAACGCGCTCGCCGTAGGTCGCGCGGGGATATTCGACCGGGTCTTTTCGGCCGACGCGCCGGTGTACGGGCAGTTCGACTTCTTCCCCGGACGGTTCATCGGTGCTCGCATCAGGCTGCGTGACGAGGTCATCGGAATGGCGACCATTGCCGAACGCCAGCCGTTCGGCGAGCGTGACGGCGAACTGCTCGTGGTGCTCTGCCAGGCCATCATTCTGGAGATGACATGGCAGGGCGAGCGTGCCCAGGCATCCTCGGCGCTCCTTGAGGTGCTGTCAGCCGCCATTGACGGTACGGTCACCATAAGCGAGCTTGACCTCATGGCGCGCGGGGCAAAGCTCGCGCTCCCACGGCGCTCGCGCGTGCTCATCATCGGGTTGGGCGTGGGCCACTCCGGCGTGGTCTTTCCGTTCCTTCAGAGCATGCTCGAGCAGCGCCTTCCCACCTCTCCGATGGTGGTCCGCCACGGGCGGCTGGTGGTCCTGCTCGACCTCGATCGCCATCCCTCGGTTCCCGTGAAGGACATCGAGGCGTGCTTCGCGAACATGTCCATCCGCATCGGCGCGGGCGGCCCCTTCGACGAGCTCTCCGGCATCGGCGACTCGTACCGGCAGGCCCGCGTGGCCATGGAGCTGGCACGACGCTCGGGACACCCTGCCGTCCTGGCAGACTACGACGACTGGCGCGTCAATGACTTCCTCGTCCAGGCGTCGTCCGCCGGCATCAACCTCGATGCCTACGCGGACCCCGTGGTGGAGCGCATTATGCGACATGACCGCCGCGAGGGAACGCAGCTGGCGCAGACGCTCGAGGCCTACCTGCGTTGCGCCAACAACGCGCAGGCGGCGGCCCGTCTGCTGGGCGTGCACAAGAACACGATGTACGCCCGGCTTGAGCGCATCCAGGAGCTCTTCGACGTGGACCTCGAGAGTGGGGAGACGTGCTTTGCGCTCGCGCTTGGCCTGCGCATGCGTCGTGTGAGCGAGGCAATGGCCTAGACATGTGACAAAGTCACAGCGAGACGCTCCTTTGCGTGAGTTTTGGCCCGATGACAAGACCTGCTGCGGCGTTCACTATGGTCACAAGGATTCAGCAGATCCGTCAGCGTCCGAGCAAAGGAGAGCCTATGTCAGCACCCGAGTTCAAGCCCAGCCCCTACCTGCAGAACCGTATCCCGCAGAACACCACCTTCACCAGCCACGAGGGCGTGTTCCTGCCCATGTCCGACGACGGGCGCTTTCCCATCCAGCCTTTCTCCTACACCGGCTGGCTCGACGAGGAGCTCTCGTGGTATGACACCTGCTACATCCACGGTGGCCTCAACCCTGCCATGAACTACCTCATCAAGGGCATCGAGTACCTCGACCTCATGACCGCCGCGAGCGTCAACACCTTCAGGAAGTTCCCCGTGGGGAAGGCACGCCACGTCATCGTGCTGCAACCCAACGGCAAGATCATGCAGGACGGCATCCTCATGCGTCTGGGCGAGGACACCTTCTACTCCATGTTCCTGCCCGACCCGCGCATCCTCAACCACCTCTTCTTCGAGGACCGCTTCAACTTCGAGGTCGAGGACTGCACCGAGAGCCATTTCTTCTACCAGATGTGCGGCCCGCGCTCCCTTGAGGTGGTGGAGCAGGCGACGCGGACAGACCTGCATGACCTTGGCTTCATGTGGCTGCAGCAGGGCCTGAAGATTGCGGGGCACGAGGTCTTCGTGCTGCGCACCGGCATGGCGGGCACCCTGGGCTACGAGATCCACGGCCTCACCAAGGACTGTCAGGACGTGCTCGAGGAGGTCCTGCGCGTGGGCGAGCCCTATGGCATCCGTCAGCTGGGCAAGTTCACGTACGTGTCCTGCCACTGCGAGGGCTCCATCCCGCAGGGCACCGAACACTACGCGTTCCCCATCCCGGGCGTGGAGTGGAACATCACGGGCTCGCTTCCCGCCGACAGCGATCTCGTGTATCGCACGCCCATGGAGAACGGCTGGCAGAAGATGGTGCGCATGGACCACGACTTCATCGGCAAGGAGGCGGTTGAGGCCGAGCTGGCGGGCAACTATCGAACTGCGTGCACGCTCATCTGGGATGTCGACTCCATTGCCGATGCAGTGAAGGCAAGCATGGACCCGACGCGTCGCGTCGACCCCATCGAGCTGCCTATCGACTATGACTTCGTCCTGGGCAACGGAACCCTGCATATCGACGAGGTCTATGACGGAGACACCTTCGTGGGCTGCTCCTCCGGTCGCATGTTCTCCAGCAAGACGCGCCAGATGATTTCTATCGGCACCATCGACCACGGCTTGGTTGAGGAGGGCAAGGAGCTTGAGGTGCTGTGGGGCAACAAGGGCACCGACCAGGTGCGCATCAAGTGCCGCGTGAGCCTCTTCCCCTACATCAAGGAAGGCCGCAACGAGGACTTTGATACCGAGACCATCCCGCACCCCGTCTTCGCATAGCGGAAGTGGGACAAGGGTTCGGAACCCGTGTTGCAGATGGGACACGGGTTCCGAACCCGCGTTGCATGGTTACAGTTCGAATTGCTCGTCGAAGCGGATGCGGCTGCGCCACGGGGCGAGCCGCTTGCTGTCGGCCAGCGCCATGGCCTCGGCACGCATATTTTGGTAATGCATGGGCACCACCACGTCAGCGCCCACCTGCTTCATGAAGAGCTCGATGCCGCGGTCTCCCTCGTCGCCGGCGCGCGGCGTGATGGGGAGCATCGCGAGCTCAATATGCTTGCCTTCCAGCACCTCGAGGAAGTAGCTGCACTGCGCTTCGCTGAACTCGTTGAGCTTACGGTCGCGCTCGGGCCACCACCACACGCTGAGGTCTCCTGCGTGATAGATGGTCCTTCCGTTGACGTCGACGCAGAACGCAAGGCCCTCGTCGGTCGAGTTGAGCGTGGTCACTTCCATGCGCTCGTCGATGTCGTAGATCTGCTCGGGCTCGCACCCCACCACGTCGAGGTCCTGCTCTGCCGGCGCGTCATGCGCGATGGGCGCGTCTACGATAAAGGTGGGATCGCAAGCAGGGAAGCGTTCTGCCAGCTGCCAGATGACAGGCACGTAATGGTCGGCGTGCGCATGCGAGACAAACACGTACAGCTTACGGTCAGGCCGAATCAGCTCCAGGTCATGCTGCGCCATCTCCAGTGACGTGGGAAACCAGTCAAAGAGCAGCGTGCAGTCCTTGAGGTCGATGAGAAACCCCGAGTGAAAGAGATGCGTGACGCGCATGGGAAAACCCTCCTCTGGTATAACGCCTCTATCGTAGCGGCGGCAATGGCGTCATCGGTTGATGAAGACGAGGCCCGCGATGCAGAGCGCTATGCCGATGACTTTGCTGGCGCTCAGCGGCTCGTGATAGAAGAGGGTGCCCACGATGAGCAGGCTGATGGCAAGAAACCCGCTCTGGACGACCGATGCCGCGCTTACCTGCCATCCGGCGCGGTAGGCAAAGATGAACCCCACCTCGAGTCCCACGATGACGAGACCCAGAACAAACGGCGCCCAGTTGAGATGCGCAAACTCCTTGACGAGGCTGCCGCCCCTTGACGTTACGCCGTACAGGATGGTGCACGCCGCCGCTCCGACCAGGTAGGTGACGATGAGAGATGCAAAGGGGTTCAGGTCGCTTGGCGTGGACTTGGAGCAGATCTGGTAGACGGTGTTGGACAAGACGACGAGCGCTATGGGCCAGGCAAATTCGAGCATGGGTCCTCCAATGGGAAGAAGAGTGTTCACGATACGAGATGCTACCAAAGCCTTGCTCGCGGGTGTCTGGCCATCCCGCGCCAAACGCTTCAACCGTGTGAACAAGCATTCCGTGACCACAGCAAGGTGGTATGGTTGCACATGTTTGTCTTACTGCATGAACGAGGAGTTGTGCATGCATACCGAATTCCTCATGGGTAACGAGGCCATAGCGCTCGGCGCGCTCGCGGCGGGGGTGAACGTCGTCGCGGGATATCCCGGCACGCCCTCAACCGAGGTGCTCGAGACCGTGGCCAAGCGTAATCCCGGCTCCGTATACGTCGAGTGGTCCATCAACGAGAAGGCCGCCATGGAGGTTGCAGCGGGAGCCGCCTACGCAGGCGCCCGCGCGCTCGTCACCTGCAAGCAGGTGGGCCTCAACGTGGCGTCCGACCCGCTCATGAGCCTCGAGTACATTGGCGTGAAGGGCGGCCTGGTCGTCCTCGTGGCTGACGACCCCGGCCCCATCTCGTCCCAAACCGAGCAAGACACGCGCACCTTTGCGCAGTTCTCGAAGGTGCCCTGCCTCGACCCGTCCAGCGTCTCAGAGGCCTACGAGATGATACAGGAGGCCTTCGAGCTCTCCGAGCGCATCAAGAGCCCGGTGTTCCTCCGCCCCACCACGCGCGTCGACCACGGGTACGAGGCGATCGAGGTCGCAGGTCCCGAGGAGTGGGCCCAGAGGCAGCCTGAGGGCTTCGTCAAGGATGCCTCGCGCTGGGTCATCTTCCCGCGCCTCTCGGTGGTGAATCACGCCAAGATCGAGGCGCGCAACGCTGAGCTGTCCGAAGAGTTCTCCCACTACCAGCGGAACTTCGTGGTTCCCGCGGCGGGGGACGTGGAGCGTAAGGGCATCGCTACGCATGGCATCAGCTACACCTACGTGCGCGACAACCTGGACAAGCAGAACCATCCTCGCCTTATGCGCGTCGCCACGCCCTTCCCGTTCCCCGAGCAGCTTGCCGTCGAGTTCCTCGAGGGTCTCGACGAGGTGCTGTGTGTCGAGGAGCTCGATCCCGTGATCGAGCGTGCCCTCATCGCCGTGTGCGGCAAGTACGGCCTTTCCACCAAGGTCCGCGGCAAGCTCACCGGAGACGTGCAGCCGTCGGGCGAGAACACCGTGGAGTCGGTGGGGGAGGTTATCGCACGCTTCCTGGGAGACGAGACGTCAGCTGCTGCTCCTTCCGACGCGCCGCAGCTCCCCGTGCGTCCGCCCGTGCTCTGCGCGGGATGTCCGCACCGCGCGAGCTTCTATGCCGTCAAGAAGTCCATGGGCAAGCGCAAGACCATCTACTGCGGTGACATCGGATGCTACACGCTCGGCAACGCTCAGCCGCTCGACATGGTTGACACGTGCCTCTGCATGGGCGCGGGCATCAACATCGCCCAGGGTGTCTTTCATGTGGAGCCCGACACCGCCTGCTTTGCCTTCGTGGGCGACTCCACGTTCTTTGCGAGCGGCATCACCGGCGTGGTCAACGCCTTCTACAACCAGGCAAACCTCACCGTGGTCATCCTTGACAACTCCACCACGGCAATGACGGGCCACCAGCCGCATCCCGGCACCGGCCGCACCATGATGGGAGAGGTCGTCCAGAAGGTGAGCATCGAGGCGGTCCTTCGGGCGATTGGCCTCACCACGGTCGAGACGGTCAACCCGCTCGACCACGAGCTGGCCGTCGAGACGGTGCGTCGCGTGGCTGACGAGCCGGGCGTGAAGGCCATCATCTTCAAGAGCCCCTGCGTGGTGCTCGCCAGGCCCCAGGCTACGAGCAAGGTGGACGCATCCGCCTGCATAGGCTGCCAGCGCTGCATCCGCGAGCTTGGCTGCCCCGCGCTCGCGCTCCGAGACGGCAAGGCCGTCATCGACGAGACGCAGTGCTCGGGCTGCACCCTCTGCGAGCAGGTGTGCCCCGTGGGCGCCATTTCGGGAGGTGAGCGTCTGTGAACGTGAACACTGTGCTCTGCGGCGTGGGCGGACAGGGAACCGTCCTCGCCTCCAAGTTGCTTGCCGCCGCCGCCATGGATCGTGGCCTTCCCGTCAAGACGGCGGAGACCATCGGCATGGCGCAGCGCGGCGGCAGCGTCTTCTCGCACGTGCGCATCGGCGACGGCGTGTCGTCGCCGCTCATTGGCCGCGGCCGCGCAGACCTCATCATCGCGTTCGAGCCCGCCGAGGCGGTACGGCAGCTTCCCTTCCTCAAGCCGGAAGGCACGGTGGTCGTGGCAACGCGCCCCATCGTGCCCGCGAGCGCGCTCACGGGAGGTCCCGCCTACGAGCTGGACGCCATCATGACGTACCTGGAGGACAAGGTCGAGCATCTCGTGCTTGTCGACGCCGACGCCGCGGCTCGCGACTTCGGCTCCTCCAAGTGCCTGAACGTGGTCCTTCTGGGGGCGGCCGTGCGTTCTGGCGTGCTGTCCCTCACGACGGAGGACGTCGCAAAGGCGATCAAGCGGCTCGTTCCCGAGCGCTTCCAAGACCTGAACGCCCGTGCGCTTGCGTACGCGAGCAATAAGTAGGCAGCAATGGGGACGGAGGGTAGGTTCTGGCGCAGTTTCGCAGCCCAGGTCGGCTAGCCGCGCGCAGCGTGGCGTCAGCCGACCTGAGGCGAGGACTGTTTGAGCACAGGGCCAACCCTCCGTCCCACGTATGACTGACAGATTCGATTAGAAACGGACCAAACCATGCGTATCAACGACACACAGCTCGAGCAGGTAAATGCCCAGGTCCAGCGCCTTCTCAAGGTGGACAACTTCTATGGCAAGCGCCTCCGCGAGGCGGGCATCACGGGCGTCTCGTCCGAGGAGGACTTCTACAAGCTGCCGTTCTGCGAAAAGCACGACCTGCGCGAGGCGTATCCCCTGGGGCTTTCTGCCGTGCCCGAAAGCGAGATCGTCCGCATCCACAGCTCCAGCGGAACCACGGGTACCCCCGTCATCATCCCCTACACCCAAAAGGACGTGGACGACTGGGCCATCCAGTTCGCGCGCTGCTACGAGTACGCAGGCGTCACGGCCGAGGACCGTGTGCAGATCACCCCGGGCTATGGCCTGTGGACCGCGGGCATCGGCTTCCAGGCCGGCTGCGAGCGCCTCGGCGCCATGGCCATCCCCATGGGCCCCGGCAACACCGAAAAGCAGCTGCAGTTCATGATCGACATGCAATCCACGGTGCTCACGGCCACGGCGAGCTACGCGCTCCTGTTGGCCGAGGAGATCGAGCGTCGCGGCATCAAGGACCAGATCAAGCTCAAGAAGCTCATCACGGGTTCCGAGCGCTCGGGCGAGAAGATCCGCCAGCGCATCATCGACGCGCTCGGCGTAGAGTATTACGACATCTACGGCCTCACCGAGGTCTATGGCCCCGGCATCGGCATCAGCTGCCAGCATGGTCACGAGATGCACGTGTGGAGCGACTACGTGTTCCTGGAGATCATCGATCCCAAGACGGGGGAGAACCTGCCTGACGGCGAGTGGGGCGAGATCGTGCTCACCACGCTCGTCAAGGAAGGCGCGCCGCTCATCCGCTTCCGCACGCACGACCTCAGCCGTATCGTGCCCGGCCCCTGCGGCTGCGGCCACGACGAGCACCCGCGCATCGACACCATCACCGGCCGCTCCGACGACATGATGAAGATCCACGGCGTCAACGTCTTCCCCGCGCAGATCGAGGAGATCCTGGCAACCTTCCCGGAGGTCTCGAGCGAGTACCAGATCCGTCTCTCGCACCTCGACGGTCGCGACACCATGCGCATCTACGTCGAGACCAATGGCTCTGTGGACTGGGAGGACCTGCGTCACCGCATCGCGCGCCGCGTGCGTCACCGCATCGGCTTCACGCCGCTCGTCAAGATCGTGGAGCTCGGCGTGCTGCCCCGCAGCGAGAAGAAGACCAAGCGCGTCTTCGACGAGCGCTACGAGTAGGGGCTTGCGGCTGGCTGCCAGTAACCTGCGGATCTTTGAACGACTTGTGAACCTTTGCTGTGCAAACGTTGTCTGCGTTACATAAATGGGTAAGGTTCAAAACGGATGAAGACGTCTCCATATGAGTCGTCCTCAGGAAAAGAGAGCAGAACCAGTTTGTTTTCATAGGAGGAATCATGCGCAAGACCAAGATGTTTGAGGGCAAGAGGCACGTCTACGACACCGAGAAGGCGGAGGTCCTGGGCAGCCGCGCGTTTGGCTACTACGGTGACCCCGCTGGCTATGAGGAGACCCTCTACAAGACCAAGGGCGGCCTGTTCTTCTTCTGCGGCCTCGGTGGCGAGGAGAGCCCCTACGGCGCCGACGCCGACATCCGTCCCGTCTCCGAGGAGGAGGCAAACGCCTGGCTCGAGGCATAAAGGCCATCCTTAAACAGCATCGCAAGATGAGGCGTGCGCTGGATGTTCCCGCGCACGCCTTTTTCATCGCCATCCAAATCTGCACAGCTCTGTTCTGTTTTTGCGCTATGCAAGGCATAACGCGCAGGTATGCGCGACGACGCTCTGATAAAACAGAACAGAGCTGTGCAGTTTTCTCTGGGGCGCTTTAGGGAAGGGGCGTTGAGGCAGATGACGATCAAGGACATTCTCCATGACGTGACGGACGAGCTTGCCCGCACGTTTGACTCCCTGGACGAGGGCGAGCTCGAGGAGCTCGAGCGCCGCGTCCTGTCGGCGGACCGCGTCTTTGTGGCGGCGGCAGGACGTTCGCTTCTGGCCATCCGCGGCTTTGCGATGCGCCTCATGCATTTTGGCTACACCGCCTATGTCGTGGGCGAGACCGTGACTCCCGCCATCGGAAAGAACGACCTGCTGCTCATCGCATCGGGGTCCGGGTCCACGGCCACGCTCGTCGTGATCGCGGAGAAGGCGCGCGCCGCCGGCGCAGAGGTCGCCCTCATCACCACGCGTCCCGACTCGCCCCTGGGCCACCTGGCCGATCACATCGTCCACCTCGAAGCGTATACCGCCAAGCTTCCCGAGAGCGGCATCAAGAGCGTGCAGCTGGGAGGCAACACCTTCGAGCAGGGCGTGCTCATCGTGGGCGATGCCATCATCATCCACATCGCGGGATCGTCGGCGCAAAAGAACGCGGAGCTCATGAGCAGGCATGCCAACTTGGAGTGACACCCCGTTCGTCTGTGGCTTCCCAGCGTGTCCTGTGGGCGTCGTCACATCTTAGTCCACTCATCCAATGAGCGAATGATCACATTTGAACATATGTAACTCTGTTATCGTATGAGCCATTCCTGGGAGGGGGAGATGGTTCATGAAGCGAGTTGCGTTCCTGTCGTTTGACTGGGACTATGAAATCCTGTCCGAATACTACGAGGGCATGCAGGACAGCCTTGGCTCTTTTGGTGACGTGCAGCTCGTCATCTTTGACGCCTTTGGCAAGAAGAACAGCTTCATGCCCGTGAAGGGCTCCTTTGACCTCTTTGCGCTCTGCGACCCATCCCGCTACGACGCGTTCATCATCCAGGGAAACCGCGCCTGGCCTCCCGAGATGCGCCAGGAGATGGCAGACAGGATCGCTGCGACCGGCAAGCCACTCGTGTCCATCAACTACAAGCTGGATGGCGCGGTGACGGTTGGCACCGACAACTATGCGGCCATGTTCGGGCTCGTGAAGCGCGTCATTCAGGACAGGGGGTGCAAGCGGCCTGCCTTCGTGAACGGCCTTGCGAGCTCATGGGAGGCGTGGGAGCGTTCGAGGGCGTTTGGCGACGCCTGCGCGTCGTGTGGCATCAAGCACATGCGGTTCTTCTCGGCGGCGTGGCAGATGGAGGAGGGCGAAAGGGCCGCGCACAACATCCTCTCCGCTTCCGGCAAGCTTCCTGACGTCGTGTTCTGCTGCAACGATGACCTGGCGGTGGGCGTGCAGAAGGTCTTTTTGGAACACGGGGTGCGTGTTCCGCAGGACGTCCTGATCGCGGGCTTTGACAACCGCGTGATCGCAGCCCAGGCAACCCCGCGCATAACGACGGTGGACAGGGGATACCGCGCCATTGGCGCCTTGGCGCTCAAGACTGCCGTTGAGCGCCTGGAGGGAAAGGCGGTCGCGCGGTTCGTCCCCAGCGAGGCGCGCTACATCTTTGACGAGTCGTGTGGCTATGAGCATGAACCTGCCGCCAGCACGGCCGAGGGTGAGGAAGCCCCTGAAGACGCCGTCCAGCCCCAGGCACATGAGAAGGTCGAGCCTGCCGTGCGCTTCTCGTCCGAGGGAGGCGCGCCGCTCGAAGTCCTGTTGGACTGCGGGCAGAGCCTTGGGCAGCTCCACCGCTCGGACGTCTTTGTCACCGTCAACAGGAACTACCTTGAGGGAGGCTCGTTCCGCTCGTTTTTGCCCTACAGTGACGTCAGCCTGCTGGTGGAGGACACCGCTGCAAACGGGCTGGCAGAGCATGAGGGCACCTCTGGGCTCGTCCACTTTGAGGCTGGCGAGATCCTTCCCCCGGAGGTCTCCATGAAGGGGCAGCTCTATGTGGTGCACCCGCTTCGCCAAGGCATGGTGAGCATCGGCGCGGTCGTGATAGAGGGGGTGTCGCCCTACTTGCGCGATGGCCAGCTGTACGCCCTGCTGTCCGAGGTTTCGGCATCGGTCGAGCGGGCTAGGCTGCGGCGCTAGGGAAGGCCCCGGGCGGGTCTTGGGCCCTGCCAGGGCCCGGCAGGGCCTTGGGGATTTCTTCCCACAACTGGGTATGCAAGGCGGGCCCACGCTGCCGTACCATCTGAGGGTAGAGGAAAGGGGCATCCATGGGTTCAGTTGCCGTAGAGCAGCGTAAGCGTGAACTAAGGAAGACGTTCAAGCAGCTCCGTCGAGACCTGGGCGACGAGGGCCGGGCAAAGGCGGACGCGGGCATAGAGGCGCGCCTGCTGGCGCTTCCGGAGTACGAGGCCTGCCACGTGCTTCTTGCCTATCTCGACTTTGGTCCCGAGGTCCGCACGCGCGGCATCATCCAGGCGGCATGGGACGCGGGCAAGGTGGTGGCGCTTCCGTGGTGTGTGCCGGGAACGCATGAGATGCGCTGGTTTAAGGTGGACTCGTTTGAAAACCTCGTGCGGAGCAAGCTGGGCGTGGAGGAGCCCGCGCCCCTGGACGAAAACGAGCAGCTCATGGGCACCGGTGAGTGCATGTTGGCCCTGGTGCCCGGCCTGACGTTTGATGAGGCGGGCTATCGCCTTGGCTACGGTGGAGGCTTCTACGACACGTTCTTGGCAACGTTTGACGGCGTGGGCGTGGGGCTGTGCCGACAGGCCGCCCTGAGCTGCGACCTGCGCGCGGAGGGCATCATCGACACACACGACCTCCCGACGCAGCTCGTGGTGACGGAGGAGCAGGTCATAAGGACGAAATAGTGTACCCTTTGCGGCAACTATTCGGTCTGCTGTTTTAAGAGACCGAATAGTCGCGACAAAGGGTACACTGTCGCGCTCTTCGTTTTGGGAATCTGCTAGATACCTACGCGCCGTGACTCATGTCGAGCCAGCCCTTGGCAACGCAGGTGCGCAGGTCCCAGTCGAGATGGTCGGGATCGTCCACGCGATAGCTCCAGTAGCAGCCACCTATGCCCTTGTCCCAGGCATCCAGCTGCGCGTCGGCAAGCACGCGATAGAACGCGCGGAGGCTGTCTGCGTCCATCTCGCCCTTGTGGGGGTTGTGGTTTCCCAGGCACCATTCGCCCACGAGCACCTGGTGGAACTGCGCGGCGTGAGCCACCTGGTCGGCAAACTCCGCAACCTTTGCCTGGTATTCCTCGACGTCAAAGCGCGCAAATCCAAAGTCCTGGAAGTTCAGGTACAGGTGCGTGTCGATGACGACGTTGTCGTATCGGTCCGCCGGAAGCAGGTCATCCCAGGTACCCAGCTCAAACTGGTCGTGGAAGACGAGCGCCACCTCGGGTCCCACGATGGGGCGCAGGCGCTGGTAGGCACGGTCATAGAAGTCCAGCAGCACCTCGCGCGGAATCACCTTTGACCGCGCCGTCCGCTCGGGGAAGTCCTTGCCGTAGTTCTTGAGGTTCATGTTGAGCACAAACTCGTTGGCAGGCTCGTTCAGCACCTCGATGCCCCAGAGGGCGGGGTGTCCCGCGTAGCGCTGCGCGACCTTCTCCAGCACGTCCAGCGCAAAGTCGATGCGAGCGGGGTCCTGCGCCCAGGCGCACAGCCCCATGTAGCCGCCGTTGTCAAAGGCGTTTTGCGACAGAGGCACGGTATGCAGGTCGACGAGCACCTTGATGCCCCAACGCTGCGCCCACTCAAAGGCGTTGTCGAGGTGCTCGATGCAGGCCGCGTGGTGCTCCGTGCCAAAGAGGTAGTACGGGACAGGTATGCGCACGAGGTCAATGCCACTCTGTGCCAGCCAGACAAAGTCAAACTCGGTGATGAAGGTGGCCCGGTGGCGCTCGAGCGCGGGGGCAAGCTCCTCAGCGTCAAACTCGTCAATGAGACCGCGGTCGTCCTCGCTCTGTGCCTGCGAGAGGGGAGAGCTGCCCATCCACTTCTCGAGGACAAGCCAGTTGCCGAGGTTTGCGCCGCGAATCTTCATGGGAGCTCCTTTGCCGTGTGGGACGCACGTGCATCAAATTGTACGCCTGACTCAAAGGGGTGGGACCCTTGTGAGTCAATTTGACTCACAAGGGTCCCACCCCTTTGAGTCACAGCTCGCCGCGGAGTTCCTTGCGCAGGCGCACGAGCATGCATGCCGCAACGACTGTGCTGGCAAACGTCGCGGCAGGCAGGTTGAGCCAAAGGCCGTTCAGGCCCAGCGGCTTCAGCAGCACGAGGGCCACGAGCGGGGCGACGAGCACCGAGAAGAGCGAGAAGGCCGACGCGGGCTTGGGCCTTTCGATGGCGGTGAAGAATGCCTGCGTGGCCATGGGAAGCCAGCGCAGGAAGTAGGCGATGGAGAAGAGGCGAAACGCCGGGCCGGCGAGCGAAAGTATGGTGGTTGACGCCTCGGGCATGAAGAGCAGCGTGAGCTCGCGCGGAAAGGCGAGCATGATGGCTGCGAGCGAGACGGAGATGGCGGCACACGCGGCAAAGACCCTCTTCTCGATCTTGACCACGCGGTCGACGCGCTGGGCGCCCAGGTTGTAGCCCACGGCCGGCTGCAGGGCGTCGACGGTGCCGTAGAGGAGGGGAAAGACCACGCCGCTCGCGTACATGAGGGCGCCATACACGGCCACGGCGTCCTCGCCACCCTGCGCGAGCAGGGCCGCGTTCAGGAGCACCGACGTCACGCGGCCGGCCACGTTGTTCAGGAAGGCGGGCATCCCTGCCGCCGTGATCTCGCGCGCAAGCTCGGCCGTGATGCGGGGCCTCACAAAGCGCAGCTGGTTCTTGCTAAGAAGGAACGGCACCATGCCAACGACGGCGCTGATTCCCAGGGCGAGCACGTAGCCGAGCGCCGCACCCAGCACGCCGAGCCCCGCAAAGCTCACGAGGCTGAACTCGAGCACCGCACCCAGCACGGCCATGAAGACGTTGAGGTAGAGGCTTCCCTTGATCTTTCCGCAGATGCGCAGGAAGTTGTCGACCGCAAACATCAGCGACGTCACGGGGGCACCTAGGGCATACACCCTCAGGAAGGTGGCGGCGTCTTCCGCCAGCGCACCCGTGGCCCCCATGGACGCCATGATGGCGGGGGCGGCCATCCAGAAGGCCGCGCCAAGCAGTGCCCCCAAAAGCACGATGCCCAACACCGCGCAGGTAAACACGTTGTTCGCGCGCTTTTCGTCGCCGGCGCCCAGGGCGATGGCGATGGGCACGGACGAGCCGACGCCCACGAGGTCACCCACCGCAAAGACAAGGACCACGAAGGGCATGGCGAGGTTCACCGCCGCGAACGCGGTCGACCCAAGCAGCTGCCCCACAATGACGCCGTCGAGCACGTCGTAGAGCGCCGATGCCAGCATCGACACCGCGCCTGGCGCTGCGGCCAGGAAGAACAGATGCGTCGGCGCTGTGGCCAGATACAGCTCGCGCAGCTCTCTTTCGTTTGTCAGGTCGCTTTCGGCCATGCGGTGTGCTCTCCTCGTGCGTTTTGGGTAATTCCGAAGGAACTAGTCTGTCATATGCCCCACACCTCGTCAACGAGGCCCATCGCAACGGCACGTACGGCCATAAGAACGCGGCGCCCCGCACTCCAGACAGAGTGCGGGGCGCCGCGTCGTCGGGATGGTGCGTGCCGCTACATAAGCTTCTTGCCAGCGTCCCAGGCACCGCCGATGACCTCACCGATGACGCGGTACACGCGGTGGGTGGAGTCGTAGCAAATGGGCTGGAACTTGTCGAAGTCCACGCGGCCCTCGTCGTCCAGGATGTCCTCGCTGACGCGGGTGTTCACGATCTTGCCGACCACGCGCGCTCCGCTGGCGTCGCCCTGGATGTCGGTGACCTCGCACTCCATGGTCAGGGGGAACTCCTCGATGACCGGTGCGTCCACAAACTCGGACTTGGTGAAGGTCAGGCCGCTCTTCTCGGCCTTGTTGACCTTGCGACCGGTGGCAATGCCAAAGTAGTCAGCCTCCACCACATGCGCCCTGTCGGCAGGGGAGATGGTGAACGCGCGCTTGGCGATGATGTTGTCCAGGGTCTGGTGGCTGCCAATGTTGATGCAGACCTCGTGACGCTCGCACTCGCCACCCCAGGCGACGTTCATTGCGTTGGCGACGCCCTGCTCGTCGTATGTCGCCACGATGAAGACGGACTGCGGGAACAGCTCGCCGGCATTGCCAAGGTTCTTGATTGCCATGATGTGCTCCTTCTGATGGCTGTGCTTGCAATTGTCCTTGCAAGGCGTAGTATGAAATTACGCCATCAATAATACTAGTACTATCTATAAAGATAGGTACTAACCAGAAAGGTAGCGCATGGCTAAGACTGACATCGCAAACGCCCGTTACGAGGGCACGGGCTACAGCTATACCATGTCGCTCATCCAGGGCAAGCACAAGATGGTCATCCTGTACTGCCTTATGGAGTACCAACCGGTACGCTTTAACGAGATGCGCCGCTACCTGGGCAAGGTCACCGACCGGACCCTTTCTACCAACCTCAAGGAGCTTGAGGCAGACGGCCTGGTTGTCCGCAGGGAGTACCCGCAGGTCCCGCCCAAGGTGGAATATTCGCTCACGCCGTTGGGGGAGTCGCTGATGGTCGTGCTCGACCAGCTCTGTGTGTGGGGCGAGGAACATCGTCCCAAGGACCTGCAGTCATGAGCCTGCCGCGTGGAAGGCAAAGGCCATCGCAAAAGTGGCATCGGCTCGCGCGCGGGCGTATCATGAAGCGGCCGAACAATGTGGCTGGGAGGACCTATGAAAAAGCGGCAGATACTTGGTGCGGCAATGCTTGGGGCGGCGGGGTTCGGTGTCCTGGCCTGCGCGCTTGTGGCCCCGCGCCGTGGGCACGAGGGCGTCAGCGCACGCTGGCGCGAGCTGTCGCGGTTCCGCTATGCCCACCGTGGCCTGCACGACAACCGGACGCCCGCGCCTGAGAACTCACTCGCGGCGTTTCGTCTGGCGCGCGAGTGGGGCTACGGCTCGGAGCTTGACGTGCACCTGACGGCCGACGACCAGCTGGTCGTCATTCACGACTCAAAGCTGCGGCGTGCGTGCGGCGTGGAGGGCGTGGTCGAGGAGATGACGCTTGCCCAGCTGCAAGACCTGCGGCTCTTTGGCACGCGCCAAGGCATCCCGACCTTCGAGCAGGTGCTCGAAGTGTACGAGGGCGGCGCTGGTCCCTGCCCGCCGCTGGTGGTGGAGCTGAAGACGCACGGCAACAACTATGCTCAGCTCACGGAAGCCGCCATGGCCATGCTCGACGCTCATCAGGTGCCTTACTGCGTGGAGAGCTTTGACCCGCGCGTGCTGTGGTGGCTGCGTCACAACCGCCCGGAGGTCGTGCGCGGGCAGCTGTCCGAGAACTTCCTGTTGGACAAGGACTCGCAGGTCAGCGCTGTGCGCGGCTTGCTGCACGGTGCGCTGCTCTTCAACGTCTTTGCGCGCCCCGACTTTGTGGCCTACAACCACCTGCACAAGGACCGCCTGGGAGTGCGCCTGGCGTGCGAGCTGTTGGGCGCGCCGCTGGTCACTTGGACGGTCAAGACGCCGGAGCAGCTGGCCGAGGTCGAGGCCGTGGGCGGCGTCGGCATCTTTGAGGGCTTTGAGCCCGGCCCGCTCAAGGCGGAGGGGTAGCCCTGCTCTGTGAGGGCTGGCCGCTCCTCTAGTCAGGAGGCTCAAGGCGCTGCGCGAACGCTACACTTACGTCGTGAGAAAGGAGCCCCCATGACTACCGACGTGCTCATCATTGGCGCAGGCCCTGCCGGGATCTTCACGGCCCTTGGCCTGCTGGGAAAGGGAGACTCTCGCAGCATCACGCTGGTTGACCGCGGCCTTCCCATCGAGAGGCGCAGCTGCCCCAAGGAGCGCGTGGGTCACTGCGTGGGCTGCCGGCCGTGTCGCATCACCACGGGCTTCAGTGGCGCAGGCGCGTTCTCGGACGGCAAGCTGTCCCTCAGCTGCGACGTGGGCGGGGACCTGCCCGAGCTCATCGGCGTGGACCTCGCGCAGAGTACCATTGCCCGCTGCGATGACATCTATCTGCGCTTTGGTGCCGACCCGCATGTGGAGGGCGTGGAGAACCCCGACGCCATCGCCCAGATCCGCCGCCGCGCCATCCGCGCGGGCCTCAAGCTCGTCGACTGTCCCATCCGCCATCTGGGGACCGAGCGCTCGCAGCAGATCTACGGCAGCATCGAGCGTCACCTCATCGACGCGGGCGTCACCATCCTCTTTGAGCACAAGTGCATGGACGTGCTGGTGGAGGAGGGCCCGGCGGGCAAGGTGTGCGTGGGCGCCGTGGTGGCCGACCATTCCGGGGGAGTGGACAACGAGCCCTTCGAGATCCGCGCCGCGCACACCGTGATCGCCACGGGCCGCCGCGGTGCGGCGTGGCTGGACGAGCTCTGCCAGCGTCACGGCATCGACCATGAGAGCGGCCCCATGGACATGGGCGTGCGCGTCGAGGTGCGCAACGAGATCATGGACGACGTCAACAACGTCCTCTACGAAAGCAAGCTGGTGGGCTATCCCAACCCCTTCCGGGACAAGGTCCGCACGTTCTGCCAGAATCCGGGCGGCTTCGTGAGCCAGGAGAACTACGACCACGGCCTCGCGGTGGTCAACGGTCACAGCTACAAGGACCGCAAGAGCGCCAACACCAACCTTGCCGTGCTCGCCACGCAGCACTTCCGCGAGCCGTTCGATAGGCCCATCGCGTATTCGACGCAGGTGGGGCAGCTCGTCAACATGCTGGGAGACGGGCACATCCTGGTGCAGCGCTTTGGCGACATCCTGGATGGCAAGCGCACGTGGCCCAAGGAGCTGAGCCGATCCAACGTGGTGCCCACGCTGCCCGACGCCGAGCCTGGCGACATCACGAGCGCCATGCCGTACCGCGCCATGACCGACATCGTGGAGTTCATCAAGCTCGTTGACCAGGTGGTTCCGGGCTTCGCGTCGGAGGAGACGCTGCTCTACGCGCCCGAGCTCAAGTTCTACAGCAACCGTGTGCGCATGGACGAGCACTTTGACACCAACGTGGCGCGCCTGCACTGCCTGGGCGACAGCTCGGGCTGGACGCGCGGCCTCATGATGGCCAGCGTGATGGGCCTGCTCATGGGCGAGGAGCTTTCCGCGCGGTGACTCGGAAGGGATACTCCCCTTTGAGTCAGTTCCTGGAGACTGACTCAAAGGGGAGTATCCCTTCCGAGTCACCTGCGTTGTGGTTTAGAACTCGATCACGCGCGGCTCGGCGGTAAAGCTGTACACCGTGCAGACGCCACCCTTGATGTAGAACACGGCGGTGTTGCCGTCGCCCACGGCGTACATGCGCTTGAGCGAGGGGTTGGCCTCGAGCATCGCGGCGGTGGGCTCGTCTGCCGGGTCATACACCAGCTCGCCATTGATGCGGAACCACTCGCCCTTGACCATGCCGCTGATCTCGAACTTGCCGTTGGCCTGAAGCTGCTTGGCCACGTCCTTCACCAGGCCGGTCTGGATGTAGAGCTTGCCGTCGTAGACGTTCTCGGCGCCAAACGGGCGCACGCGCGGCTGGTCTCCCTCGACGGTGGCAAGATACCACGTGCCCGCTGCCTTCAGAAGATCATAGACCTCATCTACTGCTGCCATGTCTTGCTCTCCTTTCACTAAGCTGCCAATGCAGTCATTGTAATCCCACCGGCAGAGGGGGAGTATCCCGTTTTGGACGCAGACCTTTCGGCGGCGCCCACACCACCTCCATAAGAAGTGGGAGCGCAGCCCATACAATGGGAGTCGTCTTCTATTGAATGCGACCGAGAGGAGCATGGCATGGCATTTCCTGAGGGATTCCTGTGGGGCGGAGCCGTCGCGGCAAACCAGTGGGAAGGTGGTTGGGACCAGGGCGGACGTGGCCCGGCGCTGACCGACGTCACCACGGGTGGCACCGTTGACACCCCGCGCATGATCACCTACATCGACAAGGACGGCAACCACTGCACCGCTCCTTCCCATGGCTTCAAGCTGCCCGAGGGCGCCAAGTACGCGGTCCTTCCCGAGTACCACTATCCCAACCACGACGCCGTTGACGGCTACCACCACTACAAGGAGGACATCGCCCTCTTTGGCGAGATGGGCTTCAAGCAGTTCCGTATGTCCATCTCCTGGAGCCGCCTCTTCCCGACGGGCCTGGAGAAGGAGCCCAACCCCGAGGGCGTGGCCTTCTACAAGGACATGTTCAAGGAGATGCACAAGAACGGCATCGAGCCGCTCGTGACCATCTGGCACTTCGATACGCCGATGTACCTCGAGGAGCACTGCGGCGGCTGGCACAACCGCGAGACCATCGAGCACTTCGTGCGCTATGCCACGGCCTGCTTCGTGGAGTTCAAGGGCCTCGTGCACCACTGGCTCACCTTCAACGAGATCAACAATCCCATCCAGTTCATCGACATGGTCCCCAACGCGACCGACCAGGACTTTGCTGACGCCTACCAGCTGCTCCACTACCAGTTCGTGGCGTCCGCCAAGGCCGTCCAGATCGGCCATGCCATCGACCAGGAGAACAAGATCGGCTGCATGATCTGCGGCATCACCTGGTACCCTGCAACCTGCGACCCCGCGGACGTCATCGCGTGCCGCCACGCGCAGGAGAAGAACATCTTCTACTGCGGTGACGTGCAGGTCTTTGGCGAGTATGGCACCTACGCCACCCGCCTGTGGAACGACCACAACGTCGAGCTCGACATCACCGACGAGGACCTCATGGACCTCGCGGCCGGCACCGTCGACTTCTACACATTCAGCTACTACATGTCCAACCTGGTCACCACGCACAAGGTCACCGACATGGTGAGCGGCAACTTCTCTGCCGGCGCCCGCAACGAGTACCTGCAGTACAGCGACTGGGGCTGGGCGACCGACGCCACGGGCCTGCAGTACTACCTCGAGACCGCCTATGACCGCTACCAGGTGCCCCTGATGGTCGTCGAGAACGGCCTTGGCGCCTACGACACGGTGGAGGAGGACGGCTCCATCCACGACCCGTTCCGCATCGACTACTACCGCGTGCACATCGAGGCAATGAACCGCGCCATCGAAAACGGCGTTGACCTCTGGGGCTACACCACCTGGGGCTGCATCGACGTCGTCTCCGCAGGCACGGGCGAGATGCGCAAGCGCTACGGCTTCATCTACGTCGACATGGACGACGAGGGCAAGGGCTCCATGGCGCGCAGCCGCAAGGACTCCTTCTTCTGGTACAAGAAGGTCATCGCGTCCAACGGCGAGGACCTCGCGTAACCAAAACCGGGGGCGTGACTCACAAGGGTCCCACCCCTTTGAGTCAATTTGACTCAAAGGGGTGGGACCCTTGTGAGTCGCTACGCTACAATACGTTTGTTCAACAGGGCACTATTGTCTTTTCTTGCGGGTGAACTGCTCCGTCCGATTTAGGAAGCCATGAAGGTACCGACCGTCGTCCAGATGTCTACGGCAGACAATGCCGCCGCGGCACTCTCCACGATGCTCCTGTTCTTTGGGCGCTATGTGCCCATGAACGAGATGCGTGTGGCGTGCCCCGCATCGCGCAACGGCACGCCGGCGTCGGTCATGGTGGAAGCCGCCCAGTCGTACGGGCTCGAGGCGGAGGCCAAAGAGGCAAGCATCGACGAGCTCAAGGCCATGGACCTGCCGGTCATCGTGCTGTGGAGGCGTCGCTACTACACCGTCGTCAAGGCCTTCAAATTCAACAGGGTGGAGCTCTCCGACCCCATGAAGGGCGAATACGAGATCACCCTAGAGAAGTTCGAGAGCCTCTACGCGGGCACCGTCATCACGCTGAGGCCTACGCCGGCCTTCCAGAAGGGCGGCAGCCCCGAGAAGCTGATCACGATGCTGACAAAGCGCCTGGGGGACATGAAGGCGGAGCTCGTCAAGATCTTCCTCCTGAACATCGCCGTGGTCGTGCTCAACCTGGTCTACCTCAACGGCATTAAGAGGCTCCTTGACGAGAAGACCACCGCGGGGCTCGACAAGGGCACCATCGGGGTCCTCATCCTGCTCGAGGCCATCTTGCTGTTGCTGTACACCAGCGTGGCCATGAACAAGACGCTGAAGGTGCGCGAGACGAGCCGTCGGGCGGCGGCGAAGTCGGGGTCAAGGCTCTTCAAGCACCTCTTCAAGCTGCCCATCGAGTTCTTTGACCAGGCAAGCGCCGGCGAGCTCATGCAGCGCATGGACAACAACGCCTACCTTGACCGCTCACTCATCCTCACGCTCGTCCCGCGCGTCATCGACGTCATCATGGCCGTCGCGTATCTTGTCATGATGTTCTCGTACAACCACTACGTCGCCGCGGCTTGCTTCTTGGTCGAGGTCGTCTATCTTGCCTGCATGCGCACGCAGCGCAACGCCATCGCCCTGCGCTCGCGCTCGATGGTCTCTAGCTCCGGCTCCATGAGCTCCACCGTCCTCAACGGCATAGGGACCATCGATACCATCAAAATGGGAGGCACCGAGCGCATCTTCTTCAACATGTGGAAGACCTCGCAGCTGGACTATCAGGACAACAGCCGCACGGGCAACAGGCTCAATGCCGTGACACAGATCATATCGGGCGTGCACAGCACCTTATCGAGTGCCGCCCTGCTGTTTGTCGGCGCCTACTTCATGATGCGGGGTGAGTTTGACGCCGCGTCCATGGCGACCATGCAGATGGTGGTGGGTCGCGTAGGGTCTTCGCTCTCCAACTGCCTGAACACCGTGAACACCCTCCAGACCATGCGCACCAACATCGAGCGCGTCGAGGACATCAACCAGCGCGAAGGCGTGCTGGAGGTGCCGCTTCCCCAAGGGTCCGAGCCCGACAAGCTCAGGGGAGAACTCGTCTTGGACCATGTCGGCTACCGCTACAACCCCGGCGACCCGCTCGCGGTGAGTGACGTGTCGTTCACCGTCCATCCCGGCGAGGTCTTTGCCATCGTCGGCAAGACGGGCTGCGGAAAGTCCACGCTGCTCAAGCTCATCGCCGACCTGTATCGTCCTGCCACCGGGACCATCACCTATGGGGGAAAGACGCGCGAGGAGGTCCCTGATGTCGTCTTCCGCTCCTCGGTCGTCGCGGTCGACCAGGAGGTCATGATCTTTGAGGACACCGTGCGCCAGAACCTCAAGATGTGGGACGACACCATCGAGAACTACGCGATGGTCCTTGCCGCCCGCGACGCGCAGATCCACAACCGCATCATCCGCGAGCGCGACGGCTACGACACCCTCATCAGCGAGAACGGCAAGAACTATTCCGGCGGCGAGCTTCAGCGCCTCGAGCTGGCCCGTGCCCTCGAGATGGAGCCGACGTTCCTCCTCCTTGACGAGTTCACCTCGGCGCTCGACGCGCTCACCGAGGAGAAGGTCATGGAGGCCATCCGCGCCGTCAACGTGACGACCATCATCGTGGCGCATCGCCTGTCGACCATACGCGACGCCGACCAGATCATCGTGATGGAGAAGGGCCGCATCGTGGCCAGGGGCACGCATGACGAGCTGATGGCCCAAGGCGGGCTCTACCACGACTTGGTTGCGACGGGTTAGGGGGCGAGACGCGATGGGAATGTACACAGAGCAGCTTGAGCATCGTGTGGCCTCCGACCTCGCCGTCGAGCGGAGCGCAGACGATGCCCTGGTGCGCAACCTCACCGTCAGCGTCTCCACCGGAGACGGCGCACAGGACGCCCTGCGGCTTTTGCTGGAGTGGATGAAGGTCAAGAGCGACATCGTGCTCGGCTGCTCCTCGGTGGAGGACCTCCTCGAGTGCTCGCTCTCTCCCCAGGGAATCATGTACGCGACGTGCGACCTGCACGACGACTCCTGGCGCACGCGTTCTGAGTTCATGCTCGCCCAGCTCGAGAGCGGGGAGTTCATTGCCTGCAAGCCCTCCGCCATCGGGTACTACTATGCCTGCCCGGGCACGGGCGAGCAGGGCCGCATGGGCAAGGGACTCAAGCTCAGGCAGTACGGCTGGACCATCTACCGGCCCGTCCCCGAGGGCGCAAACACGGTCCTGGGCTACCTGCGCATGGTGCTGCGCCTCCTGAGCCCGCGCGACATCGTCCCGATCTTCGTCGCGTCGTCTTTGGTCTACGGGCTGGGCCTCATCGGCCCCATGATCCACCGCAGGGTCCTGAACCAGATCGTTCCCATGGGCCTGGTCGACGGAGGGTCGCTCCTCTTCATGGCGCTCTGGGCCTACCTTGCCGCGGGCCTGGCCAAGATGGCGGTCGGAACGGTCAAGTCGCTGATGCTGAGCAACATGCGCCTGCGTGTGTCAGGCCAGGCGGAGGCCTCGGTCATGGCGCGCGCCCTCCTGCTTCCGCAAAGCTTCTACTCCAACACCTCCTCGGGCAGGGTCTCGCGGCGCCTGTCTGCCGCAAGGCAGATCGCCGACCGCCTGCTCTCCCTGGTGCTCGACCTCATGCTGACGGCGTCATTCTCGCTGGGCTTCATCCCGCAGATGATGCAGTTTGGCCCACTGCTCGTGGTCCCCGCCCTCGTGGTGCTGGTGGTCAAGTCCGCGTTTGCCGTGCTCGTGGCCTTCGAGAACGTCCGCAACGAAACGGCCAAGATGGAAGCTGAGGTCGACTCCTCCGGCTTTATGTTCTCGGCCTTCAAGGGCGTGCAGAAGATTCGCTCCATGGGTGCCGAGCGGCGCGTGTACGCGCGTTGGGCCGCCATCTACCAGCGCGTGCTCAAGTATGACTACGACCAGCCCTTCGAGCTCAAGCTCGAGAGCGAGATCACCTCGTTCATATCGAGCGTCGGCACGCTTGTGCTCATCTCCATCGTGGTGGGCTCGGGCATGTCGCGCGGCGACTACATCGCCTTCACCTCGTCGTACGGCCTTCTGGTTTCCGCTGTGGGTGACCTGCTTGGCTCGCTTCGCTCCATCCTGCTCATGGGCCCGCTCATGAACCAGCTTGCGGGCATCCTGGAGGCCCGCGCCGAGATCGGCGGCATCGACTCGGTCGTGCGCGAGGTGCGCGGGTCGATCGAGCTTGACCACGTGAGCTTTGCCTATCCGGGAGGCATGGGCGCCATCAACGACATGAGCCTGAGGATCCGCGCGGGCGAGAAGGTGGCGCTCGTGGGGGAGAGCGGCTGCGGCAAGTCCACGCTGCTCAAGCTCATCCTGGGTGCCGAAAAGCCCGTATCCGGCGCGGTCTTTCTGGACGGGCGCGACCTCTCGTCGCTCGACATCCACTCCTATCGCCGGCACGTGGGCTCGGTCTTCCAGTTCAGCAAGCTCATCCCCGGCACCGTCCGCTCCAACATCGGCTTCACGCCGCGCGCCGTCACCGAGGAGGAGGCGTGGGACGCGGCGGAGAAGGCATGCATCGCCGACGACCTGCGCGCCCTGCCGCTCGGCCTGGACACCGAGATCTCTGAGTCCAACTCCTGCGGGTTCTCGGGCGGGCAGCGCCAGCGCATCCTCATCGCCCGCGCCTTTGCCACCAAGCCCGCCATCATGGTGCTTGACGAGGCGACCAGCGCCCTGGACAACATCACCCAGAAGAAGGTGCTCGACGCGGTCTACCAGGAAAAGTGCACGGTGCTCATGGTCGCGCATCGCCTCTCGACGGTCATGGGCTGCGACCGCATCCTCGTCATGGATGGCGGAAGGATCGTGGAGGAAGGCACCTACGACGAGCTGATGGAGAAGAACGGCCGGTTTGCGCGGCTCGTGCGCAAGCAGGTGCTGTAGCCACGCCATACCATCGCCATAGGTTGCCGCTTGCCGTTTTGACGAGCGATGACACAACTTGTTTACACAGTTGTCCTAGAATGAGCGCATGCTGAGCTTTTGAAAGGAGTGTGCGTCATCATGGGATTGTTTGACAAGCTGTTTGGCGGCAAGAAGCCCCCGAAGCCCGAGGCCGTTGCTGTTACCACCGAAAAGGGTGCCGTGTACGCACCGGTTGCGGGCAAGGTCGAGCCGATGGAGTCTCTGCCTGACCCCGTCTTCGCCTCTGGCGCCATGGGCCCGTGCCTGGGCGTCTGGCCGTCCGACGGCAACGTCTTCGCGCCGGTTTCCGGCACCGTCACTGCAGCCATGCCCCACGCCTTTGGCTTCCTGGGCGACGACGGCGTCGAGGTGCTCATCCACGTGGGCGTCGACACCGTCGAGATGAAGGGCGACGGCTTTACCGTGCACGTCAAGAAGGACGAGCACGTGGCCGCAGGCGCGCCACTGCTCACCTTTGACCGCCACAAGGTCGCGAAGGCCGGCCATCCCGACGTGGTCATGACCATCATCACCAACGCCGATGACCTGGCTTCCGTTGACGCCGTAGGCGCCGGCGAGGTCACCGTGGGAACCAAGCTGTTCCAGACCGCGTAGAGTCACAGGGCTTTCCAAGGCCGTCAAGGGGCGCCGGCATGTGGTTCCGGCGCCCCTTTCGTGTGAGGTGTGAGACATGGCTACTGGGTACCAGACGCTGGCAGACGGCGTGGAGGCGAGCGGCGAGTTTGTTGACAGGCGCAGCCGCTTTATCGCGCAGCTGCGGCACGTGTCAAGCGAGTCCGAAGCCGAGGCGTTCATCGCCGAGGTCCGTGCGCGCCACCATGACGCGCGGCACAACGTTCCGGCATGGATCTTGTCGGACGGCCGCGAGAGGTGCTCTGACGACGGGGAGCCACAGCGCACGTCGGGCATGCCGACGCTGGAGGTGCTGCGCGGGGAGGGCCTTGCGGACGTCTGCTGCGTGGTCACGCGCTACTTTGGCGGGACGCTCCTGGGGCCGGGAGGGCTGGTCCGCGCCTATACGGCCGCCACGCAGGAGGCGGTGGCGGCGGCACGCGCGGATGGCCTTGTCGTAGAGATGACGCTCGTCACCAAGATTGTGGTGCAGATACCGTACTCCGCCTACGACCGGGTGGTGCGGCTCGTGAGCGACGCGGGAGGAAAGGTGAAGGACTCGCTCTTTGCCGAGGACGTGCAGCTGACGTGTGCCTTCAGGGCGGGGGACGAGGAGCGCTTTGTCGCGGCGATGCGCGAGCTTGCCAATGGCGAGGAGCTCTGCCGCGTGGGCGACCCCTCCTTTGCCGAGTTCTGACTCAAAGGGGAGTATCCCTTCCGAGTCAGAGCGGCACAAAGGGGTCCCACCCTTGTGTGTCTTTTGACACGCAAGGGTGGGACCCCTTTGTGCCACAAGTTGCTAGCGGGCGAGGGAACCCATCGGGTCCCACGGCTCGAGCACGGTGGGCTCCTCGGTCTCGAGCACCGCGCGCTCCTCGTCCGTCAGGTACTTCTTGTCAACGACGACCTGGTAGACATACTCGTCAAACCAGGGGTCGGAAAGCGTGTTGAAGCCGTCGCGGCCATGGTCCTTGCCCCAGCTGTTCTCGACCTTCCAGAGCGTCGGCCTGCCCTCCGCGTCAAGCTTCACGCCCTCGAGCACCATGGCATGCGTCATGAGCGACTCGCCATAGTCCAGGCGCTCGGCCTTGTCCATGCAGCCCTCCACGGGGAAGCCAAAGAGCGTGTCGAGGTCGAGCGCCGCGCGGTCCATGATTCCCTCCTCGCGCAGGTACGACTGGTCCACGTCGCAACCAAACCAGACGGGCAGGTCGTCACTCAGCTGGGCGATGGCGGCCTCCTTCAGGCGCGTGGGCTCGAGGTTGAGGTAGTGCACGCCGCCTGCCTCGACCACGTTGCCCAGCCGCGCCACCGTGTAGGTGTGGCCAAAGGGCTTGTCGGCCGTCGGAGCGCTGATGAGGCTCACGTAGTCGTCGAGGACCATGCCTACGGCCACGTCAAAGAACTCCTGCGGGGTGAAGGTGCCCTCAAGGACGACCTTCTCGTCCTTGTCGCGCAGGCGCACGTCAAAGGATGCGGGCGGCTCGCCCAGGCAGGTGACGAGCAGGTGGTATACGTCGCCCATCATCTGCTTCTTCATCTCGAGCAGCTCGTCCACCCCGACGCCCGCCTCGTGGCTGCGGCGCAGGCGCAGGGCACATCCGCGCAGGTAGCGCGTGAGGTACTTGTCCATGTCATGGGTGTTGCGCGAGCAGGCGGTCTCGGGCATGGCGTCCTTGGGCACCACGCCGTACTTCTTGACCAGCGCGCGGAACATGTCCCACTGGCCGCCGTCGCCTATGGGGTCGACCAGAAGGTAGCTCACGAGCCTGCCCGAAAGCGGCTCGTCCAGGGTGTCCAGGATGTTCTCCAAGAACCAGTTGCTCTTCTCGAGCTTGTCGTAGAAGAGGGGATAGGCCTGGCTGAACTCGTAGGTCTTGAGGTTGAACTTCTTGATGGTGCGGAAGCGGAAGGTGTTGAGGCTCGCGAACATCCAGCAGCGCCCGGAGCGCTCCTGGTTGGTGCGGTCTCCCTGCGTCACCTCGATGTCCCAGTTCATGGCGTTGGCCGCGACGCCCTCCGGCGTGCGCGCCGCCACCCTGATGCCCGCCGAGCTCACGGCATTCTTTGCCACGATGTTGGCGCGCTCGGCGTAGAACTCGTCGCGAGATGCGGCAAGGTCGTCCGCCGTGACTGACCTAAGCTGATCCATGTTGGCCTCCTCTGGTCGTGTGGTGCCCCAAGACGGGGCATTATTGTTAGCCTTAGGAGCATAACACGACCGCGTGCACGCGCCTTGAGCGCTATACTTTCTGCAACGAATCCAATCTGATGGGACAAGCTGCCGTGTCTTTTTCTGACTATGGACTTGCATACGACCTTCCGGCCCATGCCTATCGTGCGCTTGACGTGCTCGAACAGGCTGGCTTTGAGGCTTGGGTCGTAGGCGGCTGGGTGCGAGACGCCCTGCGCGGCGCCCCCTCCCATGACGTCGACATCACGACGTCCGCACGCTGGCAAGAGACCAAGGCCGCCATGGAGTCCGCAGGCATTCCCGTCCACGAGACGGGCATCGCCCACGGTACCGTGACGGCGGTCGTGGACGGCGAGCCCATAGAGATCACGACGTATCGCGTCGAGGGGGACTATTCCGACCATCGCCATCCCGACGAGGTCCGCTTTGTGGGCGACGTGCGCGAGGACCTCGCGCGTCGCGACTTTACGGTCAACGCCATTGCCTACCACCCCGTCCGTGGGCTCCTTGACCCGTTTGGCGGCACGCAGGACCTGGCCGCAGGCGTCATCCGAGCGGTGGGGGACCCGCGGCGGCGCTTTGCCGAGGACGCGCTTCGCGTGCTCCGTGCGGTCCGCTTTGCCGCGCGCATGGGGTTTGTCGTGGAGGAGAAGACGCACGCCGCCCTCGTGGAGGCGGCGCCCGGGCTGTCCGACATCGCGCAGGAGCGCATTGGCCAGGAGCTGGACGGCATCGTGCGCACGGGCAAGGCCGCATGGGCGCTCCTTGCCGAGACGGAGGTCATGTGTGCGGCGATCCCCGAGCTTGCGCCCATGGTCGGCTTTGACCAGAGGAGCCCCTGGCACGCCTACGACGTCTACGAGCACACGGCGCGTGTGTGCCGCGCCTGCGAGGAGTTCACGGGGGGCTGCGCCTCGGCAGAGCTGCGCTGGGCGGCCATGCTCCATGACGTCGCCAAGCCTCCCACCTTTACGGTGGACGCATCAGGCAGGGGACACTTCTTTGGGCACCCCAAGGCGGGGGCAAAGATGGCCCAGGCCATCCTGCAGCGGCTTGCGTTTCCCAAGGCCTACATCGCGCGCATCTGCACGCTCATCCGCTTCCACGACCACGTGATGCACCCCACGTCTCGCTCCATCCGCCGCACGCTGGTCAAGCTGGAGCAGGCGTGTCCGGGCGATGCGCGTGCCCTTGTCTACCAGCTGATTGACCTCAAGCGCGCCGACGCGGTTTCCAAGGTGCCGCGTGCCGCGCTCTATGTGAGCGAGCTCGACGTCATCACCGCGGCCGTCCGCCAGGAGCTGCTCAAGCGTCCCCCGCTGCGCACGACCGACCTTGCCGTCAATGGGTGGGACGTCATAGACACCTTGTGCATCGCGCCGGGACCTGCCGTGAAGCGCGTGCTCGACGAGCTTCTCTTTGCGGTCGTCAACGGCGAGGTCGAAAACGACCGCGATTTGCTTCTCGCCCAGCTCAAGGGCGCGGGACCGGTCCCCCAGGCCCTGAGGTAGCCATGGGCGCTTGCCGGCCCGAAGGCGGCCGGCCGGAGCGTGGCCTGCCCGAGTCTGGCCAGCCATGATGAAACCGAAAGGAACGAAGCGTTGAATAGTAGGGTGAGGGTGCTGGCAAAGCGCCGCCTGAAGGAGCTGGGTTTCTCCATCGTCAGGCTCTCCGACCGCCTGGGCGAATTCGTGCACTACGACAGTGAGTCGCCAACCTCATACGCCATGGGTGCCACGCTCGTCTATGACCTCATGCGGTTTCGTCCCGAAATGGTCATGCACGTGATTGCCATCAACGACGAGAGGCCCGAGCGCTACCACGACGAGACTCTCCAGATGGCGCGTGAGCACGGCGTTCCCATCACCTTCGCGAACGATCAGCTGATGTGGAACGGGCGCAGGCTGAAGCACTCCATCATTGCCGAGTTCGTCAAGTGGGAAGACGAGCTGCGTCCCGGGTCGCATGTGGTGATCGTCGAGCCCGCCCTCATGGGCAACGTGGGCGCCATCATTCGGACGGCGCTCGCGTTTGACATCCACGACGTGGCGATCATCAAGGAGGGCCTTGACACGTTTTCGCCGTCACTCGTGCGCGGTTCCATGGGCGCGCGTCTGGGCCTGCATGTCGAGGCGTTCTCGAGCTTTGAGGAGTATCGCGAGCGCTTTGGCGAGAACCACATCTACCCCTTCATGCTCGATGGCGCCGTGGGGCTTTCCGACGTCGAGAAGATTGCGCCGTTTTCGCTGGTGTTTGGCAACGAGACGGTGGGGCTGCCTGCCGAGTATGCCGGCTATGGCCAGCCGGTCTTTATCGAGCAGGGCGAGGACGTGGACAGCCTGAACGTAGCGACGTCGGCCGCGCTGGGCATCTATGCGTTCACCCGTGCCTGTCCCATGGAGGCCGACTGACTCACAGGGGTCCCACCCCTTTGAGTCAATTTGACTCAAAGGGGTGGGACCCCTGTGAGTCAGCTTGTGGGCTGCAGGGCGACCAGCATGATGGTGGCGACCATGAGGGCAAGGCCGGCCCAGTCGGCCCACGAGAAGGACGTTCCCAGCCAGAGCGCGGTGATCACCGTGGCGCTCACGGGCTCGGCAGCACCCAGCATGTTGCCCCAGAGCGGCCCCACGATGGAAATGCCGTGCAGGTAGAGCCCATAGGCGGCAAAGGTCCCCACCAGGACCGCGACGGCGAGCACAAGAAGGCTCGTGGCGTCGAGCGGCGGGATGCCGCCAGGGATGGTGCCGTTGGCAAGGCAGACCACCACGCCCGTGATGCCGCCGACCAGCATGCCGACGCCCGTGACGGCAAAGCTACCCCAGCGCTCGAAGAGCGGCTTGGGGTACATGGTGTAGAACGTCGCCGCGGCAGCGGTCGCGATGCCAAAGAAGAGCCCGAGGACGGGCATGTGGATGGCCGTCGGGTCTCCGTGCGTGGCGATGAGGAATGTGGCGGCCAGCGCGCAGACAAGCGCGGTGAGCTCCAGGCTGCGCGGCGCGCGCCTCTCCCGCAGACAGGCGATGGCCAGGACAAACACGATGTTCAGGCTCTGCAGCACGGTGGCGGTGCCTGCGTTGGTGTAGCTGATGGCCGTGGCGTAGACAGCCGAGTTGAGGAAGAGCCCGCACGAGCCAAAGATGGCCAGGCGGATGAGCGTGGCGCGGTCGGACAGCATGGCGGCGAGGGTGTCTCGCCGCGTGGCAAGAAGCGCCGCCAAGAATACCAGGCCCGCGCCCAGCTGCCTAAAGGTGGTCAGGAGCAGCGGGTCGAGCGCGGTGGAGGAGAAGAGGTACTGCACGCAGGTGCCCGAGAAGCCCCAGGCGATGGCGCCGGCAAGGGTGGATGCGATGCCCTGGATCTGTCGTGTGCTGTCGGTGCGTGCCATGGTGTCCCTTGTGCCGCGGGGCGCAGCCATAGGGGCTGCCTGCCGCTCGAATGGTGTCTAGAAGGGCCGTTTGCCCTATCATTGTTGCCCGCACTATGGTAATGAATGCCGGCGGGGAAGGGGCCTGCCGTCTCTGCCATGGGCACGGCAGTCTATGCGATGCACACATTTTTTTAACTGATGCTTGCAAGGGGCGGGAAATTCGGGTAAAGTCATTTCTTGCGTTGAAGGAGCATTGGGACTTCGTCTAACGGTAGGACAACGGATTCTGGTTCCGTCAGTGGGAGTTCGATTCTCTCAGTCCCAGCCATTCTTCGCTTACATACGGCCCGTTCGTCTAGCGGTTTAGGACATCGCCCTCTCAAGGCGAAGATCACCAGTTCGAATCTGGTACGGGCTACCAAAAAAACAGCAGGTCAGTGGTTTATTCACTGACCTGCTTTTCGTTGTATCAGTGCTAAGCGTTGCTAAGCTCAAGGAGAAGTAGGGGAGCCACAGCACCAAGATAGTCACACATGGGCGGGCGAGACCATCCAAGTCTCGCCCGCCCGCGTTTTGCAAGGCACATACGCTACATAGCAAAGCCCAGAATAGTAAGAAGAATCCCCAACGGAATCAGTGCCAGGCCAATGTAGAGAAGCGTCTTCAGGTATTTGTCCGAGCCGCGATACGCCTGCGCGTCCTGCGGCTTGTCGGGGTTGTACCAGATGGTGCAGGTATCTCCGACGTAGGCCACCTGCGGACTATAGTCTAGGGTCCTCAGCTCGTAGCGGACCCCATCCACCTGGTAGCTGTAGACGTGCATGGGCTTGGCGCTGCCCTTGGAGTTAAAGCGCGCCTGGATGTTTTCCAACACTCCCTGCGTCTCTGCGGTGCAGCGGTTGTTCTTCTTTTTGTTGATCGGGTAGCAGATGACCAGGATGACGCCAACGAACAACACCACAATTCCGATGACCCACATTGTGATACCTCCGTAGACTCATTTAACTAAGTTACGTATTAAGTCTACTTGCTATAAGGGTGCCGCAGAAGGTGAATCGGGGGCATTTCGGTCACCGTGCGCACCACCGTAGACCTTAGGGTCGCCGTTTGTACCAGTTTTTTGGCGCTTTGGTAATGTCGTTCTTTTGAATCGCGGTTTTCTGCGCCACACTCAAAAAAAGACGAGTCGTCTACCTGCACCGATAATTTGCTATGCGTCTTGGCGGGCTTGACTATAGCCAGAACCCGCCTAGCATGATTGCGCGCGGTGCGGTGACCCATCTACCTGCTGGCATCCCGAGGGACTGCCCTCAAGC